>Ga0136614_10001550_pt1 | contig 13616 bp, 13 predicted proteins | sample AntDrymUQ2792106_2_FD_106643 | JGI IMG/M metagenome (GOLD analysis project Ga0136614, IMG submission 106643) | Polar desert sand microbial communities from Dry Valleys, Antarctica - metaG UQ279 (21.06) | ecosystem: Environmental > Terrestrial > Soil > Desert | place: Antarctica: Dry Valley...
GATTGATGTTGTCTTTAAGCGCAATGGGCACGCCGCCGAGCGGAAGGTCGAGATCGACTTTGTCCGCCTCTTTTAAGGCGAGCGCGACGTCGCTCGAGAGATACGCGCCGAGCTGTGCATCAACTTCAGCGATGCGCTCGTGTAACGCGATGACCACCTCACGTGGCGTAACGTCCCGCGCGCAGAGCAATTCCCGGAGCTCGACGATGGTGAGCGCCGGCAGATCGCGCGGCGTCATTCCACAACTTTGGAGACGAGAAACAGGCCGTTGGCGTGTCGCGGTGCGTTGCTCAGCGCTTCCTCTGCCGTGAACCAGTCACACGCTTCATCTTCGCGGAGCACATCGAACCGCGGAATGCCATGAGACGCCGCTTCGACACCGCTCACGTCCACTTCGCGCAACTGTTCCATATACTCGAGCACGTGCCCGATCTGCTCTTGAAACAGCTGCGCCTCTTCCGGGCTCAAGCTGACGCGTGCCAGTTTCGCGACGTAGGCTACGTCCAGTTCGCTCTCCCGCATCGGTGGATGGTTAGAAACGAAGATTGCTCAGCAGCCAGATCACCGCTGCAGCGAGCGCGATCACCAGCACCAGAAACACAATCCGGCCTTCGCGCCGCTCCTTGCGCAAGGACACGCGCGGACCGCTGTATTGACCACCATCGCCAAAGCGCTTGTCGTTCAGCGCGATTGAAACATCGAGCCGGCTTCCATCTTCGTGTGCGCGCGCAATCATGTCGTCGCGTTGACGCCGGTTGCTTTCTTCCGCGACCCGGGGCGCCTCCGCGATCATGCGCTCGAGCTTCTGCATCTCGTCGCGCAATTGGTTCTCGCGCCGAGCCAGCTCCACCTGCTTGGCGTCTAGCGGCGTCCCGGATTTCGACGAGCGGCGATTCATGGCGGAATCACTGCGTCCGACCCGACATCCAGAGGTAGATCATCAGCGCGACGAGCGCGGACACGATCAAAGGCAGGGTAAAGGCGAGCCCGATCTGCATCCACTGCAGGAATCCATTGCCTCCGTTTCCAAGCGAAACATCGGTCGCTGCTTCGGGCAACGCGACCTCGCCCGACTCATCGCCTGTAGTTGCAGACAGTCGGCTGCGTTGCTGGCTGAATTCCGCGCGCGCATCATCCACCGTGCTGAGTGAGCGGCTCAGCTCCTTGTGCAGCTCGGTTGGATTCCAACTCTTCGGATCGATCGACTCAAGCAGACCGAGGTGTTGCTCGAAGCTCTCCCGCGTAGCGCGAATCTGTTCCAGCTTCTTCTGCGAGTCGTAGGCTTCGCGCTCCAGCACCACCAGTGAGCGGGTCAGCTTGTCCGTCATCTCCGCGCGTCCGCGTTCGAGTTCTTCCTGGCGACGGCTCAATTCTTCGAGCTCGCGCTTTTGCTTCTCGATTTGCTCCTGCTGCCGTTTCAGTTGCAGCAGTTGCTCGTGCGCTTTCTGGACCTGCGAATCGAGATGCTCGGTCGAATTAGCCTCGTCTTCGTTCAGCTCCAGCATCTGCTCAATCGGTCGGATACGTTCAGGCATGAGGGTTTTGGAACAAGGGGCAAGGCATGACGCATTGGCCGGCCCCTTGTGCAGGGGATATAAGACTTACGCGTGGCGAATTCCACATTTTTCCCGCGGAAACTTTTGCCCAAACGCATTTCGCGTGTGCTCGGTGGCTCCTATCCTCCACCGCGATGATCTGCGCGCGCCTGATCGCGATGCTGATGGCAACCGCGCTGTCTGGCTGCCGGCCTGCAACGTCGTCGCGAATTTCCGGTCCGATGACGCAACGCGGGTATCTTTGGCAGCGCGACTGGACGCAGTCGGTTGCGGAAGCATTCAAGGAGGCGGAGTCGCGCGTCGACATGGTTGTCATTCTTGGCGGCGAGATCGTTTGGGAGGGCGCAACGCCCCGTCTCATCAAATCTTCAATCCGCTGGGATGTGGTCGCGCAGACCACGAAACCGATCGCGCTCGCGCTCCGCATCGCGCCCTACGGCGGGCCTTTCGCCAGCGATGACGCAAGCGCACGCTTCATCGCTGCGACGGCAAACTCATTGCTCGCCGACGCGACCGGCCACGGGTGCAAAGTGGCAGAGTTCCAGCTCGACTTCGATTGCGCGCAAAAGAAGCTCGCCGGCTATCGCGCATGGCTCACGACGCTTCGCAGTACGCTGCACCCGGCACGCTTGAGCATTACAGCCCTGCCGTCGTGGCTGGAGGAAGGCGAGTTCGCCGCGCTGCTTGGGGCGGTCGACGATTACGTGCTGCAAGTTCACTCGGTGCCGGCGCACGGCAGCGACCCCCAAGCAACACTCTGCGACGCGCCGCTCGCGAGACGCGCAACCGAGAAAGCAGCGCAGCTCCGCCGTCGCTTCAGTGTCGCGCTGCCCACGTATCGTTGTCTTGGCGGCTACGATGCCGAAGGCAAGCTGCTCGGCGTCGCCATGGACGGCGTGCAACCCTCATGGCCGCGCGGCACGCGTGTGCTCGAATTTGGTTCCGATGCGACCGAGCTCGCGCGCCTGATCGCTGATTGGAAACAAAATCGGCCTGCGGTAATGCAAGGCGTCGTTTGGTATCGCCTCCCAATGGATAGCGATCTGCGGAATTGGCGCTGGCCAACCTTGAGGGCGGTCATGGACGGCCGGGAACCCACGCATCGACTCGACGTCGGAACGGCAGGAGAAAATCCCGTCGACCTGGAGTTGATCAACCGTGGCGAAGCGGAAGAGCGATTCACGGGCAGTGTCACTGCGCACTGGAATGGAGCTGCGTTGACGGCCGCAGATTCTGTCGCAGGCTGGACGCTTCGAACCACCCAGGACAGTGCGATCTTCACGGCCGAAACCGGACAGGCTTTACGTTTGTTGCCGGGCGAGCGCCGTGGTATTGGCTGGCTCCGCTATGATCGGCGCGCGCAACCTGAGTTGGTGCTCGATCCCAGTCCTCGTTAGGCCGGCGCTTCTCCTGCTGCTGTGCGTGGCCAGTTCCCTGGCCACCGGCTACTACGGCCCCACGGTTTACCTCGATGAAGGCGGGCGTCGCGTCACCGGCTCGCCCGAGTTCTTCTGGGAACTCGAAGTGAAGCGGCTCGCACGCGACTTTCACGCGCCGGAGCAGTTCGCCTCGGTCATGACCACGTCGGAAGCTGACGCGAAGGATTTCGCGGCGGCGATCGAGCAGGGCGCAATCAAGCCTCCGGACGCGGCGCAAGCAAGCGAGCAACACCAGGCCGCGCGGGCTGCGATTGACGACGAACACAGCGCAAGTCTGCCGGACGAATTCGTCTCCGAGTTCACGGATTATCATCGTGGCGCGTTCGCATTCAGTCGCGGCGCGGAACACTGGGAGGAAGCGCGACAAGCCTGGGAGGCGCTGCTCGCGCGGCCGCCTCACGAGCGGAAATTCCGCAGCGTCTGGGCGGCGTTCATGCTCGGCAAGGTCGCGCTCAAGAAGCTGGATCCCGAAGCGGCCGTCTGGTTTCAGCGCACGCGCGAGCTGGCGCGGGACGGCTTTGCGGATTCGTTAGGTATGGCCCCGGACAGCTTTGGCTGGGAAGCGCGCAGCGAATGGAAACATGGGCACCCCGAGAGAGCCGCGCCGCTCTATCTAACGCAGCTCGCGCTGGGAGATGAAAGCGCGGTCATTTCGTTGAAGGCGCTGATTCCCGATCGTCAGCCAGTCGAACGGATGTTGAATTACGGGCCCGAGATCGAGGAACGCGAGAAGTGGGACGACGCGACGAAGCGCGCGCAGGATGAAAAGGAACTCGCCGGGTTGCGCGCCGCGGCGCGAGATCCCCTGCTGCGTCGCCTGGTTACCGTGCACATCCTCGCGACCCAAACCGATCCCTACATGTATGAAGACACCGGCCGGCCCGCGGTTCGTCGCGCACCGCGCTGGCTCGCTGCGATTCAGGCCGCAAAGATCGGGAAGGTTCCGGACGCGGAGTATCTCGGCTGGATTGCTTACGGTGACGGCAAGTATGAGCAGGCCGCGCATTGGCTCTCGCTTAGTAGCGGCGACACGCCCGCGGGGCTTTGGTTAAAGTCGAAGCTGCAACTGCGCGCCGGGAAGATGGCTGACGCGACGCAAACGATGGCGAAAGCGTGGGAAAACCTGCGCGACGCGTCCGCCTACACTGGCTGGGAAGCGGCGGACGCAGATGACTCCGAGAACGACGACTTTAGCGAAGGTCCACATTGGTCGTTCGAGCAAGCAGCCAGCGGCGACCTCGGTGGTCTGCGCCTCGCCCGGAGTGAGTTCGTAACTGCGCTCGATACCTTCGCGAAAGCGAATCTCTGGAGCGATGTGGCGTTCATCGCGGAGCGCGTCCTCACACTGGACGAACTGAAGAAATACGTCGACGCGCAGCCGGCCGACGACGCCGACAAGTTGAGATACATTCTGGGCCGCCGACTGGTTCGTGAAGATCGCTACGCGGATGCGCGTCCCTACTTGCCGCCGAACTACGCGGCGCGTCTCGATGCCTACGTGAACGCGTTGCAGGAAGCCGCATCCGCCCAGCGTTCGAAAGAGGAACGCGCGCGGGCCTACTTCGCAGCCGCCTGGATCGCGCGCTTCGACGGGATGGAATTGATGGGCACGGAAGGCGCGCCCGACGGGTATATCTCTTACGGCGCTTCTCCTGAGCCGGACCTCGCGAAGGAACGGCAAAGCGGAAATTATGTGCAGACTTCCTACGACCGGGACGGCACGCATGAGAAGCGTCTGGCGATTTCGTTAAAGCCGAGCGCGAAGGAGATGGAGCGACTGGCGAAGCAAAAGATCCGGCCGGACGTGCGCTTCCATTACCGCGTCATCGCCGCGGCCCTCGCGGTTCGCGCCGCGGAGCTGTTGCCGGACAATTCGGAGGATCTGGCGGATGTGCTCAACTGCGCCGGTGGCTGGTCGCAGGACCGCGATCAGAAATTGAGTGGTCGTTGTTTCAATATCATCGAGCGCCGCGCGGCCAGGACGGAGATTGGCGCCGCGGTTGTGGCAAAGCGTTGGTTTGTGAGGGCAAACGGGCCTTGGAGTGCCAAAGAGGAAGCTGCGCACGAACAGCAGAACGAGCCGGAGCAATAACGCACCCGCGCCTAACGACCGGGCATCATCTCGAGCAAAAATCCCTTGAAGTACTCGGTCTCTGGCAGTGTCGGCAGCACGGGATGATCGAGCGCCTGCTCGAATCGCCGCAGCCGCCTTGCTGATCGGCGTGCGTCGACCAGCGCGTCCGCGATCGTCTCTGCGAAGGCCGCTTCGCTGACGTGATGCGAACAGGAAAACGTTGCCAGCAAACCATCCTTTGAGAGGAGCTTGAACGCGCGGACATGCAGCTCGCGATAGCCGCGCCTGGCGTTGTGCAATCCACCCTTGGTCTTCGTGAAGGAAGGCGGATCGAGGATGATAAGGTCGTATTGCGCTTCCGCCTTTTCGGCTTCGCGGAGGAATTGGAACACGTCTTCCTCGACCCAATTCACCTTCAACCCATTGCGTTCCGCGTTCGCGCGCGCGGCGACCAGACTATCCGCACTCGCTTCTACCCCGATCACGGTTTCAGCACCGGCGCGCGCGCAGGCGAGCGCGAAGGCACCCTGGCTGGTGAAGCAATCGAGCACCCGCCTGCCCCGGGCGTGAGTCGCAAGGGCGCTGTAGTGCTCGATTTGGTCGAGGTAAAAGCCAGTCTTCTGTGCGTGCACGAGATCGAGTTCGAAGCGCAGCGGTGGTCCGCTCGCTTCGCTTCCCTTCAGCTCAATCGACACCACCGCCGTCGGCGCGTGACCGTTGAGCACGCCGGTCACCGCTTCCATGCCTTCTGCTCGGCGAATGGCGGCGTCGTTCCTTTCGATCACCGTCACTTTCCCCAGCACTTTGATGATCGCGTCGACGATCAACTGCTTCCGCATGTCCATCGCGAGGGTCAGCGTCTGCAGAACAACGTGGTCGCCATAACGATCGACGATCACGCCGGGCAACCCGTCGCTCTCGCTCCAGACCACGCGACAAAGCTGCGGATTCACTCCACGCCGCGCGCGATACTCGGCCGCTTGTTTAATCCGGCGGTCGAAGAAGTCTGCGTCCAAATCCTGCCGCCGCCTCGAAAACCGCCGCGCTACGATCTGCGATTTGCTGTTGTAGATTGCGCTCCCTAACAAGTGATCACGACCGTCCTTCAACGAGATCACGTCGCCATCCTGCGGGTCGCCGAAGGCCTTAAGCACTTCGCCTGAGAAGACCCAATCGTGCCCGTGCAGGATGCGCGCGCGCGGTTTGATGACGAGGCCGGCCATGGGAAGGAGCAAACATCGAACATCCAAGATCGAACATCCAACACTGAACGGGGAACACTCGAATATCGCTGCTTCTGCATTCGATGTTGGACGTTGGATGTTGGGTGTTCGATGTTCGCTCCTCCGAGATGGCCGCGCCGCTCACCTCCCTCGATCTCCCGATTCCGAAGCTGCGCAGCGGAAAGGTGCGCGAGGTCTTCGACCTCGGCGAAACGCTGCTCTTCGTGGTCACGGACCGGCTCTCCGCCTTCGATTGTATCCTGCCTGATCCTATTCCCGATAAGGGCGCGGTCTTGAGCCAGCTCTCCGCGTTCTGGTTCGCGCGTTTCACTTTCACGCCCAATCACATGATCGCCGCTCAGTTCGACCTCACGCCCGATCTGGAGCCGTACCGTGATCAGCTCGAAGGGCGGTCCATGATCGTGCGCAAGACCAAGCCGCTGCCCGTTGAATGCGTTGTGCGCGGCTACCTCGCGGGATCCGGTTGGAAGGAATATCAGGAAAGCGGCACGGTCTGCGGTCACCAACTTCCGCCCGGCCTCGAGCTTGCGTCACAGTTACTGGAACCGCTCTTTACCCCCTCGACCAAAAGCGAAGCAGGTCACGATCTGAACATCACCTGGAACAAATGCTGCCGCATGCTGGGTGATGAGATCGCGGAGCGCGTGCGCGATCTGAGTCTGCAAATCTACGCCGCCGGGCGCGAGCACGCGGCCACTGCTGGCATCATCGTGGCCGATACGAAATTCGAATTTGGCACGGTCGACGGTGAGCTCCTGCTGATTGACGAATGCCTTACCCCGGACTCGTCGCGCTTCTGGCCCGCGGATCAGTACGTCACCGGCCAAAGTCCGCCGAGCTACGACAAGCAGTTCGTGCGCGATTATCTCGAGACGCTCGACTGGGACAAAACTCCTCCCGCCCCATGGCTGCCAAGGGAAGTGATCGACAAGACTTCGGCGAAATATCGCGAAGCCTTCCGCCGCCTGACAGAGGTCGAGCTCGTCGCGTAAACGACATCCGCGGTCGTCTTCCGCGCGTAACGGGTCGCTTGAGCGACTCAAGGTGGCGTGAGCCTCTGGCTTGCGCGTTGCGTTACGCAAGCGAGACGCTCGCGCTACACCTTCGGCAGCAATTCGCCGACGAGTTGCCGCTCTTCCTGCAATTCAGCGACAGACGCGTCCACTTTCGCGCGGCTGAATGGGTTAAGCTCCACGCCCTGCACGATCTCCCACTTGTCGCCGCGCACCGCGCGGATCGGGAATGATGAAATCAATCCTTCGGCCACGCCATAGCTGCCATCGGAGCAGACCGCCACACTGTTCCAGTCATTCGCGGCGCTTTCATTCGTCAGGCTGCGGACCGTATCGATCACCGCATTCGCGGCCGACCCAGCGGACGACAGCCCGCGCGCTTTAATGATAGCCGCCCCACGTTGCTGCACCGCCGGGATAAAGGTCTGCTTGAGCCAATTCTCATCGGCAATCGCCTCCGCCGCCGACTTGCCGCTGATCTTCGCGTTGTAGAAATCGGGATACTGCGTGGCGGAGTGGTTGCCCCAGATCGTCATGTTACTCACTTCGGTCACATCGACGCCGGCCTTCTGCGCCAGCTGCGCCTTGGCCCGGTTCTCGTCCAGACGCGTCATGGCAAACCAGCGATCCTTCGGGATCGAGCGCGCGTTGTTCATCGCAATCAGGCAATTTGTATTGCACGGATTCCCGATAACGAGAATGCGCACATTCTGCGCGGCGTTCTTCTCGATCGCCTGGCCCTGGCCGATGAAGATCTTGCCGTTGATGCCTAACAAGTCCCCGCGTTCCATACCCGCTTTGCGCGGCACGCTGCCCACGAGCAGCGCCCAGTTCACATCCTTAAACCCTTCGTTCAAGTCCGCCGTAGCGACGACGCCCTTGAGTAGCGGAAATGCGCAATCATCCAGCTCCATCACCACGCCTTTAAGCGCATCGAGCGCCGGCGGGATCTCGATCAGGTTCAACTGAATCGGCTGGTCCGAGCCAAACATTGCGCCCGAGGCGACACGGAAAAGGAGGGAGTAACCGATCTGTCCGGCAGCGCCGGTGATCGCCACTTTGATCGGAGAATTCATAGGTTTGTTTAGCCGCAGTTGGGCAGGGACGAAACTTGAAATTCACAGCGCTACGCTCGGCCGGTCTCAATCAGCATCTGACGAATGAGCTTCATGCGCTGTTTCACGCCGCGACTCGTGCCGAGCCGCGCCACGCTTAGATGCATGCGCCGGCTCCAGTTTGAATCTGCCGCCGTGCCCGGCACGTTGAACCGGTCTTTGCGCGCAAGAAGGTCAGTGATCATCACGATCGCCATCCACGCCTCGCTTGCGAAAAGTGCGCGCATGATTGGCCGGTAAAAATCGTGGTCGAAGTCGCTCTCGTTATCGAGGGAGTGAACTCCGGCGAACTCCGCAATCTTCCTCAAGTCACCGATGGCCTGTTCACGCGTCGCACTCTCGTGTTCGAATGCTTCATCCCACATTGCACGCACCGGTTTGTGATCGTGCGTCGCGTAGGTCGTGACAGAGAGTCGTTGATATTCGGCGCCCGGGGTGATCCGGCCATCGGGAGTGTTCTCCCACTGCGGAATCTTGAAGCCCGCAATGCCTAACGACTGCAAGCTCGGTCGCACGTATGGCGGCACCGTCCCGAGGTCTTCGCCGACTAACTGCGTGCTTCCTGCAGCCTCAAGCGCCATGCGCAGATATTCTTCGCCCTCGCGCCGGTTGGCTTCGCACTTCTCCCACGACTCATCATCGCGCGGCGCATATTGCGGCCATCTCCCGCCGGTTTCGCGGAGCATCTCATCCCAGTTTAGCGGTAGGAACTCAGCGTTCCGCTGCGGCCGCCAGGGGAACGCGTAGATGCGGTAGAAGCCGAGCACGTGATCGATGCGGAAGACGTGGAAGATGCGCCGCACGCCGAGCACGCGTTGCCGCCACCAATTGAAGTCGGTCGCACGCATGACATCCCAGCGGTAAAGCGGAATGCCCCAATTCTGTCCCCACTTTTGCGTGAACTCGTCGTCCTTGAAGTAAGGCTCTGGCGGTGCACCGCCAGACCACTCGAGCGCGAACTGATCAGGGCGCGAAAAGACGTCGGCGCTGTAGTAGCTAACGCCAAACGGAATATCACCCATCAGCGCGACGCCGCGCTCATCCGCGTACGCTTTCGCCGCCATCCACTGCTCGTACGCAATCCACTGCACATAGCTGAAAAATTCCTGGTCCCAGGCTAATCGTTGCTGCACCTCCTCGCTTTGCGCGTCCAGCCACTGCCGCGCCGACTTCACGGAGCGATGTTCTTCGGGCCAATGATCGTACGCTTCCGTCCCGCGGTTCTCCTCCATGAAGGCGCGGAAGAAGACGTATTCACCTAGCCAAGCTTTCTCGTTCGCGCAGAAGGTAGCGAGTGCTCCGTGTCGTTCCGCATTCGACTTGAAACGCGCGAAAGCTTTCTCGAGCAAAGCGCGCTTTAGCTTGCGCACTTTGTCGTAGTGCAGGACGCCGGAGCGCAGCTTCTTCAGATTGAAGCGCGCGATCACTTCGTCGAAGTCTTCCTGCGTCAGTTCCGCAGGCGATCCGGGCGCGAGATGGAGCGTGCTCGGCTCGATCGCCATCGCGCTGATCGCGTTGTAGGGACTATTGTCGCCGCCAGTCTCATTAATCGGGAGCAGCTGCACGAGCTTGAAGCCAACGCCCGCCGCCCAGTCGATGAATTGCCGCAAGCCATCCAGATCGCCGATGCCGACATCGTCTTCGGTGCGCAGCGCGAATAATGGCGTGAGCACGCCAGCGATCTTTTCGTCCGGGGAGAGGTTCATTCAGGAAAACATTGCCTCACGCAAAGGGCGCGAAGGAACGCAAAGGTTGGCAGTCAGTTAACGTTGTCCGTTGCGACCTTTGCGACCGTTCGTGAGGCATTCCCGCTGCGTTATTGGCGGCGGCTGATCTGCCAGTCTTCCAGAAGTTCAGTCGGGATCTCCTTCAGGAAGCGGGAGGGCCTCTGAAACATCTCGCCGTAGCCCGCGTTTAGGCGCATGTGCGGATAGGTGAGGTAAAGTTCATCGCGCGCCCGCGTGATCGCGACGTAAAAGAGCCGGCGCTCCTCCTCGATCGCTTCGCGCGTCTCGAGTGAACGCGTGCTCGGAAACATCCCATCCGTCAGCCAGATGACGAAGACAGTGTGATACTCCAGTCCTTTCGCCTGATGGACCGACGAGAGGTTCACCGCTTCCGTGTCGGCCGTCTGGTTCGGCGCGGCTTCGGCGTCGACGTTGCTAATGAGCGCGAGCTGCGAGAGGAATTCGTCCACGCTGGCGAATTGGCGCGCGAAGACTGCGAGCTGATTCAGATCTTCGCGGCGCAGTTCGTAGTTACTGAAATTTGCCTTCGCGTAGTCGTCGTAAATCGCTTCCACGACGGAGGTGATCATCTCCGAGGGCGGGTTCGGTTTACCGCCCGGCGCGATCTCATCGAGGGTGAAGGCTAGTTGCTCCCAGGATTTCTTCGATTTGGCGCCGACCTGCATGGCGCGCAGCCGGGCGCCGAAATGAATTCCACTGTAGCCGGGGTCGGTGACCCCGGCCGGCGCAGGCTGCGCCACCGATTCGTTAGGCGCGCTGGTCGCGTCCGCTAGGGTATCGAGCGACGCTTCCCACGCGCGCCAGAGATTGTCCGCGCTCTTGTTCCCGATGCCGGGCAAAAGTTTCGTCATGCGCTTAAACGCGACCTCGTCCCGCGGGTTCGCCACGAAGCGGACGAAGGCGGCCACGTCCTTGATGTGCGCCTGTTCGAAAAACCGCACGCCGCTCGTGATCTGATACGGGATCCCGCGGCGTGAAAACTCGAGCTGCAGCTCGACCGCGTGATAATGTGCCCGGTAGAGGACCGCGATCTCGTCCAGCTCGATCCCCTCGTCGCGCAATTCCAGGACCCGCTGGGCCACGAATTGCGCCTGGTCGCTTCCGGTCTCCAGGGCCACGATCGCCGGCTTCAACTCGTTCGTCGGGCGCGTGGCGCTCAGTTCTTTTTTAAACTGCTCCACGTTCGGCGCGATGGCCGCATTCGCGACGCTCAGGATCTCCGGCACGCTCCGGTAGTTGAGCTCAATCTTAAAAACCTGCGCATCCGGGTAACGCTCGGGAAAGGCGAGGATGTTTTTGAAATTGGCGCCGCGCCACGAGTAGATGGACTGCGCGTCGTCGCCCACCACCATGACGTTGCGATGCTCGGCCGCGAGCGTGTCGATGAAGTCCGCCTGGATCTTGTTTGTATCCTGATACTCATCCACGAGGATGAACTGGAACTTTCGCTGATAAAAATCCGCCACCTCGGCGTGCTCGTTTAACATGCGCAGCGTCTTCTCAAGCAGGTCGTCGAAGTCCATCGAGTTCGTCGCCTTCTTCTTCCGCTCGTAGCGCGCGTGCACGTCTTTGATCTGCTCGATGAGCGGGAGGAAATACGGAAACTTTTCCGCGAGCAGTTCCTCGATCGTGCGCTCCGTGTTGACGGTAAAACTGAAAATATCCGCGAGCACGTCGCCCTTCGGAAACCGAATCTCCTTCGGGTTGATGCCCGCGTTGGCGACCACTGTGTCGATTAAATCCTTTTGATCTTCGCGATCGAGAATCGTGAACCCGCTCGAGTAGCCAAGAGAGCTCCCATGCCGTCGCAGCATACGGTTGCCGATAGAGTGAAAGGTCCCGCCCCAAAGTCCGTTCGCATCGACCGGCACGAGGTTCGCGACGCGATCGAGCATCTGCCGCGCAGCCTTATTCGTGAACGTAAGCAGCAGGATGTTGCGCGCATCCACCCCGTTCTCGAGCAGGTAAGCGACGCGATAGGTGAGGGTGCGCGTCTTGCCGCTACCAGCGCCAGCGATCACCAGCAGTGGCCCCGGCGGCGCCGTCACCGCGGCGAGCTGCTGCTCATTCAACTCCGCGGCGTAGTCTATGTGGATGCCAGCCGCGGCGGGCGCACGTTGAAGAATATACTGCCGCGACATGGCGCCGTAACTTCTAGCGGCGGTGCAGGACGGTCGCAATTTGCAGCTTGCTCATCCGGCACCACGAGCTTGACCAGGTTGGACTAACTGGACTAAGCTGCGCCGCATGAAAACTGTCAATGTGCACGAGGCGAAAACCCTCTTTTCTGGTTTGCTCGCGCAGATTGAGAAACGCGGCGAGCGAATAGTGATTTGCCGAAACGGGAAGCCCGTGGCCGATTTGGTTCCCCATCAACATCGCGTCTCAATGCTGGCGGACAAAAAGCTGGGCGCGCTCAAAATGCTTTACGATCCGATCGAGCCGGCGGCCGATGACGAGTGGCCGCCAGATTGCCGATGATTCTGGACACGTGCGCGCTGCTCTTCCTCGCGAGCGGAGACAAGAGGCTATCCCGGCTGACGCGCGAGCGGCTTAGTGATGCGTCGGCACGGTGGTTTTGCTCGATCAGTGCCTACGAGATCGCGCTCAAACATGAGAAGGCGAAGCTCAAGCTACCCTCGCCGCCTGCGCGGTGGATCGAAGACATGGCGCGGCGTTATGTCTTGAGCGAAATCCCGATGGATTCGGCTTTGTGTTGTGCGGCGGCGGCGCTTCCGGCGCATCATCGCGATCCGTTTGATCGATTCATCATCGCGGCCGCGAAACGTCTCGGCTGTCCGGTCGTCACCGTCGATCCAACATTCGCGGCCTACGGGGTCGAAATTCTCGCCTAAACAGATGCGAGTCCTTGCGATTGACGCGTCCCTCCGCAGCACCGGTGTCGCAATCGTGGAACTAGAGGGCGGCAAACAGCGCGCGCTCTACTTCGGGACCATCCTGAACAAGGCCGCACTGCCGCCATCGTCCTGTCTCGTCGCCATTCACGAGCAGATTGCTGACTTGATCCGCGAACACGAGCCGGACTGTTGCGCGCTGGAGGCTGTCATTTACGTGCAGAGTTACAAGACCGCGATTGCGCTGGGGGCGGCACGCGGCGCGGCGATCCTCGCGGCGGCTCAGCGTGGCTTGCCGGTGTTCGAGTACGCCCCCACGCGGATTAAACAGGCAACTGTCGGCCGCGGCGGCGCAGACAAAGGGCAGGTCGCCTTTATGGTGCGCGCGCTCCTTGGATTGACGGAAACACCGGGCCCGGACGCAGCGGACGCGCTCGCGATCGGACTGACGCACCTGCGTTCGCAAGAAGCTGCACGGCTTGGTATGCCAGCGGGCGCGCAGATATGAGTCAGCTGCAGCCGCGTTGGATCGGCCGGGTCGGCTACGCCGATGCGCTCGCCCTGCAGGAAGA
>Ga0136614_10001552_pt1 | contig 13600 bp, 11 predicted proteins | sample AntDrymUQ2792106_2_FD_106643 | JGI IMG/M metagenome (GOLD analysis project Ga0136614, IMG submission 106643) | Polar desert sand microbial communities from Dry Valleys, Antarctica - metaG UQ279 (21.06) | ecosystem: Environmental > Terrestrial > Soil > Desert | place: Antarctica: Dry Valley...
CAAAGGCGAAGGGCAACCGGAAGACGCGCAACTGCTACTTGATTTATGCGACAACATCGAAGGCAAAAGCTTCTGCCCGCTTGGTGACGCGGCGGCGTGGCCGATTCAATCGGCGATCAAGAAATTCCCCGAAGATTTTAGACGTCATCTCGTGCCGCTGGTTGAAACGCGCGACGCAATCGGGGCAGATTAGTAAGTTAAACTGCGATAGCGCAAGGAGGCATGATCATGAACACAGTAATCAAAAGTCACATGACTGCCGATGAACTTGAGCGAATGCCGGACGATGGCTTCCGCTACGAATTGGTAAACGGAGAACTCCGACAAATGCCGCCTACCGGAGGTGAACACGGCGACAGGGCGATGCGGCTGAGTGTGCCGCTTGGTTACTACATCTACCAAAACAATCTCGGAATCGTTCTCGCTGCTGAAACCGGGTTTAAGATCGACGATTACAACGTGCGTGCGCCCGACTGCGCTTTCGTCAGCAACGAACAACTGGAGCGATACGGCAGGCCGCGAAGTTTTTTTTCCTTTGCGCCTGACTTAGCGGTTGAAGTAGTTTCGCCGGGCGACACGAAAGCAGAGGTTAAGGAAAAAGCAGAATGGTGGCTTTCCGTCGGCACGCGCCTCGTTTGGATCGTCGATCCAAAGCGCGAGATCGTTACGGCATATCATTCAGCAACGGACAATATCACGATCTATAAAGCTGATAATATGCTTGACGGTTTCGATGTTGTGCCGGGATTTCTTTTGCCGGTAAGAGATATTTTCAAATAATACGGCGAAACTCTATTAACTAAAACAGACTTTATTACGAGTTATATGTCCTCAGAGTCAATTAAAGTAACGATCAACGGCAGTGATTATCAGGTGGAGAAAGGCGCGCGGCTCATTGATGTGTGCCGCTCGAACGGTCACGCCGTCCCCTCCTTCTGCTATTACTCTGACCTCGCGCTGCAAGCCTCTTGCCGCACCTGTCTCGTGCGCATCGAGAAGATGCCAAAGCTACAAACCTCATGCACGATTACCTGCACGGACGGGATGATTGTCACGACGGAATCCGACGAAATCGAAAAAGCGCGGCGCGGCATGGTCGAATTCTTGCTGGCGAATCATCCGCTTGACTGCCCCGTGTGTGATCGCGGCGGCGAATGTGAATTGCAAGAGATGGTTTTCGATTGGGGCGGGTTGGAAGAGCGTTTCCGCGAGAGGAAAAACTACGCGCCGGAGAAATATCTTTCGCCCGTCGTCGCCAACGATCCTCAACGCTGCATCTTGTGCAAACGCTGCACGCGCGTGTGCGATGAGTGGATGGGCGAGGACGCGATTGAAGCGGGCGGGCGCGGTGTTAACACCGTAATTGGGACTTATGGCGGCTGGCTCAACTGCTCGCAGTGCGGCAACTGCATTGAGGTCTGCCCGACGGGGACGCTCCTCGACGGAACGTATCGCCACCAAGCCCGACCATGGGAGTTGGAGCAGACTATCACGACTTGCACGTTCTGCTCCGACGGCTGCCAGATGTCTCTCGGTTCTCGTGGTGGCGAGGTGATGCGTGCCGTTGCGCGCGACCGCTACGTGAACGGCATCAACGGCGAGTTTCTTTGCATCAAGGGTCGCTTCGCTCATCCGTTCGTTAATCACGAAGAGCGTCTCCGCACGCCGATGATTCGCTACCGCAAGGGCGGCAAACTCATTCCGGCGACGTGGGATCAGGCACTTGAGTTCGCCGCCAACAAACTCCGCGAGACGGCCGACGCCCACGGCGCGGAAGCAATCGGCGTGGTGGGTAGTCCGCGCATCACGAACGAGGCGAACTACGCGCTGCTCAAATTCGCCAACGAGGTTGTCGGCACATCAAACTACACGGCGACCGACCGCTTCTCACTCGCGCCCTTCTTCGAGAGTTTGGGCGCAGGGCTTGCCACGCACCGCGACATTCGCTTTGCGAAAACGATTGTGCTTGTGGGCGGCGAACCCGAAGAGTTGCAGCCGTTGACGGGCAAGCAGATTCGCCAAGCGGTGAGGAACGGCGGCGCGAAGTTGATCGTCATCAACAGCCGCGCCATTCGCCTCCAGCAGCAAGCCGCGCAATTCATCCACATCCGGCCGGGCGCGGAAGATGCGGCGGTGCTCGCGCTCGCTGACGAGCGGTTTGACGAGCTGGCGGCGAAGAAGTTGGGCGTAGACGCAAGCGAACTCTCCACCGCGCGCGGCACGATCCTCGCTACTGAAGGCAACTGTATTATCATGTTCGGCGGCGAGTTGAGTCCGGCGGCGCAAGGAGTTCTCGCGCAGATACCGCACGCGGCTTCGACTGACAAGCGACGTTTTCTTTTTCATCCGCTTCCGCTCTACAACAACAGCGTCGGCGCGCACGACATCGGGTTAATGGGCGGCGCGCACACTGCTTCGAGTTTGTTGGGCGCGGCGGGCGCGGAGATTCGCGCGCTGTATGTCGCTGGCAGTTTCCTCCCCGACCATTTGCGCGGGCAGGAAGAAGCTTTGTCGAAACTCGATCTGCTGATCGTGCAAGAGTTATTTGAGACTGAGACGACGCGCTACGCCGATGTCGTTTTGCCCGCCGCGTCGTTCGCCGAAACGGACGGGACGTTTACCAACAACGATGGACTTGTGCAGCGCGTCCGCGCTTCGATTCCGCCCGCGCATCAATCGAAACCGGATTGGATGATCACGGCAGCACTCGCGCAAACGCTCGGCATGGACTTTAATTTTCAGATGTCCGCCTCGACCGTCTTCCGCGAACTCGCCGAGCGCACGACAGCTTACAATGGAATGCGCTACCCACTTCTGAAAGACGAAACAAAGCCGGTGCAGGCAAAACACGCCATCGCCCCGCGACGCGACCTCGCGGACGAGATCGAGGCTCTGCGCTTGAGCATCGAAAGTCTCGACGAGACGGCGGAGAAAATCATGGGGACGCCCCCGGTCGGACACGAACTCTTTAAGCCGGGCGAACTGACGGGCAAGGTGCCGCAGTTTCATCTGCTCGCGGCGGGCAATCCGAAACCGCCCGACGTGCTCATTTCGCCGCTCTACCAGATTACGATTGACGCCGGACTAAGACGCACGGATGAAGCGGTTGCGGTCGCAGGCGACTAAGAAGAATTTGCGATTTTTGATTGTTGATTTGCGATTTGAATTTCAAATTTGAAATTTTAGATCGCAGATCAGACATAAGCTTGTCTTCAAATCAAAAACCGCAAATCAAAAATCCTTTTATGCTTAACTTAGACAATCCGCTCGTCTTTGCCGGAATTAAATTCTTGGGCATCTTCGTCGCGTTCAACGCGGTGCTGATGATCGTCGCCTATACGGTGTTGGCCGAGCGGCGCGTGCTCGCGTTTATCCAAGGGCGCGTCGGGCCGAACCGCGTCGGCTACGGCGGCGTGTTGCAGCCGTTCGCCGATCTGTTGAAGTTCATCTTCAAAGAAGAGATCGTTCCCGATAAATCAACGAAGTTCATCTATATTCTCGCGCCGATCATAGCGATCACTTCGGCGTTGATGACGATTGTTGTCTACCCGTTCGGGCCGCGTGTGGTGATTCCGTTCACCGATATTTCGTTTGAGATGGTCGTCACGCGCTTCGATGTCGCCCTGCTTTACGTGCTCGCGGTGACGAGCGTCGGCGTTTACGGCATTACGCTCGCGGGTTGGTCGTCAAACAGCAAATACAGTCTCATGGGCGGCTTGCGTTCGGCGGCGCAGCTCATCTCTTATGAACTGTCGCTCGGACTCTCGCTCGTCGGCGTCATACTAATATCAGGCTCTCTCGACCTTGCGACCATCGTCGAACAGCAAGGAAACAGGTGGGGCTTCGGCGATGGGCTGAACATAATACTTCAACCGTTGAGCTGGAATATATTTCTTCAACCGCTCGGTTTTCTTATTTACCTGATCTCGGCAATCGCCGAAACGAATCGCGTGCCTTTCGATCTGCCAGAAGCGGAGACGGAACTCGTCGCCGGATTTCACACCGAGTATTCGGCGTTGAAGTTCGCGCTTTTCTTCATGGCGGAATACGTCAACATGTTTACGGTTTCGATGTTGGCGGCGACGCTCTTTCTCGGCGGCTGGCAAGGACCGGGTGTCGCGCAACTGCCGATTCTCGGTGTGTTTTGGTTTTTAGGTAAAGTAATCTTCTTCCTTTTCTTCTACATCTGGCTGCGCGGCACGCTGCCGCGTTTCCGCTTCGATCAACTGATGAACTTCGGCTGGAAGTTTCTGCTTCCCGTGGCGATCTTAAACATCATCCTCACGGCAACGCTCGCCTTCTTCGGCGTGTTTCAATTCTAAAGAGCGACCGACCCTGCGTCTTATGATCACCTCTATTCTATTTCTCATCCTCGCTGCCGCCGCCATCGGTTGCGCGATTGCGATGGTCGCGCAGCGCAATCCGCTCTACAGTGCGATCTCTTTGATCGGAGTTTTCATCTCGCTCTCGTGCCTCTACGTTCTACTCGCCGCGCCGTTTATCGCCGCCGTGCAAGTGATCGTCTACGCGGGTGCGATCATGGTGTTAGTCGTCTTCGTGATCATGCTCTTAAACGTCGAGGAAGAGGTAAGGCGTCCAATTCGTCTTCATTACCTGATTCCGACGGCCGTGGCTTTGGCGGCCGTTTTGATCGCTGAAGTGGCGTTTCTTATTTACTCCGTCGAGACTTCTCCTTACGTTCCGCTTAGTCCCGTCGGCACAACCGCCGACTCAAACGTCGGACTCACCGCGTCAATCGGCACGGGCTTGTTTACGAAATACCTGCTGCCGTTCGAGATCACTTCCGTTTTGATTCTGATGGCTATTGTGGGTGCGATCACGCTCGCGCGCCGCATCGCCGTGCCGCCGGGCGCGGGCGTCGTTCCGGGTTCGCAGGTGCTGCCGATGGAGCGGGTTGATCCGCGACGCAAAGGCGACGCGACCGAAGTTGAGGCAAACACGACGGGCGAAGCAGCGCGCATTTTCGATTTGAATAAGCCGACGCCAAGCCGGGCGGGAGATTAAAGCTTATGGTTCCTTTATCGTGGTATCTGATTCTATCCGCCGTGCTCTTCACCATTGGCGCGGCGGGCGTGTTATTGAAACGCAACGCGATCTCGATGTTTATGTGCATCGAGTTGATGCTTAACGCTGTGAACTTAACTTTCGTGGCGTTCTCGTCTTACTTCCGCGATGTGACGGGGCAGCTTTTCGTTTTCATCGTGATGACGGTCGCGGCGGCCGAGGCGGCCGTCGGACTCGGCATCATCATCGCCATCTTCCGCAACCGCGAATCTTTGGACGTTGACGAAGCAAGCGTATTGAAATTTTAGGAATTGAATCATCAGCTCATTGATTCATTACCTTATTGAACTAAAGAATCGATGAGGCAATGAACTAATTTTATGACTAACCATTGGCTCTCCGTGATCGTCTTTGCGCCGCTCGTCGGTGCGGCAATCAACTGGCTCGTCGGTCGGCGAGTGCGCAGCGAAGCGTTTATCGGCACAGTGGCGTGCGCGTCAATCGGCGTCTCAACCGTGCTCGCTTTCATCATCGCCTTCGGGCACGACGGTGCGTTGCGCGGCGGCGAAGAAGTTCACATCGTTTACAGCCATCTATGGACGTGGATGCAGGTCGGCGATTTCCGCGCCGATTTCGGTTTTGCGATGGATCGTTTGAGCGGCATCTACACGCTGTTCGTCACGTTCGTCGGGCTTCTGATTCACGTCTTTGCGACAGGCTATATGCACGGCGACAAAAGCTTCTACCGCTTTTTCGCTTACCTTAATCTCTTCATGTTCATGATGCTCACGCTCGTGCTGGCTGACAATCTGTTGTTGATGTTCGTCGGCTGGGAAGGCGTGGGGCTGTGTTCGTATCTTTTGATCGGCTATTACGTTGACCGCAAAGAGGCGGGTGATGCGGCGAAGAAGGCCTTCGTCGCCAACCGCATCGGCGATTGGGGCGTGATCTTAGGGATCATGTTCGTATTCTTTCTGACGGCGCAAGCGGGCAGACCATCGATCAGTTTCTTTGATAAAACTCCAATCGGCATTGATGTGACGAGCGCGCTTGCAACGATTGGCAATATGACTTCCGATCCTTTCGCTTGGAGCACCCTCTTTGCGGGCGGCATCACCTCCGCCGCCATTCTTTTGTTTATTGGTGCGACCGGAAAATCGGCGCAAATTCCCCTTTTCGTGTGGCTGCCCGATGCGATGGCAGGGCCAACGCCCGTCTCCGCGCTCATCCACGCGGCGACGATGGTGACGGCGGGCGTTTACATGATCGTGCGCTGCTCGCAAATCTACGTCCACGCCCCGACCGCGCTGTTTGTGATCGCCATTATCGGCGCGGCGACCGCGATCTTCGCCGCCACCATCGGACTCGCGCAGAACGACATCAAAAAAGTGCTCGCCTATTCAACCGTTTCGCAGATCGGTTACATGATGCTCGCGTGTGGCGTCGGTGCGTTCGTCGCCGCGATTTTCCACGTGATGACGCACGCATCTTTCAAAGCCCTTCTCTTCCTCGGTTCGGGTTCAGTAATTCACGGGATGCACCACGAGCAGGACATGCGCAGGATGGGCGGCTTGAAGAAGTTTATGCCCGTGACGTTTTGGACGATGTTGACGGGATTGTTTGCTATTAGCGGCATCCCGATTTTCGCCGGGTTCTTCTCGAAAGATGAAATCCTGTGGAAGACGTGGAGCGCGCATAATGCGGCGATCCCTGATGGCGCGAACATTGTTTTGTGGGTCGTGGGCGCGTTGACCGCGTTGCTCACGGCCGCCTACATGACGCGCATGATGGTAATGACGTTCGGCGGCACGGAGCGTTTCCGCGAAGCTCCGGCGGGCGGGCAGGCTGACGAAGCGCACGCCCACGCTTACGACGAGAACGCGAAGCCACATGACGCGCAGTTCGCTTCCGCAGGCGACCGCCCGCAGCATCGACCGGGCGAGACAATCGGCGATGCGCATGACACGCACGGCGCACACACGGCGGGAGCGCACGGCGCAGCGCATACGGATGATGAAGAAGCGCACGAGCATCACGGTTTAGCTCCCGGACAAGTACCGCACGAATCGCCGCTCGTGATGACGTTGCCGCTCATTATCCTCGCCGTGCTTTCGACGCTCGGCGGGCTGGTCGGCGTGCCTTACGCTTTAAGCACCATCGTCGGCGTGAAAGACGTTAATTACTTTGAGCACGTGCTTGAACCCGTCATTGCGCACGCACCCGAAAGTGGAGCGGGTCACGCTACAGCGTCACACGCCGCGCCAGCTTCGCGCGCAGAGCAAACCGCTTCGTCAACTCACGGCGGCGAAGGCACAACGCCCGCGACGGTCGGCGAAGGTTCACAGGGAAGCGGCGCGCACGCCGCCGCTCCGGCCGCGAACGCACATCCGCCGGAAGAGGTGCGCATGGAGCGTTGGTTTACTTTGATCTCCATCGTCATCGCCGTACTCGGCATCGGTTTAGGTTGGCTCATTTTCAATCATCAACCACTTTTGCGAATGCCGCGCCTGCTTGAAAACAAATACTACGTTGATGAAGTTTACGACGCGACGATTATCAATCCGATCAAAGTCGGCTCGCGCGAAGGTCTATGGAAAATTTTTGACGCGGGCGTGATTGATGGGATGGTAAACGGCGTCGGGCGCGCAGCTTCGGGTGCTGGAAGCATCGCGCGGCGTTTGCAGCCCGGCTTCGTGCGCTCTTACGCGGCGATCATTCTGCTCGGCGCGCTCGTCGTGGTCGGTTATTTCACCGTGTTCGTCGTTAATAGTTTAAGGTAGAAGCTCCCGGTCTTCGTATGGAAAAATATCTGCTGACAACGCTGATCTTGATTCCGGTCGTCGGCGCGATAGCCGCGCTCGCGCACCGTTACGCTCCCTACCGCCGCGACACGCACTATCGCTGGATCGCGCTTGTTTTTACGACGCTCACGTTCCTCGTCTCGCTCATTCTTTTAACGGGCGCGAACGTGGACACGGCCGCCTTTCGCTTCGTGCAAGATGATTCGTGGATCGGCGAGATCGGCGCGCGTTACCATCTCGGCGTTGACGGCATCAGTCTGTGGCTTGTGCTTTTGACGACTTTGCTGATGCCGATTGCCGTGCTCTCAAGTTGGAGTTCGGTGACGAAGCGCCCGCTCGCTTATTACGCTTTTCTACTTTTGTTGGAGTCGGCGATGATCGGCGTTTTCGTTTCGCTCGATCTCCTCGTTTTTTATCTTTTCTTCGAGGCGTCGCTCGTGCCGATGTTTTTCCTGATCGGCATCTGGGGCGGCGAGAACCGGACTTACGCGGCCGTCAAGTTTTTCATTTACACGGCGGGCGGAAGCCTTCTGATGCTCGTCGGCATCATCGCGCTTTACTTCATCTACGGCACGTTTGATTACACGACGATCCTTGATGCGATGCGCACGGGCACGAGGCGACTCGACGAGGGCGTGCAGTTCTGGCTCTTCCTCGCTTTCTTCATCGCATTTGCGATCAAAGTTCCGCTCTTCCCTTTCCATACGTGGCTGCCCGACGCGCACACGGAAGCCCCGACGGCCGGATCGGTTATCCTCGCCGGGGTACTTCTCAAGATGGGGACTTACGGGATACTGCGTTTTAACTTCGCACTTTTCCCGGAAGCGTCCCGCGCCTTCGCTCCTTACGTCATCACGTTGGCCGTGATCGGAATTATCTACGGCGCGCTCGTCGCTATGGTGCAGCCGGATGTAAAACGGCTCGTCGCTTATTCGTCCGTCAGTCATATGGGTTTCGTCGTGCTCGGTCTGTTCTCGTTCACCGAAGAGGGGATGCAGGGCGCGCTGTATCAAATGCTTAATCACGGTGTTTCGACCAGCGCTCTCTTCCTGCTCGTCGGTATGATTTACGACCGCCGCCACACGAGGATGATCAAAGACTTTGGCGGGCTTAACAAACCGATGCCGTTGTTTGCTACACTGCTTGTGTTCGCCTCTCTCTCCTCCGTCGGACTTCCGATCTTAAACGGCTTCGTCGGCGAGTTTCTGATCATGCTGGGCATGTGGACATCGGGCTTGCGTTATTCGTGGATCGCCACGATGCTCGCGGCAACCGGAGTCATCTGGGCGGCCATCTATATGTTGTGGATGTTGCAGAGAGTTCTCTTCGGGCGGGTGACGAACGAGGAGAATCGTCGTTTGACTGATCTTAATTGGCGGGAGACGGGGCTGCTGGTGCCGCTTCTCGTTTTAATGATTGTGATGGGCGTTTATCCGCGCCCGTTTCTTCAGCGTTCGGAGCGCAGCGTCGAGGGTGTGCGGGCGCGCGTCGTGGCTCCGCAGGGAGGTGGCACGTTCACGGCCGAACGCGCCGCCACGAATTACTCTACGGAGGAGCATTAACTGTGTTGAAAAGATTTGCCTATGTCGCCTTAACGTGCCTGTTCTTAACTTCTGCGACTGCCCCTAGCAGCGCACAACAACAGCAGCAATCGCAGGTTGCGCCGACCAACACCGCGCCCGTTGCCGCAACGTTTAACTTGCGAGGCATTGACGGCAAAGTTTACGACCTCTCGCGGATGCGCGACGAGATCGTGCTTGTCTCTTTCGGTGCGACGTGGTGCGCGCCGTGCGCCGAAGAACTCGCGGCGCTCGAAGAGTTGAAACTGGAATATGCGCATCGCCCGATCAGATTTCTGTGGGTGAGCATCGAGACGGAAGATGAAGCTTCAAATTCACGTCTGCGCTCGTATGCGAAAGCTAAGAAGCTGACGCTGCCTGTTCTGCGTGACATTAACCGCACGGTCTACGGACAGTTTTCCGAGCGCGTGCGTTTGCCTCTTGTAGTGATCTTTGATGGCGAAGGTAAACTCAGTGACTCTCCGCTCGTCGGCATGACGGCTTCGCCCGAACTTTATAAAGATCGCGTGCGCAGTAAACTGAACGAACTTATTGCAATCCAAAATGTCAGCGCAAAATAAATCAACACGATGAATTCTCTCCTTGCATTACAAGCTTTTTCGCCAGACATCAACTTTGCGATCATCCTGCCGGAGTTGATTCTTTCCGTCGTCGGCGCGCTTGTAATGCTGATTGACGCCTTCACCACGCGCGCCGATACGGGCAGGGGGCGCTGGATCACCGGCTCTGTTTCGCTGCTTGGGCTAGGCGCGGCAGCGGCCGCCTGCGTCTGGCTGTGGGTGGGCAGCACGAACGAAACGCAAGGTACTTTCGGCGGTATGATCGTGCTCGACCGGATGCGACTTTCCTTCACGTTCGTCTTTTTAATCGTGTCGGCTTTGACGATCCTGATCTCGATGGTCTGGGTTGAGTGGGAGAATCTTCCGGGCGGCGAGTTTCATGCGCTGCTGCTTTTCGCCACCGTCGGCATGATGTTGATGGCTTCGGGCGGCGATCTCGTGATCATCTTTCTCGGTCTCGAACTCCTTTCAATCGCTACTTACGTGCTTGCCGGTTTTCGCCGCACGGATTTGCGCTCAAACGAATCGTCGCTCAAGTATTTCATTCTCGGATCGTTCTCTTCGGCTTTCCTGCTCTACGGCATCGCGCTCGTGTACGGCGCGACGACGCAGGCCGTCAACGTCGCGGGGCGAACTGACTTTATCGCGGGCACAACGAACATCCGCGAGATCGCGGCGCGCCTCGACACAGCTCTCTATCCGCCTTTGCTTTTCGCGGGCGCGGCGATGATGCTCGTCGGCTTCGGATTTAAGATCGCTACCGCGCCGTTTCACGTCTGGACGCCCGACGTTTACGAAGGCGCGCCGACGCCCGTCACGGCATTTATGGCGGCGGGGCCGAAGGCAGCCGGATTCGCCGCGTTCATGCGCGTCTTCCTCATCGGTTTTCCGTTCGTCACCGCAACCTCTCTGACCCTGACAAGTTCACCGGCGCACGCCGCGTGGCTCAACACGCTTTATATACTTGCGATCCTGACGATGACCATCGGCAACGTCGCCGCCCTCGTGCAATCGAACGTCAAGCGGATGCTCGCCTATTCCTCGATTGCCCACGCGGGCTACGCGCTCGTCGGGTTTATCGCAGCTGGGGCGACCGACGATGCCGCGCAGCGAAACGACGCTGTGGCGGCCGTCGTCTTCTACCTGCTCGCGTATTCGGTGATGAACTTAGGAGCTTTCGCCATCGTCACGCTTGTCGCCAGAAGCGGCGACCGGCGCACCGAGATCGAGGACTATACAGGGATCGGATTCCGTGCTCCCGCGCTTTCCTTCGCGCTTTCCATTTTTCTGCTGTCGCTGATCGGCGTTCCTTTAACGGCCGGTTTCATGGGCAAGATAATGGTGTTTCGCTCGGCACTGAATCTCCGCGAACCATATTACGGACTTGTCGTGATCGGCGTGCTCAATTCGGCCGTTTCAGTGTACTATTACTTGCGGCTGATCGTGGTGATGTTTTTCCGCGAACGCACTACCGAATGGAATGCCCCCCGCGTTCCCGCGAGTATCGCGGTCGCCCTCCTATTAACGATTATCGGGGTGTTTTACTTGGGAGTGTTTCCCGGACAGGTGCTCGACGCTTTTCAATCAGAGCAGCCTGCTGCGGTGAATAGTGTCGCCGGACGCTGAAGTTTCAATTCATGAACGTAAGGGGTGAAGTGAAAGCGAAGACGCAGGGAGGCTCAGGACGGGTGACTCTGCAACCTAGGCCTTCTTCTCTGCCCATGGTTGATGCGGTTGCGGCGGAAGTCAAAGAATCGCTGGGCGACGCTTGGTTGCCCGAAATCTACCGCACACATATCCGCCCTCTGCGCACACGCGCCTATGCGCTTCATCCGATGCGTAAAGACGCAGTGGATATACAGCACACGCTGCTCGGCATCGAACTCAAAACCGGACGCTACCGCACGCTCTGCCCCGATCTGGCGACCGCTCGCTACCTCGCCGTGTGGACACGCGCGGGTTGTTCTTCCATCGCCGTACCTTATGACATCACGAAAATTTCCCGCCTCGCGGACGAACTCGAATCGGCGTGGCACCGCATGTTGTTCTTAATCGATCACTCGGCCGCAGAGCGCAAACCCGCGTTTCGTTTTCGCGTGCGCGGCAACCTTTTGACAGAGCTACAATACGAAATTTCGCAGGCGGGCGCGGGCGCGACAATCCCGCAATTTAACCAGAACACGAAACAGCGCGGATAAAACTTCTTATGACGACCGAGTTAACGACGAACGAATCGGGGGCTGACGAAACCCACCAACCTGCCGCGGACGAACCGCTACCCTTCCCGTTTAACCAACACGCGTTTTGTCGCTACGAACCGATTGAGAAGCGCATCGAGGGAGCACGCGTGCTCGTCGTTGACGATCTGCTCAGAGACGAGCGGGACGTATCCGACGTGGCGCGCGCCGAGTTGGGACAAAGCTTGAAGGCAAACATTAACCGCGAACGTCAGATCGCAACACTCGCAGTCGAGAACATTGTTAATAACATCGAACGGCTTGTGCAAAAACCGCAGACGCACGTGGCGCACATTGCGGAAGTCAAAGAAGCGGCGTCAGCTTTGAGACCCGATGCCATCGTGTTGAGCGGCACGCTCAGTGCTTTCGATTATTATAACCCGGAGTTGTTAGACGACTTTGCGCGCTTCATCCGCGAAACGAAAACGGGCGTGCTGGGTATTTGCGGCGGACATCAACTCGTCGGGAGAAGTTTCGGGGCGCGCGTCCTGACGCTCGATAATTTGGAACAAAGCGAACGCCGCAAGCGCAAACTTTACGAATATCAGTACCGCTTTGTGCGCATCAGCGCGCCCGACGATCCGATCTTCTGCGGCATCCACGACAGCGAGTCGGGCGTCTGGCAAGATTACACGACCGAGGCGCGCATACTCCGCGTCTGGCAAAATCACGGACTGCAACTCGATTCTGTGCCGGAAGGTTTCCAACTGCTCGCCACTTCCTATTTGTGTCGCAATCAGATGATGGTCAGGCGCGACGAAGGGCAGTTGATCTACACCGTGCAGTTTCACCTCGAAAAATCTTTTGAGGATTGGTATAAGAGCCGCACGTTCGGCGGCACACGGTGGGAGCACCCGAACGAATCGCGCGATGGGCGCATCATCTTCGAGAATTTCTTGCGCGCTGCGCTCGAACACGCGGGCAAAATCGCCGCCGCTTGCCCGTTGCCTGAAAGCGACGCCGCGCTCGTTCCTGTTCCATAACCGCTTCGTTTATGAAGCCCGTGCCGCCGACACGTCAATGTTGACATCGTAGGGCACGTTCTCCATCGTCCGCTCGATCAGCATGTTCACCACCGCGTGCAGATCGCCCGTCTCCTGAAAAACTTTGAGTTGCTGATCGGCTGAAGTGCCGCGCGCCAAAATGGTATGCACGTGCTCGACCTCTTTGCGCGATCCCAAGTCGTCTAAAACGTCGTCAACGAATTCGAGCAATTCGTAGATGAGATCGCGCACCGCCACTTCCTGTTGCTTGCCGAAGTCAATAAGTTTTCCTTCAAGCCCGTAGCGGACGGCGCGCCACTTGTTTTCTTGAATCAACATGCGGCGGTAAAGGCGAAAGCCAAGGTTGCGATCAATCAGGCGGTCAAGCGTAGCGACGATGGCTTGGAAGAGGGC
>Ga0136614_10001553_pt1 | contig 13599 bp, 13 predicted proteins | sample AntDrymUQ2792106_2_FD_106643 | JGI IMG/M metagenome (GOLD analysis project Ga0136614, IMG submission 106643) | Polar desert sand microbial communities from Dry Valleys, Antarctica - metaG UQ279 (21.06) | ecosystem: Environmental > Terrestrial > Soil > Desert | place: Antarctica: Dry Valley...
CGGAGAACCTTGCCGCCAGCGCCGCCGGGTTTCCGCGCACCACCTCCTCGAACCGCTTCGTCAGCTCGCGGCAGATGGCGATCGGCCGTTCGGGGAGCGCGTCCGCGAGCGACCGAAGCGTCGCTGGCAGGCGCTGCGGCGACTCGAACGCCACTGCCGGATACGGCCAGCTCGCGAGCTCGCGCCACAGCTCTGCGAGAGCCTTCGCGCCGCGCGGCAAGTAGCCGAGGAACTGGAAACGCTCGCCCGCCAGCCCGCTCGCGACGAGCGCGGTCTCGACGGCCGAGGGGCCCGGGAGCACCGCTACCGGGATCCCGGCCTCGAGCGCCGCTGCGATCAAGCGCATGCCCGGGTCGTTGATGCCGGGGAGGCCGGCGTCCGACACGAGCGCGATCCGCTCGCCGGCCTCGAGCCGAGGCAGGAGCTCGGCTGTCCGCCGCGCCTCGTTGTGCCGGTGGTAGCTGAGCAGCTTCGCGCCGATCTCGTACCGGGCGAGCAGCCCCTTGGTGTGCCGCGTGTCCTCGCACAGCACGAGATCGGCCTCGGCGAGCTCGCGCAGGACGCGCAACGTGACGTCTTCGAGGTTCCCGATCGGCGTCGCGCAGACCGCCAGGGGCACTACAAGGCCTCGACGGCGAGCAGCCCGGCGCCGATCACGCCCGCGTCCGAGCCGAGCTCCGCCTTGACAATGCGCACGCTGAAGCCGGCCGACTCGAGCAGCACCTCCCGATGAGCCACCTCGAGCGCGGCGGGGATGAGAAATTCCGCCGCGGCAATGCCAAAGCCGCCGCCGATGATCACGAGCTCCGAGCCGAAGATGTTGACGAGGGAGCCGATCCCGGCGCCGAGCAGGTGGCCGATGCCGGAGAGGGCCTCGAGCGCCGCGGCGTCGCCTTCCGAGGCCCGGCCGACGAGCAGCTCCGCCGTCGCCCCCTCTCCCCAGAGCTTCTCTGCTGCCCGGTCGGCGGCGTTCCCGGACGCGACCGCCTCGAGGTGGCCGCGGCCCGTGCAGTTCCCCTGGCACGGAGGGCCGTCGGCGACGACGACCAGGTGACCGAGCTCGGCCCAACCTCGGAAGAGCGCGCCTCCGACGACGAGCCCCCCGCCGACTCCGGTGCCCAGCGTGAGCATGATCATGCTTTCCGCGCCCCGCCCCGCGCCCAACCGCCATTCCGCGAGCGCAGCGACGTTCGCATCGTTCTCGACTGCCGCCGGAACGCCGAAGCGCTCGCTCATCACCTCGCCGAGGGCGACGCCTTCCAGGGGGATGTTGTTCGAGCCGAGGGCTTGTCCCGTGGCACGATCGATCACCGACGGGATCCCGAATCCGAGCGCCGCCATGCCCGCGTCGGCCAGCGGCTCGATCGTCGCGGCGATGCCCTCCAGCAGCTCGGCCTGCGACCCCGTCGGCGTCGGGACCTCGCGCCGGTCGAGCACCTGCCCCTCGCCGTCCATCGACCCGGCCAGGATCTTTGTGCCGCCGAGATCGACGCCGATGACTCGTTGGGCGCTCACGCGCGCCCCTCGCCGGCACCGGCTCCCGCCCGGCAGAGCCGGGCTCCGCCGGCGCCTGGCGTCGCTCGCAGCACCCGGCTCTCCGGGGCCGTACTACGCGTACTGTCCCCTCCGGCCGAGCACTGCGAGCGACGCCCGAGGAACGCGCGAGCGTGGGAGGTTGACACAGGGCGTCTCACGGGCCGCGGCTACCATACCCGGCCGGATGGCGGACGGAGCGAAGCCCTACCGGGTCTACAAGGGCGGCAGGGCCAGGGGGAAGGTACCGACCGCTCAGCGTCCCGAGCGCCAGCAGGGCGAGCCTCGCGGCGCGAAGCCGCCGGGCCGGCCGCGCTGGGGGAGACGCGTCGGAATCGCGTTGCTCCTGCTCTTCGTGCTCCTCGTCGTCTGGACCGTCGCGAGCTACCTTTCCTTCCGGGCCGGCGCCGCCGACGCGAACGCGCGGCTGGCCAAGGCCGTCGATGCCGGCCTCGCACCACAGGAGGGAGCGCTCGCCTCGAAGCCGTCGCTGATCCTTCTGCTCGGCACCGACGGTGCCAGGCTTCCGGGGCGCACCGGCGCGAGCCGCTCCGACTCGATCCTGCTCGTCCGGACCGACCCCGGCCGGCACCGGTTGGCGTACCTCTCGATCCCGCGAGACCTCCGCGTCGAGGTCCCGGGCTACGGAACCAACAAGATCAACGCGGCGTTCCAGCTCGGCGGGGGCGCCCTGACACTGAAGACCGTCCGAGCACTCACCGGCCTGCAGCCGAACCACGTCATCCTCGTCGACTTCGACGACTTTCGCGCCGTGATCGACGCGCTCGGAGGGATCGAGATCGACGTTCCGAAGCCGATTCTCGCGAATAAGTTCGACTGCCCGTATGCGACGGATGCGCGCTGCGCGGAGTGGCCGGGCTGGCGGTTCGGCCGGGGCAAGCAGAAGATGGACGGCTGGCGCGCCCTGATCTACTCGCGAATCCGCCAGAACCGGCTCGACGCGGCCGACAACGACCTCACGCGCGGGGAGCGCCAGCAGGCCGTGGTCGAGGCGATGACCGACGAGCTCGTCGGCCCGGGCACGTTCGTGCGGCTCCCCTTCATCGGCGGCGACCTCGTCAAGCCGCTGACGACCGACCTCTCGGCCGGCCAGCTGCTCCAGCTCGGCTGGGTCAGGTTCCGCGCCAACTCGAGCCGCGCGCTCCACTGCCGGCTCGGCGGCGAGCCGCAGTCGATCGGCGGCGAATCCGTCCTGATCGCGACGGAGGAGAACACGGCTGCGATTGCGATGTTCACAGGCCGATCGGCACCGCAACCGCCGCGGCCCGGGACGACGTTCGGCGCCGGCTGCTTCGTGGGCCGTTCGTCCCGTTAGGCTGCGCGCGTGGGCATCCTCGGCTGGATCTTCTTCGGGCTGCTCGCGGGCCTCGTCGCCCGCGCGCTGACGCCGGGCCGGCATTCGCTCGGCTGCTTCGGCACCCTCGCCGTCGGCGTGCTTGGTGCGCTGCTCGGCGGCTTCCTGGGCGAGGCGGTTCTCGACGAGGAGATCGACTTCGGCTGGGACCTGAAGCCCTTCCTCTTCGCAGTCGCGGGCTCAGTCGTGTTGCTGCTCGGGCTGAACGCGCTCTCGCGCCGTTAGTCGGCCGCAGCGGCTTTCTTCTCGCCGCCGCTCGAGTCCGTGTCGGCCTTCTTCTCGGACGAGCCGGAGTCGCCGCTCGCGCCCTCCGTCGCGGGCTCGGGCTTCTTCTTGCCCCCGCGGCCGTAGTCGGTGGAGTAGAAACCGGAGCCCTTGAAATGCACCGAGACCGGGTAGAGCACCTTCTCGACGGGGCTCTTGCCGCACACCTCGCACGTCTCCGAGGGCGGGTCCGACATCCGCTGAAAGACCTCGAAGGTATGCCCGTCGGGGCATCGGTATTCGTAGACAGGCATCGCGCGGAGGCTAGCAAGGCAAACTGACGGCAACGATGAGCGAGACCGCGCAAGCAAGCCGGATCGGAGCCCGCGAAGGAGCGGCTGCGCGCGCGTGGGTCGCGACCCACTGGTTCGGGCTCGGAGTCGCCGCGATGACGGCCGCGGCGGCCGCTTTCCTTTACCACCAGCTGCTCGCCTGGCCGCCCCACGAGGACGAGGCGTTGCCGCTCTTCATCGGCCGCCATCCGCTCGGCGAGCTGTTCCAGGTAGTGCTCGAGGAGCGCGGCGGCGCGCCGCTCCACTTCCTGCTCGCCTGGGCGGTCGCGCAGCTGGACCTCGGCCTGGAAGGTCTCCGGACGCTCTCGGCTCTCTTCGCCGTCGCGAGCCTCCCGGTCGTCGCACTCCTCGCGGCGCGCCTCGGCGGGCGCCTGCCGGCCCTGCTGGCGACGGCAATCGTCGCCTCGAGCTGGACCTTCCTCTTCCACGGCGTCTACGGCCGGATGTACAGCCTCTTCCTCTGCTTGGGCGCGCTCTCGTACCTGACGCTGCTGCGAGCCCTGGAGCGCGGGAGCCGGCGGGCGTGGGCGCTCTGGGCGCTTGCGATCCTAGCGGCGGTGGCGACGCATCCGTACGGCGCGCTCGTGCTCGCTTCCCAGGCCGTCTTCGTCGTCGCGGCCCGCCGCGACCGCTTGCGCCAGTCGCTCTGGGCCTTCGGAGCGGTCGGCGTCCTCGGGATCCCCTTTTGGCTGACCGATCTCGTACTGGCCGGCCGGTTCGACGCCGGCGTGGCCGGCGGTGGCCGGGTCAACCTGTTCCAGTACGTGTGGCAGGTGACCGGGGACTTCACGGCAGCGTTTCCGGTGCTACCGGCCGTGCTCGTCGCAGCGGCGGCCGGCCTCGCCGCCCTGCCCCGCGAGACGCGCGTGCTCGCTGCCTGCGCCGGAGCGGTGCCGCTGCTCGCACTCGTTGTCGCGCGTAGCTCGGGGTCGCCCGAAACACGGCACCTGATCTTCCTCCTCCCCTTCGTCGCGGTTGCGGTCGCCGCGGGCCTGGCCCGGCTCGGCCCGTTGTGGGCGCCGCTCGCGCTCGCAGCGCTCGTGGCAGCCCAGATCGCCTGGGCCTGGGACCGGACGCCCGAGCTGTTCGAGTGGGAGCCGGATGTGCGCCAGGAGGCCCGTGCCGAGGCGGCCGGGTACCTCGCCTCGACGACCGGCTCTCGCGACGTGCTCCTCGGCTACGACCCGCTCTTCCTGGAGGCCTGGGAGCAGCGCCCGGAGTTCCCGCTGACGGTGCTCCCGCGCGCGGACGCCGATCTCGCGCTCCACAACCTGCTCGAGCTCGAGCGCCCGCTGGGGCACGGCGTCTGGGTCTTCGACGCAAGCAAGACGACGAACGTCGAGCGCTCGCTCGAGATCCCGCGCGCTTCTCCCCGGCCTGATGCGGCGTTCGATGTGCGCGACTTCGGGCCCTTCCTCGTCATTCGCACCCGCGCTCCTGTCGTGACGCCCGAGCGCTACCTGCTGCGCGCCGGCCAGGCGATGCTTGTGGGAAAGCGGCTCTTCCTCGGCGACGCGGACATCAACCTGCCGACGATCGAGCGAGCCGCCCGCGCGCTCCGCGGCTACGGCGCGTCGCGCTCCCTCTCGACGAGCTCGCGGTAGCAAGGCGCTTCCTCGAAGGCGGCCAGCCCGGCCGGGGTGGCGCGTCTGCGGTCCCTGGGCCGAAGCCGGCGGGCTGCCGCGATCGCTGCGGACGCTCCGACGGCGGCACCGACGAGAAACGAGCGCGTTCGCGAGCGGCGTGACTCCTCGTCCATGGAACGATGGTAGAGCTTCCTTCAGCGCGATCGCCGGTCGACGCGGGACGATGCGTGGTGCGAGGGAAGGACGCAGGGAGCGTCCATAGTGGTGCTATGGACGCGACTGAGGACGCAGCCTCGCGCCGCCCAGCTCGGCGCGTCGAGATGGCGCTTCGCGCAGAAGGGATCTCCTCGTGATCGTCACGATCGGCGACCTGCTCCTCGACGTGATCGTCCGCCTCTCGCAGCCGCTCGCGGAGGGGGCGGACGCGGACGCGGTCACGCAGCTCGGCCCGGGTGGGCAAGCCGCGAACGTCGCCGCCTGGGTCGCGGAGCTCGGCGGGCGAGCTCGGTTTGTCGGGAAACTCGCGAACGACGAGGCCGGCCGGACGGCGAAGAGCGCGCTGGAGCGTCACGGCGTCGAAGTTCGCGGCCCGGCCGTCGCCGGCCGCACCGGAACGGTCGTCTCGCTGGTCGCAGCGGATGGGAGCCGAACGATGGCCTCCGACCGCGGCGTCTCCCCCGAGCTCGCGGCTGAGGAGGTCGACCCGAACTGGCTCGACGGCTGCACGCACCTGCATCTGCCCGGCTATTCGCTCCTTCGGTCGCCGATCGACGCGGCGGCGCTCCGGGCGGCTCGGCTGGCGCCGCGAGTGAGCGTCGACCTCTCCTCCTGGAGCGCGATCCGCAATTTCGGGCCGGCGCGGTTCCGGGAGCGGCTCGAAGCGCTGCGACCCGCGATCGTCTTCGCGAACGAGGAGGAGGAGCGGATCCTCGGCGGCCCGCTGGACGGTTGCACGTGGGTGCTCAAACGCGGCGCTCTCGGCGCCCACTTCGGCAACGTCGAGCTGCCGGCCGCGCCGGCCGACGTGCTCGACACGACGGGCGCAGGCGACGCGCTCGCCGCCGGCTACCTCGTCGGCGGACCGGAGCTTGCGCTCGCAGCGGCGGCGCGCTGCGTCGCGAAACTAGGCTCCATGCCATGAAGGATCTGATCCGCCTCTCGGACGAAGTGGGTCACGCGCTCACCGAGCGAAAGCCCGTCGTCGCGCTCGAGACGACGCTCGTCGCGCACGGGTTCCCGCCCGGCGAGGGCGTCGCGGTCGGGCTCGACAGCGAGCAGCGCGTGCGCGAAGCGGGCGCGGTGCCGGCGACGATCGGCGTGCTCGACGGGTTGCTCCGGATCGGCCTGACCGAGGACGAGCTCTCGCAGTTCGGGCCGGACGCGCGCAAGGTGGGGCCTCGCGACCTCGCCGCAGCGATCGTCCAGGGGGCCGTCGGTGCGACGACGGTCGGCGGCACATTGGCTGCGTGCCGGGCGGTCGGGATCGGCTTCATGGGCACCGGCGGGCTCGGCGGCGTCCACCGCGGCTTTCCCACTCCCCCGGACGTCTCCGCCGACCTGGGCGAGCTCGTCAGGACGGAGGCGTTGATCGTCTCGTCAGGCGTCAAGTCGATCTTGGACGTGCCCGCGACTGCGGAGCTGCTCGAGACCCTCGGCGTACCCGTGCTCGGTTACGGCACCGACGACATCCCGCTCTTCTATGCCGCCCACGGCGGCCCGCCGGTCTCCGCCCGAGTCGAGTCGGCCGAGGAGGCCGCGCTGGTGGCGCGTGCGCACTGGCGGCTCGGGCGCCATACCTCGATCCTGCTCGCCCGTCCGGCCGAGGACAGCCTCGACGACGTCGAGCCGCTGATCGAGCGCGCGCTTGCCGCGGCCCATGACCAGGGCATCGCGGGCCAGGCCGTGACGCCGTTCGTCCTCTCGTACCTTCATCGTGAATCCGGCGGTCGCACGCTCGCTGCGAACGGGGAGCTGATCGCCGCCAACGCGCGCCTGGCCGCGGAGGTGGCCGTCGCCTATGCCGCTCTATGACTCAGTCCGCAACCTGCCGCTCATCGTCGGTACCGTCGAGCTCGAGGCAAAGGAGCTGCCGCTGAAGCACTTCACGCGGCGAACGACCGTGATCCACCTCCGCGGCGACGGGCAGGAGGGCGTCGGCGAGGATGTCACCTACGAGGAGGAGCACCACCCCGGCGTCGAGCTGCCAGACCTGGCGGGAACGCACACGCTCGACTCGTTCTCCGCGCTCGTCGCCGAGCAGCCCGGCTACCGGCCGTGGGGGCTCGAATCGGCGGCACTCGACCTCGCGCTCCGGCAAGCCGGCCTTTCGCTCGCGGACGCGGCCGGGCGGAAGGCTCGGCCGGTGCGCTTCGTCGTCTCGCAGAACGCTGCCCGCGAGCTGCGCGAGCTCTACCCAGGGATCCGCTTCAAGCTCGACGCGAGCGACTCGTGGACGGACGAGGTCATCGCCGAGCTCGCCGCGACCGGCGCGGTCGACGTCGTCGACCTGAAGGGACTCTATGAGGGCGACTGGGTCGACGCGACGCCGTCGGCGGACCTCTACGGCCGCGTCGCCGCAGCGTTTCCAGAGGCCTGGCTCGAGGACGCGCGCCTGACGGACGAGACCCGACCCGTACTCGAACCGCACCGGCGGCGACTCACGTGGGACTTCCCGATCCACTCGGTCGCCGACGTCGAGTCGCTTGAGTTCCCACCCGACTGCCTCAACTCGAAGCCCTCCCGCTTCGGGAGCGTGCGGAGGCTCTTCGACTTCTACGACTACTGCGAGGCGAACGGGATCGCGATCTACGGCGGCGGCCAGTTCGAGCTCGGACCGGGCCGCGGCCAGATCCAGCATCTGGCGTCGCTCTTCCACCCGGACACCGCGAATGACGTCGCGCCCAAGGAGTACAACGACGGCGGCCCGAGGCCGGGCCTGCCGCAGAGCCCGCTCTCACCCGCGTCCCCCGAGCCGGGGTTCCGTTGAGCTACGAGACGGCGGAGGCCGGCTCTCGCCGGCCTCCGCTCGTAGCCTCAGCAGACGGGACGACTAGTCGTCGTCGTCGTTGTCACCACGGTTGCCGCCGCCGACCTTCCCGTCGCGGGCGATCGTGATCACGCCGGTCGCGAGGTCGGCGGTCGCGTAGATGCGTCCCTTGCCGCGAAGGCCCGCATGCGAGCCCGTGCTCTCGACCACCTTCCAGCTGCCGCACACGAACGATCGCGGCGGCGTGCCTGGCGGATATGGGCAGGCGAGCGCATTCGTCTGGACCGAGATCGTTCCGCTCGCGCCGGTGAGGACGTGGGTGCCCGTGAGTCTTCCGCAGCCACCCCGCACCGGGACGAGCGTGAACGTCGCAGCGACCGAGCCCGCGTCGTTGACCGCTCCCGCGGACACGAAAGAAGACTCAATACGTATGCCTGCTGCAATGGGCGCACAAACGTCCCGCTAGGAGTCTAGGGCGCCGAGCAGCGTGTCGAGGTCGATCAGCTCGAGTGACTGCAGCTTGGCGCTGCCGCGGGCGCCGAGCGCGAGCGAGACCTTCGCCACCGTCGCCGCGTCGGGCGCCTCGAGGATGTTGACGAAGTCGTACTCGCCGAGCGTCGCCCACTGGTGGAGTACCTTCGCGCCCAGCTCCTCGACGTCGCGGTTCACCTCGCGCAGCCGGCTCGGGTTCGCCTTCAGCGTCTGGACGCCCTGCGGGGTCAGCGTCGAGAGCATCAGATAGGTCGGCATCGCTCCTCCTCAGGTCGTCGCGGAGCTCGATCTTAGAGCCTCTAACGTGCGACTCAGTGCTTCATCGCGTTAGAGGCTCTGGCTCTGGCCGCTTGGTCGATGTAGAGGAGCGCGCCCCCGAGGAAGAGGAGCGGCGAGACGACGAGATCGGCGAGCCCGAGCGCGGCCCGCTCGCCGGCGTCACCCAGGTCGCGGAGGAGCAACGCGAGGGTCAGCTTCACGAGCCCGAAGAGGACAACGAGCGTCGCCAGCGACGCGACCGCGTGGATGTAGTCGACGCGCGCCAGCTCGATCGCCCGGCGGAGCGCGGTGCGGACGCCCGGACGCTCGAGCACGAGCACGGGCACGACCAGTCCGACCAGCGCGAGCCAGGCTACAGCGGGCAGCACATAGAGGAGCGTGAGGAACGCGGCGGGAATGAAAACGATCGCGCCGACGACCACGGCGCGGGCCGCGTCCGCCGCGGCGGGCCTCACGCCACCGACGATCGCCGAAGCACCGGTGAACGAGGCCGCCATCAGCGGCGACCCCGCGGCGAGCACCAGCACCTGGAACCCCGTGGCGTGCCCGGCGGAGACCTGGTTGATCAGCGTGACGCTGAGTCCGAGCGCCAGCGAGGTCCAGAGGTGGTCGCCGTAGAGCTTCAGCGTCTCGGCGACGAGTTGGCCGACCGTGCGAGTCTCGGGCGGCAGTGGTGGCGGAAGCGGCTTGCTCGCGGCTTTGCTCATTCGCCGGACGCTACAGCGACCAGCCGGGGCAAGTTTTCGGCGAGCCGCGCGAAAGCATCGTCGAAGCGCCAGCGCGCCCGGTCGGGCTCGCCGATCTCGTTCGAGACCACCCTGACCTCGACGGCCGGCACTCCGGCGAGCTCGCACGCGCGCAGGACGGCGAAGCCCTCCATCGCCTCGACGTCGAGCTCCTGCGAGCCGCCGACGCGCGCGCTCGTCCCGATTGGCCGCAGCACGGCGTCCGGGAACGCCTGGTGCAGCCGGGCGAGCAGGTCGGCGTCCGGCAGCGCACGTGTCGGCACGAGCGGCCCGGCGGCGTCGCAGTAGACGGCCTCGGTGCCCAAGACGAGCGTCAGCGGCTCGAGCCCGCGAGCGCCCGCGATGCCGACGTGGAGGACGACCCCGGGCCGCTCTTCAACCAGAGAGCGCGCGGTCGCGGCAGCCGCCTCGACAGGCCCGACCCCGCAAACCACTGTGCGCGCCCCTTCCACCGGCGCGAGCTCGCGCTCGGTCGCCGCGACGACGAGCAGCACTAGTCGAGCTGCGCGGCGAGCTGCTCGGCCTCGTCGACCAGCCGGCCGGTCGCGTCGAGGCCGGCGGCCCAGACCCCGGGGTCGCCGATGTCGAAGCCGAGCCGTGACGCGAGCTCCGCCGGCGGCGCCGAGCCGCCCGCCCGCAGCAGGTCGAGGTATGGCTCGACGAGCGCCTCGCCCTCCTCGAGGTACCGCCGGTAGATCGCGAGCGAGAAGAGGTAGCCGAAGGAATAGGCGTAGACGTACCCCGGCACGGCGATGAAGTGAGGGACGTAGCTCCACCAGATCCCGTAGTCCTCGGTCACCTCGACTGCGTCGCCGAGCAGGCGCTCCTGCTCGGCGTGCCAGAGCTCCGAGATCCGTTCGATCGCGAGCTCACCCTCCTCGCGCCGCGCCGTGTGGATCGCGTGCTCGAACCGGTTGAGCGCGATCTGGCGGAAGACCGTCGCGATTGTGTCGTCGATCCGGCCGACCAGGAGGTCGAGACGGGCGCGAGGATCGTCCTCGTTCTCCATCAGCCTTTCGAAGGTGAGCGCCTCGCCGAACACGGATGCGGTCTCGGCGAGCGTCAGCGGCGTGCGCGCGTTCAACAGGCCGAGCTCCTGCGCGAGCGTGCCGTGGAGCCCGTGGCCGAGCTCGTGAGCGAGGGTCAGGACGCTTCGGCGCTCGCCGGCGTAGTTCATCAGCACGTACGGATGCACGTCCGGCACGAGCGTCGCGCAGAAGGCGCCGGGCATCTTCCCGGGACGCAGCGCGGCGTCGATCCAGTCACGCTCGAAGAAGCGGCTGACGATGTCGCCCGCTGTGGGCGAGAACGCCGTGAACGACTCGAGCACGAGCTCGCGCGCGTCCTCCCACGCGATCGTGCCCCCGACCTCCTGGAGCGGAGCGAACCGGTCGTAGTCGCGGAGGCGCGGCAGGCCGAGCAGACGGGCTTTGAGCGCGTAGAAGCGCTGCGGGATGTCGTAGCGGGCGATGATCGCCTCGGCCAGGCTCTCTGCGGCTTCGTCGGGGATCTCGTTCGAGAGGTTGCGCGCGGAGAGCCAGGTGTCATAACCGCGCAGCCGGTCTTCGATCGCTCGCTCGTTGAGGACCGTGTTGAGCACGTAGCCGCGCGTGCGGAGTCCGGGCCGGAGCGTCTCGGTGACGGCCGCGGCGACGCGGCCGCGCTCGGCCTGGTCGGTCAGCCGCGTCAGCTTTGAGAGCGCCTCGTCGAGTGATAGCTCCTGTCCGTCGAGCGAGACGCGCAGGTCGGAGAGGAGCTCGTTGAACAGCCGGCCCCACGCACTGACGCCGGTGACGCTCTTCTCCGTCGAGATCTTCTCCTCCGGCTCGGAGAGCAGGTACGGCTTGTAGCGGCGCTCGGAGCGGAGGACGGCCTCGTAGCGCTCGAGCGCGGAATCGGCGAGCAGCCGCTCGGCGGCGTCGTCGTCGAGCTCGCTCCACTCGAGGTCGAAGAAGAGCAGCTCGGTCTCGATCTGCGTGTTGCGCTCCCGCACTTTCTGCACGAGCGCACCGCGCGTCTGGTCCGAACTGTCCGCGGCGAGCCGCAGGCGGGAGTACGTCTCGACGCGCGTCGAGATCGACTTGATCCGCTCCAGCTCGGCGACGGCGTCGGCGAGCTCGGCTGCGGAGAGCTCACCGAGCTGGCCGTGGTACCGCTCGCGAAACGCGCCCGCGGCTGTGCTGGCCTCGTCGAGATCGGTTTCGATCCGCGGGTCGTCGGGGCCGTCGAAGAGATCGGAAAGGTTCCATTCGACGCTCTCTGCGCCGGTGACGACGGTGCTCACAACCGGCAAACTACCGATCCTCCACCCCGTGCGGCGCGCCGTACTCGGCCAGGAGATCGAGGAACGGGCGCGGCGGAAACGCCGCCGGGCCGCGCACGCCCGTCCCGCTCCACGCTCCGCTCTCGAGGAGCTCGAGCGCGGCGACCGGGTTGAAAGCCTCTGGAGCACGACCGCTTGGTGGCCCCATTCGGCCATCGCGTGCTCGTTGTCGACGACCTGGTAGAGGTAGGTCGCCCGTGGGCGGCCGTCCTTGCCGGTGCCTGTGACATACGTGCCGGCACAGGTCTTGCCGCGCATCCGGTCGCCGAGCGTGGCCGGGTCGGGAAGCGCAGCCGCGACGACGTCGCGCGGCGCCACCTCGACCCCGCGCACGCGGACCGGCTGCGTCGAGTCGAGCCCGAGCTTGTGCAGCGTCTTCAGCACCTCGATGAACTCCTCGCCGAGGCCGTACTTGAAATCGACGCGGCGGCAATCGACCCAACGCGGGATCAGCAGCACTTCCTCGTGCTCGACGTTCACGCACTCGACCGGGCCGATCCCCTCGGGAAACTCGAAGATCTCGGGCTCGGAGAACGGCTCCGTCGCCTCGATCGTGGTCCAGATCGAGAACGTCGGCGCGAAGTCGAGCGTCGCCGGTGCGATCGACCGCCGCCTGCGCCCGCCCCGGGGTCGACGTCCGCCAGGACTATCCGCTCGAAGAATCCGCGCCGCTGCGCCACCGCCGCGACGGCGGCTCCCACTCCTCCGGCTCCGACCACGAGGACGCGCACGAGCGCGAACCTACCTGCCATAGTTGCGGCCGTGGCAGGGATGGTGGCCGAGGACGTCTACCAGCTCACGGGGGTCTCCGACCCGCGGCTGCGTCCGGGAGGCGAGGAGGTCGCGTACGTCGTCTGGACGATCGACGAGGAAGAGAACGAGTACCGCCAGTCGATCTGGCTCGCGCGCACGGACGGCTCGGAGCCACCGCGCCGGTTCACGACCGGCACGAACGACGCGGAGCCGCGCTGGTCCCCGGACGGCACCAAGCTCGCGTTCGTCTCGAAGCGCGGCGACAAGGAGAAGGCGCACGACCAGCTCTACGTGCTGCCGGCCGGCGGCGGCGAGCCTGAGTGCCTGACTGATCTGAAGGAGGACGTCGGCGAGCCAGCCTGGTCGCCGGACGGCACCCGAATCGTCTTCTCGGCTCGCGTGCCGGACAAGGCGTATGAGGAGGAGGACGACAAGAAACGCGCCCCTCGACGATTCACGCGGCTCCAGTTCAAGCTCGACAGTGTCGGCTGGACAGGCGACCGGCGCCGTCACCTCTTCGTCGTGCCGGCCGACGGATCCGCCGAGCCGAAGCAGATCACCGACGGCGACTACGAGGACTCGTCACCGACCTGGACGCCGGACGGCACGAGCATCGCCTTCGCCTCCGCGCGCGGCGACGACTGGGATCTCGAGCTGCTCGGCGACATCTACGTCGTCCCGGCCGAGGGCGGGGAGCCCAAGCGGCTCACGCCGGGCGACAGCGAGCACTACGCCCCGAGTTACTCCCCGGACGGCAGGTACCTCGCCGTCAAATGGAGCCCCGGCGGCTTCGACTTCCCTCGACACCGTCAGATCGCAGTCCTGGATGCCGAAACCGGCAAGAACCGGCGGATCCTGACTGCGTCGCTCGACCGGACGTGCGACCCCTACCCCGAGATCCGCGAGCCGATCTGGGACGGAGGCTCGATCGTCTTCGCGATCGAGGACCGGGGCAACATCCACGTCTAC
>Ga0136614_10001554_pt1 | contig 13597 bp, 14 predicted proteins | sample AntDrymUQ2792106_2_FD_106643 | JGI IMG/M metagenome (GOLD analysis project Ga0136614, IMG submission 106643) | Polar desert sand microbial communities from Dry Valleys, Antarctica - metaG UQ279 (21.06) | ecosystem: Environmental > Terrestrial > Soil > Desert | place: Antarctica: Dry Valley...
CTGCCGCGCTCGTCGCCGCCCGCCTGCACGCGCCCGAACACGCGGAAGCGCTGCTGCGCCGCCTGCGCGTTCGCGTGATGCAGGGCGGACTGCTCGACGACCCGGCGCTCATCGATGGCGCCGACGACGACGCCGGCCTCGACCCGAAGCGGCTTGCCGCCTGGTGCGCGACCGCGGAGGCCGCAGCCGCGCTGGACGCCGACGCCGCCGCGGCGCGCGCTCCCTCGCCCGCCGCCCGCGCGCTGGACCACAAGCTCGGCGGCCCGCGCGAGCAGCGCCGCTACACGGCGCCGAGCTATGTCATCGACGGCGTCGCGATCCCGGGGTACAACCCCGTCGAGGCCTACGAGGCCGCGATCGCCAACCGCGCCGCCCAACTGCCGCGCCGGCTCAAGCCCGAATCCACGCACGGACTGCTCGAGTGGGCCGGCGAGCCGCTGGCCACTGCCGAGGTCGCGCTCGTCATGCAGGTCGACCTCGATAAGGCGCGCGAGGCCCTGTCGACGGTCGCGCGGTGGGAGCCCGCGGGGGCGGACGGCTATTGGACGCTGTAGGCGCGTCGCGTGTGGGCGTCAGCGCCGCTCGAGCACGGCAAGCAGGTACGGGCTCGTGGCGCCGGCCCCCGATCGCGCCCGCGCGGAGCGCCGCGATTACCCCCTCGCGCAGCCGCTCCCACTCGCCGGCCGACTCGAGCTGCTCGCGGGCGCCGATCCACATCGGGTGCAGACGCTCCCAGCGGTCCCAGAACTGCTCGGGCGTCGTGCTGTCGTGCGTGAGCTGGCGCTCGGTGACCTCGACGGCGCCGTGTGGCTCAAGCAGCGTCTCGAGCACTGACGGGTCGCCCCAGTCGACGGGGGCCGGCGAGCGGCTGAGCGTCTGGCGCATCAGGGAGGCCGCCGCGAACATCGGTCCGCGCGGTGCCCAGGTGGTGATGACGACGCGCCCGCCGGGCCGGACGACACGCCCGATCTCCGCCGCCGACCGCGCGGCGGGGCGAGCGAAGATCACGCCGAAGACGGAGATCGCAGCATCCAACTGCCCATCGTCGAACGGCAGCTGTGCGGCATCGCCGTGCACGAACTCGGCGGATGGCACACGTTGGCGCGCGACCTCCAGCAGCCGCGGCGAGCCCGTCGAGCCCGGTAGGGATCGCGCCGCAGCGCTGCGCCGCGAGGGCGGCATTGCCCGTGCCGCGCGCGACGTCGAGCACGCGCTCGTCGCCGGTCAGGCCAAGCGCCGCGATCGCAACCTCAGCAACGGGCGCAAGCTGCAGCGCCGTCTGGGCGTACGCTGCTTTGTGTCCAGCGACCGCCCTGAGACAGCGGGGCTGAAGGAACACCACTTGTTCGAAGACCTGATCGCAGGGAGCGTGCGCTTCGCAGAAGGTCATCGCGGCGACGGCGCGTAGCCGCCCATGTTCTGGCCCAAGCCATGCCCGGCGCTGGCGGCGATCGCGCTGGTCACAGCGAGTACCGGCTGCGGCACGGACGATCCACCGCCCGCCCGTCCGGCTGTCGCGACGATCGTGCAGGACGACGCGGAGCTGCTGCATCGTTCGCCGGCCCGCATCGCGGCGACGTTCGACGACCTGCGCGACAGCGGCGTGGACTGGGTTCGGGTGACCGCCGGATGGTCGGTGATCGCGCCGGCGCCGCTGGCGGCGCGCCGGCCGACGTTCGACGCCGCCGATCCGCAGGCATACCCGCCCGGCGCCTGGAGCTCGCTGGACCGCGTCGACGCGATGGCGCGCCAGCGCGGCATGCGGACCGCGATCGACATCGCGTTCTGGGCGCCGCGCTGGGCAGTGGCGCGGCCGAGCCGCCGCGATGACCGCGAGCGCGACACGATCTCCGTCGAGGCCTACGCCGATTTCGCCGCGGCGGTTGCGCGCCGCTACCCGCAGGCGGCCGCGTTCACGATTTGGAACGAGCCCAACCACAACGCGTTCCTGCTGCCGCAGTGGGAGCGCACCGGCGACGGCTGGCAGGCGGCCTCGCCGCATCGGTACCGGGCGATGGTGCAATCCGCGGCACCGGCGATCAAGGCGGCTGCGCCGGACGCCATCGTCCTGATCGGCGCGACGTCGTCGGTCGGCAGCGACCGCGGCGAGGGCCCCGCCGACCGGATCGCGCCGCTGACGTTCCTGCGCGAGATGGCCTGCGTCGACACGCAGTTGCGCCCGCTCGCGCGGCCCGAGTGCCAGACGTTCCAAGCGCTGTCCGGCGACGGCTGGTCACACCATCCCTACTCGCTGCAGTTGGCGCCCTGGCAGCACGACCCCCGCGCCGACAACGTGCGCATCGCCGACCTCGACCGGCTGACCTCGCTGCTGGCGCGCCTGCACGCCGCCGGACGCACCACCCGCAGCCTGCCGCTGTACCTGACCGAGGCGGGCTACCAGACCAGCCCACCGGACCCGACGCAGACGGCGAGCCTCGCTGACCAAGCGCGCTGGCTGCCCGAGGCCGAGCAGATCGCCCGCCGGCAGCCGTCGCTGCGCAGCGTCGCGCAGTTCCTCGTGCGCGACCTTCCGGAACGGCCGGGCCGGAGCCTGCGCCGGCGCTGGGGTGACTACCAGTCGGGCCTGCGCTTCGCCGACGGCCGCGCCAAGCCCGCGCACGCGTCGTTCTCGCTGGCGCTCGTCGCGCGTCGTGCCGGCGCCGGGCAGGTCCGCTTCTGGGGGCTCGTGCGGCCGGGTCCGGGGGCCCGCCCCGCCCGCATCAGCGTGCTCGAACCGGCAGGCGGGTGGCGCGAGATCGCCCGGCTGCGGACGCGGGCGGACGGCACCTTCGAGGCCGCCGTCAGCGTCAAGCCGCAACGGACGTTCAGGCTCGAGAGCGATGGACGGTACGGCGCGCCGGTCGGGGGGGCACGCTGACGAGCGGCGGGACACGTCGTCGTGCGAGCACCGTGGCCTGTCGCGACGCCCGGTGCGAGCTTTGACCATGGCTGTGACGATCCGGCCAGCCGCGCCAGCGGAGGCCGAGCTGCTGACGGCGTTGATCCTGCGCTCGAAGGCGTACTGGGGCTACGACGCCGGGTTCATGCGGCGCGCGGCGTCGGAGCTCGTCCTCACCGCAGGCGAGCTGCGGCGGATGGACACGCTCGTCGCACAGGATGCCCGCGAGGCGCTCGTCGGTGTTGCGGCGGTCGACCACGAGGCCGTGCCGCCGCTGCTGGAGCTGCTGTTCGTCGCCCCCGAGGCGATCGGCGCGGGGATCGGGTCCCGGCTGCTGCAGGCAGCGCTCGCTCGGGCCGCAGCTCGCGGGCTGCGCGAGCTCACGGTCATCAGCGATCCGAACGCCGAGCCCTTCTATCTCGCGCGCGGGGCGGTGCGCGTCGGCGAGCACGCTGTTGCGTCCACCGGACGCAGCCTGCCCGTCCTGCGCATCGCCGTGCCCGGCCCTTCACGCTGACGGCCGGGCAGGACGTGTCTGACGCGGGCAGGAAATCGGCCGCGCGTGCAGCCGCCTTACCGGCCCGGCAGGGCCGCGGCCGTGTCTCGCACCGCCGCCAGCAGCGCCTGGGTGGACGGGCGGGCGGCGTCCGTTGCACGGGTGGCGGCGAAGATCGCTCGGCTGACCGATCCCTCGGCGATGGCTCGCAGCACGACGCCGGCGGTTCGGCCCGCGAGCGCCAGGTCGGGCAGCATCGTCACGGCCAGGTCGTCGGCGACCAGCGCGAGGCTCATCGTCGCGTCGTTGATGCGATGGCGGATGTCGGGCTCGAAGCCGCCGAGCTCGCGGCAGCTGCGCTGGGTGATCTCCTCCCAGCCCATCCCGACGTGCGCGGTGGCCCAGGCCCGCGTGGGCCAGCTCGGCCAGCGGCACGGCGTCTCGGTGCCGGCGCGCCGCTGGGTGCTCGGCCGGCAGGACGAGGTGCACAGGGTCCTGGAGGAGCTCGTGGCGCTGCACGCCCGCGGGCAGCCGCCAGGGCTGATGCTGCCACTCGTCGCCCAGCACGAGGTCGACGTCGCCGATCGTCAGCGCGGGCAGCGCCTGCTCGGGCTCCGCCTCGATGAGCTCGCAGCGCAGCCGGGGCGCGTCGCGCCTGAGCGCATCGATCGCCGGTAGCGCGAGGCGCAGCGCCCCTGACTGAAATGCGGCGATGCGAGCGCGGCCGGTGACGGCGCCGGCGGCGGCCGCCAGATCGGCCTCGGCGCGCGCCGCGCGCTCGAGCAGCGCGGCGGCGTGATCGACCAGCACGAGCGCCACGTCGGTCAGGCGCACGCCGCGGCCGGCGCGATCGAGCAGACGCACGCCGGTCTCGCGCTCGCGCGTCGCGAGCTGCTGCGACACCGCCGACGGCGTGAACTGCAGCGCGTCGGCGACCGCGGCGATCGTGCCGCGCTCGTGTAGCTCGCGCAGGATGCGCAGACGGCGAAGGTCGAGCTTTATGTAGCAACGCTACTGGTTGATCGTCAGCTATCGGAATCGTTCTTCATGCTTTGCCGCGCGCCGCGATGCGCCCGCCGTCGTCTACAGCACATACATCCTCGTCAGCGAGGGCGTCGCCGGGCGCATGCCTCCGCGCGTCCTGTCGGCGCTCGTGTGCACGGGCGCGGCGGCATCGCTGTCCGTCGGATCGGTGCTGCTTGGTGAGCTGCGTCCGGGCGAGCTGACCGCTGCCGGCTGGAGGTGGCTGGGCTGCATCGCCGTCATCTGCACGGTCGCCTCGATCAGCCTCTTCCTCGCCGGGCTTCAGCGCGTCGGACCGACCACCGCCTCGATCCTCGCCACCGCCGAGCCACTCGTGACGGTGCTGCTGGCCATGCTGGTGCTCGGCGAGATGCTGGGCCCGTTGCAGCTTCTCGGCGTCGTCGTGATGCTCGGCGGCGTGCTGTTGCTGAACATGACTGCCGCGAGCAGACCACGACAGGTCCCCCACAGGAAGGACACCGCGAGATGCCCACAGCCACAGACGCACTGACCGGGAAGGTGGCGCTCGTCGCCGGCGCGACCCGCGGGGCCGGGCGCGGGACGGCGGTCGCACTGGGAGAGGCCGGCGCGACGGTCTACTGCACCGGCCGCACGACCCGCGCGCAGCGCTCGGAGTACGACCGGGCCGAGACGATCGAGGAGACCGCCGAGCTCGTCGACGCCGCGGGCGGTGAGGGGATCGCCGTCGAGGTCGACCACCTGCAGCCGGCGCAGGTCGAGGCGCTCGTCGCGCGCATCGAGGCGCAGCAAGGCCGGCTGGACGTGCTGGTCAACGACGTCTGGGGCGGCGAGAAGCTGATCGAGTGGGACACGCCGCTGTGGGAGCACGATCTCGACGGCGGGCTGCGGATGCTGCGCCTGGCGGTCGACACGCACCTGATCACCAGCCACTTCGCGCTGGCGCTGCTGATCCGCCGCCCGGGGGGCTCGTCGTGGAGATGACCGACGGCACGCTGGAGTACAACGCGGCGAACTACCGGCTGTCGGCGTTCTATGACCTGGCCAAGATGGCGGCCATCCGGCTCGCCTTCGCCCAGAGCAGGGAGCTCGAGCTGCACGGCTGCAGCGCCGTCGCGCTGACCCCGGGCTGGATGCGCTCGGAGATGATGCTCGACAACTTCGACGTCAGCGAAGCTAACTGGCGTGACGCGGCCGCCAAGAGCCCGCATTTCGCCGCGATCTCCGAGAGCCCGCGCTTCGTCGGACGCCCTGTCGCCGCGCTCGCCGCCGACCCGCAGCTGCAGCGCCGCAACGGCGGCTCGTTCTCCTCCGGCGGTCTCGCGCGCGAGTACGGCTTCACCGACGTCGACGGCTCCCAGCCCGACTGCTGGCGCTACATGGTCGAGGTCCAGGACGCCGGCCGCCCGGCCGACGCCACGGGCTACCGCTGAGACGCGCGGTCGCCCGCGCGACGGCGCCGCGCCCGCCTGCTGAGCGTTCAGATGACGCTGTTGCGCCTGAGGATCGTGACGGCGCGCACCGTCGCGTAGCCGCGCCATTCCAGCGCCGCCGCCGGCGAGTAGCTCGCGAAATCCACACGCCAGCCGCCGTCCTGCTGCTGCTCGCCGATCATGCGCTCGAGGTCACGAGCGATGACGTCAGGGCGGAAGATCGCCCGCGCCGGGCGGTCGGGTAACGGCGCGAAGTCCAGCGGTCGCAGCGACTCGTCCTCGGCGCCGCCCGCGACACCCAGCCGCCCGTCGGCGGGGATGAGGTCGCCGAGGCGATGCAGCAACGCGGGCGCCTCGGGCAGTGCGTCGTGCACCGCGTCGAACAGCTGCAGCGACGCGTTCACCACGAGCGCGTGCGGCGCTGGGGGAGGCGCCGCGGCCGCGTTGAGGCAGTAGCGCGTGGCACGCGCGAGCCAGGCGTGCTCGGCGACCGCCGGGTCGGAAGCGGCGACGCGGTGCGCGGCGGCTGCGACGTACGCCGTGATCTGCAGCGACGACGTCGCCGGGTCGGCCTGTGCCCAGAACGGGGCGAGCGCCGCGTCGTCGGCGACCGGCAGCGCAAACCCAAGCCCGCCGTCGGGCAGCGTCACCGAGGCCAGCCAGTCGCACAGCTCCAGCGACCGCCGGGTCCTGGCCGGCGCGACGTCGCCGATCGCCTCGAAGGCGTGCAGCGCGCCGGCCGGTTGGCTCTCGGGGGCGCGCAGGTCGGGCTCGAGGCCCCAGCCGTAACCGCCGTCGGGGTTGCGATAGGCGTCGAGCGCCGCCAGGACGGCGCCGGGATCGCCGCTCCCGAGCAGCAGCTCCAAGCGGCGGCGGTCGAGCGTGCGCGCGTGGCCGGCCATGAACGACACGGCGGCGGACAGGTCGGTCGGCATGCCCCCAGTCTGCCTGTCCGGCGTACGCGCTTGCATGTTCGGCCGTCCCGCGCCGGCTGTGCGGTCAGCGCGGTCACGCGTCGCCTGTGCAGCAGCACTCCTGACAATCGTCCTCGCCGCGAAGCGCGGCGAGCGGATCTGATGTGCAGGCGCAGCCCTCGCCGCTCCACGCCTCGCGGCCCTCCTTGACGGCGACGGCGGCGATCAGCAACCCGATCACCGGGTCAAGCCACCAGGCCCCCAGCGCGGCGTTGGCGAGCAGTCCGACCAGCAGCGCGCCGGCGAGGTAGGCGCAGAGCATGTTCTGGCGTCCTTCGCCCTTGGTGGCGGCCGAGCCGATCTGGTCGGCGATGCGCTGCTTGGCGATGCCGAGGTACGGCATGACGACAAGGCTCGAGGCGCTGAGCGCGACCCCGAGCCAGCTGACGTCGGGGGCGCTCGGCCTGGCTGAGCGCTTGGGTGGACTCGAAGGCGACGTACGGCGCGAGGATGAAGAACTGGATCGCGACGAGCTTCTGCGCACGGCGTTCGGCGGCCTGGGAGAACAGTCTGGTACCGGTGAAGCGCCAGACGATGATCGCGCTGGCGAAGCCCTCGATCGCGGAGTCCAGGCCGAAGCCGATCAACGCGATCGAGCCGGCGAGGATCCCGGCGAGGATGGCGATCGTGCCCTCGAGGGTCATGTACGCGAGGCTCGCCCAGGAGAGCACCTTCACGCGCGTCGCCAGGCGCCGGTAGGCCTGACGGTCGACCTGCGGGCGCCGGTCGACCGCGCTCGCCGGCAGCACCCCCGGCGTGCTCACCGCGCAAGCTCCACGTCGCCGTGGACGGCCGCCAGGAGCGCGTGGCCCGCGTCTGTGACGTTGTACATGACCATCTTGCCATCACGGCGGCTTGCGACATCGCCGGCCGCGCGCAGCGCGCGGAGGTGGTGCGGGACGAGGTTCTCGGCGCGCTCGCAGACCCGTGTTGGACGTAGTCAATCGCGTCGGAACCGCTGTCCAACCCACACGGCCCACCAGCGCAGCGCTCGGTACGGCGGAGGGGGGCGCGAGCTACCGCGGGCAGCGGCGCCCCAGCGATAGCCCGACGCGACGCGGCGAGGGCTCATCGTCCACGTAGATCTGCAGCGGGACGCAGGACGGGGTGCGGGTCAAGACGAAGCCCGACCAGAAGGTAACCGCTACTGCGTCCGCAGCGCTCCCGGACGGACCGCCGGGGCGGCAGGCGACGAAGGTCACAGCCGTGTAGGCGTCGCTACCTGTGCGAACATATGTTCGTGTCATCGTGCTCGGTCATCCTGCACGCCGACGTCGACGCGTTCTTCGCCTCCGTCGAGCAGCGCGACGATCCGAGCCTGCGCGGCCTGCCGGTGATCGTCGGCGGCGGCGTGGTGATGGCCGCCAGCTACGAGGCGCGTCGCTTCGGCGTGCGCAGCGGGATGGGCGGCTCGCGCGCCCGGCGGCTGTGCCCGCAGGCGATCGTGGTGCCGTCGCGCTTCGCCGCCTACGTGGAGGCGAGCCGGGCGGTCTTCGCCGTCTTCGAGCGATCGGCGCCGGTCGTCGAGCCGATGTCGATCGAGGAGGCGTTTCTCGACATCGGAACGCTGGCGCGCACGAAGGGTGCGGCGCGGGAGATCGGCCGCCGCCTGCGTCGCGAGGTCCGCGCCGAGTGCGGGCTGCCGATCACCGTCGGGATCGCGCGCACGAAGATCGTCGCGAAGCTGGCCAGCCGCGCGGCCAAGCCCGACGGGCTGCTGGTCGTGACGCCCGCGGAGGAGCGCGGCTTCCTCGATCCGCTTGCGGTGGAGGACCTGTGGGGGGTGGGGCCGGCGACCGCGAAGCGGCTGCACGCGCGCGACCTCAGGACCGTCGCGCAGGTGGCGCAGCTCAGCGAGGCGGCCCTCATGCAGATCCTCGGCAAGGCGTCGGGGCGCCACGTCCATGCGCTCGCCCACAACATCGACCTGCGCCCGGTGCAGCCAAGCCGCCCGCCGCGCTCGTTCGGCGCACAGCGCTCGCTCGGCCGTGCGCGAACGGCGCTCGCGCCGGACGAACTCGACGAGACGCTGGCGCGGCTCGCCGATCGCGTCACCGCCCGAATGGGCAAGGCCGGCTTCGCCGGGCGCACCGTCGTGCTGCGCCTGCGCTTCGCCGATTACTCGCGCGCGACGCGCTCGCACACGCTGCCCGACCACGCGACCGCGCCCGAGCCGATCCTCGCGACGGCGCGGACGCTGCTCGCCGCCGCGACCCCGGCGATCGAGCGCGACGGGCTGACGCTCGTCGGCCTCACGGTGGCAAACGTCGTCGACCTGAGCGGCGGCACGCAGCTCGAGCTGCCGGCCGCCGCCGGCGACGTCGACGCGGGCTGACGCAGACCCTCGAGCGGTTGCGCGGGCGCGCCGCAGGCGCGACCCCGTCGCTAGATCCGCGGGCCCGGCGCCGCGAAGCTCTTGGCGACCTTCGCCCCGAGCTCGAGGTAGGCGGCGCGCGTGGCCGGGCGCAGCTCGCTCAGGTCCGTCTCGGCGCCGGCCTGCAGCACCTCGTCCCACGGAACGCGCACGACAGAGCGGCAGCGGGCCTGGAAGTGGCGCTCCACCTGGTCGAGGTCGACCATGCCCTTCGGCCGGATGCCGTTGATGACCGCCACGGAGCCCGCGACGAGGTCCGTGTGGCCGTTGTTCTCGAGCCAGTCGAGCGTCGCGCTCGCGGCGCGGCCGCTGTCGAGGCTCGGCGAGGTCACGAGCACGATCTGGTCGGCGAGCTGCAGGATCCCCTTCGACGCCGACTCCAGCACGCCCGTTCCGGTGTCCATGCAGATGAGGTTGTAGTGCACCTCGAGCAGCTCAACGGCGCGCCGGTAGTCGGTTTCGCACAGCGTGTCGGTGATGCGCGGGTCGTCGTCGGCGGCGATGACCTCCAGGCGCGTGGGCGCCTGTGAGGTGAATGCGCGGATGTCCGCGTAGCGCGAAACCGAGTCGCGCGCCACGAGCAGGTTGGTGATGGTCTTGGTGGTCTCGCGCCGCACGCGGTAGCCGAGCGACCCGGCGTCGGGGTTGCCGTCGAGCGCAATCACGCGGTCGCCGCGATGCTGGGCGAACGTGTGCCCGAGAAAGAGGGTCGTCGTCGTCTTGCCGACCCCGCCCTTGCGTGACACGACGGCGATCCGCCGGCAGCCGATGATCGGCGTGCAGACCGCGGCGATGAGCTCGCGCTCGCGCTGCTCGCGCTGGCTGGGACCCACGTTCACCGTGCCGCCCGTCACCGTGAAGAGCGCGCGCCGCCAGCCCGACTGTGGCGGCTCGGGCCTGGGGCGCAGCATCACGTCCGCAGCGAAGTCGTTGGCCGTCGCCGCCGTGCGCGCCCCGTGCCTTCCGTACGCGCCGGCGGACTGCGGGTAGGCGGGAAGCTCCGCGCGGCTCCGGCGCCCCGGACGCGCCCGTCCGCGTTGCTCGATGTCCGGCATGCTGCTGCGATTACCCGTGCCCGCGGCGGCGCAAGCTCGCCGCCAGCGGGCGTTCAGGAAGCGCAGGCTGCCACTGGAGCCCGGTGACGTCGAGTCACCCACGGATGCCAGTGAACGACGATGCTGCCGCAACGCCTGCTGCATGCGGCAGCGCGCCCGCGAGGCCTCCGGGCGCGAGCGGCCGGACGGGCCACCGCCTGCGCGGCCTGATGAACCGCTCCGACGTCTATGGATCGTCGGCTGCCGTGCCGGACGCGGGCTCGGGTGGGGTGACGGGACCGAGTTATCTACCTCCTGCGCATCCCCACTCACAGCGGACGACGGCTGATGTACCCCGCCCGCTGGCCCCCGGGGCAGCCGGCGCGGTGCATCGCCGCCGCCGCGCAGGGGTACATGTCCGCCACGAGAAAGGACGACCGGAAAGGCACGACTGCCGTGACGGGCGCGGAGACTGGCACAACCCCACGGCCGCGCCGGCTCGCGGTGTTCGCGGGAGGCGCGGACGCGATCGATGCGGCGCTGACGCTCGCCGTCGCTCCGGCGGTCCGGGGGCTCGCGCCACGGCGCTGGTCGTTTCTGCGCTGGACGGCTGCCGATGGATCGCACGTGCGCGTCACGTTCGAGGCCGACCAGGACGAGGCCGACGAGCTCGGCCGGCGCGTCGAGGCGGGTCTCGAGCGGGCGGCGAACGCGCGGCGGCTTGAGCCGCTGCTGCCCCGACCGGCCTCCCAGCGCGACGCGCGAGCGCACACCGGCGTGCGACTCACGCCGGCCGCGGACGAGGGGCTGCTCGAGCCGCTGCACCAGCTTTCCAGCGAAGTCGTGCTCGACGCGCTGCAAGAGCTCGAGAGCGGTCGCGAGCGCGGCGCCTTCGGGCTTGGCCTGATGGCGACGGCGGCCCAGTCCGCGCTCGGCCGCGGTGCCGGCCCGGAGCTCTGGAGCGATCTCGCCCAGCAGCGGCTGGGTGAGGATGCCCGCGGACAGCGCCTGATCGCGCAACTCACGCGCCGCGCCGGCGGCCTGCGGGAGGAGCTCGTCGAGAGCCTGCGAACGCTCCGGCGTGACCGGGTGACGGCGGACGCGCTCTCGCGCTACGGCGACGGGTGCCGCGGGCTGGCCGACCCGGCGGCCGTGCACCGCCACGCGCACCTCTGCAATCGCCTCGGCGTGACGCCGCTCGAGGAGGCGCTGCTGGCGCTCGTGCTGGCCGGCGCCGGACGCGACGGGCACGGAAGCGCACCCGTCGTGTCGCTGCAGGACGTCACGAAGCCTGATGTGCTCGACGGCGTCAGCCTCACCGTCCGCGAGGGCGAGGTGTTCGTCCTCGTCGGCCCGCCGAACGCGGGGAAGTCGACGCTGCTGGGCATCGCGGCAGGCCTGCGGACGGCGTCGGACGGCACCGTCCGGGTGCTCGATCGCGATCCTGGCGTGGCCCGGCGCGAGGATCGTGCCGCCGCCGAGACCGCCGTGCCGGACGGCGAGCTGGCCGACGACGCGAGCGTCCGCGAGAGCATCGAGCTGCGCCTGCGCGCGGCCGACGACTGGTCGCCCGGCATCGCCGATGCCGTGCTCAGGGCCACCGAGCTGCAGGATCTCGCCGCCACGGCGGTCGGCGATCTGGAGTGCGGCGCGCGGCGGCGCGTGGCGATCGCCTGCGCGCTCGTGCACGAGCCGGCTGTGCTGCTGCTCGACGAGCCGACCGCCGGATTGTCCGCCGTCGAGCGCGAGGAGGTCTGGCGCGTCGTCGCGCGCCGGCGCGAGCGCGGTGCGACGACGGTGATCGCGGCGACGTCGATCCAGGATGCCCTCCACGTCGGGGACCGCGCCGGGCTCATCGTCGGCGGCGCGCTGGAGGCGCTGGGGACGCCGTCGCAGATCGCCGACGAGTTCTTTCCCGAGCGCTCGCTGCGCTTCCACACCGCCGAGGAACCCGATCGCGCCCTGCTCGAGGAGCTGCCCGACGTCGGCGTCGTCCACATCGACAAGCGCGTCGATCACTGGGCCGTCGAGCTTGCGACGCGCCAGCCGCGCGAGCTGCTCGCGCTGCTGGAGCGCGACCCCGACTTCCCCGAGCCACTGAACGTCGTCGAGGACGAGCTCGACGCGCCGTTCGCCGCGAGGCAGGCATGACGGCGTACGAGGAGGCCGCTCGCCACGCCGAGCAGGCGCGCCTTGCCGTGAACGACCTGCTCGACCGCGTCCGGGGCCTACAGGTCGCGGTGGAGGAGGCGCAGCAGGCGATCGAGTCGGCCGCCACGACGATGATCGAGCGCCTCGAACAGAGCGCCGAGCCGCTCGTGACCGCGCTGCGCGAGCGGGCCGACGTGCTCGAGGCGGAGGTCGCGCTGGTGGCGACCGGCGTGGCGGCGCGAGCAGGCGCGGCGCGGGCGGAGTCCGCGCCCGAGCCCGAGCCCAAACCCGACGCGGAGCCCGCGCCCGCGCCCGACGCGGAGCCCGCGCCCGAGCCCGAGCCCGAGTCCGACCCCGAGCCCGAGCCCGGCACGGGGCTTGCGCCCGAGGACCTCGACGATGCGGCCGAGCAGCTCGAAGCCGACGCTCGCCCCGAGCCGCAGCCGCAGAAGCCCGCGGCCGCGAGGGACGGTCGCGCCGGCACCGAGCGCGCGCGGCTGCTCGCGTTGAACATGGCGCTCGGGGGAACCCCGCGCGAGGACGCCGAGGGGCACCTGCGCGAGAAGCTCGGGATCGACGATCCGGCCGAGATCCTCGACGAGGCGTACGGGGAGGCGCGATGATCGCCGCCCACGGGCTCACGAAGCGCTTCGGCACCGCGGTCGCCGTGGAGAACGTGTCGTTCGCGGTGAAGGCGGGCGAGCTCGTCGGTCTCGTCGGCCACGACGGCGCCGGCAAGACGACGACCCTGCGGATGCTCGTCGGCCACGTGACCCCCACCGCGGGCAGCGCCGAGATCCTCGGTCGCCCGTTCGCCGAGCTCGCCCAGCCGCTGCGCGACGTCGGCGTGCTGCTCGACCGCGGGGTCCATCCCGGACGCCGCCTGCGCGATCACCTGCGCATCTGCGCGGCGCGCGGCGACCTCGACGAGGCCGCCATCGCCGACGTGCTGCGAACGGTCGGCCTCGAGCACGCTGCCGACCTGCGGGGCCGCGATGTGCCCGTAACCATGTACGGACGCATCGGCCTCGCGGCGGCGCTGCTCGGCGAGCCGCAGGTGCTGATCCTCGACGAGCCGGGCGCCGGATTGGACTCCGAGGGCATGCGCTGGCTGCGAACCCTGCTGTGCCACCTCGCCCACGACGGCTGCGCCGTGCTCTTCACCTGCGGTGAAGCCGACGCGCTGGCCGCCGTCGCCGACCGGGTGCTCGTGCTGGACCGCGGCGCGCTGCTC
>Ga0136614_10001559_pt1 | contig 13574 bp, 12 predicted proteins | sample AntDrymUQ2792106_2_FD_106643 | JGI IMG/M metagenome (GOLD analysis project Ga0136614, IMG submission 106643) | Polar desert sand microbial communities from Dry Valleys, Antarctica - metaG UQ279 (21.06) | ecosystem: Environmental > Terrestrial > Soil > Desert | place: Antarctica: Dry Valley...
CGCGGTCAAGGAGCTCGAGTTCGACCATCGCACCGGGAAGATCACCGACGAGGACTATCGGGCGCAGATCGGGCCACTGAGGGAGCGCGCGGCCGCCTTGTTGTCAGCTGGGACGGCGAAAGAGCCCCCCGAGCAGCGATTTTCTCCGCCTTCGGTTCCATCCGGCCGCTCAGACCGCTAGGATCTTCCGATCAAGGGCTGGGAGGGAGGTTTCCCCGGTCCGCGAAAACGGTGCCTAATGGCTCGACGACTCGTCTGCAGCCTCGTTTTTCTCCTGCTCGTCGCGGCTCCGGCCTCGGGCGGTCTCTACGACCGCAAACAGCAGCTCGACGAGCAGGTTCAGAGCCTCCAGTCGAAGGCGTCGGAGGCTCGGGCTCGCGAAGAATCGCTCCGCAATGAGATCGCCACGGTCTCGGCGCGCATCCAGAGTCTCGAGGCGGAGGTGGGGGATGTCTCCACCAGGCTCGCGGTGCTCGAGGAGGACCTGGCGCTGCACCAGCGCAAGCTCGCCGCGGTCAAGGAGCTCTACCGGCTCCAGAGCGAGCGTCTGACATTTCTCCGCTCGCAGTACGACGTCGCCCTCGGGCGTCTCGCCGACCGGGTGGTCGCGCTCTACGAGGGTGAAGACCCGACCATGCTCGACATCGTCGTCGACGCGTCCAGCTTCAGCGAGGCACTCGACCAGATCGACTACCTCGACTCGATCGCGACGCAGGATCGCTCGGTCGTGCGCCACGTCGCCGGCGCCCGCGACCATATGAAGGACCTGAAAACCCGAACGGGCCGGACGAAGGAACGGGTGGCGGCGATCACGCGCGTCGTCGAGATCCGGGCCGAGCAGCAGCGGGCTGTGTACCACCGGCTCCTGATCTCGCGCCAGGGTCTTGCGGAGACGCGTGGCGCCAAGCGTGAGAGCCTGGAGGAGGCGCACGAGGACGCCGAGCAGTACGAGGGCAAGGCCGAGGACCTCCTCAAGGTCAGCGCGCAGCTCGCCGCCCGAATCAACGCTGCGCAGTCGGCGCCGACGTACTCGAACGCGAGCTCGAGCTCCAGTGACTCCACGCCGTCGGCCAGCGGTCTCATCTGGCCCGTCGGCGGGCCGGTCGTCAGCGGGTACGGGTGGCGCTGGGGCCGGATGCACGAAGGAATCGACATCGCAGCGGGATACGGGACGCCGATCCGCGCGGCCGCGGCGGGGACGGTCATCTACGCGGGCTGGATGGGAGGGTACGGCAACCTGATCATCATCGACCACGGCGGCGGCCTGGCGACCGCGTACGCCCACCAGTCGAGCTTCGTCGTGGGCGGCGGCGCCGTCTCACAGGGCCAGACGATCGGATACGTCGGCTGCACCGGCCACTGCTTCGGCCCGCACGTCCACTTCGAGGTGCGAGCGAACGGCGCCGCGGTCGACCCGCTCGGCTACCTCTAGCGTCGCTTGCAGCACTGCCGTCCCGACGGCACCGGCCGCTCCTCTGGGGCGGCCGGTCGTTTCTACGATCCGGTGACGAGCCTGAGATCGGGGAGGTTTCGCCAGCGGCCGCTCAGGTCGAAGCCGTAACCGACGAAGAACTCGTCCGGGACAGTGAAGCCGACGTACCGAACCGGGAGATCTTCGACGAGCCGCCGGTAGGGCCGGTCGAGCAGCGCGACCGCCGCGAGCGAGCGCGGCTCACGCAACCCCAGGGTCTTCACGACGAAATTGAGAGTCATGCCCGTGTCGACCACGTCCTCGACGAGGATCACGTCCCTGCCTTTGATGCTGAGCGAGAGATCCTTCAGGAGCCGCACGCGGCCGCCGGCGCCGCCGTTTCCCTCGTAGCCGGCGAGCGCGACGAAGTCGAGGTTGTGGACGATCGGAAGTGCCCGGGACAGGTCGGCCACAAAGACGATCGCGGTCTTCAGCGAGGCGACGAGGATCGGCTCGCGGCCCCTGTAGTCCGCGGCGATCGCGGCGCCGAGCTCTCCGACGCGCGCCCCGATGTCCTCGGCGGAGAGATAGACGCCTCCGATCCGCGGCTCGAGCTCTAGGACGCCAGATCCAGTCGGTATCGCTGTGCCAGCCGCTCGATGTCGCGGCGGTAGAAGAGCTTGACGTTGACGCCAGGATAGCGCTCTCGGAGCTTGCGCAGCTTCCGATTCTTGCGGGTCACGAGCGACTGCTTCATGACCGTCAGCTCGACGTAGAGGTTCTGCTCCGGCAGGAAGAAGTCGGGGGAGAACGCCTCGACGACGCGGCCGCGCTCGTCCCGCTCGAGGACGAAGGTGTGCGGCTCGTACGCCCACGGAATCCCGTAGTAATCCAGGAGCTTGGCGCATTCCAGCTCGACCGGATTGGCGAAGCGGGGCTCACCCTCTCCGCGATATGCCTGGAAATGAGGAACTTTTTCGTCCACCCGACCGAGAATAGCAACGGCTTCGGACGCGGCCCACTCAGGCGCAACGGCCTACACTTCGGCCATGCCGGGCCGCGACGAGTCCCTGACGATCGCACACATCTCCGACATCCACTGCGGCGGCTTCGACTTCGTGCCGAGCCTGATGGAGCGCGCGATTGCCGAGATCAACGAGCTCGAGCCCGATCTCGTCATCTGCTCGGGCGACCTGACGACCTTCGGGTTCAAGCAGGAGTACCTGCTGGCCCGCGAGTACCTCGACCGGCTCGACTGCGACCGCATGGTCGTGATCCCCGGTAATCACGACTCGAGGAACGTCGGCTACATCCACTTCGAGGAGTTCTTCGGCGAGCGCCACTCAGTGCTGCGCCTGGGGGGCCTCATCGTCGTCGCCGTCGACTCGAGCGAGCCCGACCTCGATCACGGGCAAATCGGTCGTGGCCGCTATGCCTGGATCGAGGAGCAGTTCGCCGGCGAGGCCGACTTCCGGATCTTCGTCATGCACCATCACCTGCTCCCGGTGCCCGGCACCGGCCGCGAGCGCAACATCATCTATGACGCCGGCGACGTGATCGAGTGCCTGCAGGGCGCGCAGGTCGACCTCGTCCTCTCGGGTCACAAGCACGTGCCGTATGCGTGGCGCCTCGAAAACATGTTCGTCGTGAACACCGGAACTGTCTCGTCGATGCGGCTGCGTGGCAACACGAGGCCCTGTTACAACGTCATCGAGGTTCAAGGCAAGCACGTCGACGTCTGGCGGAAGTACCCCTTCCACGGCCAGGAGCGGATCATCCAGTTCTCGCTCGAGACGCGCGCCTTCGAGAAGTACACGGCACGGATCGAAGGCGAGGTGACGACACGGTGAGAGCTCTCGCGTTGATCGACGGGGAGCATTACGCGCCAGTCGTTCGCGATGCGCTCGACGAGATCCCCCACGAAATTGCGGGTGCGCTCATCGTCGGCGGGACGGAGAAGCTGAAGGGCGACGACGAGTACGGGGTGGAGTTGGCGAGCGACTTCGACGAGGCGATCGAGCGATTCGAGCCGGATGTGGCCGTCGACCTCTCGGACGAGCCGGTTCTCGGCCCGCGGGAGCGGTTCCGCCTGGCGAGCCGGTTCCTCGCGCGCGGAGTGGCCTACGAAGGCGCGGACTTCTCGCTCAGCGTCCCGGAATACCAGCCGTTCGATGCGCCCTCGCTCGCGGTCATCGGAACAGGCAAGCGGCTCGGCAAGACGGCGGTCACCGGGTACGTCGCCCGGCTCCTCTCCCAGAAGCACGATCTCGTCGTCGTCTCGATGGGACGAGGCGGGCCTGCGAAGCCGCAGGTCGCCGACGTCCAACCGACGGCCGAGGATCTGCTCGAGCTCTCCCGCTCGGGTGCCCATGCGGCGTCGGACTACCTCGAGACGGCCGCTCTGACCGGCGTCCCGACCGTGGGGTGCCGGCGCTGCGGGGGAGGCCTCGCAGGCGTCCCCTGGACGACGAACCTCCCCGAGGGGATGGAGATCGCTCTTGGCCGCGAGCCGGAGATCGTCCTCTTCGACGGCAGCGGGGCGGCGATTCCGCCTGTGGCCGCCCGGAAGCGCCTCCTCGTGGCGGGCGCGCACCAGCCGGCCGAGCTCGTCGTCGGCTACCTGAACGCCTATCGCATCCTCGTGTCAGACCTCGTGGTGCTGACGATGGCGGAGGAGGGAACCGCGCACGAAGCGCTCGCCGAGGCGATCCGCGAGGTCAAGGACATTCCGGTGATCGCGACCGTCCTGCGGCCGCGGCCGGTCGAAGAGGTCGAGGGAAGGCGGGTCGCCTTCTTCACGACGGCCGATCAGTCCGCCGCCGATCGTCTCGAGCGCCACCTGGTCGAGGAGCACGGCGCGGCCGAGGTGCGGGTTTCGTGCAACCTCTCCCGCCGAGACGAGCTCAGAGAGGACATGAAGAAGGCCTCGGACATGGACGTCTTTCTCGTCGAGATCAAGGCGGCCGCGATCGACGTGGTCTGCGAGGCGGCGAGCGAGGCGGGCACCGACGTCGTGTTCGCCGACAACGCCGTCTTCTCGCTGAAAGGCCAGCCCGACCTCGACGAGGAGCTCCGCGCGCTCGCCGAGAGCGCGCGCGAGGCGCCAGAGTCCGCGGCCTGATGCCCGAGCGCCGGCGCATCGATCCGCTCCACCTCGGTACCGACGAGCACCCGTACTCGAAGGGCCTGATGGCGCGCGCGCTCATGCGGGCGGGGCTCGGGGTCGAGCGCGCGTACGAGCTCGCTCGTCGCATCGAGCAGGATCTATCCGCACGGAAGAAGCGGACGGCCGACTTCGACCGCATCCAGGAGCTGGCTGTCGAGGTGCTCGGCGAGGCGGACGGCGACCTGGCAATCGGGCGCCTGCGCCGCTATCAGGAGCTCGACGAGCTCGATCTGCCGCTGATCATCCTCATCGGCGGCGCCACCGGCACCGGGAAGTCCACTATCGCCGCCGAGGTCGCGTACCGGCTCGGCATCACGCGGGTGACCTCGACCGATTTCGTCCGCCAGACGATGCGAGCCCTCTTCACACCTGAGTTCCTGCCGGCGATCCACTACTCGAGCTTCGACGCGGGGCGAGCCCTGCCGAGCGCCCAGGAGGAGGAGGTCGACCCGCTGCTCCATGGGTTCCTGGAGCAGACCCGGCACGTTCTCGTCGGCGTCCAGGCGGCAATCGACAGGTCGCTCGAGGAGGGCTGGTCGATGGTGATCGAGGGAGTCCACCTCGTGCCGGGGATGCTCCCGCAGCTGGTCGAAAACGCCGTTGTGGTCGAGTGCGTGATCAGGATCGCGAACGAGGAGACCCACGCCGGGCACTTCTGGATCCGCGACGTCTCGTCCGAGGGAGTCCGACCGCTCGACAAGTATCTCGAGCGCCTCGGCGACATCCGCTACCTCCAGGACTTCATCGTCGAGCGCGCGCAGGCCGAGGATGTTCCGGTGATCGAGAATGCGGAGCGGGAGAAGTCGATCGGCGCTGTGCTCGAGCTCGTCCTGGCCGCGGTCGACCGGGTGCAGGTAGCCCAGTGACCAGCGGCACGCTCCGCAACTGTCTCTGCGAGGGCTTCGCTCGGTCGACCGAGCGCGCCGCGCTCGCGAGCGCTCGCTGGCTCGGCCGGGCCGACGAGGAGGCGGCACTGGAAGCGGCGACCTCGGGGATGCTCGAGGCGCTTCAGGGCCTTCCGATGGACGGGACGATCGTGATCGGCGCCGCCGGAGAGAGCGAGTGGCTTCAGGCCGGCGACAAGCTCGGCGCGGGCGGGGAGACCGTCGAACTCGCGGTCGATCCGCTCGAAGGCAGCGGGATCGTGGCTCGCGGGGGAAGCGGCGCCATGTCGATGATCGCCGTCGGGGAGCCGGGCTCGCTCCAGATGCTTCCGGATATGTACATGCGGAAGATGGCCGTCGGCCCGGTGGCCCGGGGAAGCATCGATCTGCGAAGGCCGGTGGGCGAGAACATCAAGGCCATCGCGGAGGCGTTCGGCCGCCAGGTGGGAGACATCACGACGATCGTCCTCGAGCGGCCGCGGCATCACGACCTGATCGAAGAGATTCGCGCGGCGGGCGCCCGCATCAAGCTGATTCAGGATGGCGACGTCACCTCCTCGATCTCCGCGGCGATCCGAGGCACGAACGACCATCTCGCGATCGGGATCGGAGGGACGCGTCAGGCGGTTCTCGCGGCGGCGGCGCTTCGGTGCCTCGGCGGTGAGTTGCAGGCCCAGCTCTGGCCGGTCTCCCGCCGTGAGATCGACGAAGCCCGGGAACAGGGGGTTGAGGACGTAGAGCGGATCTTCACGACGGACGACCTTGGCCCGAAGGAGTCGATCGTGTGCGCCACAGGCGTCTCGAACAGCGATCTTCTCCGCGGAGTGCGCTTTCGCGCAGACAGCGCCTGGACGCACACGCTCGTCATGTGCACCCGCTGCAACTGGGTGCGCTTCACCGAAGGAATCCACTTCTTCCAGCGCGAGCGTCGCGAGGAGGTTCGGCTCCCCGGCTTCTAGCCTCGCCGCCTCGCGGCTCGCTTCGCGGAAAGTCTTGCGACTTTCCGCGACCTTCCGGAAGCCGGGCGGCGCTCTCGCGCCGCGCGGCGCGAACGGCTGGGGAGCAACGAGTCCAGACTCGATTTCGCTCGTGGGAAGCGGGCAAAGCCCGCTTCCCGGCGGTGCGGGTACCCTGGGGTGATGGCTCTGAAAGAAGACGTCGTCGAGGCACTGCGAGGAGTCGAAGATCCCGAGCTGGGGATGGACATCGTCGACCTCGGGCTCATGTACGACGTCGAAGTCGACGGCTCCACGGTCAAGGTCATCTACTCGCTGACCTCGATGGGCTGCCCGGTCGGCCCGATGATCGACGAGCAGATCGGTGAGGCGGCGCGCGCCGTCCCCGGTGTCGAGGAGGTCGAGACCGAGCTGACCTGGGATCCACCCTGGTCGCCGGAGAAGATGTCCGACGACGCGAAGTTCATCCTCGGCTTCGGCTAGGGAAACGGAGAGCGGGGCCGAAGCCCCGCTCTCGATTCCTGGACGCCGGGAACTAGCGCGCCGGTGAGCGCCTCGTTGCAGTTCCGCGCGACTGGTAGTCGCGTTCGATGCGCTCGAGCTCCTGTTCGCTCCCCTGTCGCACCGGCCCCTTGAACCACTTGTGGGCGGAAAGGACGTACCAGCCGCCGAAGAGGAGCAGGGCAGCGCCGACGAGGATCGGAGCGTAGTTCAACGCCTCCCACGTGAACTCGTCTTCCCAGGGCACGCTCGACTTGTACGGCGGCAGCAGGAAGATCAGCGTGATGAACGCGACCCAGACGATCGCGACCACGTCGATCCACTTGTAGTGCTTCCCCAGGCTCCAGGCGCCGTGCTCGAAGCGGTCGCCCAGCCGGAACCGGAGGATGACCGGGAGGATGAACGCGATGTAGAGGCCGATCACCGCGATCCCGGTGCCCACGAGGTACCCGACGAGGTAGTTCCAGTACGCCGGGACCATGACGAGCGCCGAGAGGACGACGATCGCGAGCACCGCGGTCTGTGGCACCCGGTTCTTCCCGACCTGCCGCCAGAACCGATGGCCGGGAACGGCGCCGTCTCGCGAGAACGCAAAGAGCATGCGCGAGGCGGACGTGATCGAGGCTGTCACGCAGAAGAACTGCGCGACCACGCAGATGAAGAGCAGGAACTCCGCCCACCCCTGGCCCATCGATTCAGCCCAACTCCAGGGAACGATGAACGCGATGTTGTCGATCGCTCCCTGTGTGCTCGGGATCGTCAGCGTGACGGCCAGGAGCAGGATGAACCCGAAGATGACCGAGACGACAACGGACATGTACATCCCGACTGCCGCCGAGCGCGACGCGTTCCGCGTCTCCTCGGCCAGGTGAGCCGAGGCGTCGAAGCCGGTGATCGTGTACTGGGCCATCAGGAGGCCGGTCAGGAACACGTAGACGAACAGAAGGCTTCCGAAGTTCTCGGTCCCCGATCCGAACCCGGTCGCGTTCACGGTCTCACCGAAGGCATATCCCAGCGACTGATGGTTGTCGGGAACCAGCAGCAGGATCCCGACGATCACGAGCACGCCGACGATGTGCCAGTAGGCGGAGATCCTGTTGAGGAGCGACGTGATGCTGACGTGCATCAGGTTGAGGATCGCCGCCGCCGCGAGGAAGAGGACGTACAGGAGGTAGATGTACTCCTTCTCGTTCGGGTAGTCGAACCAGAAGTTCAGGAGCGCGGTCCCGAACGTGGCGAGTCCGTATCCGATCGCCGCGGTCACGGCGATCTGGCCGATCAGGTTGAACCAGCCAGTGAACCAGCCCCAGGCCGGGCTCCCGAGCTTCGACGCCCAGTAGTAGAGGCCACCCGCCGTCGGGTAGGCCGAAGCGATCTCCGCCATCGCGAGCGCGACGATGATGCTCATTAGGCCGACGAGTAGCCAGCCCCAAGTCACCGCTACAGGCCCTCCTTGGCCGAACGCGATGTAGTACGAGGTCAGGCAGCCCGCGAGGATGGAGATGATCGTGAAGGAGATGGCGAAGTTCTCGAACCCGCCCATCCCCCTGAAAAGCACCTGGGCATAGCCGAGCTTGTGGAGCAGTCCTTCGTCGTCCGTTCCGACGCTACGCGGCTGAGCCGCAGTGTCCGTGCTCAAAGCAGCCTCCGTTCTTCGATGCCGTGCCGGGCCAATTGACCCACCTTTTGCAGGCTCGTGTCAATTCGCCTCTGCACGAACCCGCTCCCCTGTTGGATCGAAGAGCGGTTCGGCGACTATCTGTCCGGTGATCCGGTCGCCGAAGATCTCGATCTCGACCGGGTGTCCGACCTCAGCATTTGCAGCCGGGACGTAGGCGTACGCGATCGAGCGCTCGACCGTGTAGCCGTAGCCGCCGCTCGTCACCCGGCCGACCAGAGCGCCCTCGATGCGCACGGGCTCGGAGCCGAGCGCGACCGACCGCGTATCGTCGAGGACGATGCAGACGAGCCTTCGTTCGGGCTCCTGTTTCACGACCAGCGCCTCCCGGCCGATGAAGTCGCCCTTGTCGAGCTTGACGGCAAAGTCGAGCCCCGCTTCCCACGGTGTGTCTTCCGGGGTGATGTCCGAGCCCCAGACGCGGTAGCCCTTCTCGAGCCGGCACGAGTCGATCGCCTTGTAGCCTCCGGCGACCAGGCCGTGATCCTGTCCGGCGTCCCAGATCGTGTCCCACAGCCGTAGGCCGAACTCACTGGGGCAGTAGAGTTCCCAGCCGAGCTCCCCCACGTAGGTGACGCGGAGCGCCAGGCACGGGACTGGCCCGACGGCGACCTCGCGGGCACGCATGTACGGGAAGTCCAGCGGGCCGGTGAGCGGCTCGAGGATGTCACGCGACTTCGGCCCCCAGATCCCGAGGCAGGCGAGTTGCGAGGTCAGGTTCTCCACCCGTACAGACCCGTCATCCGGTGCGTGCGAGCGAATCCAGGCGAGGTCGTGCTGGCCGAACGCCGTTCCGGTGACGATGTGGAACCGATCCTCTGCGAGACGGGTGACCGTGAAGTCGCATTCGATGCCGCCGCGCTCGTTCAGCATCGACGTGTAGGTGATCGCCCCGACATCGCGCGCGACCTTGTTGTCGCACAGGTGCTCGAGGAAGTCCGCCGCGCCTTCGCCGGAGACCTCGATCTTGGCGAAGGATGTCTCGTCGAAGAGCGCGGCCGTCTCGCGGGTCGCCCGGTGCTCGGCGCCGATCGCCGACGACCAGAGCCGTCCGGCCCAGCCGCGGGGCCGCAGCGAGTCGTCGCCCGCTGCGGCGTTCGGTTCGAACCAGTTCGCCCGTTCCCAGCCCGACTTCTCACCGAAGGCGGCGCCGAGCTCCGCCAGTCGCGGATACGCGGGCGAGAGGCGAAGCGGCCGGCCGGCCTGGCGCTCATGACCGGGGTACTTGACGTCGTAGTAGGTCGCGTAGACCTCGACCGTGCGGGCGAGGGTGTAGTCCCGGCTGACGTAATGGCCGCCGAAGCGCCGCGAGTCCATCTCCCAGACGTCGAGGCTGGGGAGTCCCTGGACGATCCACTCGGCGACCAGCTTTCCCAGGCCGCCGGCACCGGCCAGCCCGTGAGCGCAGAAGCCTGCGGCGACCCAGAACCCGCGCACTTCGGTCGGGCCGAGAATGAACTCACCGTCTGGTGTGAAGGCCTCGGGGCCGTTCACGAGGCGGACGACCTCGGCGTCGACCAGCATCGGAACGCGAACGAGCGCGTTCTCCATCAGCTCCTCGAACCGGTCCCAGTCCTCCTCCAGCAACCGCCCGTTGAAGTCGGAAGGGATTCCGTCGAGGCCCCAAGGAGCCGGATTTCGCTCGTAGCCGCCCATGATCAGCCCGCCGGACTCGCCTCGGAAGTAGACGAGGAGCGAGGGGTCGCGCATCGTCGGCAGGTCGAGCGGCAGCCCGGCCGGGCGTGTGACGAGGTACTCGTGCGCCATCGGGATGATCGGAACCGTGACTCCCGCCAGCCGCCCGATCTCGGCGGCGAACATACCGCCGGCGTTGACCACGATCTCAGTCTCGATCCGGCCGCCGGCCTCCGTCTCGACGGCCCGAACCCGTCCGCGCTCGACCTCGATCCCCGTTACCCGGGTGTTCGTGAGGATCTCCGCGCCGCCCCGGCGCGCCCCCTCCGCGAGCGCGAAGGTGAGCTGACTCGGATCGATGTAGCCGTCCGTCGGCAGGTACGCGGCGCCCAGCACGCCCTCGGTCGACATCGGCGGGAAGAGCCGCTGCGCTTCGTCGGCCGAGATCAGGTCGAGCGGGAGGCCGAACGTCTTCGCCCAACCCGCCTGGCGGGAGAGCTCCTCCATGCGCTCCTCGGACGAGGCCAGGCGCAAGGACCCGACCTCGCGCCACCCGGTCTCGAGGCCCACCTCCTCGCCGAGCGTCCGGTAGAGGTCGACCGAGCTCATCATCATCCTCGTCAGGCTCAGGGAACCGCGCAGCTGGCCGACAAGCCCGGCGGAGTGGAAGGTCGAGCCACTCGTGAGGTCGGCCCGTTCGACCAGCACGACGTCGTCCCAGCCGAGCTTCGTCAGCCAGAGGAGGACGGCGCAGCCGCCGACCCCGCCGCCGATGACTACGACACGGGCGCGATCCTTCATGCGAGCGCCCGCTCGAAATGCCGGTTTGCATAGTCCTCGAAGTCGACGTCGAGGTTCGAGATCCCCTGCTGGACGACGCCCCACATCGCCTCACGGAAGTCGGACATGAAGCGCATTGCCCGCAGATGCTCACGGTCGTGCTCCCGCACTTCGCCGAAGTAGGCGTCGAGGAGCACGTCGCTCTCCTCCTCGGAGAGCTCGTGGTTGACCGAGAAGTTCGCCAGGTCGAAGAAGGGGTCGCCCATTCCCGCGTACTCCCAGTCGACGATGCGGATTCCCTCCGGGCTGCGGATGAAGTTCGCGTTCAGCAGGTCGTTGTGGCACGGCTGCTCGGGGCGATCGCCGAGCTCGCCTTCGAGGTGGTTGGCTCGCGCCTTCGCCTCTGCGTAGGGCTCGGGGATCTCGACTCCACGCGCGACCGCCGTCTCGTGGTAGTTCTCGATGACGCGGAAGGGGTCGAAGGGAGTGGAGAAGGCGGGGCCCTGGTGCACCCGCCGGAGAACCTTTGCGGTCTCCTGCAGCACCTCTGGTCGGCGCATCTCGTCGACCGGGATCGGCTCGCCCTTCACGAACCGCGTGATCAGGGATCCCTCGACGAAGTCGACGACCTCGGGGCCGACGCCCAAGTCGGCCGCTGCTCTCGCCGCCGCGTGCTCGGCGTCGCGATCGATCCCGAGCAGTCCCGTGTCCGCGCCGGCAATCCGTAGGACGAACCGCTCGCCTTCGCAGTCGACGAGGAAGTTGTGGTTCGTGATTCCCCCGCCGAGCGGCTCGATCTCGAGCAACCGGCCGGGCCAAACCCGTGCCACAATCGACTCGGCATCCACGCCGCCGATCCTAAGCTGCCAGGGTGCGCGCTCTGCTCCTGGACTTCAACGGCACGCTCTCCGAGGACGAGCCGATCCTCTGCGGGATCTTCCAGGAGCTGTTCGAGGAGGCCGGGAAGCCGGTCACCGACGAGGAGTACTACGCGCAGCTCGCAGGCTTCGCCGACCGCGAGATCGTGCGAATGTGGCTCGGGCGCGACGACACGGCGATCCTGGAGCGAAAGACGGAGCGGTACCGGAAGCTGGCGGACGGCTCCACGGTCAGCGACGAGGCCCGCGAGGCGGTTCGAGAGGCCGCGAAGGTCGTCGCTGTCGCCATCGTGTCCGGCTCCTCCCGCGCCGAGATCGAGCCGGTGCTCCAAGCGGCCGGTATCGCGGACGCGATTACCCTGATCGTCTCCGAAGACGACATCCAGCGCAGCAAGCCCGATCCCGAGGGGTACCTGATTGCACTGCAACTGCTCGGCCTCGAACCGGGCGACGCCGCCGCCGTCGAGGACTCGGAGGCGGGTGTCGCAGCGGCGAAGGCGGCCGGCCTCCACACCGTCGGCGTCACGACCACGCAGTCCGCCGAGCGGCTTTCCCACGCGGACGAGCTTGCCGACAGTGTTGATCGAGACCTGATCGCGCGACTAGTCTCGAACGCGTGATCTCGCTCGATGAGCTCCGGGGCGACGTCGAGAGCGGCGCGATCGACACGATCGTCGTCGCCTTCACCGACATGCAGGGCCGCCTGATGGGCAAGCGCCTGCACGCGGAGTTCTTCCTCGATGAGGCCGTCGAGCATGGAGTCGAGGGCTGTAACTACCTCCTCGCACTCGAGATGGAGATGGATCCGGTGCCAGGCTACGCCCTCGCGAGCTGGGAGCAGGGATATGGCGATTTCCGTCTCGTACCGGACATGTCGACCCTGCGACGGATTCCATGGCTCGTGTCGACTGCGCTCGTCCTCGCCGACGTCCTCTCGCAGGACGGCGTCGACGTGAAGCCCTCTCCGAGGCAGGTCTTGAAGGCGCAAGTCGAGCGGGCCGAGGCACTGGGCTTCACGCCGATGTTCGGCTCCGAGCTCGAGTTCTATCTCCTGCGTGAGACCTACCAGGAAGCCCACGCGAAGCACTACCGGGACCTGACGCCGTCGGTTCCGTACATCCTCGACTACCACATCCTCGCCTCGACCTACGACGAGCCGTTCATCCGCCAGATCCGGAACGGGATGCACGGCGCGGGCATCCGGGTCGAGACCTCCAAGGGCGAGGCGTGGCCCGGCCAGCACGAGATCAACTTCCGCTATGCGGACGCCGTCGCGATGGCGGACAACCATGTGATCTACAAGAACGGTGCCAAAGAGATTGCGCACCTGAACGGCTGCTCAATCACGTTCATGGCGAAACCGGACCACACGTGGATTGGGAGCTCATGCCACATCCACTCGAGCCTTTGGCGCGACGGGGCGGCCGCCTTCGCAGGAGAGTCCGACGTCTTCAAGCAGTACCTCGCCGGGCAGATCGCCATCCTCAAGGAGCTCGCGATTTTCCTCGCGCCGACGATCAACTCGTACAAGCGCTTCGCCGCGGGCAGCTGGGCGCCGACGACGCTCGCCTGGGGTCACGACAATCGCACCTGCGGATTCCGGATCGTCGGCCACGGCCCGGCGTTGCGCACCGAGACGCGGATCCCGGGCGGCGACGTGAACCCTTACCTGGCCTTCGCCGCGC
>Ga0136614_10001560_pt1 | contig 13573 bp, 10 predicted proteins | sample AntDrymUQ2792106_2_FD_106643 | JGI IMG/M metagenome (GOLD analysis project Ga0136614, IMG submission 106643) | Polar desert sand microbial communities from Dry Valleys, Antarctica - metaG UQ279 (21.06) | ecosystem: Environmental > Terrestrial > Soil > Desert | place: Antarctica: Dry Valley...
GAGGACGGCCGCGCCGAGCTGCGCTGGCAGCTCGCCGGAGATTGCTACGGCGCTACCGAGCGTATCGCTGGCGGCCGACTGGATTTCAGCCGGGACGGACGGCGGCAGGCGATCGGCGGTCTCGCCACGGTAGATGGCAACACCGATGCTGCCGAGGATGGCAATGCCCAGCGCACCGCCCAGCTCGGCGCCGGTCTCGCTGATGCCGGACGCGGCGCCGGCGCGCTCGGGTGGTGCCGACCCCACGATCAGCTCCGTGGTCAGGCCGAAGACCGGCGCGAGGCCGGTCGAGATGACGACCGATGCGGCGACGAGCATGGGCAACCCGTCGCGGGGACCGACCTGGGTCAGCATCGCCAGTCCGACCGCCCCCACCGCCAGTCCGCCACCGATCAGGTGACCCGGGCGCACCCGCTGCACGATACGCGGCGTGAGCTGCGACCCGACGATGAACGCGATGGCCGACGGCAGTGACCAGAGGCCGGCCTCGAGCGGCGAGAGGCCCTCGACCAGCTGGAGGTACTGCGCGACGAACAGGAAATAGCCGACCATTACGAAGATGGAGAGGAAATTGACCGCCAACGCGGCATTGAACGAGCGAATCCTGAACAGGTTCACGTCGATCATCGGATCGGCCAGCGACTGCTGACGCCGCGCCCACAGCGCTCCGACGACCAGGCCGGCGGGGATGGCAAGCGCTGGGATCATTCCGAAGCCGTTCTGCGCCATCTCCTTGAGGCCGAAGATCACCGCCAGCACCGCGACGACCGACATGGCGGCGCTCGCCACGTCCAGCCGACCGGCGTCTGGGTCCTTGTACTCCGGCAGCACGCGCGGACCCAGAACCAGGAGAAGAGCCATCACCGGAAGAGCGAGCAGGAAGACCGATCCCCACCAGAAGAACTCGAGCATCACGCCGCCGACCACCGGGCCGATGGCGCTGCCGGCGCTGAAGCTCCCGATCCAGACGCCGATCGCGACCGTGCGCTCCTTCGGGTCGGCGAACATGTGGAAGATCAGCGACAGCGTCGACGGCGCCAGGGTCGCACCCGCAATTCCGAGCAGCGCGCGGCTCACGATGAGCATCTCCGCGCTCGTCGAAAACGCCGCCAACAGGGAGGTGGCACCGAACGCCGTGGCACCGGCGAGCAGGAGCTTGCGGCGGCCGATGCGGTCACCGAGCGTCCCCATCGTGATCAGCGAGCCAGCCACGAAGAATCCGTAGATGTCGATGATCCAGAGCAGCTGCGCACTGCTCGGGCGGAGGTCGGCGCTGATGGCGGGCACCGCCAGGTGCAGCACCGTCAGGTCCATCACGTAGAGCAGTGCCCCCAGGGCCAGGACCGAGAGGCCGATCCATTCGCGCCGGCCGGCCTTCATCGGCGCCCCGTTCGTCGTCGTCGTCGTCATCTCGATTGGTCTCGTCTGCGGTGTGTGCTGATCAGACCGGCGGGTGAGCCGAAATTCATCGGTGTCGGGTAGGATGCGCGGCATGACAGAAATGGCAATGCATCCGGTGTTGAAGCAGGCCCCAGACGAGGCCGGCGCCGAGCCGATGTCGCGTCTCGAGGCGCATCGGCATGAGCTGACCGCCTACGCCTACCGGATGCTCGGATCCGCCTTCGAAGCCGAGGATGCGGTCCAGGAGACGCTCATCCGCGCGTGGAGAGCGTTCGACCGTTTCGAGGGGAGATCGGCACTGCGGTCGTGGCTGTACCGCATCACCACCAACGTATGCCTCGATATGCTCAAGGGCAGTCAGCGACGTGCGCGGGCTATGGACCTGGGCCCTGCCTCCAGCGCCGATACCCTGCTCGGTGCGGCCCTGCCGGAGAGCGCCTGGATCGAGCCGATCCCCGATGATCGGGCCATCCCCGAGGTCGCGGATCCGGCCGACGTGGCGGTCACCCGCGAGTCGATCAAGCTGGCCTTCGTGGCCGCGCTCCAGCACCTGCCACCGCGTCAGCGCGCGGTCCTGATCCTGCGCGAGGTGCTGCGCTGGAAGGCGGATGAGGTCGCCGAGCTGCTGGAGACATCGGTTGCATCGGTCAACAGCGCCCTCCAGCGCGCCCGGGCGACCATCGCGACGTCCGAGCTGAGCTCCGAGGATCGTGCGCGGCCCCTGGATAAGGAGCAGGAGGCGCTGCTGGCCCGCTACGTTGATGCGTTTGAGCGCTACGACATGGACTCGCTCACCTCGCTCCTGCACACGGATGCGACCTGGTCGATGCCGCCCTACGAGTTGTGGCTGCAGACCCATGCCGACGTCGTGAAGTGGTGTCTGGGACCGGGCATCGGGTGCCGCGGCTCGCGTCTGGTGCCAACCATGGCGAATGGTTCTCCCGCCTTCGGCCAATACAAGCCCGCACCCGGCGGCGGCCTGGACCCGTGGTCGCTCCAGGTCCTTGAGATCACCGGCGAGCGGATCAGTGGCATCACGTTCTTCCTCGACACGGCCCGGATGTTCCCGCTCTTCGGCCTGCCGTTACACCTGGATTCATAAGCACAGCACGTTTGCGGACCGGGCGGTTCTCTCGATTCACCGAGGCGAATCCACCCGAAGCCTTCCGCGCGCTCGACTTCCGCGATGAATCGAGTGACATCACGGATGACGACGTATCAGGTCCGATCACACAAGCCGACGATCTCACACAGTCCCGTCAGTGCGAGCAGACCGTGGAGCTCCTCTGAGGCACTCACCAGCCGAACGTCGCAACCCATGCGATGCGCGGTCAGCTGGAGCCTCGCCAGACTCTCCACCGCGGTTGCGTCAGGATCGGTCAATCCACCGACGTCGAAGATGGCGATGTCCGCCTGGCACTCATCGATCAGCGTGCGAAGCCGACGACTCAGCAGAGACAGTTCCGCCGCGGACGTGGGTGCGCCTATATTCACGACCCTGATGACGAACCTTCCTCTCCGTACCTGACTGCCAAGACCGAACGCGCTCGCGAAACTCATCGGCCTGAGCCAGGGACCGATGAGTTCATCACAGGCATGCGGTCCTACCGACGAAACGCATCACAGGAGCACCCCGTGCAGTCCACGACCGTTATCCCCTTCGACCAGCTCCGCGCCGACGTTCGCGGCACTGTCATCGCGCCAGACGATGCCGGCTACGACGAGGCGCGCACCATCGTGTCCGGCGAATTCGATCGCCGCCCCAGCGTGATCGTGCGGGTCACCGACGCGCACGACATCGCGCATGTCGTGAAGCTGGCGCGTGATACGCACACCGAGCTCGCTGTACGGAGCGGTGGACACAGTGGTGCCGGCCACAGCACGACGGATGGCGGAATCGTCGTGGACCTGCGAGACATGAAGGCGCTCGAAATCGATGTCGACGGGCGCACCGCCTGGGCAGAGACCGGCCTGACCGCGGGAGAGTTCACGACCGCGGCCGCGGCCCAGGGACTGGCGGTCGGCTTCGGCGACACCGCCACCGTCGGGCTGGGGGGCATCACCCTCGGCGGCGGGGTCGGCTACCTCGTGCGCAGGCACGGCCTCACGATCGATAACCTGCTGGCGGCCGAGATCGTCACGGCAGACGGTGAGCTGCTGCATGTCGATGCCGAGTCCCACCCCGACCTGTTCTGGGCGATCCGCGGCGGTGGCGGCAACTTCGGTGTCGCAACGCGCTTCAAGTTTCGGCTTCATCCCCTCGAGGGGATCGTGGGCGGCATCCTGGTCCTGCCGGCGACGCCCGACACGATCGCCGGGTTCATGGCCACGGCCGATGCCGCCCCCGACGAGCTGTCGACCATCGCAAACGTCATGACCTGCCCGCCGATGCCGTTCGTGCCGACGGAGCAGCACGGCAGCATCGTCATCCTGGCCATGCTGGCGTATGCAGGCGCGGCCGAGGATGGAGACCGCGCCATGGCGCCGTTCCGCAGCCTCGCGGAACCGATCGCCGACCTGGTGCGGCCGATGACCTATCCCGAGATGTTTCCGCCTGAGGAAGGCGACGGCGACTACCACCCGACCGCCGCGGCACGCACGATGTTCGTCGACTCGATCGATCGCGCGCTGGCCGAGACCATTCTCGAGCGCCTGAACGCGTCCGACGCGCCGATGCGGGTCGCCCAGCTGCGCGTGCTCGGCGGGGCCATGGCGCGCGTGCGCGCCGACGAGACGGCGTTCGCGCATCGGCAGAGCCGGATCATGGTGAATGTCGCCGCCTTCTACGACGGTGCCGCGGACCGAGCCGGACGGCAGTCCTGGGTCGACGACCTCGCCGAGGCGCTTCGGCAGACTGACGGCGGAGCGTACGTGAACTTCCTGGGGACCGACGGTGCCGAACGCATCCGAGCCGCCTATCCCGGACCGACGTGGGACCGGCTGACGGAGATCAAGCGCCGATATGATCCGACCAACCTCTTTCGGCTGAACCAGAACATCGCCCCGGCCAGGCAGTAGCAGCACGAAATCCACATGACCGATGCCGCCCGAGTCGTCCAGCGCACCTATCTGCTGCTGACCCTGCTCACGACGCTGGCCGCGTCGTTCATCTGGGGCATCAACACCCTCTTTCTGCTCGACGCCGGACTCAGCAACACCGAGGCGTTTGCCGCCAACGCGTTCTTCGCGGTCGGTCAGGTCATCTTCGAGATCCCTACCGGCGTCGTCGCCGATACCCGCGGCCGCCGCCTTTCCTTCATGCTCGGTGCGGGAACCTTGCTCCTCTCAACCCTGCTGTACCTGGTGATGTGGAACATCCAGGCGCCGTTCTGGGGCTGGGCCATCGCATCGGCCGTGCTGGGTCTGGGCTTCACGTTCTTCTCCGGCGCAACCGAGGCTTGGCTGGTGGACGCGCTGGGCGCCACCGGCTTCAAGGGTGACCTGGAGTCCGTCTTCGGTCGTGCCCAGGTCATCGGTGGCGGCGCCATGCTGGTGGGTTCGATAGCTGGGGGCTTCGTCGCGCAGGCGACCGACCTCGGCGTGCCGTACATCGTCCGGGCAGCGCTGCTGGGCGTGACGCTGGTGGTCGCGTGGTGGTTCATGCACGATCTCGGCTTTACGCCCGAACGAGGCGTCACGCCGGTCACGCTGTGCGAACCGTCATCTCCGGCGCCGTCGATGGCGGGCTGCGCAACCGGCCCGTCCGTTGGCTGATGCTGGCGGCGCCATTCTCGGTGGGCGTGGGGTTCTACGCCTTTTATGCGCTGCAGCCGTATCTGCTCGAGCTGTACGGCGACCCGAATGCCTACGGGATCGCCGGCCTGGCGGCCGCGGTGGTTGCGGGCTCACAAATGGTTGGCGGGCTGACGGTCCCCCTCGTCCGACGGTTCTTCAGGCGACGCACCGATGCGCTCATCCTGGCCGGCGTCCTGACCGTCATCTTCCTGGTACTCATCGGGCTGACGGACAGCTTCTGGGTGGCGGTAATGTTGATGACGGCCTGGGGCATCATCGGGGCCATCGAGGAACCGTTCCGTCGCGCGTTCATCAATGGCCTGATCCCGTCACAGCAGCGCGCCACCGTCCTTTCGTTCGACTCCCTGATCGGATCAGCGGGCGGTGTCGTTGCGCAGCCGGCTCTTGGCCGAACGGCCGATGTCTTCGGGTATCCGGCCTCATACGTGGTGTCCGCCGCCATCCAGGCGCTCGCCGTTCCCTTCGCATTCCTGGCGCGCCGCGAAAACGCGGTGTCGGATCCGATCGGTGGCAATGGAGCGCCTGCCGATGCATGAGGCAGGGCGGCGCACCGGAACGCTCTCCTGCGCTGCATGGCCCGACACATCAGGCAATATCTCTCCGTAGACCGGGTTCGCGCGCACAGCTGCCCGATCTATCGGCGCCAGTGCCGAGTAGTGCAGCCGGTACGCAGGCTGCCCACGCCACTCAGGCGCTCAGCGTTGGTGACGCGCGAGCTGTCACGAGCAGGCGCTACCCTGCTGGGCATGGGGAGAAACGACTGTTGCAGCTGATCGACGGCCAGCCGGTCTTCTCGGCGACTGATCTGGTGGGATACCTGGCCTGCGAGCATCTGACGGCGCTCGAGCGCGCGGCATTGGCAGGACTCGTTGAGCGACCGATGCGCGCGGACCCCGAGCTTGACGTGATCCGCAAGCGAGGCTTCCAGCACGAGACGCGCTACCTCACCGATCTGACGGCGAGCGGGCGCGCCGTGGTCGAGATCGCTCGGAACGACGATGAGGAGCGCGGTGAACGGATCCGTCGCCAGGCGGAAGCGACGATCGCGGCCATGGCATCGGGCGCCGATGTCATCTTCCAGGCCACCTTTTTCGATGGCCGATGGCTCGGCTACGCCGACTTCCTGCAACGGGTCGAGTCGCCGGAGCGGCCCTCGGTCTGGGGGCCATATCACTACGAGGTCGCCGACACGAAGCTGGCGCGACACGTCAAGGCCGGTGCCGTGCTCCAGATCTGCAGCTACGTCGAGCAGCTGACCCACATCCAGGGCGTGCAGCCGGAGCACATGAAGGTCGTGCTCGGTGGCAGCGCTCGCGAGGAGGCGTCGCTGCGGGTCGACGATTACATGGCGTACTACCGCGCCGCCAAGCAGCGCTTCATCGCGTCCGTTCTCGGGAGTGAGGCCGCTCCTCCGATCGACGCTGCCTATCCGCCGCCGTCCACCTACCCGGAGCCGGTCGACCACTGGGACGTCTGCCGCTGGGCCGAACTATGCGTCAAGCGGCGCCGCGACGATGACCATCTGTCGTTGGTGGCCGGCATCAACGGCCGGCAACGGAAGTCGCTCGCGGGTCGGGAGATAAACACTGTCGTACAGCTCGCCGCCGCGCCGATCCCCTTTAACCCGCCGCTCGATGGCGCCGGTGCGTCCAGCATCGAACGCGTCCGCGAACAGGCACGCATCCAGGTCGAGGGACGCGGCCTGGCGAAGCCGATCTACGAGCTGCTCCTGCCCGCGGAGGGCGAACCGATCGGGGCGGAGCGCGGCCTCGGCATTCTTCCGTTGCCCGACCCGGGCGACCTGTTCCTGGATCTCGAAGGGGATCCGTACGCCCTTGACGACGGAGTCGATTATCTGTTCGGCGTCCTAGATGTCCAGGGCGAGTTCACCGCCATCTGGTCGTTCGACCCCGAGGCGCCCGGCGAGGTGACCCCTGCCGGTGAGAAATACGGATTCGAGCGCCTGATGGATCTGCTCACCGAGCGGCTTCAGCGCTACCCCAACATGCACATCTATCACTACGCGCCGTACGAGCCAACCGCACTCAAGCGCCTGATGGGTCGCCACGCGACGCGCGAGGACGAGGTGGATCGGCTGCTCCGCGGCGCCGTGCTGATAGACCTGTACCGCGCTGTCCGGCAGAGCCTGCGCGCGTCGGTCGAGAGCTACTCGATCAAGCGCCTCGAACCGCTCTACGGCTTCGTTCGCGATGTCGCCCTAAAAGACGCCGGCTCCAGCATCGTGGCCTTCGAGCAATGGCTGGAGCTCGGGGAAGGCGACCGGCCCAGATCGCCCATCCTCGACGATATCGCCGCCTACAACCGAGACGACGTGCGGAGCACGCTCGCGCTGCGAGACTGGCTCGAGCGGCTCCGCGTCGAGCTCGCGAATCGCACCGTGCAGCCTGTGCCGCGTCCGGCGGCCGTATCCAGCGAAGCGCCGGTCGAGCTCGCGGAAGCCGATGCGCGCGTCCGGGCCGTCGCCGAGATCCTCACCGATGGCGTCCCCGCGGACCCGGCCGAGCGATCCGATGCACAGCATGCGGCCTGGCTGCTGGCGCAGCTGCTGTCTTGGCATCGGCGGGAGAAGAAGGCGGCATTTTGGGAGTTCTTCCATCGCATGGAAATGGACGCCGCCGAGCTGACCGTGGACAAGGGTGCGCTGGGACCGATCGAGGTTGTCGGGCCGATCGGCGAGGCGTGGAAGCCGACACCAAAGTCGAAGGAGCGCCAGACGTGGCGCTACCGATTCGCGCCGCAGGACTACGACATCGGCACGCGCAACGAGCTCTACGACCCGAGCCTGCACCAGGAGCAGCCCGACGCGAAGTGGGGCGCGTGGAAGGTGAAGGCCGCACTGCTGGAGATCGACGATGCCCACTCGACGCTGGACCTGGTCTGGCCGGCCGGCGTGGAGCCGCGGTACCCGGAGGCGTTGGTGCCACTCGATACGTTTCGCGACGACGAGCAGCGGCAGTCGCTCCTCCGGCTGGGCGAATGGGTCGCCGAGCACGGGATCGACGCCGATGGTCCATGGCGCGCCGCACGCGATCTGCTGCTGGGCCGTGCCCCACGCTGCGGACAGGGCACCGACGAGGCACTCATACACGAGGGCGAATCGGAACTCGACGCCGCGCGCCGGCTGGTCACCTGCCTCCACGACAGCACGCTGGCGATCCAGGGGCCGCCCGGTTCGGGCAAGACGTACGCCGGGGCGAGGATGATCGTCCGCCTCCTGGCCGACGGCAAGAAGGTCGGCATCAGCGCCAACAGCCACAAGGTGATCGGGAACTTTCTGCAGCAGATCGAGGACGCCTCAGCGGAGGCAGGCGTCACCGTCCGCGCGGTCCAGAAGGTGTCGGAGGACGGGCAGGGCGTTGACGATGCCCGCGTCACCGTCAGCAAGGACAACGGCCAGGTGCGAGACGGGCTTGCCAGCGGTGAGTTCAACCTGGGAGCCGGCACCGTGTGGCTATGGGCGTCGGACAAGAGCGACGGGCTGGTCGACGTGCTCTTCATCGATGAGGCCGGCCAGATATCGCTGGCCAATGCGCTGGCCATGGCGGCATGCCCGCGGTCGATCGTGCTCATCGGCGACCCGCAGCAGCTCGACCAGCCGCTCCAGGGATCGCACCCGCCGGGCGCGGATCGGTCCGCATTGGCGCATCTGCTCGGCGAGCACGACGCCATGCCGGCGCATCTCGGACTCTTCCTGGAGCAGACCTGGCGCCTGCATCCGGACGTGACCCGGTTCACCTCCGAGGCCTTCTACGAGAGCCGCCTCGAATCTCGCGCGGACCTGGTGAATCAGCGTCTGAACGCTCCTGAGCCGATGCGCGGCGCGGGCTTGCGGCTCGTCTCTGCGGATCACGTCGGTGCCGACAGCACATCCCCGGAGGAGGCCCACCAGGTCGCGACCTTCGTGCGCGCGCTCGTCGAGAGTGGCTCGACCTGGACGGATCGGCATGGAGTGGATTGTCCCCTGCGCTACGAGGACGTATTGGTCGTGGCGCCGTACAACGCGCAGGTCGGCGCGATCGCCTCGCTGCTTCCACCGGATGCGCGTGTCGGCACGGTCGACAAGTTCCAGGGCCAGGAAGCACCCCTGAGCATCTACTCGATGACCTCCAGTTCACCCGAGGACGCGCCGCGTGGCATGAACTTCCTCTACTCGCGAAACCGGCTCAACGTGGCAACGTCGCGTGCCCGATGCGTTGCAGTCGTCGTGACCGAGCCTGCGCTCCTTCGCGTGCGCGCCCGCACGCCCGAGCAGATGCGCCTGGCGAATGCGCTCTGTCAATTCGCGGAGATGGCCGACGCCACCTGACGAGACCTCACGGCTAGGCGTCGCACAGTCCGCCGTCTGAATCTCTCCTGCGCAAGCCTGCACGTCACGAACGGGCGTGCCGGCTTGCGCGGTCGGGGCCGCAACGAGAATGGAGGATTTCGGGGTTGCCAAGGAGCGACCGCCGGGGCATGATGCGCCGGACCGACCACGCAGCACGCACGAGGAGGACCGGAATGAGTGCCACCGCAGCCTGTCCTCCCGATGCCTCGAGGCGCAACCTCCGCTGACGCCGTCCGAGAGTCGGGTCACCCCGCACACTCGGAGCATTCTGCGTGCATCCTTCATCCGCGCCGCCGCGCGAACCACCGGCGTGGCTCCTCGAAGAGCCCTATGACGAGGTTTCGCTCGGCACCCTGAAATCCGGCAAGGAGGCCGAGGTCTTCCTGCTCGAGCGCCGATACGCCGATGGCTCGACCGTCCTCCTCGCCCACAAGCGCTACCGGCCGCGCCGTCCTTCAGCCGGCGAACTGCGCAACCTCGGCTTCAACAAAGCGACGGCATACCGGCACGACTCGACATATCGGGCCGGTTGGTTCCTGTCGAGCCGCGACCGACGTGCCGTCGCGCATAAGACCGATCACGGCCACGACGTCATTGAGCGCATGTGGCCAATCCAGGAGATGGAGATGCTGGAGCGGGCCTGGGCATCGGGCGCATCGGTCCCGTACCCGGTCGAGCGTACGGAGGATGGCGTGGTCATGGAGTTCATCGGCGATGCGGATGCGGCCGCACCGCGCCTGGCGCAGGCGCAGCTATCCGCGACCGACCTGGCATCGGCATGGGAACAGCTGATCGAGAACCTTCGCCGGCTCACCGCCGCCGGCGTTGTGCATGCCGACCTGTCCGCCTACAACCTGCTGTGGTGGCAGGGCCGGCTTGTGATCATCGACCTGCCGCAGGCGGTCGAGTTCACGACGAACGCCGATGCACCCGACCTTCTGCACCGCGACCTCGCCAACGTGGCCGCCTGGTTCGAGCGGCGCGGCCTGGCGGTGGATCTCGAGCGAACCTTCGGCGAGCTTATCGGCCTGGCGTGGTGAGATCGCTGCCCGCGCCACACAGCTCGGCAGTTCGATCGATCACGGCGAGCGCCACCTCCGTGTCCCGACGTCCGAGCCCGCACGAGCAGGCAACGTCGACCGGTCGACCGATGAGGCGGTCGAGTTCGAGCAGCAGCGCGCACTGCTCGGTGAGCGTCCGTTCCTCGTGCACGAAGCCGCCCACGAACCGCGTGGAGGCCGGAAGGTGCACGTCGCGCAGGGGTTCGTAGAACGCGAGGTCGGCTGGAGGCGGCTCGGCCGCCGCGGCCAGCGGCACATGCATGAAGTCGAGGTGACGGCCGGCGGGCCATCGGTCGACGATCGCGTTCGACAGCGCCACGATGCGACGCACGTCGTCCAGCCGACCCATCGCGCGGTGGTTCATGTCACCGAGACACAGATGAATCCCCCACCGCGTCCCGGCGGGTGCACCACGAACGAGGTGCGTGATCCCGCGCGCGAAGAAGGCGGCCGCCGGACCGACGAGCGGGCCAGGGAGCTTCGTGAGCACGATCAGCTCGAACGGAATCTCGAGCTGGTAAACGACCTCGTCGCCGACGCGTGCGTGGATCGCGCGGACGTCCCGCAGGGTCGCGTTACGAAAGGCCGACCGATGACGAAGCGCCACGAGCGGGTTGCCAAACGTGAAGGCCGCGAGGTCCAGATCGCCCGGTACGCCGACCTGGAACCGAAGCTCGGGACGCAGCGCGCCATTCACCGCACCGCGACGAGCCTGGTAGACCGGCCACGATTCTTCGAAGTGGCGAAGGTATCCGAGATCCAGCCTCTCCGAAGAAAAGTCATGGCCGCGGCGGACCCGAACGGTCGGCGTCCGGTCATAGTCAGACCAATCACCCGGCTTGGCAGGCTCGAGGTCCGGATGATCCTGGAAGGAATCGAGCAGCCCCTGGATCCAATGCTGACGAGAGCCGGTCTCGCCGTCCGAGACCGTCACCAGGTGCGATCCGAGGCGGTCGAACATGATGTCGAGCGCCTCATCGGCGTCGCGAAACGGCGTGGAGCCCACGAGGTGAGCGGCGCGCGGCGAGATGGGGGTCGGCGTGGTGGCGGACATCGTCCTCGGCCTCCTATCGGACCTGGCAGGAGCACCGCTTCCACCGTGAGGGCGGTGGGTCGGTTGCCGGACCGTCAACGAGCCAGGGCTCTCGGGCCTCTCTGGATAGGCGCCGCATCTGCGACGGTCTGGGCAGTCTAGCGCAGTGCGCCGATGAGCTCTCGCGCTACCGTGGACCGGTGCAGCCATTCCGATTCGCCATCTACACGAATACGTCGGACGAGGCCGATCACTGGACCGCATTCGCGCGCCGCGCGGAAGAGCTGGGGTATGCAGCGCTCTATGTGACCGATCACCTCGGACGCCAGCTGGCCCCGACCGCCGCCCTTGCCGCGGCCGCCGCGGTGACGAAGACGCTGCGGATCGGGCCGTACGTGTTGGCCAACGACTTCCGTCATCCCCTGATCGTTGCGCGCGAGGCGGCCACGCTCGATCGGCTCAGCAACGGGCGCCTGGATCTCGGCCTGGGGGCGGGCTGGAAGCGCAGCGACTATCGGCAGCTCGGGATGGCATACGACCCGCCGGGCGTGAGGATCGACCGCATGATCGAGTCGCTCGGCGTCATCCGTCGCCTGCTGGGCGGCGAGGAGGTGACGCACCTGGGTCGGTACTACCAGCTCGATCGAGCACGGGTTGAGCCGGCACCTTGCCAGCGACCGCATCCTCGGATCATGCTGGGTGGAGGTGGTCCACGGATGCTGCGCGTGGCGGCACGGGAGGCGCAGATCGTCAGCTTCGTCCCGCAGTTCTCCGCCTCTGGAAGACCGATGTGGCGGCATGCCACCGAGGCTGCCCTGGCCGAGCGGGCCACGCAGGTGCGAGCCGCGGCGGGCGCGCGCTTCGAGGAGCTGGAGCTGAATGTCTTCGTCGGCGACGCAGGAGTCATCGGCGACAAGCAGCCGCTGTCGGCATCGCTGCGCGCCCTCGTGAAATCCGCGGGGCCGGCAGTGCTGGGTGGGTCTCCCTACCTGCTGTACGGCACGCTGGACCAGTTGCGCGCGGCCATGCTCCGGCGCCGCGAACGCAGCGGCGTCAGCTCGTACGGCATCCCCGCCCACGCCATGGAGTCCTTCGCACCGCTGGTCGCTTCGCTCGCCGGCCGATGAGTCGTCGCCATCTCGTTGCCGACCTGAGTGGCATCGAACCGGTTGCGATGCCGATTCCGGTGCGCCTTCCCACTCCAGATGACCTGGAGAGCCTCGCCGGGCTCATGCTCGACGCGTATCACGGGACCGTCGACGCCGATGGCGACGAGACACTCAAGATGGCTCGCGACGAAGTCTCGAGTTTTCTCGCCGGTCAGAGCGGCAAGCCGCTGCTCGAGCACAGCCGCGTCGCGATCGAAGGGAGCGCCATCGTCAGCGCCGTCCTGGTCTCCCTCTTCGAGGACCTACCGCTGGTCGCGTACACCTACACCGGCGCAGCGCACAAGGGACGCGGTCTCGCTGAAGGCATGCTCCGGCTGGCAATGGCTTCCCTGAGGTCTGCCGGCCACGAGCGGGTCCACCTGTGGGGCACGGCCGGTAACCAGCCCGCCGAGCGGATCTATGTGCGCCTCGGGTTCGTCGATGCAGAGCCTGATCTGCCCCCAATGTAACGGTCGCACGTGACCCGGAGTTCGTGCGCGACTACCTCGATGCATCGAGACGACGCCGCCTGACCTGGATCAGAGCGCGTAGCGAACGCCGCCTCCCCGGCGCTCCTTGTTCAGCCGCCGATTGAGATGCAGCCCTTCAAGCACGAACTCGGTGGCCGATGCGATCCCGGCGGCGGATTCGCCCGCGTCCAGCCTCGCAATCGCGCCGCGCAGCTCGGGGACCGCGTGCACCAGCTCGCCGTGCGCGCCGGACGAGATCAGCTCGCCGACCACCGCCTCGAGCGCCTGTTCCTCGAAGCGCTCGATGAGTGGAACCAGCTCGGAGATCGTGAAGTGCCGATTGAAGACATTCACCA
>Ga0136614_10001562_pt1 | contig 13557 bp, 10 predicted proteins | sample AntDrymUQ2792106_2_FD_106643 | JGI IMG/M metagenome (GOLD analysis project Ga0136614, IMG submission 106643) | Polar desert sand microbial communities from Dry Valleys, Antarctica - metaG UQ279 (21.06) | ecosystem: Environmental > Terrestrial > Soil > Desert | place: Antarctica: Dry Valley...
ACTGGTAGTAGTTGAGCGCTCGCACGACATTGGAGGGGATCGGGTCCTGCAGAAACGGCGCGAGCGTGATCAGTAGGTCTACCGGAACCTTGTGCGTCTCTAGGCACATAGCGTTGGCGCCCGCGTTCAGCTCGGAGAGTTCAGCAGCGCTGTAATGCGTCGTGATCTCCCGCGTTCGCTGACACGAGCCAAGTACTTCCCTACCCGGTGAAACTCGGCGGAGGGAGCCCGCACACTTCGGCGAGCGCTTGGGCGATGCGATCGGTCTCGGCCTTTGAGAGTGTTGCGACCGGACCGCGGGTGAGCCGCTCCTTCGCAATCGCACGCACTTGGCCAACCAGGAAGTCGGTGTCCTTGCGAAGCTTCCCCCGCGCGAGGATACGCGCCCTTAGTGGCATGGCGCTGCCCGAGCCTTTGAGTTGCGAAGTGCCCGGAATGACGATGACGGACCGATAGTGCTCGGCGGCGCTTATCGAGTCGCGCTGGAGCACCATTACCGGGCGCTCTTTGCCGGGTTCAATACTGTGGGTCTGCGGCTCGAGGTTCGCGAACCAGATCTCGCCGCGCTTAGGCGGGGTGGTTTTCGAGGCCGTCACCAAGGGTGCCTTCCATCTCTTTGTATTCGGCGCAGTCGGCAGCACCCAACTCGCTCGCGAGCTTGGTGAGGCGCGCTTCATAGTCACGCTCTAGCTCGCCGCGCAGGGCCATCCGAACCACGTCCGAGAGAGTTGCGCCGCGAGCTTGGGCTAACGCCTCCGCGTCCAGAATCAGGCGTTCCTCAGCGCGGAAGGTGCGTTGAACCGTAGTCATAAGAGACCCTGAGAGTGTTAGGTGTGTAGGACAGATCTGCATTACACGAGCTTGAATTTCGCGTCATATAAGAATAAAGGCGATCCATCACTGCGTCAAGGAACGAGCGGGAATCGCACGGGTACTCGAAGTTCGCGGTCGCCAACCCCGAATCTTCATCGTTCCTCCAGTTCCGCCTTGTGCCGCTGCCTCGCTTCGTGCTCGGCCCGGACGTCGCTGATTTCGCGCATGACACCCGCGACGTCGGCAATCCTGCTATTCGCTGCAACGTGGCCGGTGAGCGCGACCTCCTGGTGTAGGGCTCCGCGCTCGTAGAGCGCCCATATTTCCTTTCCGAACTGCGTCGACGCGAGCGTCGGGGCGAAACGACTGAAATAGTTCGTGATGTTGTCGGCGTCCCGCTACAGCATGCTGGCGGCGTTATTGCTGCCCGCCGCGTTGACGGCCTGCGGCAAGTCGATGATCACCGGGCCGTCGCGGTCGACGAGTAACGTTGTACTCGGACAAGTCGCCGTGGATGACGCCGGCGCACAGCATGTGGACGATCTCGAGTCTCTTCGGAGTTCTCAAATCCGTTCCTTATTGCTTCGTCTTGGAACGTGAGTGCAACAAGGCTGGCGTGGCCGCAGTGCGGGCGTTGGTCCCGCGCGACGACGCTGGTGTCTGCGTTGAGTTCGGGGACCGGGATTTGCTGTGGGCACGACCCGGGGCACCGCCGTCGGCACGCGCATGACCGTTGCCGGTTCCATTGGCGATCCGAAGATCGCGCGCCTGCGACGGCCCGCGTCCAGGTGCCCGCGCTTGGGGTGCGGCCAGTCGCTGAGCTTGCATCTGCCTGCGTCCGCGCTGCGTGAACACCGTTTGCGCAACCGCATTCGGATCAGGCTCGAAGCCGGGGATCACGTGCCGCGGGATCGATCGCTTGATGAATCGCTCGATATCGCGCAGGAACACATGCTCGTCGACGCACACGAGCGAGATTGCCTCGCCGTCCGCGCCTGCGCGTCCCGTGCGGCCGATCCGATGGATGTAGTCCTCGGGGACATTGGGAAGATCGTAATTGACGACATGCGGCAACTGGTCGATGTCGATGCCACGCGCCGCAATGTCGGTGGCGACCATCACTTCGACCGCGCCGGCCTTGAAATCAGCCAACGCCCGCGTGCGCGCATTCTGGCTCTTGTTGCCGTGCAACGCCACGGTGCGAATGCCATCGCTGTGGAGCGAGCGGACGAGCTTGTCGGCGCCATGCTTGGTCCGGGTAAACACCAGCACCTGCTGCCAGCGATGGTGTCCCACCAACCACGCCAGCAACTTGCTCTTGTCCTCGCGGTTCACCGGATGCACGCGTTGCGCAATCGCGTCGACGGTGGAATTGGGCGGTGTCACTTCGATCGTGCGCGGCCGGCTCAGTAATTTTTCCGCAAGCGCCTTGATCTCAGCAGAAAACGTGGCCGAGAACAGCAGGTTCTGGCGCTGCTTCGGGAGCAGAGCGAGCACGCGCTTGACGTCGGGGATAAAGCCCATGTCGAGCATACGGTCCGCCTCGTCGAGCACGAAAATCTCGACGCGCGAGAAGTCCACGTTGCCCTGACCATGGTGGTCGAGAAGCCGACCCGGCGTTGCGACCAGAAGATCGACGCCGCGCTTCAACTGAATGGTTTGCGGTCCCAGCCCAACGCCGCCGAACAGCACCATCGACGTGAGCTTCAGATGCTTGCCGTAGGTCTTGATGGACGCTTCGACCTGCGCGGCCAACTCGCGCGTCGGCGTGAGAATCAGCGCGCGCAGCGGTTTGCGCGGACCAGCCGCATAGGGCGACGGACGCGAGGACAGCCGCTGCAGCATGGGCAGAACGAATCCGGCGGTCTTGCCGGTTCCCGTCTGCGCGCCGGCCAACAAATCGCCGCCCGCGAGAACGGCTGGAATCGCCTGCGCCTGAATGGGGGTAGGGATGGTGTAACCCTGATCGGCGACCGCGCGCAGCAGCGCTTCGGACAGCCCGAGTGTAGAAAAGGACATGACAACTTTCGAATGGGTGCTCGGCCATTCGCCCCAAAGGGGCGGCCAGTCACAGCCAAACGGGAGAAACTACGGAGGTCGGAATCGACTGCGGCAAGGGGACTGGAACAAGGGCCGCAGCCGCATTATACCTTCAAGCCTGTCGATCTCCCCGATGCGGGCTGGGAACGCGAGCACGTGTGCGATGCCGCACGTCGTGTCCCGTCGTTGCCCAAACTGCAGCCTCTACTGCGTCATCGCTAAGCCAGTGTTCGAACGGACTTTTCCCGATCCCACTGGCGGGTCTTTGCCGCGGCGATAAATGCCGCCTCGTCATTGGCATCCACAACGCCCGCGTCTTTTGCGATGGCGGCTTTTTTCAGCAGGGCTTGGGCGCCATTGTCGGCGGCGATCGCTTTGAGGTGACCGAAAGCGTCGCGCACGAAGTCGATCGCGGCGCCTTCCATCATTAGCGCTTTGGCACCTTGGTCGGAGAGGATCACGGCGACTGCGTCGAACACGACAGAAGGCGTTCCCGCCAGTTGTCCGTCGGCCGCCAGCATGGAGCCATCAGCTAGCTTCGCGCCGCCCACTTTGGGGGCTACGATCTTCACCGTGGCGCCGGCAGCCGTGGCGGCCTTGCGGATTTTCTTGATGGCAGCACCGTCTGAACCATCCGCGACCAGGATGCCAATCGCGCGCCCCTCGAGCGTGCCCTTCATCTTGCCGATGATCTGCAATGCGGGTGAAGGATCGAGCTCTTGTACGGGTGCCGCGGCCACCGGCGCATCGGGCATCCTTTCCAGTGCGAGTCCGGTGCCGACGCGTTGGGCGAGGTCTTGGTCGATATGGCGCAGGTGACCGACCATGGCCTCGCGTATGTGCAGATGCTGGACTTTGGAGAGCTCAAACACCAGGGCCGAGGCGATGTGCGCCTGCTCGTACTTGCTTTGGCTGCGATAGAACTGCCGCGCCTGGCTGTAGTGATCGGCAAAGCTTTCGGCACGGATGCGTCCTTTGTCGCCGGTTTCGCTTACCGGAGCGCTGCGAAAACCCATCGTCGGCGTTTCGCGCGGGGAGTCTGGAGACAGGGAGTTGGGCTCGTAGGCAACACGGCCCTTCGGCTGCGCCATTTGCATGTGTCCGTCGCGTTGGTGGTTGGCGAACGGGCACTTCGGTGCATTGACCGGGATCAGATGAAAATTGGGCGAACCGAGGCGCGAAAGCTGGGTGTCGAGATACGAGAATAAACGGCCTTGCAACAAAGGGTCATTGGAAAAGTCGATCCCCGGCACTACGTGCGAAGGGCAGAAAGCAACCTGCTCGGTCTCCGCAAAGAAATTATTCGGCCAACGATCAAGTACCATGCGGCCGATTACTTTTAATGGCACCAATTCTTCGGGAATAAGCTTGGTTGCATCGAGATGATCGAAGGGGAACTTGTCCGCCTCTTTTTGCGTGAAGAGCTGCACTGAGAATTCCCACTCAGGGAAACGACCCGCCTCGATGGCTTCGTACATATCGCGGCGATGGTAGTCCTGATCGGCCCCGGAAATCTTCACGGTTTCGTCCCATATCGTGGATTGCAAGCCGAGCTTGGGACGCCAGTGGAACTTGACGAACGTCGATTCGCCCGCAGCGTTGATGAGGCGGAAGCTATGCACGCCAAAGCCTTCGATCATCCGGAGCGAACGGGGTAGCGTGCGATCCGACATGATCCACATCACCATATGCATGGCTTCAGGCGTGAGCGAGATGTAATCCCAGAATGTGTCGTGTCCGGTCGCCGCTTGCGGAAACCCGCGATCGGGTTCCATTTTTACCGCATGGATCAGATCGGGAAACTTGATGGCATCCTGGATGAAGAAAACCGGGATGTTGTTGCTGACCAAATCCCAGTTGCCTTCCTTGGTATAAAACTTGACAGCAAACCCGCGCACGTCGCGCGGTGTATCGATTGAACCCGCGCCGCCCGCAACCGTCGATATACGGGTAAATAAGGGCGTTTTTTCACCAACTTCAGTGAGTATCCTGGCGGTGGTGTATTGCTTGAGCGAGGCGGTCAGCTCGAAAAACCCATGCACTCCCGTCGCTCGTGCATGAACGATACGCTCCGGAATGCGCTCGTGATCGAAATGGAAGATTTTTTCGCGCAGGATGAAATCTTCCAGCAATGTAGGTCCGCGTGGATTAGCCCTGAGCGAGTTTTGATTATCCGAAAGCGCGACGCCCTGATTGGTGGTAAGCGCCGAATGCTCGCCACCGGCAACCTGGTGTAGCTCGCCACCGTCCGCCAATTGCGCCTCTCCGTAGGGAAGTGCCGAGCTATTTTCGTGTTTGCGTTTTTTGGATTTACTCGTCGTCTTGTCTTTGCTCATGTTCGATCTCCTTTGTGAAAAACGGCGCTCTACCGCCGTTATTCGTGTGTTTAAGCGTTGGTCTTAGGGCGTATAAACATTTAAGGGGGCAGGGTAAATATGTCTGTACGGCAGCGCACAATGTACGGCTACAACGTCTATTGCGAAAGAGGAGAAAGAATGGCCAGCGTCGGTTATCACGAGCCCGTTGAGGAACTGTCCGACGAAACGCGCGACATGCAAAGAGCTATCGTTTCGTTGATGGAAGAGTTGGAAGCCGTTGATTGGTACAACCAGCGTGCTGATGCGTGCAAGGACGAGGAACTCAAGGCAATCCTTGCGCACAATCGCGATGAGGAAAAGGAGCACGCGTCCATGGTACTGGAGTGGATTCGCCGCAAGGACCCGACGTTTTCGAACGAGCTGAGAGACTACTTGTTCACTGAAAAGCCGATTGCACATGAGTAAATGTGTTCACTGGCCGAAGAGATCATTGCCGGCCATATGGCGACCAATCTTTCCCTGGACCCTGATCTGATCTGATCTGATCGACCGCGCTCTGGAAGTCAGCGGCGAACGGACCAAGAAAGCGGCGGTACTCGCGCGCTGGAAGGGTTCATTGCTCGCCGCTACCGGCGATCACTTCACCGACTCCTGCGTTCGGCGGCTCCTCAGTTGAATACGCCTCTCTAAGTCTTGTCCCCTTTCGTAAGTTTACGGAATGGCCCGCTGCGGATGTACTTCACGGGGTAGCCTTCGATTTCTTGGGGGAGTCCGGCGTGTGCGTTCTTATTCTCGGCGTCGAGGTGGACGGCCAAGACATAATCGCCCGATTCGTCTTTCTCGACGCCGACGCCGCAGACACCGGGCCGGCTCAACAACTGCGGCGAGTGCCGCCGCTTCACTTCACGAATCTCTCGCTCTGTCGCCAACTTGCTTCCTCTCTCTGGCGTGGCCGCTCGCTCGCTAAAGCACGAGTTTGACTCTCAGTGCGCGCAGCACATTGTCGATGTGGTTGGCGATAGTATGAGACGACGAGCCGGCGAAGAGCAAGCCAACCGCTTTGTTGGTGCTGCGTTCGAGGATCAATGAACCGGAATCGCCCGACGCGCTGAACGGGTGCGCGTCCAACCCGCGGATGATGAGCTGATCGGTGAACGTGACGATGCCCATGTCGTACTCCACGTTAACGTCAGTCTCGATGCTCGTGACGCGCCCGACGGTGAAGCCGGTTGTCCGTCCGAATTTATGCACGACCATATCGATATGCGCTCTGGCCTTGCCTATCGGCGGGCCGATAAACAGGATCGCGTTGCTTGCGAGATTCGTGTTGTCCAGTTCCGCGATGGCGGCGTCCACGACGTTGGCGACGCCGGCGACAAGCGGGACGAACTTGGTGAGCTTGGCGATAGGGCCGTTGTTCGGCGGGTTGCCGGCGTCGAGGAAGCCGGGCTGGAAGATCGGGGACTGAAGCGGTAGCCGATTCTCGTCGGCGATGACATGGTTATTACTGAGGATAAAGCGTTTTGCCCCTTTACTGACCAGCGCGCCGAAGGTGCCGGCCATGATGAACTGGTTGTTCGGGAATCGAAAGCCGACCGAACAGCCGGGTCGCGCGGGACGAATCTTCTTGCGGGGATTCGGCATTTGCGCCATGAAGCGGCGAAACGTCCCGACCTGCTCGACATCAACGGGTTGGCCGTCCACTTCGGACGGCAGACGCTCGTCCGGCGGAATCTGATTGTCGGGATATTTGATCCTGACCAGGAATTTGATGGCCATGATCCCGGTGTGTTTGCCATTCGAAATCTTCTCGCCGATGCCGACGCCGACGAGATTATCTTCCGGCGCTGGAGAGGTCGAAGCCGCGAACGGGTTGAATCCGGCGGCGGTTGGGGAGGCAGATCGCAAGAGGCGTTGCGCAGCGCTCTCTTTGGCGGAGCGTAGCGAATCGATCTGTCTTGCCGAAAAGCCGGTGAAGATGACCAGCTCGGCGTCGTCACTGCTGGCGAATGCCGGTGCGCGCTTGTGCGTCCGGGCCTTCTTTGCGGAGTTCTGAGCTGCCATTCTCTTAGCCCCCTTCGTGACTTACGCTGACGCTTTACTGAACTTACTCACACAGATCCCTTCGACGGGTCCGGCGCTCGCGTGCCGCCTTGTATCATCCCATCTAAACGGCGCGTGCGGTTCCTTCATCCTTGAGCCCTGATACGATCAACGCCGCCCTCGCGGCACGCTACGATGCCATCGCCTACCCGGCGTCGCCGCATCCGCTGACGCACCCGGACCGGCTGGCGACCGTTGCGACGTTTCTCGGTGCGAGCCCACCCGAGGTGGCGCAATGCCGCGTGCTGGAAGTCGGCTGCAACGAGGGCGGCAACCTCATCCCGATGGCGCTGGCACTGCCTTCGGCCCGTTTCGTGGGTTGCGATCTATCCCCGCTCGCCATTGCTGCGGGCCAGCGGACCATCGCCGAGCTCGGTCTCACCAATATCACGCTCGTCGAAGAAGATCTCGCTTCGCTCGCGCCGATGCATGGAATGTTCGATTACATTGTTGCGCACGGCGTCTACTCGTGGGTACCGGCACACGTGCGCGATGGCCTGTTCGCGCTTGCCCGTGAGCGGATGGCGCCAAACGGAGTCATGTTCGTGAGCTTCAATGCGTTGCCCGGCTGCCGCATACGCCAGGTAACGTGGGACGTGCTGCATTTTCACGTGGATCACATTCCGGATCCGCGCGCTCGCCTGGCCGCCGCACGCGAACTCGCACGAATCATCGGCGATGGCGGCAAGGTGCTGCACGAGGCCGATGAAACGCTGCGTGCCGAGTTTCGGTCTATCGCGCAACGCCCCGACAGCCTGCTCTTTCACGACGATCTCGCCGAGCTGAACACTCCGGTTTACTTTCACGAGTTCGCCGCGCATGCAGCCCGCTTTGGCCTCAAGTATCTGGCGGAAGCGGAGCTGCGCACGATGAGCGCGGCCGGCATCTCGGCGGAAGCACGCGCATTTCTCTCTACGCTCGACCCGCTGGCGCGCGAGCAATATCTCGATTTCGTTCGGCTGCGCCGCTTTCGCCAGGCGTTGCTGCACCGCAGTGACGCGCGATTCGACATGACGACGCATGCTCAACGCCTGGGAGCGATGCACTGTTCGGCGGATCCGTCGTTGCAGCGGTCAGCGGCGGCGGGGAAACTCGCAGAGCTCGCGCGCGAGCTGGATCCCGCGCACGGTGGCGGCGGGCCTGTGCGAGCGCTACTGGAGGCGTTGTTGCAACGGTCGCCTGCCGCTTGCTCGGTTGCGGAGTTGCGCGCGACCGTGGGTGCCAGCACCCTTGCACGTCCGTTCGAATCGATCCTGACCGATGCGTACGTCGCTGGAATCGTGATTCTGCACGTCCACCCGCCCGCACTCGCCAAGGTGGCGGGGCAGCGGCCTATTGCCAGCTCATTAGCGCGCCTTCAGGCGCGTACCCCAGAAGACGTGACCAGTCTGTTGCACACGCGCGTGCAGCTTCCCGACGCGAATGCACGGCGGCTGCTCACGTTGCTCGACGGCACTAACGATCTCCCGGCCCTTGCCGCGTCGATGAGTGGACCTGCGTTCGGCTTCGATCGCAATCTCGCCGGCGCCTTTGTCGCGCATGCGCTCGAGCAGTTCGCGCGGCTCGCGCTGCTGGTAGCCTGAAGCAATACGAGTATCGACACCCCGACCCTACGCGCGCCGCAAGCATGGTCGTTCTGCCACTCATTGACGTTCTCCGACGGGGGGAAATTGACCATAGCACATCGTTGTTCGAAGATACGCTGGAAGACCTGCACGCAACGACGCGGCCCCGCGAGGAGAGCTCGAGGTATAAGGAACAACCATGAGTAGCGCTCATTATCAGTTGCACGGCGCGGTGGCCGCGATCACGCTGGACAATCCGCCGGTAAATGGTCTGGGGTACGCCTTGCGCGCCGCGCTCGTCGCCGGTATCGATCGTGCGCTGGCCGATCCGAACGTTCGAGCCATCGTTCTAATCGGCGCCGGCAAGATGTTCTCGGGAGGTGCCGACATCCGCGAGTTCAATACGGAAAAGTCGACCGCCGAGCCGACGCTGCGCACCGTTATCCGCAGCGTGGAGGCATGCGCCAAGCCGGTCGTCGCGGCCATCGGCGGCACTTGCATGGGCGGCGGGCTTGAGCTGACGCTGGGTTGCCATTTCCGCGTGGCGGCGCCTGGCGCTACCATCGCGCTGCCCGAAGTCAAGCTGGGTCTCCTGCCCGGTGCCGGCGGCACGCAGCGCTTGCCGAGGGTGATCGGCGTCGAAGCGGCGTTGAACATGATTGTCTCCGGCACGAGCGTGCGTTCCGAGCAGTTGCAGGGGACGGCGCTGTTCGACGAAATGATCGCGGGCGACTTGCTTCAAGGTGCGCTCGCTTTCGCGCATAACGTCGCCGCGCAAGACCGGCCACTGCGAAGAGTGCGCGATATCAAAATCGATTATCCCAACGCAGAAGCCTTTTTCCAGTTCGCGCGCAACACGGCGAGCGCGATGGCGAAGAACTTCCCGGCACCGGGGAAATGCATCGACGCGATTGCCGCGGCCGTGTCGTTGCCGTTCGACGAAGGATTGCGCATCGAACGCGAGTTGTTTCTGCAGTTGCTTCACTCGCCTGAGTCACGCGCGCTGCGCCACTCGTTCTTCGGTGAACGCGCGGCTGCGAAGATTCCCGATGTTCCCGCCGACACACCGACGCGTAAGATCGAAACCATCGCGGTGATCGGCGCTGGCACGATGGGCGGCGGCATCGCCATGAATTTCCTCAACGCCGGCATGCCGGTCACGATACTCGAGACGACGCAGGAGGCGCTTGACCGGGGCGTGGCCAACATTCGCAAGAACTACGAGAGCGCGGTGAAGAGGGGAAAGCTCTCGCCGGAAAAGCTGGAGCAGAGAATGCGCTTGCTTAACCCCACGCTCTCCGACGATGCCATCAAGAACGCCGATCTGGTCATCGAAGCAGTGTTCGAAGACATGGACGTGAAGCAACGCGTATTTGGAAAGCTCGATAAGCTGATGAAGGCCGGCGCCATTCTCGCGACCAACACGTCGACGTTGGACGTGAACCGGATCGCTTCCGGCACGCACCGCCCGCAGGACGTGATCGGCACGCATTTCTTCAGTCCGGCCAACGTCATGAAGCTCTTGGAAGTGGTGCGTGCGGACAAGACCGCCAAGGATGTGCTGGCAACGGTGATGCAGCTCGCCAGGAAGATCGGGAAGACGGCGGTCGTGTCCGGCGTGTGCGACGGTTTCATCGGCAACCGGATGTTGGAGCAGTATCTGCGCCAAGCGATGTTTCTGCTTGAAGAAGGCGCGTCGGTGGAGCAGGTGGATCGTGCGCTGGAAAAGTTCGGCATGGCGATGGGTCCGTTCCGCATGAGCGACCTTGCCGGCAACGACATCGGGTGGGCAATCCGCAAGCGCCGTTATGTCGAGAAGCCCCACGTCCTCTACTCGCGCATCGCCGATCGTCTGTGCGAACTGGGACGTTTCGGTCAGAAAACCGGCGCGGGCTGGTATCGCTACGAAAGTGGCAAACGCGATGCAATGCCCGACCCGGCGGTAGGCGAAATGCTCGTAAGCTACCGCAAGGAGAAGGGCATCACCGGGCGCAAGATCGACGATGACGAGATAGTCGCGCGTTGCATTTTTGCGCTGGTCAATGAAGGCGCGCGCGTTCTGGAAGAGGGCATTGCGCTGCGCGCTTCGGACATCGACATCGTCTACCTCACCGGCTACGGCTTCCCGCTGTATCGCGGCGGCCCCATGCTCTACGCCGACATGACCGGCTTGCCTAACGTGGTTCGCAGCATGCAGCGCTTTGCCGCCAACCCGCACGCGGATCCCGCATTCTGGCAGCCGGCTCCGCTGTTGACCGAGCTCGCGGCCGAAGGCAAGAAGTTCAATGGCTGACGCACCGTCTACCAGGAGAATACGATCATGACCGATGCCGTCATCGTCTCGACCGCGCGCACCGGGCTGGCGAAATCCTGGCGCGGTGCGTTCAACATGACCCACGGCGCAACGCTCGGCGGACACGCCGTCAGGCACGCAATCGACCGCGCCAAACTCGATCCGGAGCAGGTCGAAGATGTCCTCATGGGCTGCGCCCTTCCCGAAGGTGCGACCGGCACCAACATCGCGCGCCAGATCGCCTTGCGTGCAGGCTGCCCGGTGACCGTACCGGGAGCCACGGTCAATCGCTTCTGCTCATCCGGCCTCCAGACCATCGCCTTTGCCGCGCAACGCGTGGTCTCCGGTGAAGGCGACATTTTCGTCGCGGGTGGCGTTGAATCCATCTCGTGTGTGCAGAACGAGACGAACAAGCACATGCTGCGCGAGGCGTGGCTTAACCAGCACAAGCCGGAGCTCTATTGGACGATGCTGCAGACTGCAGAGACCGTCGCTCAGCGTTACCACATCCCGCGCGAACAGCAGGATGAGTACGGCGTGCAAAGCCAGCAGCGCGCGGCTGCCGCTGCTGCCGCAGGCAAATTCACCGACGAGATCGTGCCGATGACCGTGACGATGGGCGTGGCGGACAAGGAGTCGGGCCGCTTGTTCACGAAGGAGGTGACCCTTGCCTCGGACGAGGGCATTCGTGCCGACACCAGCTACGAAGGTGTCGCGAAGATCCAGCCGGCGCTGCCGGGCGGCGTGATCGCCGCGGGGAATGCGAGCCAGTTCTCCGACGGCGCGTCGGCGTGCGTCGTGATGAGCGACAAGGCCGCGGCGAAGCAAGCAGTGCGACCAATGGGCATCTTCCGCGGCTTCGCGGTCGCCGGATGCGAGCCCGACGAAATGGGCATCGGCCCGGTCTTCGCCGTGGCCAAGCTGCTCGCGCGCACCGGCAAGCAGGTCGAGGATATCGGCCTGTGGGAGTTAAACGAGGCGTTCGCCGTGCAAGTGATCTATTCGCGTGACCAGATCGGCATTCCCAACGAGCGCCTCAACGTGAACGGCGGCGCGATCGCCGTGGGTCATCCCTACGGCGTGTCGGGCGCGCGGCTCGCCGGGCATGCGCTGATCGAGGGCAAGCGCCGTGGCGTGAAATTCGTCGTCGTGACCATGTGCATCGGCGGCGGCATGGGCGCGGCCGCGCTGTTCGAAGTGGTTTGATCAGACGCAGCTACCCAATTAAGAAACCCGAAAAACTGTCCAACTGCATGGGTCCACTTTTGTCCGCCAAATCCAGTATTTCTCGGGTCGCGGCCGCGCGCTCCGCGCGACGCGGTACCACATTGCGTGTCAGTCTCGCCGTCCTTGTCCTCGTTTCAGCGATGGCAGGTGTTGTTCTGTACGTCGATTGGGGTTTGATCCGCCGGGATGTGTCGGCGCTTGTGGTCACACCGTCGGCGACTACGGCGCCACCAGCGAAACTGGCAGCTACACCGGTCGCCGCGTCAAGCCCTACGCCCGACGTCGCGGACATCATCGGCTTTGTCGACGAACCCCGCCGCGAAGCCGTGGTTAGTGACACTCTATCCACCAGCGGCTGGGCGCTAGCTCAGCATGGCGTGCGTCGCGTGGAAATTCGGGTGGACGGGCAACCCTACCAGGCGCGATATGGGACGGCTCGGCTCGATGTCTCGCACCAATTCCCAAGCTACCCGAGCGGCGGCGCCTCGGGCTTCGTTTTCGAGCGAAACTTTGCCGACCTGCCGCTGGCCCGGCATGCGCTCGAATACACTGCGACCGATAACAACGGGAAACTCAAGTCGTTTGGGTGGAAAAGTCTGATTCCGCCGAGGGCGCTCACGATGTGGCGTTCCCTTCTCGATGCCTCTCCAGCGCTAATCCGAAAGCGCTTTTATTTCCTGATGCTGCTGTCCGGCGTGACCTTGGGCGGAGCATCGGAGATCGACACGCAGTACAAAGACTATATATCGCGAACTCAGAAAATCGGCATCGGAGTGCCGATACTCTACCTGCGTACCACACGAGGCGCGACCGAGGATTGGCGCTTCGATCCCACGTTCGACCTGACCCGCAAGTGTGGTAATGGACTCGTCGCAGAGGACAATCTGTCCGGCGTAATTGATTTCGCTGTCAAGACCCAGGTGCCAGTGCAGTTTGTACTTAACGGGGGCATCTGGAGTGACTCAAGTTGCGAGGCGCCACAGTGGGATCTGACCGACCAGCTCGAAGAAGATCCGGCAAATTGTCAGTGGACACAGAGCGATCAAGTGTTCCCGGACAATTACCTCAAAGGGCTCCCTGGATCGGTGGACTCGCCCGAACTTGCGCGCACCCTCACGTACAATGTCTATGCCACAAAGGTTCGCGCCTATAAAAAGCGCAATCTGCAAGCCGCAGCTCGAATGATCGCCAGCTTCGG
>Ga0136614_10001564_pt1 | contig 13552 bp, 11 predicted proteins | sample AntDrymUQ2792106_2_FD_106643 | JGI IMG/M metagenome (GOLD analysis project Ga0136614, IMG submission 106643) | Polar desert sand microbial communities from Dry Valleys, Antarctica - metaG UQ279 (21.06) | ecosystem: Environmental > Terrestrial > Soil > Desert | place: Antarctica: Dry Valley...
GCGCCCGGGTCGCTCTGAGGGCGGATAGACCAGCTTCTGGGCGACCGCGGGCCCGAGCTCCAGCACCGCGACGTTAACGGGGCGGGCGACCGCCTCGATGTCGTCGGTCGCCGAGAGGCGCGCGCAGCCGCCCTCAGACCGCCGCGGGCTCGTCCACCATCTGGTCGCGCACGAGCTCCGCGTAGAAGCCGGCCTCGAGCATCAGCTCGTCGTGCGTCCCGCGCTCCACGACCTCGCCGCGGTCGAACACGAGGATGAGGTCGGAGTTGCGCACCGTGGAGAGGCGGTGGGCGATCACGAGCATTGTCGCGCCGTGACGGTCGAGGGCCTCTCCCACCACCGACTCCGAGGCCATGTCGAGGCTCGACGTCGCCTCGTCGAAGACGAGGACGCGCGGATCGTGGGCGAGCGCGCGGGCGATCGCCAGCCGCTGGCGCTGGCCGCCCGACAGCGCGGATCCGCCCTCGGCGACGACCGTCTCATAGCCCATCGGCATGCGCCGGATGTCCGAGTCGAGATCGGCGAGCCGCGCCGCCCGCTCGATCGCCTCCAGCGGCATCGACGGGTCGTGGTAGGAGATGTTGCGGCGGATGGAGCCGTTGAACACCGTCGCCTCCTGCATGACCACGCCGCACTGCGTGCGCACCGTGCGCCGATCGAACTCGCGCAGGTCGCGACCGTCGAACAGGATCGCCCCCTCCTCCGGCTCGTAGAGGCCGAGCATGATCTTGGCGAGCGTGGTCTTGCCCGAGCCCGAGCGCCCGACGAGCGCGACGCGCTGCCCCGGCTCGATCGTGAGCGAGAACCGGCGCACCGCCCACGGGCTCGACGCGTCGTAGCGGAAGGACACGTCGCGGAACTCGACCTCGCCCAGCAGGCGCGGGGCGACCGCGACCTTGTGCAGGTCCTGCTCGGGCTCCGCGGCAAGCACCGTGGCGATTCGCTCGAGGTGGCCGCCGACCTGCTGGAACTGCTGGCCGGCGATCACGACCGAGGAGAGCGGCGTCAGGAAGTTCTGCGCCAGCGACACGAGCGCGAGCATCGAGCCGAGCGCCATCGAGCCGTCGAGCACCGCCTGGGCGCCGATCCACAGCAGGATGAGCGGCGCGAAGCGCTGGATGGTCGAGGTGACCGAGGCGATCGCGGCGGTCAGGCGGCCGCGCCGCATGCTGGCTTCGAGCTGGCTCCCCAGCAGGCCGGTCCAGTGCGACAGCGTGCGGTCCTCCACGCCGGCCGCTTTGAGCGAGCCGATGCCGGTCAGCGTCTCCACCATGAAGCCCTGGCTCCGGGCGACCTCCTCGAGCTCCTGCGTGGTCAGCGCGGTGATACGGCGCGTCGTGACCACGAGCAGCCCGATCTGGATGACGCCGAGGCTCACCGCCACGAGCCCGAACATGGGCTCGACGGCGACGAGGATCACCGCGTAGACGATCACGAGCAGTCCGTCGAGCAGCGCCGAGACCGTCTGGTTGCTCAACACGTTGCGGATCTGCGCATTGGAGGAGAGGCGCTGGATCAGGTCTCCGCTCGAGCGCTCCATGAAGAACTGGTAGGGCAGCGACAGGACGTGCTCGAAGAAGCCCGTCATCAGCTGGGCGTCCAGCCGCGCCTGCAGGGACACCAGCAGCAGGCTGCGCAGGTAGCTCGTGATGAGCTGGGTGAGCAGGATGAGCGCGATGCCCGCGGCCAGGATCGGCATGATGTCGTCGATCTGCAGCGGCAGGACGGAGTCGACGAGCACCTTCGTCAGCCCCGGCACGGCGAGCCCGAGCGCCTGCAGCAGCAGCGACGCGAGCACGATCTGCACGAGCAGCCGGCGCGCGCCCGGGGCGGAGAACGCCCGCCGGGCGAGCAGCCTCCAGTGCGAGGGACGCTCTTCCTCGGGCTCGCGCTCATCGAACGCCGAGCCCGGGGCCATCGCGAGCACGACGCCGGTGAACTCGCGGTCGAGCTCGTCGCGGTCGACCTTGATCCGTCCCCGGCCGGGGTCGACGATGACCGCGCCGCGATCGGTGGAGCGCTCCAGCACGACGAAGTGCTTGAAGCCCCAGTGGATGACCGCCGGGCACGGCACGTTCGCCAGGTCGTCGAGCTCCACCGTGTACGGGATCACCTGCAGGCCGTAGGTGCGGGCGGCCTTGGCGATGTCCAGCGCGGTCTGGCCGTCGCGCCCGACGTTGCAGCGCTCGTGGCATTCGGCCACGGTGACGTCGCGCCCGTAGTAGCCGAGGACCATGGCGAGGCACGTGGCGCCGCACTCGAGCTCCGAGTCCTGGCGCATGACGGGAACCTTGCGCCGCGCCATCAGTCCCCGATCACGGGCAGCAGGGACACGATGCGCCGGTCGCCGAGGTGCCCGTCGGCGACCGCGACCGTGTCGACGAAGTCGGCCGGCCGGCCGGCGCCGGGCGGGAGGCGCAGGGGCATCAGGGCGACGGCGGCCGGGCCGCTGACCGCGGCGGCGGCCGCGGGCGAGAGCTCGAAGCGGCGCCGGATCTCTTCAGCGCTCAGCACGCCCTCGACCTGACCGATCCTCAGCGTCACCTTGCGTTCGGACCCCGGCAGCGTGAGCCGGACCTCCTGGCCGCGGCGCACTCGGCCGGCCTCCGAGGGCGGGAACAGGGCCACGACCGTCGGCCAGCCCTCCTGGCCGCGCTCCACGAGCAGCGCGGCGGCCTGGGAGTACGTCGGGACCGTGATCGAGACGGCGAGGACGAAGGCGATCGCCACGAGCGCCAGCAGGCTCCACATCGCGGCCACCAGCAGCGGCGGGGCGAAGCGCGGGAGCGAGATCGCCTCCTGCCCCTTGGCGAAGTGCTCCATCGCCCGCACCCGGTAGGGCGACTGCTCGTGAGCGGCCGCGATCAGCGCCTTGCGCCGCTCGCGTGCGCGGCGGCGCGCCTCCCGGCGCCCGCGGGCCCGGTCGCGTGCGGTGCTCGCTTGCGCGCGGACGACCGCGCCGCGGCCCGCGGGGTCGAACTCGTCCAGCCCCGGGATCGCGGGCGGCGCCGCGCCGTAGTCGTCGGCGAGCGCCTCGCGGACGAACAGCGCGAAGCGGCGGGCGACCGCGGTGCGCTCGAGCAGCTCCCACGTCCCCGCCGCCTGTCCGGGAGATTGCCGGCGCAGCAGGTAGTCCAGCAGCCGCCGCAGGTCATCGGTGTCGAGCTGGGTCGCCAGCTCCGGGTTGAGCCCCGCGAGCCCTGCACGGGCCGACTCGAGGACCTCCTCGGGCGGCCGGGCGACCGCCCACGCGACGTCCTGCGCCGACGCGCCGCGCACGAGCCCGCGGATCAGATCGCGCTGGAGCGGCGCGAGCTCGTCGGCAGTGGTGATCACGTGAGGTCCCTGCGCCGCAGCAGAACGGTGCCCGCCGCCGCGAACGCGGCGACGTAGCCCAGCAGCACCAACGCCCCGAGCTCCTGCACGAGCATCCCGTCGGTCTGGGATTCGAGCACGGCCGCCTGCGCGCCGCCGGGCAGGAAGCGTCCGACGGCGGGCAGCACCCCCGGCACGATCCCGTCGACGATCAGCATCCATCCGACGCCCACGATCAGCGCGACGACCTGCTCGCGCATCACCGCGCCGAGCCCGACGCCGATCGCGGCGAAGCATGCGTTGGCCAAGAGCGTGCCCGCGGCGATGCGCAGCGCAAGCTCGTCGCCGAGCGAGATGCCGGCGCCGCGGGCGCTCGCCCACGGGAGGGCGATCGCGTAGGTCGCGACGACGGCCGCGAGCCCCAGGCCGATGCCGAGCAGGGCGTAGGCGATCACCTTGGCGAGCGCGACCGGCCAGCGCGCCGGGGCGGCCATGAGCGTGTGCGAGAGCGTCCCGTGGCGGTGCTCGCCCGCCATGCCGATGACTCCGAGGCAGAGGGAGAACACCGTCGAGCTCGTGCCCGCCACTCCCAGCAGCCGCACGCCGTCGCTGCCCCGCAGCTCGCGCTCGTCGGCCCCGGCGACGACCGCGATCGCGGTCAGCGCGGTCAGCACTACAGCGCCGGCGAGCAGGCCGAGCGCGACGCGGCTCGTGCGCGCCTTGAGCAGCTCCGCGCCGACGAGCTCGAGCGTGCGGGTCATGCGCTCGCCTCCAGTACGGCGGCTGTGAGCCGCTTGATCGCCACGCGCGTCGTCGCGCCCAGGCGATCGAGGTCGTACTCCGAGCCGTCGAGCGCCCGGATGAGCTCGCGGTCGTGCGGCAGCACGGCAAGCCCGCTGCTGGCCGGGGTGTCCGCGAGGAGGCGCTGCACGGCGTCCGGGTCGGCCTGGTTGACGAGCAGCGTGGCCGGGGTCGCGCGCTCGCGCTCGACCAGCTCGAGCACCTCCGAGGGCGGGAGCACGTCGCCCGACGCCTCGGGCGCGCCCACCACGACGACGGCGCCGGCCTCGCGCGCGAGCGCGCGCGCGAGTGCCGGGGGGCCTTCGCCCACGTCGAGCACGACGGTGTCGTACGTGCGGTGCACGAAGGCGAGCATGCGGCGCAGGCGCTCAGGGGTGAGCGCCGCCAGGTCGGTGCGCGTCTCGGGCCCGGCGAGCAGGTGCAGCCGCTCGGACATCATCGAGACGTACGGGGTGGCGCGCGCCGCGTCGTCGAAGCCGCCCAGGTCGTCGAGCAGGTGGCCGAGGTGCAGGCGTGAGCGCTTGGCCGGCGGGGCGCTGGCCCGCAGGCGGCCGCGATCGCTCGTCAGCGCCGCCACGAGCACCGTGCGCCCGCCGTGGCGGGCGAGCGCGTCGCCGAGCACGAGCGCGACGGTCGTGCGGCCCAGCGCGGGCTCGCCGGCGAGCACCGCGATCGATTCTGGCCGCGCCGCCTCCAGCTCGCCGAGCCGGGCGTCGACCGCCGCCTCGGCGTCGGCGAGCGGCTCGCGCCGGTGCGGCTCGCCGTCGTCGTCCGCGGCCGGCTCCGCGGCTGTGGCGGTCGCGCCGTTGTGCCCGTTGTGCCCGTTGGATCCGTTCGCGGGCGCGCGGTTGGTGAGTGCGAAAAACGCCTCCTCGAGGCTCGGCTCGTGCGCGGTGATCTGATGCAGGGGCAGCCCGGCGGAGACGGCGAGCTGGGACACGAGCGCCGGCGCGGCGTTGCGTACACGGACCTCGCGCGGGGTCACGGCCCGTGCGGTGACTCCCTTCTCGCTCAGCCGCAGCGCCAGCACCTCGGCCGCCGGGGTCGCGACCTCGAGCTCCGTCTCCGAGCCGACGAGCTCCTCCACCGGCTGCTGCGCGAGCAGCCGGCCGCGGTCCATGACGAGCACGTCGTCCGCCGTCTGGCTCATCTCCGCGAGCTGGTGGCTCGAGACCAGGACGGTGCGTCCCTCGTCGGCGAGCCGGCGCAGCAGCCGCCGCAGCCAGCGGATGCCGTCCGGGTCGAGCCCCGTCGCCGGCTCGTCGAGCACGACCGCCTCGGGGTCGGCGAGCAGCGCCGTGGCGATGCCCAGGCGCTGCCGCATGCCCTGCGAGAAGCCGCCGACCCGGCGGTCGGCCGCGGTCTGGAGCCCGACGAGCTCGAGCAGGAAGTCGGCACGGCCGCGGGCCACGCCCGCCGTCGCGGCGGCCACCTGCAGATGCTGGCGCGCGGTGCGCCCGGGGTGCCCGCCCGGCTCGAGCAGCACGCCGACGCGTCGCAGCGGGTGGTCGAGCGCCGTGAACGGCCGCCCGAGCACCGTGGAGCTGCCCGCGCTCGGGAGCACGAGGCCGAGCAGCATGCGCAGCGTCGTGGTCTTGCCCGCGCCGTTGTGGCCGAGGAAGCCGACCACGCGGCCGGGCGGCACCACGAACGAGACGTCATCGACCGCGGTCACCGGCCCGAAGCGCTTCGTGAGTCCCTCGGCGACGATCACGTCCGTCTCCTACGCCGTGACGATCGTGACGACGGTCCAGGCGGCGCCCGCGGCGATCGCGACGGCCCCGAACACGATGCCGAGCTTGGCCTGGCGGCGGCCGTCGCGCGCCGGCTCGCGCGCGAGCTCGCGGCGGGCCAGCAGGCCGAGCACGACCGGGACGATCCCGAGGAGGCCGAACGCGCCGATCACGCCGGCTACGAGCGCGACGATGCCGCCTACGAACGCCGCGGTCGCCTTCGCGGGGCGCCCGCGCGGCGCTACGCCTTCGGCGGGCGGTGCCTGCGCCGCCGCCCGCTCGGTGCCCTCACTCACCGGGTCGGGCGCCCGGCTCCCGGCGACGCCGGCCGCATCGAGGCCCATGTCCTCGATCCGCTGGCGCCCCTGCACGTCGGCTTGGCTGCGTGAGACGGTCATCCGATGCGCTCCTTCTTCGCGTAGACCTCGTCGAGGATCGCCTCGGCGTCCTCGATGCCGTAGGCCTGGGCGAGCTGGCGCGCGGTCTCCTCCCGCGGCGTGCCGTTGAGCGCCATGTTGAGCGCGGCGAGGCGCGCTCGCTCGACGCCGGCCCGCGTCTTGCGGACGGGCGGCTGCCCATGCGCCTCGGTGGTCGGGGCGACCGCGGACGAAGGCTCGGCGGCCGGGGGGACGGGCGAGCCGTCGACCGAGGGTGTCGCGGCGTCCTCGGGCGCGGGCGGCTCGTCGCGCGGCTCGGGCTCGCGCTCCGGCTCGGGCCCGCGCTCGCGCCGCGCCTCCTCGGAGCGACGGCTCGTGCGCACGAGCGCGTCCAGATGCAGGCCCGTCGTCGTCGCAGCGCCGTCCGTCCCGCCCAGCGGCGGGTCGGTGCGGGTCAGCTCGTCGAGGGCGGCCTCGGCCGCGTCGAGGTCGGACATGGTCTTCTCCTTTGCGGGGAGCTCGGGAACGTGGGAGCCGCGACCGTTGCGGGCCGCCGACGTCGCCGGCCCGCTCGTCGCCAGACCGCGGCCGATCAGGTCCGCCTCGGCGCCGAGCTCGGCGACGAGGCGGCGCAGGTCCGCCACGAAGCTCGAGCCGATGGCCTCGATGCGGTCGGCCGCCGCGTCGGCGGCGGCCTGCAGGGCGTCCTGCGCCACATGCACGCCGCTGGCGAGCGTCTCCACCCGCCCGTTCAGCTGGCCCAGGACGGACTGGGCGGTCACCACGTGCGCGCGCGCCTCGCGCGCGGCCTCCTCGCGCGTCACGCGCGCGTACTCTTGGGCGCCGTCGCGCAGCTCGGCCGCCTCGCGCTCGGCCGCCTCGCGCAGCGCGCGGGCGCTCTGCTCGGCGCCGAGCAGGATCGAGCGCAGGGCCTCCGAGGCCTCCTCGATCTGGGGCCGCTGGTTGTGCACGCGCTGCATGACCTCGCGCAGGTACGCGTCCACCTCCGCCTGGGCATAACCCTGGGGGACGATGTTGAACGCGGGCTGGGGCGTGGACTCGGGCTCGTCGGACATCATCGGCCGCCTCTCTGCTCGCTGGGCTCGGGAGCGGAGGGCCCCGCCGGCGCACCGAACGGGTCGGCGACGTCCTCCGCGCGCAGGTGTACCACCCGCGGCAACGTCACGTCCGCGCCGATCAGCCGCATCAGCGCGTCGGGCTGGTAGGTCTCGACCGCGATCGCGCTCCCCGGCGCGCTCTCGCGCGGCTCGACGGAGAGCGACAGCACCTCGGGCATCTCGTCGAGCAGCCCCGGGTCGAACTCGCGCTCGGTCTCGAAGTGAACCGAGCGCCGCGGGAAGTGCTCGCGCACGAGCGCATCGGGCGCGTCGACGGCCGTCACGCTGCCCGCCAGCACGAGCGCCGCGCGATCGCACACGGCGCAGACGTCGAAGACGGATGAGGTCGCGAGCACGACGGTGCGCCCCGCCTCGCGCAGGCGCCGGACGATCGCGAGCACGTCGTCGCGCTCGGACGGATCGAGATCGCGCGTCGGGTCGTCGAGGAACGCCACCGCGGGGTCCGTGGCGAGCGCGCGCGCGAGCTGGAGGCGCCGCAAGCCGCCCGCATCGAGCTCCTCGACGCGCCGCGCGGAGTCGTCGAAGAGACCCGCGCGCTCCAGCACGCCGTCGGCGGAGACACGGGCGGCCGCCCGGGGGAGGCGCAGCTCGAGCGTCTCCCGCACCGTGAGCTGGCCTGCGAGCTCCTCGTCGCCGTCGAACACCCCGATGTCCTCGGCGATCTCAGACCGCGCGAGCGCCGGCTCGCGCCCGAGCGTCCTGACCCGGCCGCCCGACGCCAGCCGGAGTCCGGCGGCGATGCCGAGCAGCGACGACGGCCCGCCGCTGGCGCGCCCGAGCAGGCCGAACACCTCGCCGGACTCCACCTGCAGCGACACGCCGTCGAGGCCGCCGTCCGTGCCGCCGTCGTCCTTGGACACGTTGCGCAGGGCGACCACCGGGCCGTTCGGGGCGACGCCGGTCGCAGGCTTCGCCGCGCTCTCGTCGACGGGCGGTTCGGCAACGCCGCCCGCCCGCCCTCGCCGCGGGCTCGCCGAGCTCGCGTCGTCGGCTCCGTGCGCGAGCACCGTGGCGAGCAGGGCCTCTTCGAGCGGGCTCAGGCCAAGGCGGTTCCAGGTTGCGTGCACGTGAGCGAGGCAGACCGCCTCGAGCCCGTGGCCGTTCTCCGCGGCCGCGGCCACCATCGCCGCGGCGGCGCGCGCGTAGCGCGCGAGCGCCGTCGCGGCGGGACCGTCGGCCGCGAGCGCCGCGGCGGCCTCGAAGCCAGGGCGCAGGCCGGCGGCGCGTTGGTCGAGCCGGGCGAGCAGCGCCGCCCCCTCCTCACCGAGTCGGTGGGCGGCCAGCGCGCGCCACAGCGACCGGCGCCGCGCCGGCGCGGTGCCGCTCGCGACCAGCGCATGCGCGGTCGCCAGCGCGTAACCCGCACGGTCGCTGCCCGCCGTGAGCGCCGGGAGGACGTCGGCGGTGATGGCACTGCAGCTCGCGAAGAACCGCTCAGCCAGCTCGAGCCCGTCCGGTCCACCCCAGGGCTCGGGACGGGGCACCCACGGGACGGCGGTCACCGTGCCGGCGCGGGCGAGCCCCGCGCCGACCGCGGCGGCGTGGCCGCCGCGGGTGCACACGACCACGCTCCCCTGGCGCGCTCCCGGCCGGCGCAGGAACCACCAGCGCTCGGCGCCGTACCGGGCGACGGCCGCGTGCCCGACCTCCGCGACCACGCCGGCGATCGCCGCGTCCTCGCGCTCGCCCTGGCCCGCGGCGAGGGCGAGCGCGGTGACGGCGGGGACCGGCGGCGCGTCGGTGGTCACGGAGGTGTGCAGCATCGCTCGTGCGTCTCGTCGGAGGGGCGCCCGTCAGGGCTGGGCGTGACCGACGCTCTGGTTGACGCGGTCGAGGGCGCTGTCGATGACACCGCCGACGAGGTCGCCCACCGGGGCGGGGAGCGGCAACGGGCAGAATCCGCCGGCGGCCTGCTCGAGCTCCTCGTCGCTCATGCTCGCCGCGCCATCGGGCGCGACCGGGATCTGCGCGCGCTGCTCGTCGCTCAGCGACGCGCGATAGGACTCGTCGCGCCACGCTTGGATGATGGTCTGGGCATCGAGGGACATGTTGCAATCCTTTCCGGTAAATGGGGGTTACGGGCCGTCGCGACGGGCCTAGCGAGAATGTCTACCTCGTGCCGCGCGGCCGCAGAAGGGACCGCTCGCGACCCGTCAGGTACCTGCCGCCGTCGACCGGAGCCCGCCGTGGGGCGTCCGGGCCGCCGGAGCGCGGTGCTCGCCTCGCCCGACGGGGGGAGCGCCGACCGTGGGTGGGCAGGGCAGACGGCGGGATCGCGCCGCCCACTGGCGGGTTCCTGCCACGAGCCGCGGACCGCCAGAAGGTAGAGTGACGACCGCGGCCCGGTGGGCGGGCCACGAGTGGGAGATCTGGTGGAGAGCGTGATCGTGCAGACGGCGGCTGGGCCGGGGGGAGAGGTGCCCCGGAGCTGGACGCTCGGGCCGGGTGACCGGCTGCGCTTCGGCCGCGCCGGCTCGGAGCCCGGCGTGGACGTCGGACTCGCCGATCCGAGCGTGTCGCGGCTCGCGGGTGAGATCCACGCCACCGAGGACTTCTGGCTATTGACCAACTTCGCCCGGGAGCAGACCTACGTCGTGGAGAACCCCGAAGGCGGGGGGGAGTTCGTGAAGGTCGGGCCCGGCCGGATGCGCGCCCCGATCCCGTTCGAGTTCTCCCGCCTGATGGTCCCGGTCGCCACGGGCACCGCCGACCTGCTGGTGTTCGCTCCGGCGCACGGGTTCCTGGGGCCGGACGGGCCGCGGGACGGCGAGTCCACCTCCAGCTCGTTCTCGCTCGACGAGCGGGCGAAGTACTTCCTCGTACTCGTCGCGCTCTGCGAGCCGCGCCTACGCGATCCGTCCTCCGCCTCGGTGCCCTCGGACCGCGCGGTGGCGGAGCGGTTGGCCGAGGCCGAAGGATGCGCCGACCTGACTCCCGGCGCGGTCGGCTTCCACGTCGACTACCTGGCCGAGCGCAAGCTCCGAGTGCGTGCGCGCGAGCGTTCCGGACCGGGCGACCACGCCGAGCGCTTGGAGCACAAGCGCGAGGCCCTCGTCTCGATCGCCCTGCGGTTCGATCTGATCCGCGGCACGCACCTGTCCCTGCTGCCGTAGCGAGCCCCGTTGGAGCGAGACGATCCGATCGAGTCCCCGCCCGCCGCAACGCCGGTGGTCGTACCCGCCGGCTTTCGCGTGGGGCGCTGGGAGGTGGGCGAGCCGATCGGCTCCGGCGCCTGGGGCAGCGTGTACGCCGCGCGCTGCGTAGGCGGCTCGCCCTGGGACGTGACGGAGGGGGCGCTGAAGTTCCTCCCGGCTGACGCGATCTCGCCCGGGCATCTGGGGCATCTCTCCGAGGTGGTCGAGCGCGAGCTGCGGTTCGCGACGCGGCGGCAGCGCGGCCTGATCCGGACGTTCGAGATCCTCGTGGCCGAGGCCGGCGACACGCCCCTGTGCGGCGCCCGGGTGCTGGCCATGGAGCGCGCCCGGACCAGCCTGCGCGAGCTGACCGCGAGCCACGGCGACGGCGATCCCCCACCGGGCGCCTCGCGGATGCTGGCCGAGCTGTGGGACACGCTGACCGGGCTCCACGCGCGCGGTTGGGTGCACGGTGACGTGAAGCCCGCGAACGTGCTGATCCTCGCGGACGGCAGCGTGCGCCTGGCCGACTTCGGGCTCGCCGCCGAGCTGGACGGCACCCACGCCTACGCGCCGCAGCCGGCCTCGATCGACTTCGTCCCCCCCGAGTGGTGGACGGAGCGGGTGACCCAGCACGGCGCGCGCGTGCGCCCTGCGCGTGACCTGTGGGCGTTCGGGATCGTCGCCCACTTGACGCTGAGCGGTGGACGGTTCCCCTTCGACGGCCAGACGGCGCGCGCGCGCGCCCTGCGGGCCCAGTCCTACGCGCGCGGCAACGAGCCGCTCCGGCTCGAGCCCGACATCCCGGCCGCCTGGCGCGCGGCGATCGTCGCTCTGCTCGACCCCGACGAGGCGGCGCGCGAGGCGCGGCGCGAGGAGATCGGCGAGCGCATCCGCGAGCTGGGCGAGCGCGGGGACGGCGCACGACCGCGGCGCGCCATGCCGCGTCCCGGGAGGCGGCTGTGGGCGCTCGTCGCCGGCGCGCTGGCGACGCTCGCGGTGGCCGTGGCGACCCTGACCGCCCAGCGCCCTGACGAAGAGCCGCCGCGTGCCGCGGGCGCCGGTTCGGAGGCCTTCGTCGGCGGGGAGCTGCGCCCGGGCGCGGCGATCCCCGCCCGCTACCGCGACGACATCATCGGCGCCGCCCATCGCTGCCCGGCGAAGGAGGTCACGCCGGCGCTGATCGCCGCGATGCTCCAGGTCGAGTCCGGCTTCGATCCTCGCGCGCGCAGCCCCGGCACCGACGAGTACGGCATCGTGAAATGGACCCCGAGCGTCTTCCGGCAGTGGAGCATCGACGTGGACGGCGGTGGTGCCTCCGTGTTCTCGGCGCCCGACTCGATCCATGCCCTCGGCGAGTACCTGTGCGCGATCCGGGCGCGAGTCGCCGCCGCGCGCGGCGACCCCGCGCTCCTGTTGGCGGCCGCCTACCGCGTGGGCAGCTCCCGCGTGCGCGCGGCCGGAACGATCCCGGCCGAGGTGCGCGACTACGTGGCCAGGGTGGCCCGCTACACGCGCCGCTACGCAGCTCCGTCCCCGCCCTTGCGCCAGCAAGGTTGACGAAGCCGGGGGGGGAAACCTAGGGTCCGCCGTCCCCCCGAAGGAAGGATTCAGTTCCGTGATCACGACGACCGTGCCCAAGGAGAGCCCGGGGCAGACCTCCGTCACCGCTCGGCGGACTCCTGCCAGTGACTGTCAGCAGTGCGTCGCACCAGACGCCCGCCGGCTCCGGTTCATGCGATGGTTCGCACCGAGATCAATGGATCCGTTTGAGCCGATAGTTCCGGGCTCGACCGGTGCAAGCGCAGCGGTGACCTCGATCCCCGGCGGGTTGTAACCCACCGACTCGGAAGGCTGGCGGAATGGCATTGCATACTCCGACGCAGGCGGCAGCCGCCGTTGGCGCATGCCGGCCCGTGGTCATCGTCGACGCCTCCTCGGTGTACTGCCTCGGCCTCTCGTACGCTCTGCGCGAGTCGGGGCTCGAGGTCTCTGACATCGACGAGCTGCCCAGCGCCGGGGATCGGGGCCGCTGGGTCGCGCTCGTCACCGACGGCCAGCCCGTTCCCGAGACGGCGTCCGACGAGCAGTGCGCGCTCGTCGTCCTGCTGCGCGAGCTGACGCCCGAGGCGTATGCCACGGCGCTGGAGCGCGGCGCCGTCGGCGTGGTCGGGCGCGACTCCTCGATCGTGGAGATCGTGGCCGTCGTGCGCGCGGCCGTGGCCAACCGCGTCCTGCTCCCACGCACCGTCGCGCGCTGGCCGGCCACGCGCCGCCGCCGCCGCGCCGACGGGGTGGTCTCGGTGCAGGAGGCGCAGTGGCTCCAAGCGCTTGCGACGGGCCAGACCGTGGCCGATCTCGCACGCTCGGCCGGCTACTCCGAGCGCGAGCTGTACCGGCGGCTGCGCAACGTCTACGGCCGGCTCGGCGCCGCCGGGCGAGCCGAGGCGCTCGTCCGTGCGACCTACCTCGGGATCGTCGACACGAGCATGGGGCCGCCGGCGGTCCGCACCGTGACCGGGCTGGCGCCATGAGCCGGGCCCGCCCATGGTGAGCTTCGGCGCCGAGCGCCTCGGCTCCGGCGCGACGGTCGGCGGCTTCCGCCTCGTCGATTCGATCGGCGACGGACCGCTGGGCGCGGTCTGGACGGCGGTCGACCCCGAGCGCGACCGGGGCGCGGCCGTCAAGGTGATCCACCGGCCGATCGCGCACGACCCGGCCTTCCGCCGCCTCGTGGAGGGGGGGCGGCCCCGCCGTCCGGCGCGATCGCCACCGCGGCATCCTCGCCACCTGGGAGACGGGCGACGTCGAGCGGGGCGTCTACATCGCGATGCCGCTGTGCGACCCGCACCTGGGAGCGGCCGGCCCTGTCGGCCTGGACGAGGCGCTGGCGCGGCTGCGCGAGGCGGCCGCCGCGCTGGACTGGGCGCATGAGCACGGCTTCGTGCACGGCGACCTGCGACCGGAGAACGTGCTGCTCGCGGGCGATGGCGATCGACGGCACGCCCTCGTGGCGGACTTCGGACTGCTGCAGGCCTACGCGCAGCACACGC
>Ga0136614_10001565_pt1 | contig 13549 bp, 14 predicted proteins | sample AntDrymUQ2792106_2_FD_106643 | JGI IMG/M metagenome (GOLD analysis project Ga0136614, IMG submission 106643) | Polar desert sand microbial communities from Dry Valleys, Antarctica - metaG UQ279 (21.06) | ecosystem: Environmental > Terrestrial > Soil > Desert | place: Antarctica: Dry Valley...
GAACGTGGCCCTGCCGGTCGTAGGCCCTGGTCCGGCTCCGCGGGGCGGGCGGCGCCGCCTGCTCCACTGAATTCTGCCCCTGGGCTGACTGCTCCTGGGCTGACTGCTCCTGGGAAGCCTGCTCCTGGGTTGACTGGCGTCCGCCAGACCGAGCCTCGGCTGCGGCAGCCTCCACGACCGCCTCCACGGCGGCTTGGGCCCGGGTCGCCCGCTCGGAGCGGCTGCGCTCGCCGCGACCGGGCAGGAGCTCGCCCGCACCCTCAAGCACGTCGGTGGTCATCCTGCCCAGCCGGCCACCCCGCGGGACTGTTCCGCGGCTGTCCTTGTTCTGCCGCTCGACCGAGGCGCCCTTGTCGGCCTTCGCCGCCTTGGACTGGTCCTGGCCGCTGCGCTGGTCCGCGGCCCGGCTTGACTGGCTGTCGGCATCGCTGCCGTTGCCGCCGGTGCGCCCCTTGTCGCCACCGTTGCCGCCGTCGTTGCTGCGTTTGCCACCCGGCAGCAGGGACCCTGCCGCGCCGACCACGTCCTCGACCGCGCCGCCGACTGCGCCCTCGACCGCCTTGCCCGGGTTGGAGCTGGCGCCGGCGCGCGCCTTGCCCGGGGTGGGCGGAGCGGAGTTGTTCGTGTCCTGGCGCTCGCGGTTCGGGTTGTCGCGGTTCGCGACCCCTGGCGTCGGCTCGTGGTCGGGGCGGCTCGGGGTCGCCGGCGTGCGTCCGTCGACCAGCCCGAGTACGGATTCGGTGAGCGCCTTGGTCTTGTCGGCGGTGTCCTGCAGTGGGGTCCCGACGGCGTTGCGAACGCCGCTCTTCAGGCTGTCCAGCTCCTGCTTCTTGGCGTCGCGCTGGCGGACCCGGACGTCGCGCTGCTCGGCGAGCTGCTTGACCGAGGCGGCCTGCTCCGTCGTCAGCTGCTCACCCCGGGGCAGCGACTCCAACGCCTTGTCCACCGCGGCGAGCTGCTGGTCTGCCGACGTGAGCTCGCCGTTGACCTTGTCGAGCGAGCGCCATGCGGCCAGTTGGGACTCCAGCGTGGCGCGCTGCTGCTCGAGCAGCGCCTTGCGCTCCAGCATCTGCGCTACCGGCGCCGGCGGCGCGCTCGCCCTGCGGCTCTCGGGGCGCTTGTTCCACGCTTCCTGTGCCTGCGCCACGACGTCGAGCTGCTGGTTCACCGAGGTGAGCACGACCTCTGCCTGACCGGCCCACCGGGCTGCCTCGTCCGGCGCCACCGCGCCGGGGCCTGCTCCGGTCGGCGCCGTCGCGGGTTTGGACGTCGCGCCGTTGACCGCGACCCAACCGCCACCACCGGCGAGGATGCCGGCCGCGCTGAGCACCGCCACCGCGCGCCGGCGCCGGCGTTGCGCCGCGGCCTCACGCCGCCGACGCTCCTGCGCCACGGTCTGCGTCGCCGCCGCCCTGGCACGCGACGCGGCGGGTGAGGCAACCGGTTCCCACGGCACCGAACGACCCCGGCCGGATCGTGACAACTGTCGGGCGGCGGGCGCATCTGGCTCGGCCCGCGCGTTCGGAACGTCGTCAAGGGCACCGGCGTCGGTCGGTTCGGCGCCCTCATCGAGGGGACTCATGGGGACGTCCGCGGTCAGCTCCGGATCGACGTCCGCAGTCTCCGTACGGTGCTGCCGGCGCGCTTCGGCGCGGTGTGCGGCGGAGCAGTACTTGCGGGGCGGACGACCTTCGGTGGGCTGGATAACTTCGTCGCAACCGTCGAGGGCACACGTCTGGACAAATTTTCGAGCCAACTCGACCCCCGGTCCTCCACGAACGTGTTGCCCACGCAGGCACGACGCTGGTTGGCTCCCGCGCCACGTCCCCGACCGGCCGGCAGTAATCAGTGATCCACCCGGGTGGAGGCTACCCCCAATCGGGTCACTCTGTCATCCGTTCACGGGAATCTGCGGCCTCTCACGGCCTCTCAGGAACACCCGCGTTGACCCAGACCAGCAGGTGCGTTCTGGTTGCGGCATGCGCAACCCCTGGACCAGCCGAAATCGGCCAGGCCTGGGGTTGCTCGGTAGCTCGGTAGCTCAGTAGCTCGGCAACGAGGTGTCGACGTCCCGGACCCAGCCCAGGACGCCGTTGCCGACGTGGATCGCGTCGGAGAAGCCGGCCTTGTGCAGCGCCGCCAGCGCCTCGGCCGACCGCGTCCCGCTCTTGCAATGCAGCACGATCTGCCGGTCCTGTGGCAGCTCGGCGAGCACCTCACCGGAGAGGATCCGATCCTTGGGGATCAGCTGGGCACCAGGGATCGAGACGATCTCGTACTCGTTCTGCTCGCGGACGTCGATGAGCTGGAAGTCCTTGCCCGCGTCGATCATCTCCTTGAGCTCGGTCGCCGTGATGGTGTGTCCGGCGGCGGCGTTCTGCGCGTCATCGCTCACCACGCCGCAGAACGCGTCGTAGTCGATCAGCTCGGTGATCGGCTCGCCCTGCGGGTCCTTGCGGATCCGGACCGTCCGGTAGCTCATCTCCAGGGCGTCGTAGACCATCAGCCGGCCGAGCAGCGTGTCGCCGATCCCGGTGATCAGCTTGATCGCTTCGGTGACCATGATCGAGCCGATCGACGCGCAGAGCACGCCGAGCACACCACCCTCGGCGCAGGAGGGCACCATGCCGGGCGGTGGCGGCTCGGGGTAGAGGTCGCGGTACTGGACGCCTTCCCGCCCGCCCGTCGGCTCGGCCCAGAACACGCTCGCCTGGCCCTCGAAGCGGAAGATCGAGCCCCACACGTAGGGCTTGCCGAGCAGCACGCATGCGTCGTTGACCAGGTACCGCGTGGCGAAGTTGTCCGTGCCGTCCAGGATCAGGTCGTAGTCGGCGAAGATGTCCAACGCGTTGGACGAGTCCAGGTGCTCCCTGTGCACCCGCACCTCGATCAGCGGGTTGATCTCCTGCACCGAGTCCCGCGCAGAATCGGCCTTGGGGCGGTCGATGTCGGACTGCCCGTGGATGATCTGGCGCTGCAGGTTGGACTCGTCGACAACGTCGAAGTCGAGGATGCCCAGGGTCCCCACTCCGGCCGCGGCCAGGTACATCAGGGCCGGGCTGCCCAGTCCCCCGGCGCCGACGACCAGCACCTTCGCGTTCTTCAGCCGCTTCTGACCGTCCATCCCGACGTCAGGAATGATCAAGTGCCGGCTGTAGCGGCCGACCTCCTCCCGGGTCAGCTCTGCGGCTGGCTCCACGAGCGGCGCTAACGCCATGTCCTAGCTCCTCGACTACGTCCGGCGGATGGGGCCGTGCTGTTCGCGACTGTGTGTGTCGCACACTGTGTGCGTCAACGCCGCGAACAAGCTCGATCTTCCCAACTACCAGTCGCCGGCCTCAGCGGTCTCCCACATACCGAGAACCGCACGCGCCACCGTCTCGGGCTGCTCCAGCTGGGGGACGTGCCCGCACATCGGCAGCAGCAGCAGCCGCCCGTGCGGAAGCTCCGCGGCGGTGCGTTGGGCGAGCCGGGCGGAGACCACCCGATCCCGGCCACCCCATACGACGAGGGTGGGCGCCTGTACCCGCGCCGCGACCTTCCACAGCGAGTCCCTGCTGACCCAGAGCCGGAACAGCCCGGCCGCCGAGCGCGTCAACGCCTGCGTCGCCCAGGTGTCCCCGGCGCGAGCCATCGCCTCCTCGGTGGCCTCCACGATGCGGTGCTCGGGCACCCGCCGCGGGTCGGCGAAGCAGAGCTGCAAGACCTGCTCGACGCGTTCCCGCGGGGCCATCGCGATCAGCTCCCGCCGCGCCCGGCGGCCCAGCAGCGGCAGCATCGCGAACACGAGCCGTGGGTCGGAGACGCGCCGCGGGTCGGGTCGGCGGTCGGGCATGGCCGGCGAGACCAGCGTCAGTGTGCGCACCAGGTCCGGCCGGGCGTCGGCGACCAGCAGCGCGGTGGCGCCGCCCAGCGAGTTGCCCAGCAGGTGCGCCGGTTCGTCCAGGCTCTCCAGCAGAGCGACCGTCGCGGCCGCCTGGTCGGCCGGCCGGTAGCGGCCGGTCGCCGGTGGGGCCGAGCGGCCGAAGCCCGGAAGGTCCACGGACACGCCGGTGGCGCGCGAGCCCAGCAGGCCGGCAACGTCGGTCCAGTTGGTCGCCGACCCGGACAGGCCGTGCAGGTAGACCGCCGTCGGGCCGCCCGGTGGGCCGGGTGTGTCCCGCACGTGCAGCGAGCCGCCAGCGAGCTCGAACTCACGGCCCGGCCACGGCGGCAGGTGCGGGTCCAGCGGCGGCAACGCGTCGGCGTCCAGCATCGGAACGCCCGGGTGGCCCTGGACGGGCCGGATGAGGCTGTCCATCCGCAGAGCATGAGCCAAGCCGTCACGACGTGCCAGCCGGTGTCGCCCTGCTGCCAGTAGGGTCTGCTCGAGTCGAGCGGAAGGTGGGACCGGATGGCCGACTCGGCACCGCCGCAGACCGCGTCGGCGCCGCGGGGTGTGCGGCTCTCGCGCGACGCCCGCCGGGCACAGCTGCTCGGCGCGGCCCGTGACGTGTTCGCCGCGAACGGCTACCACGCGGCGGGGATGGACGACATCGCCGAGAAGGCCGGCGTCAGCAAGCCCGTGCTCTACCAGCACTTTCCGGGCAAGCTCGACCTGTACCAAGCGCTGCTGCGGACCTACGCGGACGAGCTGGTCGGCCGACTGCGCGACGCGATCGAGCGGACCCACGACAACAAGCTGCGGGTGCACGGGGCGGTCGCGGCCTACTTCGACTTCGTCGCCGGTGAGGGCCAGTCGTTCCGCTTGATCTTCGAGTCCGACCTGCGCAGCGAGCCGGAGGCGGCCGCCGTGGTGGACCGCGCGCTGACCGAGTGCATCGACCTCGTGGCGCGCGTGGTGAGCGAGGACGCCGGCCTGGACGCCCCGCGCGCCCGGCTACTGGCCGTCGGGCTGATCGGAATCAGCCAGGCCACCGCGCAGTACTGGCTGGACTCCGGCCCGGACGTACCCCGCGAGGAAGCCGTGGCGCTGATGGCCGGGCTGGCCTGGAAGGGCCTGGCCGGCTTCCCGCTTATCCACGACTAGCGCCACTCACAGCCGCCGCCGCCCGCCACTCGTGTGGCCTTTCTTGCTCCCAGCGGAAGTGTCGTGTCTCAGGTGATGTGTCGGGGGTGGGTTTCAGGACATCTGTCGCTGTTGGTGATCCGGTTGTCACGGTTGTCATCCATGATGTTGGACGAGGCGATCAGTCGCAGCGGGATGCCGGCACCGCCCGCCGAAAGCGACGACGCCGAACTGCCCTTCCCATTGGACCCGCCGGCGGTGGTCGAGCTGGGGTCGGCCGGGATCGGCGGCGTGGTGTGGTGCACCGGATTCGCCGCCGACTTCTCCTGGCTCGCTCCCGAACTGCTCGATGGCGACGGACGTCCCGGGCACACCGAGGGCGCCACCGAGCTTCCGGGCGTCTGGTGCACCGGGTTGCGCTGGCTCAGCCACCGCACCTCGGGCAACTTCCACGGCTTCCCCAAGGACGCCGCACGAATCGCCGACGCCGTTGCGGCTCGGCTCCACTGATCACGACGAGGAGAGGGCGATGAACAGGACGAACGATCTCAGATCGGGCGGGTCAGGCGTCAGTTGCCGACGCCGAAGCCGACCCGGCGGCTGTCCGATGGTGAGATCTCGACGTAGGTGATCCTCGTCGAGGGCACGACGAACTTGCGCCCCTTCTCGTCGATCAGCGTGAGCAGGGGGCTGCCCTTCCCACCCATCGCATCGCTGACCAGCGCCTCGACCTCTTCCTGCGACTGTTCGCTGGCCACCATGAGCTCACGCGGGCTGTCCGCAATTCCGATCTTGACTTCCACTCCCACGCCTCCGCTTTGACGTCTCACGTACTGCTTGGCACCCAGGCTAGTCCCGCGGCTCAGGCGAGGCCGAGGGTGACCATGCGCCGGCCGTGGTTGGTCTGCACCCGCTTGAGCAAGCCGGCGATCCCGGCCAGGTCGCCGGACCCGCCGATGATGAACGCGGTGAGCTCGTCGCGCTCGGCCATCACGTGTTGGGCCTGGGTGACGGCCTCGCCGAGCAGCCGACGCCCCCACAGCGCGAGCCGGTCGCGCACCTGGCGGCTCTCCGCGACCGCCGCCTGCACCTCACGCTCGGCGAAGGCGCTGTGGCCGGTGTCGGCGAGAACGCGCTGCACCAGCCCGCTGGTGGGATCGGGCAGCCAGCCGGCGACCTCGCGGTAGAAGTCGGCGGCCAGCCCGTCACCGACGTAGGCCTTGACCAGCGACTCCAGCCAGCTGCGCGGAGCCGTTGAGGCGTGGTAGGCGTCGATCGGGGCAACGAACGGCAGCATCGCCTGCTCGACGGACACCCCGAGCCGGACGAGGTGCTCCTCCAGCAGTTGGTAGTGGCCGATCTCGGCGGCGGCCATCGACGACAGCGCCGCCCTGCCGGTCATCGTAGGAGCGGTGCGGGCGTCCTCGGCGAGCCGGTCGAAGGCGGACAGCTCCCCGTAGGCGAGGATGCCGAGCAGGTCGACGGTGGCCGGGTCCGGCGGTTCGGATCCGGGGCCCGCAGGGCCACCCACCACGTCAGCCATGCCCATGCCGGGAGCCTAGGCCAGCACGCCGTGACATCGACGCAGACGCCGACCCGCTGAGGCGTGGTTGACGCCACAGGCGCGCCGCGGCGGCTGGTGGATGTTCGACCGGTAGAGTGAACGGTGACGCGCCGGCTTGACGGCGTGTTCCGACATGGTGCGTGCAGCGCCCGTCGGCTCTCCCGCCCAGCGGCCTCACGGCAGCGGCGGTCGACGAGCCGCCCCAGGCCACTGTGCGCTGGAGAGAGGCGATTGTTCTGACCGTGGAAACCGACAACCCAACCGAAGGCACGATCGAAGACGACCTAGAGGTCGAAGTAGAGCCACTACACGCCGGCGCCCCCGTCAAGCCGGACTCCCCCACCTTCGCCGAGCTCGGCGTGCGCCCCGAGATCGTGCAAGCGCTGAACGATGTCGGCATCGAGCGCACGTTCGCCATCCAGGAGCTGACGCTTCCGCTGGCGCTGGCCGGCGAGGACGTCATCGGCCAGGCCCGCACCGGCATGGGCAAGACCCTCGGCTTCGGCGTGCCGATGCTGCAGCGGATCACCCCGCCGATGGGCGCAGAGCCGCGACCCCCGCAGGCGCTGGTCGTCGTGCCGACGCGCGAGCTGTGTGTGCAGGTCACCAACGACCTGGCCGTGGCAGGCAAGCACCTCGGCGTGCGGGCGCTGTCGATCTACGGCGGCCGCCCCTACGAGCCGCAGATCGCGGCGCTGCGCCGCGGCGTCGAGATCGTGGTCGGCACGCCCGGCCGGTTGCTCGACCTCGCCGAGCAGGGCCACCTCGTGCTCGGCGCGGTCGGCGCGCTGGTGCTCGACGAGGCCGACGAGATGCTCGACCTGGGCTTCCTGCCCGACGTCGAGCGGATCCTGCGGATGGTGCCCGACCAGCGTCAGACGATGCTGTTCTCGGCCACCATGCCGGGCCCGATCATCACGCTGTCCCGGACGTTCCTGAACCGGCCGACCCACATCCGGGCGGAAGAGGCCGACGCCGGCGCGATCCACGAGCGCACCCGCCAGGTCGTCTACCGGGCGCACGCGATGGACAAGGTCGAGCTGCTGGCCAGGGTGCTACAGGCCAAGGACCGCGGTCTCACGATGATCTTCACGCGCACCAAGCGGACCGCGCAGCGGGTAGCCGACGACCTCGCCGACCGCGGTTTCGCGGTCGCGGCGGTGCACGGTGACCTGGGCCAAGGCGCCCGCGAGCAGTCGCTGCGGGCGTTCCGCTCCGGCAAGGTCGACGTGCTCGTCGCGACCGACGTCGCGGCCCGCGGGATCGACGTCACCGACGTCACCCACGTCGTGAACTACCAATGCCCCGAGGACGCCAAGACCTACATCCACCGCATCGGCCGCACCGGCCGCGCCGGCAAGACCGGCCTGGCGGTCACGCTGGTGGACTGGGACGACATGCCGCGCTGGCGCCTGATCAGCCAGGAGCTCGGGCTCGACATCGCCGAGCCGGTGGAGACCTACTCGACGTCGGAACACCTGTTCTCCGACCTGGACATCGAACAGAGCTCGACCGGCCGGCTGCCGCTGGGTCAGCGGACCCGCGCCGGGCTGGCCGCCGAGCACATCGACGAGGAGCCGTCGCGAGGCGGTCGGCGCACCGGCGGACGGCGTGCCGGCCCGGGCAGCGGCAGTGGCAGTGGCAGCGGCGGCGGCGCAGGCCGTGGCGGCGGTCGGGGCAGCGGCGGCGGCACCGGCCGAACCGGTGGCGGTGCGAGCAAGCCGGTGGAGGGCGGCCAGGACCGGCGCCGGCGCAGCCGAGGCGGCGCCAGCGTCGAGTCGGCCGGCCAGTCGAGCACGAGCGACGCACCGACGAGCAACGACGGCGCCGGTGACGGTGTCGCGGCCCGCAAGCCGCGGCGGAGGCGTCGCCGTGGCGGCGCGCGTGGCAACGGCCCAGGTGACAGCGCGGCGGGGCTGGACACCGCGAGCGAATCCGACGCAGCCGCAAGCTGACCCACCCTCCTAACCCGTGCTGCGTCCGGAGCGCCGCCGTCGCGGTGACGTGATCGCCGCGGCCGTGCTCGCGGTACTCGCCCTGGTCGGCGGCATCTTGGTGTGGCGGCTCAGTGCCGCCGCGGCCACCACCTCGGTCACCGGCCCCTCGGACAGCGCTGCGCGACCAGCCGACCCCACGGCCGTACCCGCTGCGCTCACCCAGCTGTGGCGGGCGCCGAGCGCCGCGACACCGGCGCCGGTCACCGTCGACGGCGTCGTGGTCACCGGCGACGGCTCGGAGGTGCTCGGCCGTGACGCGGTGACCGGCGAGGTCCGCTGGCGCTACACCCGCGACATCCCGCTGTGCACGGTCGGTGCCGCGTGGGGGCGCGCGGTGGCGGTGTCGCGGCGGGGTGACTTCTGCAGCGAGGTCACCACGCTTGACGGCGTCACCGGTGCCCGCGGCGCCCAGCGCAACGCCGACCTCGGCCCGGGGGCCGGCCTACTGCAGAACGGCACGCTGATGGCCGCCACCACACCGGACTTCATCGAGGTGTGGCGCAGCGACCTGGTGAAGACCACCGAGTACGGCAACGCGCAGGCCCCCGAGCAACCCGAGAAGCAGCCCCGAACGGGCTGCCGGTACAGCTCGTTCGCCCTGACGCAAGGCCGTCTCGGCGTGCTGGAGCACTGCCCCGGCGAGCCCGACGACCGGCTCACCGTACTCAAGCCCGACAGCACCGAGGCCGACAAGCCCGAGCCGGAGTTCAGCACCGTGCTGCCGGGTCGTGGCGGCCAGCTCGTCGCGATGACCGCGGACAAGGTCGCGGTCGCCCTGCCCGGCCCGGCCCGGCTGCTCGTCCTGGACAACACCGGCGCGGTGCAGCAGACCTACCCGTTGCCCGACGGGGAGCTGACCAGCGGACCGCCAGGGACGGTGGCCACCGTGCACGTCGACGGCAACCGGGTCTACTGGTGGACCGGCGCGCACACCGTCGCGCTGGACCGCGCCGAGCTGCGCCCGCTGTGGACGGTCGCCGGCACCCTCGGCACCGGCCTGCCCTTCGCCGGCAGCGTGCTGATCCCGGCGCCGGGTGCGCTGCTCGTCGTCGAGCCGGAACGCGGCACGCAGGTCGCGAGCCTGCCGGTGGACCGGCCGGCCACCACCGCGGCGATCGGCCTGTCGAGGGTCGGACCGGTGGTGCTGGAGCAACGCGGTGGCGAGCTGGTCGCGCTGCGGTAGCGCACACTGGGTACATGAGCCAGGCCCGCACCAGCCGCATCGATGATCGTCACGACACCCACGAGACCGACGCCGGCCTGTTCGGGTCCGGCAGCGTCACCTGGCGGGTCATCAGTGACCCGGCGGCCGGAGTCGGCGGTATCCGGGCTCTGTTCCTGCAGGCGTTGCACCCCCGGGCCATGGCGGGGGTGCACGAGCACTCCAGCTTCCCCGAGGACTTCTGGCCGCGGCTGCGGCGCACGGCCGACTACGTCACCACGGTGGCCTTCGGCACCAGCTCGGAGGTGGACGCGGCCGCCGCGCGGGTGCGGGCCGTGCACCGGGTGATCCACGGTGTCGACCCGGTGAGCGGCCAGCGTTACTCGGCCAACGATCCCGACCTGCTGCGGTGGATCCACGTGTGTGAGGTGAGCTCGTTCCTCGACGCCGTGCGCCGGGGCGGCCTAGGCATCAGCGACGCCGAGGCCGACGAGTTCCTGGCCGAGCAGGTCGGCCCGGCCATGCTGTTGGGTGCCACCGACCTGCCGGCCAGCCGCGCCGAGGTGGAGGACTACTTCCGCGACGTCCGCCCGGAGCTGACGGCCAGCCCGGTGTCCCGCCGGGCGGCGCTGCGGCTCACGCTGCCGCCGATGCCGATGCGGGTGGCGCTGCTCACGCCTGCCCGGCCGGCGTGGACCGGCATCGCGGCATTGGCGTTCGCGATGCTGCCGCGGTGGGCGCGGCGGATCTACGGCCTGCCGGGCCTACCGACGACCGACCTGTCGGCGACGCTGGCGTTGCGCGGTGTGCGCAGCACCGTGCTCGCCATCCCGAAGAGCATGCTGCCCGAGCGCCGCCGCAACCTCACCGAGCACGTACCGACGAGTCACGCCCACCAGTAGAGCACCAGCACCACCGCCGCGATCACGACTACCGCACCGGCGGCGAGCTGGCCCGGTCGGCCCGGCCTGCGGTCGGCGACGACGGCCAGGATCACGGCCGCCACCGCTGCGACCCCGTGTCCGACGATCATGCCGAGCCCCGGCCCCGGCGACTGCTCCACCCTGCCGAGGGCGAACCCGGCGAGGAGTACGAGCGTAAGCACCGCAAGTCCACCGGCGAGCACCCCTGCGACCGCACGCAGCGCCCTGCCCGCCGCGTTCGGTCGGCCGGCGCTCGGCCGGCCCGCGAGCGGTAGCTGACGCGGCCGAGGTGGTCCGCCGTAGCGCTCCGGGCCCGGTGCCGTCACGGCGCGAGCAACGCCCACGGCTTGGGCTCCGGAGCGGCCGCCCGGCCCTCCGCGCAGTTGCGCCGCATGTCGCACCACGCGCACCGGGGCGAGGTCCGCGGGGGGAACAACAGCTCGGGGTCGCCACCGTCGGCGAGGGCGTCGGTGGCCACCGCGATCTCGTCGCCGGCCTCCTCCGCGCGCCGCAGGTGGCGCGCCAGCGACTCGTCGTTGTGCTCCCAGGCCGCGACGTCGCCGCTGGGCAGGTGATGCAGCTCGACGCGGGTGCAGGGCCGGCGCAGCGTGCGGCGGGCGGCCAGCGCATACAGCGCGAGCGCCTGTGAGCCGCGGGCGTCGTCGACGGTCAGCGCGTGCCGGCCGGTCTTGTAGTCGACCACCACCAGCCGGCCGCTCCGCTCGTCGATCCGGTCCACCCGGCCCTCGGCGACGATCCGGTCCGTCGGCGTCGACACCCAGCGCTCGACGCCGACCGGTTCGGCGTCGGTGTCGAGCTCATCGACATAGTCCGCCACCCAGCACCGGGCCCGCTCCCGGTAGGTCGCCGCCTGCTCGGCGTCGCGGAAGCCCTCGTCCTTCCACAGCTTGTCGACCAACCCGGCGGCCGCGTCAGCCGTCCGGCCGCGTACCGGGAGGTCGAAGACGGCCCGCAGGGCGTTGTGCACGACGGCGCCGAGGGTGTTGTGCGCGAAGGCGCCTCCGCGTGGCGGTGCGGGCCTGTCGAGGTAGGCCATCCGGTAGCGCCGCGGGCAGTCCATCCACGCGGACAGCCGCGACGGCGTGGCGCGCACGAGCCGGCGCGGCATCCCTTCCAGACCGAGCTGCCCCTGCACGGGGCCCACGGTAGCCGCCAGGCCCGTCACCTCAGGACCCGTCACCCAAGAACGCGTCACCCAAGAACGCTGACACCGCTGGCCCGGGCGACGAGCTCGGCCAACACCTCCGGCGGGGTGCTCTCGGCGCCGAGCCGGTTCATCTTGTTGTCGCCGTGATAGTCGCTGGAGCCGGTGGGCAGCAGGTCGAGCTCGGCAGCGAGCGTGCGCAGGCGGGACCTGGCGTCCTCGTCGTGGTCGGGATGGTCGACCTCGAGCCCGGCGAGGCCGTGCTCGGCGAGTTCGGCGATTACGGCAGGCTCGACGTTCGGGCCGCGGGTGGCGAAGGCGTGAGCCAGCACGCTCACGCCACCCGCGGTGGCCACCATCTCCAGCGCCTCGTGCACCGGGGTGTCGGTGCGCCGCAGGTAGTACGGGCTGCGGCCGTGCAACAAGGTCGCGAACGCCTCCCCGACGCTGTCCACGACGCCTGCGGACACCAGCGCTCGCGCGAGGTGCGGCCGGCCCGCCGGGGCGTCGGGTCCGAGCGCGCCGAGCAGCAGGTCCGGCTCGACCGGGTACCCGTCCGCTGCCATCAGCCGCGCCATCTGGTGCAGCCGGCTGCGTCGTTCCGCCCGTAGCCGCCGCTGCTCGGCCACCACGGCGGGGTGCTCGGGGTCGAACAGATAACCGAGCAGGTGCACCGAGACGCGCCCGCCACGCTCGTCGACGCTCACGCAGGACAGCTCGGCACCGCGCACCAGGCGTGTTCCAGCGGGCCGAGCGGCGGCGGCCACGTCCCAGCCCGCAGTGGTGTCGTGGTCGGTCAGTGCCAGCACGTCGAGCTCTGCCGCGGCGGCGGCCGCCATCAGCTCGGCGGGTGTGTCGGTGCCGTCGGAGATGTTGGAGTGGGAGTGCAGGTCGATGCGCACGCCGCTATCGTGCCGCGCTCAGCGGCCGCGGCGCCGCGGCAGTGGCAGCAGCCCCGAGCGGGTCTGGCGCTTCTCGCCGAACACCAGTTCGGAGATCGCCTCGTAGATCTCCTCCGGCCGCGGGATGTAGTCGATCTCGTCGAACGCCTGGGCCTGCCCGGCGGACTCGATGACGATCTTGCCATAGCCGAACATCCGGCCTGTCAGGCTGCGCACGAAGGTTAGGTCGGTGACCTTGCCAAGCGGCATCATTCCGACCTTGTGGGTGATGATGCCCTGGGACTTCATCACCCGTTTGTCGGTCACCACGATGCGCTCGACCCACCAGAGCATGACCAGAATCGTGAACCGCACGACGACGACCAGCGCACCGTAGAAGGCCAGGTTGTCCACAAAGACGCTGTCGGGCAGGTTCTGCTCGGCGAGGACGATGAGCACCAGCACGGCCCCCGACTGCAGGATCGGGGTGAGCATCACGGCCCAGTGCTCGCGTACCCGGATGATCCGCCGTTCGGTCGGCAGGATGTACTCGTCGATCTCCCGGGGGGCGAGCACTGCACTCAGAACAGGCTCTGGAAGAACGCGATGATCGCCTCAGCGGCGTCGCGCAGCGTGCCGAGGATGGTCTGTACGACGCCCGCCGCCCCTGACGGCTGGGTGATGACGAAGAACAACAGGAGAGCGATCGCGAGCAACCCCACGATTTTCTTCACGTTCACGCAACCACCCTAGGTGAGTCGCACAACCTGTCGGATCTTGTTTGTACCGCACAGACGGGTCCAAACGGTATCCGGCACGCGGGGATACTCCGCGCGGATGTTAGCGTCA
>Ga0136614_10001567_pt1 | contig 13544 bp, 11 predicted proteins | sample AntDrymUQ2792106_2_FD_106643 | JGI IMG/M metagenome (GOLD analysis project Ga0136614, IMG submission 106643) | Polar desert sand microbial communities from Dry Valleys, Antarctica - metaG UQ279 (21.06) | ecosystem: Environmental > Terrestrial > Soil > Desert | place: Antarctica: Dry Valley...
GAATGTGGATGAAGTGGGCGAGTGCCGCGTCGGGCACCCTGGTCCGCACGAACCGCGGCGCGAGATACAAGTGGTAGTCGTGGAAGAAGACGGCAGCGTGGGGCTCGGCCTCCAGTTCGGCCACGACCGCCTCGGCGAAGCCTGCGTTGACAGCGACGTAGCCCTCGTCCCATGCATGGTGCAGCCCGCGGTCGAGATTCGGAGCCTGCGCGAGGTTCCAGAGGTAGTGCTGGAGGAACCAGAGCGTCGGGTTCGCGACGACGTTGTAAAACCAGTCGTAGGCGGCGGGGTCGTGTGCGACGAGTCTGAGCCGATACGGCGAGCCGTCACGGGCGGTCTCCTCGATCGCGGCTCCTCCGGCCTCCCTGGCGACGACGCGCTCTTCCTCGGTCATCGCGCTGGCGATCCAGGTCACATCGTGCATGGCGACCAGGCTGCGGAGGGCCGTGACCAGTCCGCCGCCGCCGCGCCGGGTGACCCGTGCGCCGTCCGCATCGCGGGCGAAAGTGACCGGGCCGCGGTTCGAGACGACGATCAGCTTTCGACGCGCGTCCACCGGCGGCACCCTACCCCAGGCGAAATTGCCGCAAACGGGCGGTTCAGGCTGCGCCGGCGGAGAACGTCACGAGCTGCGTGTCGCCGGTGTCGTTGCCCTCGAGCCTGTTGAAGAGGGCGAGCCAATCTCGAAGCAGCCTCGGGGTCAGGAAGTGCTGCCGCACGTACTCCTTACCGATCACGCCACGCCGCCGCGCCTCGGCGGGGTCATCGAGGATCTGGAGGCAGGCCTCGGCGCACTCCTCCACGGAATCGACGAGCCAGCCAGTCTCGCCTTCCTGGATCTGGGAGGGGATTCCCCCGACCCGGCCCGCCACCGTCGGTCGACTCTTCCAGAGCCCTTCGGTCACCGTGAGGCCGAAGCCCTCACGGATCGACTTTTGCAGCACGGCGGCCGAGTGCACCTGGAATGCGTTCACCTCGACCGACCCGATGTTGTTGAGGTTGGAGAGGATGAAGATGTCGGGATCGCCGGCCGCGTACTCGACGGTCTGGTTGTAGAACTCCCAACCCTCGGGGTCGTCGTGCGCCATCGAGCCGACAAGGCCGAGTTGGAGCCCCGGATGCGACTTGCGCACGAGCCGGTACGAGTCGATCACCCCGAGCGGGTCCTTCCACGGGTCGAACCGCGACACCTGGGTGATCAACAGCCGATCGACGTCGATCCCGAACTGGTCGACGATGTACGCGGCGTCCTCCGACGAGAGGGCCATGTTCTTCGGCGTCAGGGGATCGATGGCCGGCGGCCAGATGTAAGCCTCCGGGAGATCGCCGGCACTCGGGACGTATTGCGGCATGTGGAAGATCGCGCCGTCGTACTTCGCGATCGAAGGCAGGAGGACCTTGAGGACGTCCTCGTTCGGCGTCGACAGGTCGATGTGGCAGCGCCAGATCCAGCGGGCCTTCGAGCCGGGGAAACGATCGATGACCGCGGCCGGCTGCGGGTCGTGGACGATGATGAAGTCGTACGCCGAGTCGTCCAGCTCCGCTGCGTTCATCGCGTTGTATCGGCGGAAGATCAGCTCGTCCTCCTCCGTCAACCCCTGGGGGTTTCCCTGGAGCGCGTTGTGGATCTTCTTCGTGACGTTGAAAAACTCGTCCTGTCCGTTGATGATCCGCCAGTCGGCCTCGAGCCCTGCACTCTTCATCAGTGGGACGAGCGTGTAGTTGATTTCGGCGACTCCGCCGCCGAAAGCGGTGGCGGAGAGATGAAGCACCCGTTTTCCTTCGAGCGGAGCCGCGAGGCGCTGGATCTCGGCCATGAGTCCACGACCGCTGATCGTCGCGTAATCAGCGAGTGCTTTCGTTCCGACGTTGACGATCGGGAGCATGGGTCAGGCGTCCGTGCTGCGACGGGGCTGGGGTGTATACGGGAGTCGATCTATTCCTGGATGAACTTTACGAGCCGGAGCAGAGATCCCTGCCCGTCAGCCCGGGGTCCGACCTCGAGCTCGTCCGAAAGCTCACGGATGATCGCGATCCCGAGGCCGCCCTCGGTGAGGGGCGCATCCGGCTCGGGATTGGACTCGGAGATGGTGAACCCCTCACCGTCGTCCGAGACCTCGACCACGAGGCGGTCTGGATGCAGCTCGTAGACCAGCTCCACGGATCCCTCTCGCCTGCCCCTGTACGCATGCCGGACAGAGTTAGAGCAAGCCTCGGTAACCGCGAGCTTGAGGTCTCCGAGGGTTTCGTCTGGCAGCTCACGTGTCTGTGACAGTCCGCTGAGCGCGAGACGCACGAGGAAGATGTACTCCGCCCTCGCCGGAATCGTCAGACGAACGATCTGGATGCCGCCATTTGTAGCCACTGCGTGGCCTGGGTGATTGGGCATGGCTTGTGGGAGTTCCCGGCAGGTTGTCGGCAAAACGCCTGCCGCCTCCTGTATTCCTGCCCCGGCGGGGCTCTAAACGCCTCAAGGATTCTTGTGGAGCCGGCGAGGCCGTTCGCCCAGGCGAACCGGCACCACGAGACGGCGCCCGTCCCGAACTACCGTGAACCGGACGACTTGCCCCGGCGCGAGCCGCTCGCTCACGACGCGAACGAGATCGTCAGCGCCCCGAATGCTGACGTTGCCGATCTGGACAACGACATCGCCTCCGACGCGGAACTCGAAGCCGTTGAGTCGACGCTGCTCGCTGCCGCCGCGCAGGCCCGCCTTTGCTCCAGGGCTCTCGGGCACCACGGTTGCGATCGCCGCGCCGCGGTCGACCGCATAGCCGAACCGCTTGGCGATCGTCGGCGTCAGATCCTCGGCGTTGACGCCCACGTAGGCGTACGCGACACGGCCGTTCCGGACGAGTTGGCGGAAGGACTTCTTCGCAGCATTGATCGGAATCGCGAAGCCCACGCCTTCCGATTGGCCGGACTCGCTGCGGATCTGGGCGTTGATGCCGATCACCCGGCCGCGCGAGTCGAAGAGCGGGCCTCCAGAATTGCCATGCGTGATCGGGGCGTCGGTCTGGATCGCATCAGCGACGGTGTACTCAGAGGTCAGGGAGTCGATCGAGCGGTTCGTCGCCGAGACGACGCCGACAGCAATCGAGCTCTCGTTGCCAAACGGGCTTCCCAGAGCGGCCACGGGGGCACCGACGACGACCCTGCCCGAGTCGCCGAGAGGCACCGGGTCCAGTGCATGAGCGTCAGGGTCGACCTTGAGGACGCTCACGTCGTCGAAGACGTCCCACCCGACCACCGTGGCCTCGACCCGGTCACGATCGCGGAAGCCGATGTAGATGCGATCCGCAGCCTCGGTCTCGTCGCCGCCGTTGCCGGCCGTCGTGACCACGTGAGCGCTCGTGAGGATGTAGCCCTCACGCGAGATGACGAAGCCCGAGCCCTGGGCGGCATGCTCGGCCGGCGGCCGATCATCGAAATAGGCGTACACGGTGACGACTCCGCCGCTTCGAGACCTGTAGATCGTCTCGGGATCGAAGCCATTCCCCACCAGCGGCTCGTCGGCGACCTCCGGTGACTCGATCTCTCGCTCGACCGGCAACGCCTCGACCGAACCCGAGACGAACACCGTTTGGGTGCCGCCGTCGATCAGTCCCGTCCTGTCGGCGGCAATGACGCCTACTAGGCCACCGGCCGCGGCCGCGATCAGTGCAACTGCTGCAAAGGCTGCCGGGCGCACGGATTCTCACTGTAGCCACCGCCCCGGTGACCGTTGCCCCCCGTTTGCACGTGGAAACGCTCTAGCCGTACGTCAGGGCCGGCTCTCGATCCTCTACTCCGGCCGGGCTCGGCGGCAGTTTCAACGTGAAAACGGTCCGGCCGGGACGCGAATCGAGCTCGACGTGCCCGCCCATCAGGCCCGCGAGCTCCTGGGCGATCGCGAGTCCGAGCCCGGATCCCGACGAAACGGCGTCGCCGGCGCGGAAAAAGCGCTCGAAGACCTGCTGCTGGTCAGCCGTGGGGACGCCGGGGCCGTTGTCCTGGACGCGAAGAGCCGCTCCCTCGGGGAACTCGGCGGTGGTGAGCCGGATCCCGGTGCCCGGAGGGGTGTGAAGGATCGCGTTCTCGACCAGGATCCGGCCGATCTGCCGCACGCGCTCCTCGTCCGCGAGCGCAGCGACACCCGCTCCTTGCTCGACCTCGAGAACGTGCTCTCGGCCCCGGCCCACCCCGCCGAACTCCGCAACGAGCGAGGTCGCGATCTCACCGAGGTCGACGCTGGTCATTTCCACGTGCAAACGGCCCGCGTCAAGGCGGGAGAGGTCGAGCAGATCCGTCGCAAGCCGCGTCAGGCGCTCGACCTGGAGGCGCATCTCGGCAGGGAACTCGCGTCGGGTCTCCTCGTCCATGTCCTCCTCTGTCATCAACTCGATCTGCCCGCCGAGCGCAAAGATCGGAGTGCGCAGTTCGTGCGAGGCGTTCGCGATGAACTCTCTGCGGGCCCGTTCGAGCGCGGCGAGCCGCTCTCGCATGCGGTCGAACGCCACGGCCAGCTCTCCGAGCTCATCGGCGCTCTTGTCGACCACTGGCTCGTCGAACCGACCGCCCGCGATTCGCTCTGCTGCGCGCTCCAGGCGCTGGATGCGCCGCGCGAAGATCCGGGAGAGGAGAAAGCCGACCAGCGCGGCCGCGACCAGCGCGAGCAGGCCCGCGGCGAGGAGGCGCTCACGGACGAGCGAGACGTTCTCGAGCGTGTCGTCGATCGGAGCCGAGACGAGCAGGATGAAGGCTCCTCCGAACGGCGCGGCGACCTCGGCGAACTCCACACCGCCGCGCTGGACGACACCGCGAGTGGTCCGACCGTGCTCCGCCGCCCGTTGAGCAACAGGGTCTCGCTCTTCCGACCGGCCAATCGGCCTCGAGTCGGCGTAGGGGCGGAGAAAAACGGGCGTCTCCTGCAAGAACTCATAGACAGTCACCCGGACTCCACGCAACTGGCTCTCGAAGAGGACGAAATCGCGCATGAAGAAGTCCAGATCGTTCTCCCTCTGCGTGTAGTCGAGGACGATCAAGTCCACGGTGCGTTGGAGTTGGGACGTCCGTCCGTCCACGAGTCGGTTCTCGAGCGTCGGGACGACCGCGACGTAGACGATCGCCAGCGCACCGGCGACGAGCGCGATCAGCGCCAAGCTGAGCTTGACGCCGACGGTGCGGAACCGCATCACGAGTCCCGGAACCGGTAGCCGGCGCCGCGGATCGTGAGAATGAACTCCGGCTCGCTCGCATCTTGCTCGAGCTTCTCGCGGAGGTGCCGGACGTGGACGTCGATCGTCCGCGGTTCGCGGTAGGACGAGTCGCCCCAGAGCGCTTCCAGCAGCTGGCGCCGGCTGAAAACGCGGCCGGGGTTCCCCGCGAGCGTCCTCAGGAGCTCGAACTCGACGTACGTGAGCTGCACGCCTTCGCCTCGAACCTCGACCGACCGCCTTGCGGGATCGACCATGAGGCCGTCCGTCTCGATCACCTCACTCTCGCGGCGGTCCTGCTGTGCAGGCAGGGATGCGCGGCGGAGCAGCGCGCGGACGCGGCTCCTGAACTCGCGGATCGAGAACGGCTTCGTGATGTAGTCGTCGGCGCCGAGCTCGAGTCCGAGCACCTTGTCCAGCTCGTCGTCCCGGGCGGTCAACATGATGATCGGGACGGTGCTTTGCGCGCGAATGCGCTTGCAGACCTCGAGCCCGTCGAGCTTGGGCAGCATCAGGTCGAGGACGACGAGGTCCACCGACTCCTCCTCGAACTTCGCAATGGCCTCCTCGCCGTCCCTGGCGGAGAGCACACGGAAGCCGTCTCTCTCCAGTGGATAGGAGAGGAGCTTCTGGACGGAGTCCTCGTCGTCGACGAGGAGGATTGTCGAGGAGTCGGGCACGGGCGCATCACCGCCGGGCGCGCTACGCCAAGGCCCTCCTTACTATAGCCCCGACATGCCGCCGTTCCGGCCCCCAACTGCACGCAGGCGGGTGCGGCCCGGGTCGCTCCAGCGGCCGGTGAACGCGCGCGCCTACCGCGGCACAGCCCTGCTCGTCGCCATTCCCCTGCTGATTACGGCCTTCACGATCAGCCGGCCTGAGCCGCTTCCGCCTCCGACCCTTCCGCCGGTGTTCGACGAGGTCGGCGCGACGCAGACAGCGCGCGACTTGAGCACGCAGTTCCCTACCCGCACGCCCGGGTCGGTCGGTGCCGAGGACGCCGCGGACTGGGTCACCGAACGACTTGCGTCCTTCGGGTTTCGCGTCCAAAAGGATCGCTTTCGCGCCACCGTGCCGGGCGAGGGGCGGGTCGGTCTCGAGAACGTGATCGCCGTCGCTCCCGGCCGCTCGCCTGACGTGCTCGTCGTCATGGCGCACAGGGACAACCTCGGCCTCGGCCAGGGTGCGAACGACAACGCCTCCGGCACGGGCGCGCTGCTGGAGCTGGCCCGGGGATACGGCTTGCGTGCGGCTCCGGCGCCCGGACAGGCCAGAGCGCCTGCCAGCCCCACCCACACGATCGTGTTCCTCTCGTCCGACGGTGGCGCCTTCGGCGGCCTCGGCGCCGCGCGCTTCCTCGACGCCTCGCCGTACCGCTCCCGGATCGCGGCCGCCGTGAACGTCGTCGCGATCGGAGGCCGAGACACCCTGCGGATCGAGCTCGCCGGCGACCGGCCACGAACGCCCGATGCCGTGCTCGTACAGACGGCGGCAGCGCGCATCCAGGGGGCGGGCACCGCACCCCGGCGCACGAGCGCCGCGGGGCAGCTGATCGACCTCGCGTTCCCCTTCAGCCTGTTCGAGCAGGGCCCCTTCGTCGGCCGGGGCATTCCCACGGTGACGCTCACCACGGCGGGAGCTCGACCGCCTCGGCCGCTCGAAGACACGCTCCAACGACTGAATGACCGCCGGATCGGCCAGTCGGGCCGTGCGGTCGAGGCCGTCGTCGGCTCACTGGACGAAGGCGTGGCGCTCGCGCGCGACACCACGAGCTACGTCTACCTCGGACCGCGCATCGTCCAGGGCTGGGCGGTGAAGCTCGTGCTCATGACCGCCCTCTTGCCGTTCCTTCTCGCCACCGTCGACCTCTTCGCCCGCTGCCGGCGAAAGCGAATCGCGCTCACGCCGGCTCTGAGGAGCTTTCGCAGCCGCCTCGCCTTCTGGCTCTGGGTCGCCGCCGTCTTCGCGGTCCTCGGTCTCGCCGGCGCATGGCCGAAGGTGGATCGCCCTCCTCCGCCCGACACGCAGGTCGCCGGCGACTGGCCGATGGTCGCGCTGGGGTTCCTCGCCGTACTGGCGTTCGCCGGCTGGCTGGTGACACGCGAGCGGCTCTTGCCCCGCCGCCGCGTCTTGCCGGAAGAGGAGCTCGCGGGCCAGACCGCCGCATTGCTCGTGCTCGCAGTCCTCGCGCTGCTCACGGTCGCAACGAACGCGTTCGCGCTCATCTTCCTCCTGCCGTCGCTGCACGCTTGGCTCTGGCTGCCGCAGGTCCGTCGAAGCCGGCCCTGGATTCGCGCGGCCGTGCTCCTCGCCGGGCTGGCCGGGCCTGCGATCCTGCTCGGCTCATTCGGGTGGCGCTACGACCTCGGATTCGACGCGCCCTGGTACGTCCTCGAACTAGCGGCGACCGGCTCTGTACCGCTGCCGGCGATCGCGATCATGCTCGGCTGGCTCGCAGCCGCGGGCCAGCTCTCCGCGATCGCCGCAGGGCGATACGCGCCGTATCCCGAGGCACGGGAACGACCTCCTCGAGGGCCGATCCGCCAGCTGATCGGCCGGACGCTTCGCCTCGCGCTCGGTCGGCGCGGAGCCGGGGAGCTCAAGCGAGCCGTAGGTAGTTGACCGTCGAGCCGGCGCGGAGCTCCTCGCCTCCCGCCGGGATCAGCACGAGTGCATCCGCACCGGCCGAGCGGGCGATCATGTGCGACTCCTGCCCTCTCAGGACGTCGACCTCGACGGCACCGTCGACGACGTTGGAACGAGCGCGGAGGAGCTCCGTCCGGGTGGCGTTTGGCCATACGGCACGGGTGAGCCGCCCGGGGTCGAACCGAGGCAGCGGGTCCGAGGCGCCCTGCAGGGCGAGCACCGCGGGCCGTACGAACAGCTCGAAGCAGACGAGCGTCGACACGGGGTTCCCGGGCAGGCCGAACACGAGCGTCCGCCCCCGCACGCCGAACCACAGCGGTTTTCCGGGTTTCACCGATACGCCCCAGAAGACCTCCTCGACTCCGAGCTCCTTGCCCACGGCGCGGACGAGATCGTGCGGTCCCACCGAAACGCCCCCAGAGGTGACGAGCAGATCCGCCCCCAAGCCTGCGGCCAGCGCATCGCGGTGCACGCCCTCGTCGTCGGCGACGGCATCGAGTCGGGTTACGAGGGCGCCCGCCGATTCCAGCTGCGCGCTCAGGAGCACGCTATTGGCCTCGTAGATCTCCCCGGGGGCCAATTTCTCACCCGGTCGGCGGAGCTCCGTTCCCGTAGCGAGCACGGTGGCCCTCGGCCGCCGTGAGGAAAGGATGTCGGCGACCCCGGAGGCGGCGAGCGCACCGAGCTGAGCCGGGCCGAGGCGCTCACCTTGGGCGACGACCAGATCACCGCGACCGACATCGCCGCCTCGTGGGCGAACGTTGGCGCCGGCCCGTACGGCATCCGCAATCTCGATCTCGTTGTCATGTTCGACAACATACTCGAGGGGGAGGACAGCATCGGCCCCGAGAGGAACCGCTCCACCGGTCGCGATGCCCATCGCCTCGCCAGGAGCGAGCTCTCGATTCGCCGGCCGGCCGGCCGGGATGCGTCCGACGACCGGCAACCTGCCCGGTGTGTCCTCGATGCGCACCGCGAACCCATCCATCGCGGAGCTGTCGAACGGGGGCAGATCCAGCCCGGCCGACGCGGGCTCCGCCGTCACTCGCCCCGCCAGCTCCCCGAGCTCCACGCGCTCTGCCTCCAGCGGCTGCGCCCGCTCGAGGATGAGGCGCTGCGCCTCCTCGATCGACAAGAGCGCCGCCACTTCGCACATTTAACCCGGCCACGCCGGAAGAGCCGGCCCAGCGCTACTGGTCGGCGCCGCGCAGTGTGCGCCTAGAGTACCGGCGTGATCTCGGTCGTCGTCCCAGTCCACGACGAGGATCGGAGCGTCGAGCTCCTCTACGACGAGCTCTCGAGCGCGCTCGAGCCGCTCGGGCGGTCCTGGGAGGCCGTGTACGTCGACGACGGCTCGACCGATGGATCCTTCGCCGCGCTCACACGCCTCCACAGCCGCGCCGCCAACGTCCGGGTCGTCCGCCTCCGCCGAAACTTCGGAAAAGCCGCTGCTCTGGCCGCGGGGTTCCGTCATGCAAGCGGCGACGTCGTCGTGACGATCGACGCCGACCTGCAAGACGATCCAGCCGAGATCCCGCGCCTGCTCGCAAAGCTCGACGAGGGCTTCGACCTCGTTTCCGGCTGGAAGACGCAGCGGCGCGACCCGTGGTCGCGGCGTCTCGTCTCCAAGCTCTTCAACGCCGTCGCCGGTCGCGCGTCAGGGCTCAGGCTCCATGACATGAACTGCGGGCTCAAGGCATATCGCGCGCAGGTCGTGCACTCGCTTCGAATCTACGGTGAGCTCCATCGGTTCCTGCCGGTGCTCGCGCACGACCGCGGCTTTCGGGTTGCCGAGCTCCCCGTCAACCATCGCCCGCGTGAGCATGGGCGTTCTCGTTACGGCGCCGAGCGCTATGCGCGCGGCTTCCTGGACTTCCTGACCGTGTCGTTCATGGGCCGTTACCGACATCGACCGCTGCATCTGTTCGGCGGGCTCGGCCTGGTCTTCGCGCTCATCGGAAGCGCGGTACTCGTCTACTTGACGGTCGTGAAGATCTCCGGTTCCGCGATCGGGCACAGGCCGTTGCTGACCCTCGGCGTGCTACTGGTCGTCGTGGGGTTCCAGTTCTTCTCGCTGGGGCTCCTGAGCGAGCTGATCACGAGCCATCACGAGGAGCGCGCGGGTTCGGCCGACGAGCTTCACATCGACGAGATCCTCGAGACGGGACGCCGCGAGCCGGTCGCGCACTAAGCACGGTGCCCCTTCAGGTAATGCCGCCTCGCTTCCGGGTCGAGAGCGCCAAGCCGCAAGCCGCACTCGGACGACTCAACGCTGGGGAGCCTTGGCGAGGACGAGGGTGGATTCAGGCGCCGCGTGAGCTCGGGCCGGAAGCAGGCATGTACTGCCTGGAGGGGCACTAGGTGCGAGTCCTCTACTTCGGCACCTATGAGCGCAGCTATCCGCGCAACGCACAGGTGATGTCGGCTCTTCGCCGAGCCGGAGTCGAGGTCGTCGAGCGCCACGAGCCCGTCTGGGAGGGGCAGGAGGAGAAATGGTCGGTGGGGGCCGGGGCCGCCTTGAGGCTCCTGCTGGCCGAGGCCCGGCTCTTCGGTGGCAGCTGCCCCAAGGCCGACGTCGTGATCGTCGGCTACCCCGGACACCTCGATCTGGCGGCGGCTCGCCGGGCGGCCCAGGGGAGCCCGGTCGTCTTCAACCCGCTCGTCTCCCTGGCGGACACCTTCGTCGGCGACCGCGGGCGCTTCGGCCGACGCTCGCTTCCGGCCCGGATCCTTCGTGCGATCGATCGCCGCGCCTTTCGCGAGGCAGACCTCGTGGTCGCCGACACGGGAGCGCACGCTGATGCCCTGGCCGAGCTCGCCGGTCTGCCCCGCGAGCGTTTCGAGGTCTGCTTCGTCGGGGCGGAAGAACGCTTTTTCCGCCCAGGTTGGGCGCCGGACAACCCCTTCTCCGCGCTGTTCGTCGGCAAGCTGATCCCCCTACATGGCCTCGAGACGATCCTCAGAGCCGCGCGCCTGGCGCCCGAGGTCAACTTCCGGATCGTGGGCCGCGGCCAGCTCGAGCACCTCCTCGCCTCGCGGTCGGCGAATGTCGAGTGGGTGCCATGGGTCGAGTACCGAGACCTCGCCTCCGAGCTCCACCGTGCGTCCTGCGCGCTGGGTATTTTCGGCACGTCAGACAAGGCGCAGCGGGTGATTCCCAACAAGGCGTTTCAGGCCCTCGCTTGCGGCACGCCACTCGTCAGCGCCGACACGCCGGCCGCGCGCGAGCTCCTGACGGATGGAGAGACCGCGTTGCTCATCCCTCCCGGAGACGCCGAGGCGCTCGCGGCCGCTCTGCGTCGGCTCGCAGCCGAGCCGGAGACCGCCGGCAGAATCGCACGTGGGGGGCGCGCCGCCTACTTCGAGTACGCGAGCGAGGACGTCCTCGGGCAGCGGTGGCGGTCGATCCTGGAGGGGCTCGCCTGAAGGATCGACACGAATGGGGGACGGCGCCCGAGTTCGTCGGTCCGCGACACGAGCTCAGGGAACGACTTCTTCTCGACCTCTTTCTCTCGGCCTCGCCGGGCCTACGCGTACTCGACGGCGGCGCCGGCCAGGGGACGATGTCCGCGCGGCTGGAGCAGCTCGGCTTCGAGGTGACGAGCACCGACGTCTCGGCAGCAGCGGTCCAGCTCCTCTCTGAACGCCTCGCCGGTGACGTCCGGCAAGCGAGCGTCACGTCGCTCCCGTTCGGAGACTCGAGCTTCGACGGCGTCGTCCTCGGAGAGGTGCTCGAGCACGTCGAGGAGGATCGAGAGGCCCTGGGGGAGGTCGCCCGGGTACTCAGACCAGGCGGTACGTTGGCGGCGTCGGTGCCGGCGAACCCGGCCCTCTTCGGCCCTAGCGACGAGTGGGCGGGCCATGTTCGCCGCTACACCCGCCCGGAGCTTCTTGAGGCCTGCAATGAAGCCGGGTTGTACGCCCAGAGTTGTGTCGGCTGGGGCTTTCCGCTCTCGCGCCTCTACCATCGCCACGTCTATGAGCGGTACCTCGACCGGCACGGGCCGGCCCGGCCAGGCCGCCGACATCGGCCCTTCATCGCCGCTGTCGGAGCGCTCCTCCAGATCGACCGGCTCTTCGTCGGCGTCGAGCGTGGCGCCCTCGGCTACCTCCTTCTGGCGACGCGTCCGTAGCCCGGCAGGAGTCGTCTGGGCGGCAATGGTGGCATTCGCGGCCGGCCTCGGCACGCTCGCCGCACTCGAGCATCGCGCGTTCGAAACGGGGCGCTTCGACCTCGGGAACATGACCCAGGCGGTGTGGTCGACCGCACACGGCCGCCCGCTGGACGTCACCGAGCTCGGCGGCGACCAGATCAGCCGGCTCGGAGCCCATGTCGACCCGATCCTCGCTCTGTTCGCTCCGCTCTGGCTCGTGTGGCCGAGCCCCACGATGCTCCTGGTCGTTCAGGCGGTCGCCGTCGCGCTGGGCGCCCTGCCGATCTCCTGGCTCGGGCGCAAGCACCTCGGATCGGACTGGGCAGGAGCCCTGTGTGGCCTTGGATACCTCACGTATCCCGCAGTGCAGTGGCTGGCGCTCGACGAGTTCCACCCGGTGGCGATCGCCTGCCCGCTGCTCGCATTTGCGGTCTGGTACCTGGACGAGGACCGCGTCTGGGCGTTCCTTGCGTTCGGCGTCCTCGCGGCACTGACGAAGGAAGAGCTGCCCCTGATCGTGGGCGTACTCGGCGCCTGGTACGCGGTCGCAAAGGGGCGACGGCTCGCCGGGACTGCCATCGCCCTGATCGGAGCGACAACCTCCGCGATCTGGCTCGGCGTCCTCATGCCGCACTTCCGCGACGGCGCGGAGCCGGCGTTCTACGGACGCTACGACGCTGTGGGCGGATCGCCGCTCGGCATCGTCGGGACCGCGCTGACCGATCCGCTCGCGGTCGTGCGCGCTGGCGCTTCCGGGAGAGACCTCCTCTATCTCGCCGAGCTGGCGCTTCCGCTAGCCGGTCTGTTCGTGTTCGCGCCGTTGCTGGTCGTTCCCGCTCTACCGGAGCTCATCGCGAACCTCCTCTCGTCCGTCTCCACCCAGACGTCGATCCGCTTCCACTACACGGCGCCGATCGCTCCCTTCCTGCTCGCCGGAGCGATCCTCGGCGCCGCTCGACTGGGTCGGCCGGTGGGCGCCGCGGGGCTCCTCCTCCTCTCGTGCGTCCTCGGCGCGGTCCTCATCGGGCCTCTCCGCGCCGGAGAGCTCGTGCCGGATCGACGCTCCGCCCACGATCGCGCCGCAACCCGAGCCGTTGCCCTGATCCCCCCCGGCGCGGCGGTCAGCAGCACGAACGGTCTCGGAGCCCATCTGTCCGAGCGCCGGCGGATCCATAGCTTCCCCGTCATCCGGGACGCCGAGTGGGTCGCCGTTGATCTGAAGCGTGCGTCCTACCTCGACCGTCGCTCCGCGCCGTCGACGACCGCAGTGCCACTCGCCCGGCTGCTCGGAGGCGGCTCCTGGCGGATCGTCTTCGACGAGGACGGCATCCTCGTTCTGACGAGAGCGGCGACCAGCACTCCGTAGAGCGCGACGAGCAGCAGATCGCGGGCGAGGACGAGCCAGACGATCCCCCCGACCGCGAAGACGTCGCGATAGTGAAAGAACCACACCCGCCCGGCGAGGAGAGCCAGGCCGAGCAGCACCGTGCCGGCCAGACCAGCCGCCCCGCCCACAAGCGGGACGATGGGCACGAGCCAGACGAGGTAC
>Ga0136614_10001570_pt1 | contig 13539 bp, 13 predicted proteins | sample AntDrymUQ2792106_2_FD_106643 | JGI IMG/M metagenome (GOLD analysis project Ga0136614, IMG submission 106643) | Polar desert sand microbial communities from Dry Valleys, Antarctica - metaG UQ279 (21.06) | ecosystem: Environmental > Terrestrial > Soil > Desert | place: Antarctica: Dry Valley...
CCCAACGATAACCCGCCAACCTGCACCGGCCAGGCCGGTTGGACAGGCATGTCAGGTTGTCAGGCATGCGTGCCGATAGCAGTGCCATGGATGGGTTCGTCGCTCCTGCGCCGCGGCCGCGGCTGGCGCTGCCGCGCCGGTCGCTGCACAACGCCGGCGACGAGCGCCTCGTCGCGCAGCTCCGCGGCGGTGACGGGCCCGCCGCACGCACGGCCTTCGAGGTGCTCTACGACCGCCATCACCGCGGCGTCCTCGCCTTCTGTCGGCACATGCTCGGCTCCCCGGAGGAGGCCGAGGACGCCGTCCAGCACACGTTCAGCTCCGCCTACCGGGCGCTTCTGCGCGACGATCGCGAGATCGCGCTGCGCGCCTGGCTGTACACGATCGCGCGCAACCGCTGCCTGTCGATCCTCACCGCGCGGCGCGAGCAGGTCGCGCTCGACGACGTCGAGGCGCTGCTGCCCTCGACGACCGGCCTGGCGCTGGAGGTCGAGCAGCGCAGCGAGCTGCGCGAGCTGCTCGCCGACATGCAGCGCCTGCCCGAGGATCAGCGCGCGGCGCTCGTCCTCGCCGAGCTCGAGGCGCACAGCCACAAGGAGATCGGCGACATCCTCGGTGTGCCCCCGGCGAAGGTCAAGGCGCTCGTCTTCCAGGCGCGGGAGTCGCTCATGACCCGCCGCCAGGCGCGTGACACCTCCTGCGCGGACATCCGCGAGCAGCTCTCGGTGCTGCGCGGCGGAGCATTGCGCCGGCGTGAGCTGCGCCGCCACGTCGAGTCCTGCGAGGGCTGCCGGATGTTCGCGGCCGAGGTGCGCCGTCAGCGCGCCGGCATCGCCGTGCTGCTCCCGGTCGCTCCGACCCTCGCGCTGAAGCACAGCACGCTCGCGGCGGCATTCGCGACCACGACGACATCGGCCGCGGTCGGGATCGGCACCGTGGCGGGCGGCGGCGCGGTCGCGGGCGGCTTCGCGGTCGGCGCGAAGGCGATCGGATTGAAGGCCCTCGCGGTGGTGGCTGTCGCCGGCGGCGCCGGCGGGGGCGGGTATGTGGCGGTCGACGAGGTCACCGACCCGCGCCGCGATCCCGCGCCCGCGCAGCACAGCCCCGCGGGCGGCAGGACGCCGGCGCCCTCCGCCGGGTCGCCGGTCATGACACCAACGGCGCGGCCGGGCGCGGCCGCCGCCGGTACCGCGACGTCCCCGTCCGCGCCCGGCGTGAACGGCGGCGGCGCGCGCGCCGCGGATCGCTCGGGCGGCCGCTCGTCAGCCGGCACGCACGGCAACTCCGCGGCGCGGGCCGCCAAGGCGACGAAGGCCGCCAAGGCGACGAAGGCCAAGCCGACCAAGGCCCCCAAGGGGACCAAGGGGACCAAGGCAGCCAAGGCCGATCGCCGGGCCGCGACCCGCCAGAAGAGCTCAGCCTCCGGCAGGAGCGCCGTCGCCCGCGCGAAGGCGCGTGCGCGACGCGCCGCTGCCGAGGCCAAGCGCGAGGCGCGGCGTCGCGCCGCGACCGAGCGCCGGGCGGGGGCACTGCGCGAGGCGCTGCTGCGCAAGCGCGCGGCCGAGGCCAAGCGCAGGGCGAAGGACAAGACCGGCGCCGCACCATCGCCGGGGACGCCCCCGCCGGCGGCCTCGCCGGAGGGCCCGGTGCGCGCACCGGACGGCGGTCGCACCGGCTCGCCCCGCTGACGACGCGCCGGCCCATCGCGCTGACGACGCGCCGGCCCATCGCGCTGACGACGCGCCGCCCATCGCGCTGGCGCGCCCGCCGGTCCCGCCGCCCGCCCCCTGTAGCCTCGCTGGGCGATGGCCCGCTCCCAACGCCCGCTCGACGGCCGCATCGTCGCGATCACCGGCGCCGGCCGCGGCATCGGCCGCGCCACGGCGCAGGCCTGCGTCCGCGCCGGCATGAAGGTCTCGATCGGCGACCTCGACCTCGCGGCCGCGCGCCAGACGGCCGCCGAGCTCGGCCCCGGCATACTCGCGCTCGAGCTCAACGTCTGCGATCGCGCCTCGGTAAGCCGCTACATCGACGCCACCGAGGGGGCGCTCGGGCCGGTCGACGTGTTCATCAACAACGCCGGGATCATGCCGCTCTCCCGGTTCGTCGCCGAGGACGACGCCGTCGCGCGCCGCCAGGTCGACATCAACGTCCACGGCGTGCTGCATGGGATGAAGGAGGCACTGGCGCGGATGCTGTCGCGCGACCGCGGCCACATCGTGAACATCGCCTCGAGCGCCGGCCACGTGGGCTTCGCCGGCGGCGCGACGTACTCGGGCACGAAGCACTTCGTCGTCGGCGTCAGCGAGGCGGTCCGACACGAGCTGCGCGGCACGGGGATCGACATCACGTGCGTCATGCCGGGCGTCGTGAACACCGAGCTCGGCGCGGGCCTGCCGCAGGCGCGCTTCGTCGGTCACATCGAGCCGCCGATGGTCGCCGACGCGATCGTCGCGGCGCTGCGCTCGCCGCGCTTCGAGGTCTACGTCCCGCGCCGGATCGGCCCGCTCACGAAGGCCGGCGCAGCCGTTCCGACGCTCATGCGCGACGCCTTCGGACGCCTGCTGGCGCTCGATCGCGTCCTCGGCCGCCCTGACGTCGACGCGCGCCGCGCCTACGAGCAGCGCGCGGCGCGCTCTGCCGGCGAACCCGCCCCGGCCGACGAGTGAGCCTCTACGGCCGGCTGTTCGCGCGGTTCTACGACCGCGGGCTCGCGGCAAGCGAGGCCGCCGGGCTCACCCAGCACCGCGCGGCGCTGCTGGCGCTTGCCCGCGGCCGCGTGCTCGAGCTCGGCGCCGGCACGGGGTTGAACCTCGGCCACTACGACCCAGCCGGCGTGACCGAGCTCGTCCTCACCGAGCCAGAGGAGCCGATGCTGCGCCGGCTCACGCCGCGCGCCGCCGCCAACGACCCGCGCGCCACGACCGTGCGCGCCCCGGCCGAGGAACTGCCGTTCGCCGATGCGAGCTTCGACACCGTCGTCAGCACCCTGACGCTCTGCACGGTGCGGGACCTCCCCGCCGCGCTGGCCGAGGCGCACCGGGTGCTCGTTCCCGGCGGGCGCCTGCTGTTTCTTGAGCACGTTCGCGCCGACGAGGCGCGCGACGCGCGCCGGCAGGACCGGTTCGCGCCGCTGTGGCGGCGCGTCGGCCATGGCTGCCATCCCAACCGCGACACGCTGGCCGCGATCGCGGCCGCCCGCTTCAGCGTCGAGCGCGTCGATCACGACCGCTTCCCGAAGGCGCCGCGCATCATCGAGCCGCTGATCAGCGGCATCGCCGTCAGGCCCAGCTGATGTCGATGTCGCGCGCGCCGAGGTAGGCGCCCAGCCGCGTCGCTTCGGCCTCCGCGCCCGCCCGCACGCCGTCGCCGTAATCGCCGAAGGGCGCGATCTTCACGGTCAGCCGCCCGCCCTTGTGCTCGTGGCTCCAGACGCCCTCGATGCGGCCGTCGACGAGCAGCACGGGCGAAAGCCAGCCCTGCGGCCGGTAGACCCGCCCGCGGTGCTCCTGTGCCAGCACCGCGCTCTCGTCGCGCGGCGCCGCCACGACGTACTGATCGAAGCCCGGCAGCAGCGCGACCGTCCCGCGCGGGCGCGCCGCCGATGCGCCCGCGACATCGCCGGCCAGCATCCAGCGGCCGCGCTCGCTGCCGATCGTCACCTCGACCAGCTCGGTGCCCAGCACCCTGAGCTCCTTGCCCGCCTGCGCCGCCGACGCCATCCCAAACCAGCGCGCGAACTCCTCGCGGGTCGCGGGACCGTAGACGGAGAGGTAGCGGCGCAGCACGTCCGCGAGCGCGTCGCGCGCGGGTGTGACCGGCTCCCACGGGCCGAGCCACAGGTCCGGGCGCGTGAAGCGCACCCTCTGCCCGGCGGGCTTGGCGAAGCAGACGTCGCCACGCAGGGCCGCGAGCTTGGGCATCGTCCCGAAGCTGCCGCGCACGGCGTCGCCGAGGCGCGCGTCGCCGAGCCGCTGCGCGACGGCATCGCCGAGCTCGTCGCGCGTGAGCGGCGGGCCGGCGAGCGCGTCGCGGATCGCGTCGAGCACCGCGACCGCCTCCGCGCTAGTCATCGCGAACGCCTTGCGCCAGCTCGCGGTCTCGTAGCGCGGCCTGAGCGCGCCCTGCGCGCCCACCCACAGCCCGAGCTCGTCGGCCGCCAAGAGGTGCAGCGTGCCGCGCATCGCCCACGTGCGAACGAGCGAGCGGTCATCCCACAGCGCCTGCGCCACGACATCGCGCCCGACCGCGTCCGTTCGCGCCCACAGCGTCAGCTCCGCGCTGGACTGCACCTGCGCATGCAGGCCGCAGATGCGCCGCACGACGTCCAGCCACCGCGGCGCCGGGGCGCGCTGCGCGATCGCCTGGCGCTCCGTTCGCCAGGCCAGCACGCTCTCCCAGCTCAGCTCGGCGGACACGGCGCGATGCTACGCCGCCTGCTCAGGCCGGGGCGCGGAGACCCGTCGCGAGAGCGTTTTCGCCATGTAGTGAGTTCGCGTTGTGCGTCGACGCGTTCGCGCGCGTTTTGACCAATCCGCAGCGCGGGCCACGGATGTTGATACTTCACGCATGACTTCCGAGACCGACCAGCTCTGCATCGACGCGATCCGCGCGCTGTCGATGGACGCCATCCAGAAGGCGAACTCCGGCCACCCGGGGCTGCCGATGGCGATGGCCCCCGCCGCCTTCGTGCTCTATCGCAACATCATGCGCCACGACCCGGCCGACCCGACGTGGCCCGACCGCGACCGCTTTCTCCTCAGCGCGGGCCACGGCTCGATGCTGCTGTACTCGGTCCTGCACCTCACGGGCTACGACCTGTCGATGGAGGAGATCAAGAACTTCCGCCAGTGGGGCTCGCTCACGCCGGGCCATCCCGAGCGCGACCGCGTCCATGTCACGCCCGGCGTCGAGGTTACGACCGGTCCGCTCGGCCAGGGCTTCGCCAACGGCGTCGGTATGGCGATGGCCGAGAAGTTCCTGCGCGAGCACTACGGCGACGAGGTCCAGAACCACCACACCTACGCGATCGTCTCCGACGGCGACCTGATGGAGGGCATCGCCTCCGAGGCGGCCTCGCTCGCCGGCCAGCTCGGCCTCGGCCGGCTCGTCTACCTCTATGACGACAACGACATCTCGCTCGACGGCCCGACATCGCTGAGCTTCGACAAGGAGGATGTCGACAAGCGCTTCGAGGCCTACGGCTGGGACGTGTCGGCCGTCCACGACGCCAACGACACCGTCGCCCTCGAGGCGGCGATCCGCGCCGCGCGGAGGATCGAGGGCAAGCCCTCGATCATCCGCGTGAAGTCGATCATCGGCTACCCCTCGCCCAACAAGCAGGGCTCCAGCAAGGCCCACGGCGCCGCCCTCGGCGAGGACGAGGTGCGCCTGACGAAGGAGGTCATGGGCTGGGACCCCGACAAGCAGTTCCACGTGCCCGACGAGGTCTACGCCGCCTTCTCGATGAAGGACGACGGCGCGGAGGCGCATGCCGAGTGGAACGAGCGCTTCGGCGCCTGGAAGGACGCCAACGGCGAGCGTGCCGAGGAGTGGGAGCTCGCCTGGCAGGGCAAGCCGCTGCCCGGCCTCGCCGACGCGCTGCCGACCGAGTGGGAGAAGGACAAGCTCGCCACCCGCTCCGCGGGGCAGAAGGTCATGGCGGCCTTTGAGGCCAAGGTGCCGACGATGCTCGGCGGCGCCGCCGACCTGTCGGAGTCCACGAAGACCGAGTTTCCCGAGTCCGATCGCTACACGAGCGAGAAGGCCGGCCGCAACGTCTTCTTCGGCGTGCGCGAGCACGCCATGGGCGCGGCCGTCAACGGGATCGCCGCCCACGGCGGCATCGTGCGCCCATACGGCTCGACGTTCCTGCAGTTCGCCGACTACATGCGCGGCGCGATCCGCCTGTCGGCGCTCACCGGGCTGCCGACGACGTGGGTCTTCACGCACGACTCCGTCGGCCTCGGCGAGGACGGGCCGACGCACCAGCCCGTCGAGCACTTCGCGGCGCTGCGCGCGATCCCCGGCCTCGTCGTGCTGCGCCCCGGCGACGCGACCGAGACCGCCGAGAGCTGGCGCGTGATGATCGAGGATCTCGAGGGCCCGGCGGCGCTGATCCTCTCGCGCCAGGACCTGCCGGTGCTCGACCGTTCCGTCTACGGCGCCGTGTCGGGCGTGGGCAAGGGCGCCTACGTGCTGGCCGATGCCGACGACGCGCAGGTGACGATCATCGCCACCGGCAGCGAGGTCGCGACGGCGCTCGCCGCGCGCGATCAGCTCGACGTGCCGGCGCGGGTGGTCTCGATGCCGTCGTGGGAGCTCTTCGAGCAGCAGGACGACGACTACCAGGCCTCCGTCCTGCCGATCGACATGCCGACGGTCTCCGTCGAGGCCGGCGTGCGGATGGGCTGGGAGCGCTACGCCGACGCGATCGTGTCGATCGACCGCTTCGGCGCCTCGGCGCCGGGCGGGCTGGTGCTCGAGAAGCTCGGCATCACGCCCGAGAACGTCGTCGCCCACGTGCACGAACTGCTGGGGACCAAGGTCTCCAACTAGGGCTCGAGCACCGCCGCGAGCCGCCGCGCGTCCTCCGACACGGTGACGTGGATCGCGGCCGGCTCGCGCACCCAGGCGATCAGGTTGTGCGACTGCAGGCGCTCGAGCATGAACTGCAGCGCGAGCGCCTGCGCGCGAGAGCTGTACGTGCGCAGGAGGTCGAAGGCCCAGCCCGTCGTGTGCAGCGAGTAGTTCGGCGACGCCTCGCGGTTGCGCGACAGCAGCAGGTTCTGGTAGCGCTCGTCGCGCACGCTGCTCGTGACGGCGAGCGATCCCTCGCTGCCGGAGATCGCCTTGACGCCCGCGCCCAGGTAGACCAGCAGCGCCAGCGCCGTCGGACGCAGCCCGCGGTACGTCGTCCGGCGGCGGTCCAAGCGCGGCGCCAGCTCGCCCATCCCGCGGTCGATCCGCAGGCCGTACCGGGCCAGCGTCGCGCGCTTGAGCGCCGCGATCTGACCGTCGTCGTAGGCGCCGCGCAGCTCTGACGGCGACGCGAAGCGCTGCGTCTGCGCCTTGGGGTGCAGCAGCTCCTCGGCGGAGTTCTTCGCGGTCTGCAGCCTGGAGATCCGGTCGAGCTCGGCCGGGTCGGAGCGATACAGGCGCACGATCTCGCGCGCCGCCTCGACGCGCCAGAGGTAGGTCGCGGAGTCGTCGCCGAGCGCCGCGAGCTTGCGGTAGGCCTTCTTGTGCTGAAGCGGCGTGGAGTCGAAGTACAGCCGCGCGTAGGAGATGTCGTCGTCGTCCTCGTCGTAGGCGCTCAGCGCGCTCTGCAGGTTGCCGACGCCCATGTGGTAGCTGACGACCGCGAGGTCGGCACGGCCCAGCTCGCCGCGCGCGAACCTCAGGTAGCGCGCCGCGCCCGCCAATGCCTTGGGCGGATCGAAGCGCTCGTCGACCGCGCGGCGGCGCGCGCGCAGGCGCCCGATGAGCTCCGTGTCGCCGGCGGCCGCCGCACGCCGCAGCGAGCGCCCGATGCGTCGCGCCGCGGCCGGGTCGACCTTCATCTTCAGCAGGTTGCGACCGGTCTCGGCGAGGATCTGCGTCAGCCCGACTGCGCCTTCGAGCTGCGGATCGGCAGCCGCGTCGGGCCGGCCCGCGCTCTCGAGCAGGACGAGCGCCTCGAGCGTGTCGGGCTCGATGTCGGCCGCCTCGGCGGCGGCGTCGACGAGTGGGCGGTAGCGCGCGGTGCGCGCCGCGCTCGCGCGCGCGCCGCCGGGGGACTTGGCGTAGATGACGTGCGCGTGCCCGGCGGCGGCGGCCGCCGCGAACGCGTTCTCGCGCTCCGAGGTGTAGGCGAGCGGGTCGTTGTCGATGCCCGTGCCGGGCACGAGCCGCGGGAGCGTCGTGTCGCCGGGAAAGAGGACGATCACCGCGACGACCGCGATGACGGCGACGGCGAGGAGCGCGAGCGCGCGGCGAGGCAGGGACGCCATCGGCTCGTAGGCTCGCAAAGTCGGGCGTGCGACGGCGCCGTCCCGCTTCGTGGTCGTTCGCCTACAACGGTGCGATCCAGCTCACGATGCCCGCTTCGTCGGGCTGCGCGGCCGCTCGGCCTGAGGTCGACCGCAGCGGCGCAGCGCGCGCTCGCCGCGTGGTCCTTGTCGATCCCGGTCATGAGGCACCGCACACCGGACAGCTCGGTGGCCGTGGCGACGGCGCGCAACGTCGCGCGCCCGTAGCCGCGGCTCCAGCGTGTGGGGTCGACGCAGAGGATCAGCCCGGCCGTCCGGCCTGACCCAGACTGGGCCGCGGAAACCTGCGGTCGCCGTCGGCATCGAGGTACGGCGGGCGGTCGTAGACCTCCGCGACGACGAAGGCGACCGGGCCCCGCCCCCGGTCGAGCGTGATCCACGCGTGGCGATCGAGAATCCGTGCACCGCGGGGCTCGGTGCCGGGCATGGTGCGCATGAGCGCGAGTTCGCGGGTCGGCAGGTCCGGCGCGAACTCGCGCTGATCGCGGTGGGCAAGCAGGGCAGGACGATGCAGGTTCGCCGTCGCGAACGCGCGCAGCGTGACAGCGGGCATATGCGTGACCTCCTCGGGTCTCGGTGTGAAAAGCAATCGACGTGCCGGCTGCAAGCCGGCGCCGAGGAGGCGGCGCGCGCGGCCACGCGCCCGTCCGGTCACGTGCGCGGCGGCGGTGAGGGCTAGCGGGCGAGGATCAACATCGGCGCATGCCATGGGAGTAGCAGTCGACGGGATTCACGGCAAGCCAGCGCGACCCCCCCGTGCGGGGCCGCCGCGACGACCGTCGCCGCCCGTAGCCTGCGCTGCGATGCGAACGCTGGCAGCCGGAGAACCCGTGGTCCTCGGCGACGAGGACCTGCTGATCGCCGGCGACAACCTCGCGGCGATGGCGGCGCTGCCCGCCGGGGCGTTCGACATGGCCTACCTCGACCCGCCGTTCAACACCGGGATCGAGCGCCGCCGCGGGGCGCTGGCCTACGCCGACGCATTCCCCGACTACGCCGGCTTCCTGGCGCCGCGCCTGGAGCGCACGCGTGAGCTGCTGGCGCCGCACGGGACGTTGTACCTGCACCTCGACTACCGCGAGGCGCACCGCTGCAAGATCCTGCTCGACGAGCTCTTCGGCCCCGAGTGCTTTCTCAACGAGCTGATCTGGATCTACGACTACGGCGGTCGGCCCAAGCGTCGCTGGCCGGCCAAGCACGACACGATCCTCGTCTACGTGCGCGACCGCGAGCGCTACCACTTCGACGACGACGAGGTCGATCGCGAGCCGTACATGGCGCCGGGTCTCGTCGGGCCCGAGAAGGCGGCGCGCGGCAAGCGCCCGAGCGACTGCTGGTGGCACACGATCGTGCCGACGAACTCGCGTGAGAAGACGGGCTATCCGACGCAGAAGCCGGTCGGCATCGTGCGGCGCATGGTCGCGGCGTCGTCGCGCCCGGGCGGCTGGTGCCTGGACCCGTTCGCGGGCTCGGGGACGCTCGGCATCGCCTGCCGCGCGCTCGGGCGTCGCTTCGTGCTCGCCGACGCGAACCCCGAGGCGATCGCGTTGACGCAGGCGCGGCTCGGCGAGCCGCTGCGGCGCTCGGCGTAGCGAAAGCCCACGACAGCGCTGCTCTACGCTGGCGTCGTGACGTGCTGAGCAGACACGACGTCAAGGTCACCGGCGATCCCGCGGCGCCGGCGATGCTCTTCGCCCACGGCTTCGGCTGCGACCAGAACATGTGGCGCTGGGTCGCGCCCGCCTTCGAGGCGACGCATCGCGTCGTCGTCTTTGATTACGTCGGCTTCGGCGCGTCAGACCACGCCGCCTGGGACGCAGAGCGTTACGTCACGCTCGACGGGTACGCCCAGGACGTGCTGGAGATCTGCCGCGAGCTCGAGCTGCGCGACACCGTCTTCGTCGGTCACTCCGTGAGCTCGATGATCGGCGTGCTGGCCGCCAACGCCGAGCCCGACCGCTTCGACCGGCTCGTGCTCGTGGGCCCGTCGCCGCGCTACATCGACGATGACGGCTACGCCGGCGGCTTCACGCGCGAGGACATAGACGGCCTGCTGGACTCGCTGGAGAGCAACTACCTCGGCTGGTCGAGCGCGATGGGGCCGGTCATCGTCGGCAACCCGGACCGTCCCGAGCTCGGCGAGGAGCTGACCAACAGCTTCTGCGCCACCGATCCGGACATCGCCGCGCACTTCGCCCGCGTGACGTTCCTGTCGGACAACCGCGCCGACCTCGCGGCGGTGCAGACGCCGAGCCTCGTCCTGCAGTGCGCCGATGATGCGATCGCGCCGCAATCCGTCGGCGAGTTCGTCCACGCCCGCATCCCCCGCAGCGAGATGGTCCTCATGCGCGCCAGCGGGCACTGCCCGAACCTCAGCGCCCCCGACGAGCTGATCTCCGAGATCCGCGCCTTCCTCTGAGCGCGTGCACCGGCCGCCGCCCCAGGAGCAGTCCGTCCCGGCGCCCGCCGACGAGGCCGACGAGGCCGACGAGCTCTACGAGGATGCGCCCTGCGGCTACATCTCGTCGGCGCCTGGAGGCGAGCCGCTCAAGGTCAACCGCACGCTGCTGGCCTGGACGGGCTACACGCGCGAGGAGCTGCTCGGCCGCCGCTTCCAGGACCTGCTGACGGCCGGCGGCCGGATCTACCACGAGACCCACTACGCGCCGCTGCTGCGCATGCAGGGCGCGGTCCGCGAGATCGCGCTCGAGCTCGTGTGCGCCGACGGGCGGCGCCTGCCCGTGCTGGTCAACTCGGTCCTGCGCAGCGACGCCGAGGGGCAGCCGCGCCTCGTCCGCACGACGGTCTTCGACGCGACCCACCGCCGCCAGTACGAGCGCGAGCTGCTGCTTGCCCGCGAGCGCGAGCGGGCGGCGCGCAGGCGCACCGAGCGCCTGCAGCGGCTGAGCGCCGTGCTCGCGGCCGCGGTCGACACGCAGGAGATGGCGACGGCCGCTGTCGACGAGCTCGCGGAGGATCCCGGCGCCGCCGAGGTGACGCTGGCCCTGGCCGATTCGCTGACCGGGCAGCTGCACGTCGCTGCCCATCGTGCCGCGCCGGTCGCTGGGGCGATGGCGTCCGGCGCTCTGACCGCGGCGGCGCTCGCGTCGCTCGACGAGATCATGCGGGCCGACCGGATGTTGCTGTGGTCGTCGAGCGCCGCGCAGGACAGCGCGCCACGGCTGGCCGGGCTGATGGCCGCGGCCGCGGCCGAGGCCGTCGAGGCGATCGCCGTGCTGCCGCTGACGGCCCGCGGCGCGCCGATCGGCGCGGTGGTGCTGTGCTTCGCCGAGCCGCGTGAGTTCGACGAGGAGGCGATCGCCTTCATGGACGCGTGCGCGGCCCAGTGCAGCCAGGCGCTCGAGCGCGCGCGCCTGTACGACAACCAGAAGACGATCGCCCACGTGCTCCAGCAGAGCCTGCTCGCCGCCGAGCCGCCGCACGACGAGCGCTTCGCGGTCGCGTCGCGCTACCTGCCGGCGGTCGAGTCGCTCGACGTCGGCGGCGACTGGCACGACACGTTCTGCATCGGCGACGGCACGATCGGCTTCGTCGTCGGAGACATCGTCGGCCGCGGGATCGAGGCGGCGACGGCGATGGGCCAGCTGCGCAGCGCCGTGCGAGCATTGGCGGGCGCGGATTTCGGGCCGGCGGAGGTGCTCGCGCATCTCGACGGGTTCGTCGAGCAGCTCCCGCGCGCCCGCATGGCGACCGTCGCCTACGCGGAGCTCGACCTGCGCACGGGCCGCCTGCGCTACGCCTCGGCGGGCCACCCGCCGATGCTGCTGATGCAGCCCGGCGAGCCGCCGCTGCTGCGCTGGGAGGGCCGCTCGATGCCGCTGGGCGCGCGCCTGGGGCCCCGCTCGGACGCGGTCGGCGAGGTGGACATGCGCGCTGGAGCGCGGCTGCTGCTCTACACCGACGGGCTGATCGAGCGTCGCGCCGAAACGATCGACGACGGACTCGAGACGCTCGTCGCCACGGTGCAGGCTCGCCGCGGCATTCCGATCGGCGCACTGCTCGACGAGCTCGTGCAGGACGGCCCGGACGGAGACGACGTCTGCCTGCTGTGCCTGCAGTACACGCCGCTGTCCTGAGCTGGCGGTAGGGTCGCCGCGGTGGCAACCTCGATCGTGATCGCCCTGACGGTGGCGCTGTTCGCCTTCGCCGGCACGATCAAGCTCGCCGGGTTGTCGCAGTCGCTGGCGATCCGCGACCACCTCGGCATCGCGCCCGACGCCTGGCGCACGATCGGGCTGCTCGAGCTGGCTGGGGCGGCCGGCCTGCTGCTCGGCCTCGCCGTCTGGACGCCGGTCGGCATCGCGGCAGCCGCGGGCCTCGTGCTCGTCGGCGCCGGGGCGGTGACCGCGCACCGGCGCGTGGGCGACGGCTCCGCGCCGATCGGGACTGCCGCGGTCGCGGCGGCGCTGTCGCTGGCGTCGCTCGTGCTGCTCGCCGGCGGCGGGTAGGGCGCCACTTCGGCGCGCGCCGCACGAGTCGCGCCGCCGGGTCGGCGCGCGCCGATGACTTTTCGCGCCCGCCGCCGTCAAAGGGATGATCGAGCGCAGCCGCTCGGTCACGTCCCCCGAACCAGGAGCATCCGATGAGCACACCGACCTCGATCGTCAACGGCGTCGACTTCGTCTGCGTCTGCACCAGCGACCTGGCCGCCTCGATGGACTTCTACGGCGCCGTGCTCGGCCTGCCGCGCTCGAGCGTGTGGCAGCGTCCCGGCGAGGCGCCGGTCGGAGCGGAGTACGAGACCGGCAGCCTGACCCTGGCCCTGCTCGCCTCGGCCAAGCTCGGGCTCGATGTCCGGCCGAACAACCACCCGATCGCGCTGCGCGTCGACGACGTCGAAGCCGCGCGCGCGCAGCTCGAGGCCCGCGGGGTCGTCTTCACCGCCGACACGCTGGATTCGGGCGTCTGCCATCAGGCGTTCTTCCAGGACCCCGACGGCAATGCGCTGGCGCTGCATCACCGCTACGCGCCGCGCGCGGACTGACGCCCGCCCGCATCGAGCGTCGCCGCCGCGGCGGCGCCAGGTCGCCCGGCAGCGGCGTGACGACGAAGCCGCCGGCCGTCAGCTCGACGCGCCAGACCTGCGCGAACCCCTCGTCGCGGCGGGGGAGCTCGAGGCGCTTGTACGTGCCGAGGATCCCTGCACCGGGATCCGCGCCCGGCCGGCGCGGCCGGCGTTGCGCGCGAGCGCATCGCTCGGTGCCACGTCGAGCCAGTACGCGACGGCGCGAAAGCCCGCTGCCAGCGCCGGCCCGACGAACGTCGCGCGATCGGCCCGCGTCGCGTTGACCTTGTCGACGACGAAGGGCTGGCGGGTCTCCACGCAGGCGCGCAGGAAGACGCGCTCGCGGTTGGCGGTGCGCAGCAGGTCGCGCGAGATGCGCACGTGCGTATCGAAGAACCGCTCGCGTCGAACGAGCGCTTGCCGGCGCCCTGGATGCCGCAGACGATCACCGCCTCCACGAGCACGCGGTCCCCGGCGCGCCGG
>Ga0136614_10001572_pt1 | contig 13536 bp, 9 predicted proteins | sample AntDrymUQ2792106_2_FD_106643 | JGI IMG/M metagenome (GOLD analysis project Ga0136614, IMG submission 106643) | Polar desert sand microbial communities from Dry Valleys, Antarctica - metaG UQ279 (21.06) | ecosystem: Environmental > Terrestrial > Soil > Desert | place: Antarctica: Dry Valley...
AGAAGGGGATCATTCACCGCGACCTCAAGCCTGAAAATCTCATGGTGACGCGCGACGGCCACGTGAAGATTCTCGACTTCGGGCTCGCCAAGCTCGTCCAACCGGAGCCGGCGGGGACCGCGGATACCGACGCGCCGACGCTCGCACACACCAAAGAGGGAACCGTGCTCGGCACGGTCGGCTATATGTCGCCCGAGCAGGTGCGCGGGCAGGCGGCCGACCGGCGGTCGGACATCTTCGCCTTCGGCGCGATCCTCTACGAGTTGGTGACCGGCCGGAAAGCGTTCTCAGGAGAATCATCGGCGGACCGCCTGAGCGCGGTTCTGAGGGAAGAGCCCGCAGGCCTCACGGAGATGGAGGGGACGCACCCACCAGCCCTGGTACGCGTGATCCGTCGGTGCCTGGAAAAGAGTCCCCAGCAGCGCTTTCAGTCGGCGACGGATCTGGCCTTTGCGCTCGAGGAGGCGTCGGGTCACGGGACTGTCGGGCCGGCCGCCGCGCGGACGGGGAGCGGTGCCTGGAAACGATGGTGGTTGCCGGCGGCGGGCCTGCTGTCCCTGTTGGTCCTGGCGCTCGCTTTGAACTTTGGAGACCGGTTCAAGAGGCGCGTCGGAGCCGGCGCTCCTGCGCGTGTGGAATCGATCGCCGTGTTGCCGCTGCGAAACGTCTCCGGGAATGCCGAGCAGGATTATCTCGCGGAAGGATTGACCGACGGGCTCATCGCCAAACTCGCCGAGATCCGCGCGCTGCGGGTGATCTCTCGGACATCGACGATGCAGTACAAGGAGTCCAAGAAGACGCTGCCGGAGGTTGCCCGCGAGCTCGGAGTCGACGGCATCGTCGAAGGCTCCGTAGCCCGGGCAGGCGACCGGGTCCAGGTGACGGCGCGATTGATCCACGCCAAAACCGACGCGCACGTGTGGGCGAAGAGCTACAGCCGCTCCATCGGAGAGACCTTCGCGCTGCAGAACGACGTGGCCCGCGCGATCGCCGATGCGATCGACGTCGCGGTAACCGCCCAGGAGCGGGCGCGATTGGGTGCGCCGCCCGCTCGTGACGCCCGGGCCCAGGAGGCTTTCCTGAAAGGCTCTTTCTTCATGGAGCAGGGGACGCCGGAAGCCCTGCAAAAAGCCTACGACCATTGGCGCCGGGCGCTCGAAATCGACCCGAGCCATGCGGCCGCGCACGCGGGGATCGCCCGGTACTGGAGCAGCCTGCCGTTCTACACCTCGATCTCACCCGCCGAGACGCTTCCGAAGGCCCGGTCAGCCGCCATGAGGGCGCTCGAGCTCGATGACCAGCTCCCGGAGGCGCATGCGGCCCTGGCCTACATCCGCGCGTACTACGAGTGGGATTGGGCCGCGGCGGAGCAGGAGTACCGGCGCGCTCTCGACCTGCGACCGAACTCCGCCGACGTCCACTTCTCCTACAGCCGCTTCCTCGCCGCGCGAGGCCGCTTGGACGAGGCAGTCACCGAGATCCATCGCGCCCAGGCGCTCGATCCCCTCTCCCTCCTTCTCCGGGCGAACACGGCCCTCCTTTTCTATTTCGGCGGTCGGTACGAGAAAGCGCTGGCGGAGCTCCAGAAGATACGGCAGGCGGATCCGGGCTTCGCGGTCGCTCACTGGGGCGCCGGCCTGGTCTTCGAGCAACAGAAGAAGCTGCCGGAAGCGATCGCCGCCTTCGAGAAAGCGCGGAGCCTCTCCAAAAGCGCCAACTTCGCCGCTTCTCTCGGGCACGCCTATGCCCTCGCGAAAAGACCGCGCGAGGCGCAGGCCATCCTCGATGAGCTTTCTCAGCGCGCCAAAGGCAGCTACGTCCCTTCCTATTACTTTGCAATCGTCCACGTCGGCCTCGGCCAGCGGGATCCCGCTCTCCAATGGCTGAACAGGGCCTACCAGGAGCGCTCGACGGTGCTGGCCTATCTCCAGGTGGACCCGCGCCTGACCCCGCTGCGAGGCGACCCGCAGTTCGAGGAAGTCTTGCGCCGCATCGGGATGCGCGGAGCGGAAAAGAATGGCCTTGCTATCGAAGGCGATGCGCCGGCCGTTGCCAGGGATCCCTGAGAACCTGGGTGGTCAGCCGGATCGAGCAGGGCGACGCGTACACGGTGTGAGATTGACCGCCGCCGATTGATCGTATATCCTTTCATCCGGATTTAAAGATGGCTACCTCGGCCCGCCAGCCCGACGCATTGCTCTCCTGGATGGAGCTCCTTGCCGACCCCACACGCCTGCGGCTGCTGCGCTTGCTGGAGCGGCGTGAGCTCGGTGTGGCCGAGCTCTGCCACGTGCTGCAGATGCCGCAGTCGACGGTGAGCCGCCACCTGAAGGTGCTCGCGGACCAGGGATGGATCCGGGGGCGCGCGAAGGGCACGGCCAATTTCTACCGGATGACCCTCGACGCCAGCGACCCCGCGGCGCGGCGGCTCTGGCTCCTCACCCGCGAGCAGACGGAGGGTTGGGCGACCGTCCAGCAGGATCAGCTTCGCCTGGGCCGCCTGCTGGCGGAGCGCCAACCCTCGAGCGCTTTTTTCGCCGGAGCGGCGGGGAAGTGGGACCGCCTGCGCACCGAGCTGTACGGCACCTCCTTTGCCGGGTTCGCGATGCTGGACCTGCTGCCCTCGCACTGGGTCCTCGCCGATCTCGGCTGCGGCACGGGCCAGACCGCCGCCGACCTGGCGCCCCACGTGCGCCGCGTCATCGGAGTGGACCAGTCCTCGGCCATGCTCAAGGCCGCGCAGCGCCGCACGGCCGCGCTGGAAAACGTCGAGCTGCGGCGGGGGAGCCTCGAGGCCCTTCCCGTCGCCGACGGTGAATGCGATGGCGCGCTGTTGGTCCTCGCCCTCACCTACGTCGAGGAGCCTGCGGCCGCCCTGAAGGAGATGGCGCGCATCCTGCGCCCCGGGGGCCGCGCGGTGGTGGTCGACCTGCTGCGCCACGATCGCGAGTCGTTCCGGACCGAGATGGGCCAGCTGCACCTCGGGTTCGAATGCCGCGAGATGGAAGAGCTGATGACGGGGGCCGGCCTCGCTTGCGCCCATTGCCGCGCGATTCCACCGGCGCCGGAGGCCACGGGTCCCGCGCTGCTGCTCGCTTCCGCCGCCCGCACGACGGGCAAGCCCGACTTCGACGACACGCGAAAAAGGAGAACGAAATGACGACGACCCTGAACAACCCCAAGGCCGCGGCATCCGCGATCGAGCACCAGGTCAAGGACCTGTCGCTGGCGGAGTGGGGCCGCAAGGAGATCCTGCTCGCGGAGCAGGAGATGCCCGGCCTCATGACCGTGCGCCAGGAGTACGCCGCCGCGCAACCGCTGCGCGGCCAGCGCGTCATGGGCAGCCTGCACATGACCATACAGACCGCGGTCCTCGCCGAGACTCTACGCGCGCTGGGGGCGGAGGTGCGGTGGGCGTCGTGCAACATCTTCTCCACCCAGGACCACGCCGCGGCCGCGCTCGCCGTCGGCCCCGAAGGAACGGTCCAGAGCCCGCGCGGCATCCCGGTCTTCGCGTGGAAGGGCGAGACGCTCGAGGAGTACTGGAACCTGACCGAGCGCGCCCTCGATTTCGGCGGCCGCGGTCCGACGCAGATCGTGGACGACGGCGGCGACGCCACCCTGCTCATCCACAAGGGCCTCGAGTACGAGAAGTCAGGCAAGGTTCCGGATGCCTCGACCGCGGACAACGAGGAGTTCGCGATCGTCCTGCGCCTGCTCGCCCGACTGGCCAGGACGAACCCCGGGCGCTGGGCGAAGGTCGCCGCCGAGTGCAAGGGCGTGAGCGAGGAGACGACCACGGGCGTGCATCGCCTCTACGAGATGCAGAAGGCGGGCACGCTGCTGTTCCCGGCCATCAACGTGAACGACAGCGTGACCAAGAGCAAGTTCGACAACCTCTACGGCTGCCGGCATTCGCTGGTCGACGGGCTCATGCGCGCGACCGACGTCATGCTGGCGGGCAAGGTCGCGGTGATCTGCGGATACGGCGACGTGGGAAAGGGCTGCGCCCAGTCGCTGAAGGGCCAGGGCGCGCGCGTGGTGGTGACCGAGATCGATCCCATCTGCGCGCTGCAGGCGGCGATGGAGGGCTACCAGGTCCTGACCCTCGAGGATGTCGTCGAAACCGCGGACATCTTTGTGACCGCAACCGGCAACGCGAACATCATCACCGCCGAGCACATGGCGCGCATGAAGGACAAGGCGATCGTCGGGAACATCGGGCATTTCGACAACGAGATCGACATGGAGGGGTTGAAGAAGACCCGCGGCATCCAGCGCATCAACATCAAGCCCCAGTACGACCAGTGGGTGTTCCCGGACGGCCACTCGGTGATGATCCTCGCCGAAGGGCGCCTGCTGAACCTGGGCTGCGCGACCGGCCACCCGAGCTTCGTGATGTCCACCAGCTTCACCAACCAGGTCCTGGCCCAGATCGAGCTCGCCGCCAATCGTGATCAGTACCAGAAGCAGGTGTACGTGCTGCCCAAGAAGCTCGACGAGCAGGTGGCGCGGCTGCACCTCGACAAGCTGGGGGTCAAGCTCACCAAGCTGAGCGAGAAGCAGGCCGCCTACATCGGCGTGTCCGTGGACGGCCCCTTCAAGCCGGAGCGGTATCGGTATTAGTAACAATGCGACGGGGAGGCTGCGCCGGCTGGCCCCTTGGTTGGCCGGCGTAATCGCCCTCTTCGTCATCTCGTTCGCCCTGATCGTGTGGTGGCCAGTCTCGGCGCCGCCGCCGCCGCCGGCCGCCGCGGACTTTGCCATCCAGGCCGTCACCGTCATCGACACCGAGGGTGAGGCGGACCTCGCCGGCGCCACTGTCGTTGTCCGGGACGGAATGATCTCTGCCGTCGGTCCCACTGGTGAAGTCCCCGTACCGGCAGGGATGGCCGTCGTCGACGGCCGCGGGAGATACCTGATCCCCGGGCTCTGGGACATGCATTCCCACGTCTGGAAACACGCCGAGCAGCTGCAGTTCCCGCTGTACGTTGCGCATGGAGTCACGGGCGTGCGGGACATGTTGAGCTGGCCCGACGAGAGCGAAGTCGGTGCGCGTACCATCGAGGACAAGCGCGCTCTGCGGCAGCGCGTCGACAACGGCGATGTGATCGGCCCGCGACTGGTCGCGATCGCCAGCCTCGCCGTCGACGGGGCGTCGCCACGTTTCGCCGGACTAGCCCCGATGTTCAGCGTCCGCACGCCGGCCGAGGCCCGAACCCTGGTCGCGCACGAGGCGGGACGCGGCGCCGATTTCATCAAGATGTACAACCAGCTGCCGCGCGACGCCTACTTCGCGCTCATGGAAGAGGCCCGGGCGCGAGGCCTGCCGGTGGCGGGGCATCGGCCGTACTCGGTGACGCTGCAGGAAGCCGCGGCCGCGGGACAGCGGAGCATCGAGCACGGTCGGGACTTCCTCTACGAATGCTTTCCGGAAGCGGCGGCCTTCCGGACGGCGATGCAGTCGAACAAGGCTCGCCACCCGTGGATGCGGGCGATGGTGCAAGGCCACGATCCCGCGGCGTGCGACGCCCTCTTCGCGGTTCTCGTCGCGCACGGCATGTGGCTGACGCCGACGCACGTGATCCGCCGCGAGGATGCGCTCGCCGACGATCCGGCCTATCGGAACGATCCCAACGCGCGCTACATCCACGCCCTGTATCGCTTCTTCTGGCGCAGCGACCTCGACGACACCGTGGCCGAGGATCCGAGTCCCGCCGGCCGTCAGGCCTATCGCGACTTTTACGCGAAGGGCCTGGAGCTGACCGGGCGGGCTCACGCCGCCGGTGTGAAGGTACTGGCGGGCACAGATCATCCGATCGCCGGCTTGAGCCTTCACCAGGAGCTCGAAGAGCTGGTCAAGGCCGGCCTCACCCCGCGTGGCGCGTTGCGCGCCGCGACCTACGACGCGGCGGCGTTCCTCCAGCGCGATGCGACCAACGGCAGCGTCCGCCCCGGGAAGGTCGCGGATCTCGTGTTGCTGGACGCCGATCCCCGCGTCGCTGTCTCCAACACGCGGCGCATCGCCCTGGTGTCGGTCGCCGGCCGCCGCTACGACCGTGCCGCACTCGACGGCCTGCTGCAGCACACGGAAGAAAAGGCAGCCTCCTGGTCGCTTGGCGGCAAGATCCTGTGGGCGGTGGTCCGGGGTCTCTAGCGGCTACGTTTCGACCGTGAACAGGAAATACAGGCCCGTGGCGGCGAAGAGCAGGTTGGGTACCCACGCCGCCAGGGCCGGGGGCAGGTAGGCGTTGTTGCCGAGGGCCTCGAAGATCGCCAGCACCGCCCAGTAGACGATGGCGATCAGCAAGCTGATCGCGACCCCGTAGAGGGCCCCGTGGCGGGCCACCACGAACGCGAACGGGATCCCCAGCAGCGTCATCACCAGCGCGACGGTGGGGAACGCGATCTTGCGGTGCAGCTCGACGCGCAGCTTGGTGACGTCGAGACCGAGCGCCTCGAGGCCGACGATGTGCTTCCTGAGCTCGCCGAAGCTCATGGTGTCCGAGGCGCGGTCCTCGCGGTTGAAATAGCTCGGCGGCTCGATCTCCCGCGTCCGATGCGCCTGGTGGAAGGCGGTGAACGTGCCCTGCGGCCCGAAGGTGCGGCGCCACCCCCGCTCGAGGTCGTAGGCGACGCCGTCCCACACCGCACGCGCCGCGTATAGTCGGTCGCCCAACCGCCACCCCTTGGCGTCCACGTCGTACACCGAGAGGCCGTACAGGGTGGCGGGCGCGTCGCGGGAAGCGAGCTGGAAGTAGTCGTAGTTGTAGAAGCGCCCGTCGCTGCCGAGGATCCAGCGGTGCTGATTGAGGGTCGAGGCCTGGGGTGGCCGTCCCTTGATCACGTTCATGTCCCTGTCGGCGACCTTGTTGAGCGGGGGCAGGATGTACTCCGCGGCCTCGAACATCGCGAAGCTGGTACAGACCGCGATCACGATGGTGGGCAGCACCGCGCGGTAGACGCTGATCCCGGCGGCCTTGATCGCGGTGATCTCGTTCTGCCTCGCCATCACGCCAAACGTGATGAGCACGGACACGAGCACCGCCACCGGCGTCAAGAGGTGCAGGATCTCCGTGCTGGCGAAGGCGTAGTAGTGGAGGACGACGGCGCCCTTCACCCGGTTGTGCTGAACATCGTCGAACAGGTCCATGAAGCTCACCAGCACGAACAAGGCCCAGAAAGCGGCGAGCACGAGCGCGAAGTTACCGAAGTAGTTGCGCGCGATGTAGCGGTCGAGGATGCCCGGCACGGGAAAGCCGATGCGCGGGACTCTCAGGACCACCACCCGCCGGCCGCCGCCGGGGCGCGGTCGCGCGACGGCGCCGTCATCGGCCCGGGGGCGGGTCCGGATGCGGGGGAGCAGCACCTTGTAGTGGGACGGATCGAGCGGATCGAACGCAGCCTCGCGGTGGTTGAGCCACAGCAGCAAAAGAGCCGCGGCGCCCAGGATGATGTTCGCCGCCCACATCGCGAGCACCGGAGCCATGAGGCCCGTGTCGCCGGCCTGCTCCCCGAGCCGGATGATCACGTAATAGACAAAGATGACGGCGATCGAAAGCCCGAAAGCCGCCGACCGCGCCTCCTTCTTGCTGCCCAGCGAAAGCCCCAGCCCCAGGAAGCCGAAGACCACGCATGCGAACGGGATCGCGAACTTCTTGTGGTACTCGACCTCGAAGCGGCCGTACTCCTTGCGCCCCTTTCCTTCCGCCTTCAACTGCCCGATGGTCTGTGCGAGGTCCGGCAGCGTCATTTCGCGGTCGCCCTTGGCCAGCGGGATCTTGGGAAAGAATTCGTCGTAGGAAAGAGGAAACTGGCCGGCCGCGAAACGGTCCTCGTCGATCTGCTCCGGCGAGGCGGAGTTGAAGGTATAGATGACGCCGTCACGGAGGTCGAGCTCGACCTTGCTGCGCTCGCGATCGATGTCCATGCGCCCGCCGCGCGCGAGTATCGCCCTCGGCTGCTGCGGGTTCTTGGTGTCGTAGATGAAGATGTCCTGCCATTCGCCGGTGGTGGCGGGGATGTCGGACACGTACAGCACCATGTTGCCGCCGGGGATGAGGTCGTCGTTGAAGACGCGCGGAGTCACGCCGGTGCGGGCCTTGCTGACGATGAGGGCAAAGATGATCTCGCGGTAGGCCTGGTTGGCCGCGGGCAGGGCGACGGCCACGATGTAGAAGGTCAACAGACCGGTGGCCATCGAGAGTGCCACCACGGGACGCAACAGGCGGGCAGGGCTGATCCCGCTCGCGCGCAGGGCCACGATCTCGCTGTCGCTGGCCAGCCGCCCAAAAGCCAGCAGCACGCCCATGAGGAACGCCATCGGGATCGTCACCGAGAAGATGCTCGGCAGCAGGAACGCAAAGGCGCGGACGACCGTGGCCAGGTCGGCCCCGCGCGACACCAGCACCTTCATCAGGTTGGAGATCTGGTCGAGCAGCAGGATGAAGGTGAAGAGCAGCAGACCGAGCGCGGTGGGCGGCCAGATCTCCCGGGCCACGTACCCGTCGAGGATCGTCGGCCGGAGCCAGCGGATGAGCGTCACCGGGAAATCTTAGCGGCCCTTGCGATAAGGTGGTTAGGAGGAGGGCACGTGGCAGCCGACATCGAGTCCATTCTTCGCGAGACGCGCGTCTTCGGTCCCCCCGAGGAGTTCCAGCGCAGCGCGCACATCCAGGGTATGGAGGACTACCGAGCGCTGTACGACCGCAGCATCAAGGACCCGGCAGGCTTCTGGGGCGAGCAGGCGCAGACCTTGCGCTGGTCGCGCCAGTGGGACAAGGTGCTGGAGTGGAAGGCGCCTTTCGCGAAGTGGTTTCTCGGGGGGCAGCTGAACGTTTCCGAGAACTGCCTCGACCGCCACGTGGCGACCTGGCGCAAGAACAAGGCCGCGATCATCTGGGAAGGCGAGCCCGGCGACACGCGCACCCTGACCTATCAAGAGCTGCTGCGCGAGGTGTGCCGCTTCGCCAACGTCCTGCGCGGGCTGGGGGTCGAGAAGGGCGATCGCGTCGGCATCTACATGCCGATGATCCCCGAGGCAGCGATCACGATGCTGGCCTGCACGCGCATCGGCGCCACCCACAGCGTCGTCTTTGGCGGCTTCAGCTCCGAGGCGGTGCGCGATCGGATGAACGACGCGGAGGCAAAGGTCATCGTCACCGCCGACGGCGGATATCGCCGCGGCGCGGTCGTGCCATTGAAGGCCAACGTCGACGGCGCGCTGAAGGGCGGCGGATGCAAGTCGGTGGAATCGGTCGTCGTCGTCCGACGCACTGGCGAGACGATTCCGATGCAGGCCGGGCGCGATCACTGGTGGCACGAGCGCATGGAGGCCGCCTCGGATGTCTGCCCCGCGGAGCCGGTGGACTCCGAGCACCCGCTGTACATCCTGTACACCAGCGGCACGACGGGGAAGCCGAAGGGTGTCGTGCACACCACCGGCGGCTACCTGCTGCAGACCGCGCTTACCATGAAGTACGTATTCGACATCAAGGACGAGGACACCTACTGGTGCACGGCCGACATCGGCTGGGTCACCGGCCACAGCTACGTGGTCTACGGTCCCCTGGCCAACGGCGCCACGACGCTGATGTACGAGGGAGCGCCCAACACGCCGGAGCCCGACCGCTTCTGGCGCATGATCGCCCGCCATCGCGTGACCATCTTCTATACCGCGCCCACGGCGATCCGCGCGTTCGTGCGCTGGGGCGAGCAATGGCCGCTGAAGCACGACCTCTCGAGCCTCCGTCTCCTGGGAACGGTGGGGGAGCCGATCAACCCCGAGGCGTGGATGTGGTACCGCACGGTGATCGGCGGCAGCCGGTGTCCCATCGTCGACACCTGGTGGCAGACGGAGACGGGCGCGATCATGATCAGCCCCCTGCCGGGTGTCACGCCGACGAAGCCGGGGTCGGGGACGCTGCCGTTCTTCGGGGTGGAGCCGGAGGTCGTGGACAAGGACGGCACGCCGGTGGCGGCGGACGCCGGCGGCTACCTGATCATCAAGAAGCCGTGGCCTGCGATGCTGCGCACGGTGTACAAGGATCGCGACCGCTACGTCGAGCAGTACTGGAAGAAGTTCCCCGGCATCTACTTCACCGGCGACGGCGCGCGGCGCGACGCCGACGGCTACTTCTGGATCATGGGGCGCGTCGACGACGTCATCAACGTCGCCGGCCATCGGCTGGGCACGATGGAGATCGAAAGCGCTCTCGTGTCCCACGCGCGGGTGGCGGAGGCGGCAGTGGTGGGCCGTCCGGACGACCTGAAGGGGTCGGCGCTCGTGGCCTTTGTGACCGTGCAGCAGGGCGGGGCCACGCCGGACGAGAAGCTCCGCGCGGAGCTGAAAGAGCACGTGGTGCGCGAGATCGGCGCAATCGCGCGACCGGAGGAGATCCGCTTCACCGAGGGCCTGCCCAAGACCCGCAGCGGCAAGATCATGCGGCGGCTTCTGCGCGACATCGCGGCGGGGAAGGAGACCCTCGGGGACACGACGACGCTCGAGGACTATTCGGTGCTGGCGAAGCTGCGTGAGGAGGAGGAGTAGCCTGACCGCGCGGCGGCGGTTCCTGGGGTCCGGCCTGGCCGCGGCGGCTGGACTGCTGCTTCCGGGGTCGGTCGCGGCGTCGTCCGTCTCGGGGCTGGGTGCGCTGCGCGCCCGGTTTCCGGATCTCCGCCGCCGATTCATATTCGAGTACTACCCGTGGTACGGGCGTGACCCCTGGCGTCACTGGGACGCGGAGGATCGGACGCCCCCTTTCGACCTGGCCGCGCCCTACATGCCGCTGCTAGGTGCCTACGATTCGCGGTCGCGCGCGACGATCGAGCAGCATGCGCGCTGGATCGCGGACAGCGGGGTCGGCAGCGTCAACCTGAGCTGGTGGGGCCCGGACAGCTACGAGGACCGCGCCGTGCACGGCGTGATGGACGTGATGCGCGACCACGACCTCAAGGTCACCTTCCACCTGGAGCCCTACGCTCCCGACCGCGGGCGCCGGTTCGCCACCGATGTCCTTTATCTGTTGAAGGAGTATGGCCAGCGGCGGCACTTCGATGCGTTCCTTCTGCTGCAGGACCCGGACGGCTCGGTCGGTCCGGTATTCAAGGGCTTCGAGATGATCCTCCCCCCGACCTCTCGCGACTGCTTCGGGGTCGACCGTCCGGTGGCCAACTTCACCCTTGATCGCGAGTGGCGGCAGGAGCTCGGCACGCTGCGCTCCGTGCTCCGCGGCGATTTCGAGCGCGTGCGCGTGCTGGCCGACAGCTTGAACGTGGACCGCGCGGCCGATGCCGGCTTCGACGGCATCGCCGTGTACGACAATCGGGTGGGGCCGGAGCGATACCCGCCCGTCGCCCGGGCGGCCACCGCACGCGGGCTGCTTTTCTCCTTCAACGTCAACGCGGGATTCCACCTGGTGCGCCCGCGGATGCCCGTGGTGGACGCCTGCGGCCAGGCCGTTCCGCCCCCGGCCTTCCTGCCCGCGGGCGAGGGGCTCGATCTGTCGACGGCGCGGGGGCGTGAGCAGGCGGCCGACCTGTCGCGCCATCGCATCGTCGATTCGTTCGAGGCCACCGTCGCCCTGCAATCGGACCCCGCGCTGCTCAATGCGCAGCGCGGGTTCTTCCTGAGCTACGTCAACTCCTTCAACGAATGGCACGAGGGGCATGCCTTCGAGCCGATGAAGGACGCGGCCGCGCTCACGCGCGAAGAGCGGGCATTCGCCTACGACAATCCGGTGCGCGGGGATTATCGGCTGGCGCTGCTCGTGGCCTTGCTGCGATCGTGAGCAAGGGCCGGCTCGAGGCGTTCGGCGACGGGGTCTTCGCGGTCCTGATCTCGATCGCGCTTTACGTCGCGGTAGCGCTCGTCTGGCTGGTGCCCGACCGGCGGATCGAGTCGACGTTCACTCGATGAACAGCGGCTTCTGACCGGGGCCGCGTTCCAGATCGAGTAGCCGCTCCTTGCGCCACAGCCCGCCCCCGTAACCGCCGAGCCCGCCACCGTGGTTCACGACGCGATGACAGGGGATCACGATGGCGATGCGGTTGAGGCCATTCGCGCGACCGACGGCGCGCTGACCATCGGGCGAGCCGAGCTCGCGGGCGATGTCGAGATACGACCGTGTGCGGCCATACGGGATGCTTCGGAGAAGTGCCCAGACGCGCTCCTCGAAAGGCGTTCCGGGAGCCACCAGCGGAATCGAAAAGGTCTCGAGCGCCCGCGCGAAGTAGGCGGCGAGCTCCGTGCGGAGGGCGGCGAGGTGCTCGTGATCGCCGGGTTCGACGCGTGGGCCGACCCTGCGCTTCAAACCGGCGATCTGGGTCTCGAGCCTCCGGGGGTCCGTGTACTCCAGGAGGCAGATGCCCGCGTCGACCGCCGCCGCCGCCATCGGGCCCAGGGGGGTCTCGATGGTGGAACAAATCACAGTAGGGGCCTCGGTCGCGGCAACCTCGATGCGCATGGCGTGTTCGAGGTTCTATCACGGCGCACCGTTGCCGCCGGTCCGGCGCTGTGTCCTGCCCCTGCTGGGGCCCCTGGACCTGGCAGGCTAGCGGTTTCCGCACTTGACATCTTTCCATACTAATCGTATGGTTATCCATATGAAGACCACTCTGAACATCGATGACTCCGTCTTTGCCCGGCTCAAGCTGGAGGCCGGGCGGCAGGGAAAGACCATGTCGGAGCTCGTCGAAACGGGCCTGCGCCTGCTGTTCAAGGCGCCTGGCGGCCAGCGAAAGCTTCCACCGTTGCCAACCTTCCGGAGCGGCGGTCATCTCGTCGACATCTCCAACCGGGATGCGCTCCATGACGTCATGGACGGGCGCAAGTAGTGTTCGTTGTCGATACCAACGTGCTGGTCCATGCCGCCGACGCGGAATCGCCGTTCCACGATCGCTGCTTCGAGAGCCTGGACAGCTGGAGGAACCGGTCGGCGGCCTGGTTCCTCACATGGCCGGTCGTCTACGAGTTCCTGCGCATCACCACGCACCCACGGGTTCTCCGTAAGCCCTGGGCTCTCACCGAGGGCTGGCGATTCGTGGAATCCCTGCTGGCGTCGCCGGGCTTGACGCTGCTTGCTGCGACGGAGCGTCACGCTGCGGTGAGCAGCGCGACCATCGCAGAGATGCCGCACCTCGCCGGGAACCTCATGCACGACCTCCACACAGCGGTGCTGATGCGCGAGCACGGCATCCGCGTCATCTATACGAGGGACTCGGACTTCCATCGATTCAAGTTCCTGGAAGTCATCGACCCGGTCGCCGGAAAGCCCGCGGTCGGCTGACCCAAGGCCCGCGTAGGCCAAAAGGAGCTCAGTCCACCCCTGTTTGGGCGGCAATCAGGTTCCGATAAGATATGTTATGTCACTTTCTGAACCGCCAACTGCCTGAACGCGGGGCCTTGCGACCGAAGCGCGTCTGCGAGGGTCAGGACCGTCCCCGGAAAGGCTCGAGCCAGCTTCCTGTCCGCGTGACCAGCGGCAGGCCGAGTGACTCGGCGACGAACACGAACTCCGCGTCCCACGCCGACACGCC
>Ga0136614_10001573_pt1 | contig 13534 bp, 15 predicted proteins | sample AntDrymUQ2792106_2_FD_106643 | JGI IMG/M metagenome (GOLD analysis project Ga0136614, IMG submission 106643) | Polar desert sand microbial communities from Dry Valleys, Antarctica - metaG UQ279 (21.06) | ecosystem: Environmental > Terrestrial > Soil > Desert | place: Antarctica: Dry Valley...
AGCCGCGGCTCGTGCACGTTTACAGGTACACGATTAAACGGATCGCGCCCCCCGAGATCGATTTCAGCGTCAACTGCAGCAAAGGCTTTTATGTGCGCACCTACGCTCACGACATCGGCGACACGCTCGGCTGCGGAGCGCACCTGAAGAATCTGCGGCGCACGAGGTCCGGGCGCTTTCCCGTCGATGGCGCCATCACCGTGCAGGAACTGCAGGACTGCGAGCCGGTCGACATCCTCGGCCGCATTCTGACGCTGCCCGAAGTGTCGCGTATGCGCGGCGCCTAACGAAAATACGACGATGGAGGTCCTGCGCTTGATCCCGGAACTCAGCGCGCTTCGCGGGCCAATCTTCGCTGCGATTGGTGTCTTCGATGGTGTGCATCTTGGCCACCAAGCGGTGATCTCGACGTCAGCCGGTCATGCGCGTGAAACAGGCGGAACCCCGGTGGTGATTACGTTTGATCCGCATCCGATGAAGCTGCTCCGCCCTGGCAACGCGCCGCATTTGCTCACCGCAACCGAACACAAGATCGCGCTCATTCGCGATCTCGGAGTTGAGCATCTGCTCGTCATCCACTTCGATCGTGGTTTCGCCGCCACCTCTCCTGAGGATTTCGTGCTCCAGCTCGTGCAGCACGCAAAGCCGCTCCGACAAATCTGCGTCGGACACGAGTGGTCGTTCGGGAAAAACCGCGCTGGCAATCTCGACTTGCTGAAAAAGCTGGGCGCGCAGCACGACTTTGAGGTTATCGGCATCAAGCCTGTGGCGGTGACTGGCGCGGTGGTCAGTAGCACGGCGATTCGCGCTGCAGTCGAGGAAGGCGACCTCGCCAAAGCGGCGGAGATGCTCGGACGCGAATACTCTATTCTCGGGACGGTCAAGAAGGGCGCGCAACTCGGCCGCGAGCTTGGATTTCCAACCGCAAACCTCAGCGCGCACAGCGAGCAGTTCCCTCCGAATGGCGTCTACGCCGCCGAAGCACGACTCGACGGCGCGACCTTGCGCGGGGTCGCAAATCTCGGCTACCGCCCCACGATCGAAGCGGCGAAGCCCGAGCGGCTGCTTGAGCTACATCTCTTTGATTTGAAGAGGGACATCTACGGCGAAGATGTCGAAGTCCGCTTCCTGCGTTATCTCCGGCCGGAGCAGAAGTTCAGAAGCCTGGACGAGCTAAAAGCGCAAATCGCGCGCGACGTCGAAGCCGCGCACGCACTGGGGTGTTAGAAGCGTTGCCCGCGCACTCGCGCGAAGGCGAATGTCGTCCCTAACGCGGTCACCATCAGTCCCGCACACAGTGCAATCGCGGAGATCGTCGCGATCGGCATCGCCACCAGGAACGCCGCTGTTCCAGCGAGAAACTCGCCCGAAACAAGGAACGCGACGAAGCACGCGATGACCGTCGCACCAATCAGGATCACACTGCGGACAGATCGTCGCTGGCGAGGAGCGGGCAACTGCTGCATGACGCCCGCGGTGAATCCGTCGTCGTCAATGTAAGAGGCCTCGTCGCGCAGTTGCGCGTCCAGCCAATCCTCTTGCAGTTGCTCTTCCATTTAGTTCTTAGACCATTCCGCGAGCGTCTTCTTCAATTTTTCCCGACCGCGCAGCACATTGGTTTTGACGGTGCCAAGCGGGATCTCGAGGACGCGTGCAGCTTCATCATGCGATAAGCCGTTCTGGCAGCAAAGCAAAACCGCGGTTCGCTCGTGGAGGGGAAGTAGCTGCAATGCGTGTGCCAGGTCCTGGCGCAGTGCGACATCGACCGTGTCAGGGTCATGCTGCGCTTCGAGCTGCGTCTCGTCGATCCCGACCAGCTCCTTCCGCCGGCGCGCTTCTTCGCGAAAGCAGTTATAGGCGATGCGGTAGAGCCAGGTGGAGAACTTCGCTTCGCCGCGGAAGCTGCGGATGTGCTTGTAAGCGCGGATAAACGTCTCCTGCGCGAGGTCGTCGGCCAGTGTGATGTCACTTCTGCTGAGCTGCCGCAGGAGACCGCGCACCGCCGATTGATGCCGCCGCACGAGCTCCGAGAAGGCGTTGTGATCTTCATCGAGGAGGACTCGTGCGACGAGGTCTGCATCGGTCAGCGACACCCGGGCAAGCTAGGACACGCGCGGAGTGTTGTCGGTACTCGTGTTGGTGAGCACCGGCTTGTTGCTCTCCATTTTCCACACGGTCAGGTAACCAGCGCCCATCAGGAACGGGATCATGCCGAGGGCCCACGCGCCGTCTTCCCAATCGTTCACTGCTCCCAGGAAAACCATCAACCCAATGCCGATCATCATCAGCACCACGCCGCGCCGCATGTCGGAACGAGCGCGGATCGGTCCGACTGGAGCGGCGAAGAGCTCGGGCGGAACCGGCTGCCCGCGCTCCACCATCATGCGGACCGTGCGATGCAACGAGCGCGCCTTCCAGTAATTGAAGAACATAATCAGTCCGACAATGAGCACGGGCGCTCCGAAGAGCGTCGAGAAGATGATGCCGACGATCGGTATGGCCATCAATGCACCCAAATCTTCGGAGTCATCGCCGCCATGTTTCGTGGTCACACTGCGAGAACCACGATCGTGCCGCCCGAGATTGAGTTGGACATGATTTCGAACCTTCCGCTCGATACGGGCTTCGAGTGAGTCATCGTCATCGCGAGTTGGCGACGCCGTAGCCGCGGCCGCCGGAGAGGCAATTGCAGGGGCGGGAGGAGGAGCGGCCGGGGTGGGCGTCGGCGGTGTGGCGGTAGCGTTTGGATCCTGCGCGAGCGCGCCGAAAACCAGGCCGCTCAAGCAGAGGAGGGTTATGAGAGTAGTTTTCATCATTGTTCGTTTGCAGTGAGATGCGCGCACCAGTTGTTTTGGATTCAACTATCTTGCTCTGGGTCCGTCCCGAGATTGACCTTGCATGCGAAGGGCCGCTGGACATTATTTCAGCCCGCTTCAGATGCGGGTGTAGCTCAGTGGTAGAGCACCTCCTTGCCAAGGAGGACGTCGCGAGTTCGAGTCTCGTCACCCGCTCCAAATTTGATGCGCGAGTTGGACAGGGAATCGAGCCCGATAGGCGGCAGGCCAATGCTCGACAGCCGCATCGTCGTGTATATTGCGAGCAATGGGCATTCCCTTACGGCGTCAGATCGGCCGCGTTTTTCCGAAGTCCCTCCGGCCCGCGATCAAGAGCCAGCTGTTCTCGTTGGCGAGCAGGCGATTCCATGGAATACCGCGCGCACGCGTCAGCTTGGTCGAAGCTGGAGACACCGCCACGTTATCCATCGACAACACCAGCGTGATTCTCGCTCAGCCCTTCGCGGATGTTTCGATCTGGTGGCTGCAGGAACACCCTGAAGATCTGCTTGAGGTGACCGTCCTTCTGAAGCTGGCCGCCGCAGTCGACGGCGTAATGCTCGACATCGGAGCTCACGTCGGAATGTTCGCAGCGCTCTTCTGCACAGCATCGGCGCACGACGTCCTTTGCTTCGAGCCGGTCGCCGCGTCGCAGAAGGCGATCGAGGAGACCGCCGCACTGAACGGTTTCGGTGATCGCATTCAGGTGGTGGTAGCGGCCGTTGGCGACCGGGTTGGAGTGACAAGCATGCACCTGGATGCGGCCACGGGGTTTGCCCAAGCTCAGAACTACGAATCCTCGCCGGTGAGCTCCAGCGAACAAATTGTTGTCCAAACAACGACCGTCGACGCCATCCGTCAGACTACCGACAAGAAAGTCGGACTCTTGAAGATCGACGTAGAAGGGTTCGAAGCAGAGGTCCTCGAAGGAGCAACGCAGACACTCTTGGGGGACCAGCCAGTCGTCGCGATCGAAATTCACAACGATTATCTGAGTGAGCGCGGGGTCAGTTTATCCAGAATGCTAACCAAGCTGGAAGACCATGGCTACCGCTTGATGCAGTTAAACGGCAGGGCAACCTCAGCCTCCGCAGCTGCTCGGACATTTCTGCCAAGGGCGCATCTGCTTGCTGTTCCCAAAGCGCGACAACTGCACTACCAGCAACTCCTCCAGACGTAATGCTGCCGGAATTTCGGCGAATCTCATTCAGCGAAGCACTCTAACGCTGCAGCCTGATCTCACTCGCTGCTCGAGCGGTAGCCACTGAATCGATGAAGCGCCCGCTCTTGCTCAGGATTAGTCCGCTCGCGTTGCGGACAGCCCTTTACTACCGCTTCTACAGGTCGCATCGCGCGGCGTGGGAGTCGTTATACGAACGAGCTCAGCTGCATTTCGCGCCGGGAAAGTGCATGCGCCTTTTGCCGACCGATGAAGGTCACTCGGATATCGCGTTTACTGGGTTCTACGAGCTTCCGCTCAGCCGGATCATCGCGGCGCATGCCCGAAAGTCCGGTGGCGGTCTGATGGTCGACGTCGGCGCCAACTACGGTGATTTCGCGCTGCTCTGGGCCGCCGCATCCCCGCAGCATCGGGTGATCGCGTTCGAGGCATCGCCGCGCAACCACGCGCCGGTGCGTGAAAATGCGCGTTTGAATGGCTTGGAACAGCAGATCGAAGTGCGAGAACTCGCCCTCGGTCGCGAGGCACGGACACTCGAGTTTTCACTGGGTGGCGACGAGCAGACTGGCTGGGGCAGCTTCGCCCTCGCTGGCGCAGTGCAGACGACGCATGTGCCTGTGGTCACGCTCGACAGCCAACTGCCTGCCGACACTGTCATCGAGTTGCTGAAGATCGACGCGGAAGGCGCCGACACCTGGGTGCTGCGCGGTGCGCGTGGGCTGCTTGAGAACAAACGCATCAAGCACATCTACTTTGAACAGAACAAGGAACGCATGGCGGCCTTGGGAATCGCCGAAAAGGAGCCGATCGATTTTCTGCAAAGCCTCGGCTACACGGTCAAGGCCCTAACGAACGCAGAAGCAGAATTAGTGGAATACCACGCCGCCGTGGTGAACGCGCAGCCTTGATCGCCGACCCAGGTGCTACTTGTCAGTCAAGGCGGCGTTCTGGAGCACCACGCGATAGCCATCTGGATCTTCATACGTGACACCTTCGCGATCCCAGTAGGGATTCGCAGAGGGAACGGGCGCGTAGCCAAGGGTTCGGATTCGAGCCACCGCCGCGAGCCACTGACCGCGATTCGGCAAGTAGAACACGAGCAGGTTTTCGCCTGTCGGCGCTAGCCCCACGGTGTGGCCTCGCTGGTGCGTGAACTCGAGGTGATAACCCGAACCGCGATGTCCGAGCATGACGCCATCGAAGCCTTCGTGATCTTCAAACGAAGCGAGCACTTCGAAGTCCAGCGCCTCGGTATAGAACCGTACGACTCTGTCGAGCTGGTCAGTCGCGCGCGCGACCCGCAGATGTGCGGCACGCAGCATCCTCAAGAAGAGAGCCAGCGCTTCGCGACCAAGAGATCCTCCTGGACGAGGGCATGATTTGCCTGATGAATCTCGAGCCGCACATCCGCACCTGCGGTTCGCAAAAGACTCGTTAGGCGCTGCGCATTTTCGAGCGGAATAATCGGATCATTTCGACCGGAACTAATCAGGACCGACTTGCCGGAAAGGTCGCTCCCTGGGGGATCCGATAGTGGGACCATGGCGCGGAAGAGAATGGCAGCAGCGAGCGTTTCAGGTCGGACGAGCAGCATCGCCGCCGCAATATTTGCACCGTTCGAATAGCCGACGGCAGTGATCTGATCCGCGGCAAATTTGTATTTAGGGGCGGCCACCGCCACGAAGTCTGCCCGCTCGTTCGCGCGGCGCACCACATCCTCTTCATCGAACAATCCTTCCGCGAAACGACGGAAGAAGCGCGGGGCGCCGTTCTCCGACACCTTGCCGCGCGGGCTAAGAAGCGTCGCGTCCGCGTCGAGCTCACGACCAAGCGGCAGCAGGTCGGATTCGTCGCCGCCGGTGCCGTGTAGCAGCAGCCAAACGCGCGGGTTGTCGCCGGAACCCGGCAGGTAACGGTGAATGAAATCGATGTCGCTCATTTGAGGGCGCAACTACAGGTTAGCCATGAGCTCCGGCGCGCCAATCTACATCTGGCGCCGCAGCGTAACGCGGCGCTGGCTTGGCCAGGACGAACCACAGCTGGAGCAAGCGACGGCCGGGAGCTTCGCAATTGTCGAAAAGCCAGACCGCGTGCGCGTGAGCGTGGAAGCGCCCTGCCCGAATCGGAGGGCGGCCGATCGACTGGTGTGCTCCTTCGGCGGTGCAGTCGAGAAGCTGCCAGCTGATTGGCTGGCTCGCTTTGCAAGCGCGGCCGCATCGAAGCCAATTCGCATCGGCCATCGCCTCGTCATCACGGCTCAGCCGCGGGCAGCCCAGCAGAGCGCGGCCAACCTGATGATTCCCGCCGGCGCCGCCTTCGGCACCGGCGACCACGCAACCACCGCCATGTCTCTGCGCATCCTCGAGCGCGTCACCCGTTCGCGCGCCGCAGGATGGTGCATGCTGGATGCAGGCACGGGCTCAGGCATTCTCGCTCTGGCCGCGCATCGCTTTGGCGCGCGCGAGGTTCTGGCGATCGACAACGATCGCCTCGCCGTCTCGACTGCCAAAGCCAACGCTCAGCAGAACGGCATCCGCAGGGTGAAGTTTCTCGTCGGCGACGTAAAGAGCGCGATGACCACCGGCCGCTTCGACGTCATCACCGCGAACCTTTACTCCGAGCTGCTGCGTGAACTTGTGCCGCGCTTCCGCAAGGCGCTCGCTTCGGACGGCGCGTTAATTCTCTCCGGGGTAATGCGCGGCCAGGAAGCGGATTGCTCGCGCGCCCTCCGCTCCGCAGGATTCACGATCGCAGAGACGCGGCGACGCGGAAAATGGATCGCGCTGCTGGCTCACTCCTCCTAATCCTACTCCCAATCCTACTCCTAATCTCTGCCTTGAGGCTCAGGAGTAGGAGTAGGATCAAGAGCAGGAGATTGGCAAAAACGCGGTTGACGGCGGTAAACGCTAAACGCACCTTGCCCTCACCCAAGGCGGTCTTCTTTCCTGCATCGACGCGGTTGGATCTGTTAGACCGCGACCCATCTTATGCAGGCCGAAGAACTCGCTTACGTCATCCTGACGCCTTACTCGATGCGCAAGTCGCGCACCGGCGGCATCATCTCGCGACTTATTTCGCGGACCGGTCTGGACGTCGTCGCAGGGCGGATGTTTGCACCCAGCGATGAGCTCGTGCGGCGATACGCAGAGACCATCGTGACCGAAACGGACGCGCGGCATCGCGCCACCCAGGAGCTGCTGCGCGAGTACGTGACCCGCAACTTCACCGGCGCAACCAATGGCGACCGTGCGCGTGTTTTGATGCTCGTCTTCCGCGGCGCGGAAGCGATCGCCAAAATCCAGCGCGTAGTCGGCCATATCGTCCATGAGCGGACTAGCGGAGAGACGGTGCGCGATACCTACGGCGATTACGTCACCGACAACTCCGGGAAGGTGACCTACTTCGAGCCCGGCGTGCTCGCCGCATTCGATCGCAATTCCGTGGAAGCGGACCTGAAGTTTTGGGCAGAATTCTCGGACTCAGACGGCGGCATCCTTGATCGCGTGATCGCGTATCCGGACAGCGCAAAGGTCGAGAAGACGCTCGTGCTCATTAAGCCGGACAACTTCAAGTTCCCCAACCTTCGTCCGGGCGGCGTGATCGAAGTGTTCTCGCGCACCGGCCTATCCATCGTTGGGTTCAAAGTGCACCGCATGAGCGTGGGGCAAGCCGAGGAGTTTTACGGCCCAGTCTTGCCGGTTCTCGAGTCGAAGCTTGGCGCCGACAGAGGTCGCTCCGCGTGGGAAGACATTGTGCAGTTCATGTCCGGCGGACGACCAACCGCCACTCACCCGGCGCAGCGGAACGCGCCCGGCACCGAGAAGTGCATTGCGCTTGTCTACCAGGGCGAGAACGCAGTCGCGAAAATCCGCGAAGTCCTCGGGCCTACCGACCCAAGCAAGGCGCCGCCCGGATCAATTCGGAAGGAGTTCGGCGAGTCGATCATGGTCAACGCCGCGCACGCTTCCGATTCCGCCGAAAACGCGAAGCGCGAGATGGGAATCGTGCAGGTGGACGAGAATAACTTCAAACCTCTGATTGAAAGCTTCTACCAGCGCCAATAGCTTGCGCTCCCTTTCCCTCGAACCCTTAACCAGCATGCTAACCATGGAAATTTCTGAGCGCGCCGCACGTTTAACGCCCTCCCTCACCCTGTCGATCGACAGCAAGGCGAAGGCGATGAAATCAGAGGGTCTCGACGTCTGCGGATTCGGAGCCGGCGAGCCGGATTTCGACACACCGGAGCACATCAAAGACGCGGCCATCGCGGCGCTGCAGGGCGGCTTCACCAAATACACGCCGAGTGCCGGACTCCCCGAGTTGCGACAGGCGATCGCGGACAAATTCCAGACGGACAACGGTATCAGCTACAAGCCCAGCCAGGTCGTCGTTAGCAGCGGGGCGAAGCACTCCTGCTACAATGCGATTCTGGCGACCTGCCAGGAAGGCGACGAGGTCATCATCCCGTCGCCTTACTGGGTCAGCTATCCCGACATGGTTCGCCTCGCCGGTGCGGAGCCGGTCATCGTCCCCACTACGGAGCGCAACGGCTGGAAGATGCGCGCGGAAGATTTCGAGAACGCGATGACGCCGCGCACCAAGATGGTCATCGTAAACAGCCCGAATAATCCTTCCGGCGCTGTGTATACCCGCGAAGAAATGGAGGGCATCGTGCAGATCGCGTCCGATGAGGACATCTACATTTTATCCGACGAGATCTACGAGAAGCTCATCTACGACGACGTGAAGCACGTCAGCGTGGCGTCGCTTTCGAAAGAAGCTTACGACATCACGATCACGGTGAATGGCTTCAGCAAAGCCTACGCGATGACTGGTTGGCGGCTCGGTTATCTTGGCGCGCCGGAAGCGGTCGCCAAGGCCGTGGATTCAATCCAGAGCCACAGCACTTCGCATCCGGTTTCCTTTGCCCAACGCGGCGCGATCGCGGCCCTGAAGGGCGATCAACAACCGCTGGTCGACATGCGCGAAGAGTTCGATATCCGGCGCAACTACATGTACGATCGGATCACCAAGATCCCGAATATCACCGCCGTCCGGCCGCAGGGCGCGTTCTATATTCTGGTCAATATCAGCCAGCTCGGCTTGAGCTCGCAGAACTTCGCGGATCGTTTGCTGAGCAAGGCGAACGTTGCCGTGATTCCTGGCGCGGCCTTTGGTGATGATCGCACCGTCCGTCTGAGCTACGCCACGAGCATCGACATCATCAAGAAGGGTCTCGATCGCTTTCAGGATTTTTGCCGCACGCTCTGACGGATTGCTGATTCTTGAGCGCTGATTTCTGATTTGGGCGGCCGCCGAATTCGACGGCGAGGACTCTAACAAATCAGCATTCAGAAATCATAAATCAGCAATGCCCTCCGGCTCCCTAGCGCTGATTCTCCACGCGCACTTGCCGTTCGTTCGGCATCCCGAGCACGAGGAATTTCTTGAAGAATCGTGGCTCTTCGAAGCTATTACCGAGACCTACATCCCTCTCGTCCGCATGATGCAGCGCCTCGTCGCGGACGAGGTGCCTTTCAAGTTGGCGATGAGCATTACGCCACCGCTCTGCGCGATGCTGCAGGACGAACTGTTGCGCGAGCGATACGTCCAGCATCTCGGGCGCTCGATCGGTCTCGCGCGACGCGAGCTGGAGCGGAATAGGGATCGCCCTGAGCTTCTCGAGCTCGCCCGTTTCTACTGCGAATTGTTGGTGGAAACCCGGAAGTGTTTTGAAGGATGGCAGCGCGATCTCGTCTCCCTTTTTCGCCTGCTCCGCGATGCCGGCGTGCTCGAAATCGTGGCGTCGGCCGCTACGCATGGATTGCTGCCGTTGCTCGCGCAATCACCGCAAGCAGTCCGCGCGCAGGTGCTCATTGGCTGCGACGCCTACCGAGACGCCTTTGGTGCGGAGCCCGACGGATTCTGGCTGCCAGAATGCGCTTACGCACCTGGCATCGAGACGGTCTTGCAGGAGGCGAACATCCGCTGGTTCGTGCTCGAAGACCATGGGCTGCTGCTTGCCAAGCCGCGACCGCGCATCGGAATCTTTGCACCATGTTTTACTCCGGCTGGCCCGGCCGCGTTCGCGCGCGACCCCGATTCAAGCCGGCAGATCTGGAGTGCCGAAGCAGGATACCCGGGCGATCCGGCCTACCGTGATTTCTACCGCGATGTCGGCTTCGATCTTCCGCCTGATCATGCCTTCGCGCACTCGCGCGACAAGACGCCGAGATTTACCGGGCTGAAGTATCACCGCATCACGGGCGGGGACGGTGCGAAGGAAAACTACAATCGCGCCTGGGCGGACGACGTCGCGCAAGTCCACGCCGAACATTTCCTCGAAGCACGCCGGCAACAGCTCGGCGAATTGCGCGCCGCGGTCGAGAATCCGCTCGTCGTGATGCCGTTCGATGCGGAACTGTTTGGGCACTGGTGGTACGAAGGACCGCGTTTCCTTGAGCTCCTCATTCGCAAAGCGGCGGCGCAGAAAGATGTCATCGCGCTGACAACCCCAAGCGACTATTTGACTGCGCATCCCCGCCTTGAGGTGGTGGAACCGGCCGCCTCCAGCTGGGGCGAAAAAGGTTATTGGGAAGTCTGGCTGCAGGAGAGCAACTCGTGGATTTACCGGTCCCTGCATTCTGCGGCGCGCCGGATGACAGAGATCGCGCGCGCTTGCGCCGATGATGCGAGTCCGCTCACCGAGCGGGTGTTGCGACAACTGGCGCGTGAGTTACTGCTCGCACAGTCGAGCGATTGGGCATTCTTGATGAAAACCGGAACAGCGAAACACTACGCCACGCAACGAACGGAGAACCACATTGCGCGCTTCAACCAACTCCACGCGCAACTGAGCGACGCGAATATCGATGAACGCTTCCTTTCCGAATGCGAGTCGCGCGATAACCTCTTCCCCCATGTGCAATGGCGGCATTACCTCTGATTGTCGGTTCGCATTTCCTATCACGAAGCGGACCGCCGCATTGTTGCTCGCACTTGCCTGCGCCGTTCACGCGCAGGAAACACCGGCTCCGCAGCCAACTTCCTCCACGGCGAAAGCGATCCCGATCAGCTTCGTGCCTCCGCCCATGGACGGTACGATCAGCCTCGGCATCTACGATGCAAAGGGAACACTCGTGCGCGTCCTGCATCGCGAGGCTGATGTAGAGGAGTTCGAGGCTGGCACTGACGCGCTGAAGACGAGCTGGGACGGAAAAAATGACGCGGGCGAGATGATGCCGTCCGGCAAGTATCACGCGCGCGGTTACGCCGTAGACGCTGACGTGGAAGGCGTTGGTTATTTCTTCAACGACTGGGTGACGGACGAGAAATCGCTCCGCATCACGAAGATCACCGCGATTGAGCTAGAGAATGGCGTCCCGCTGCTCAGCGCGAAGCTGGTCGACGGCGGAACGCTCTCGTTGCTCGGCGACATGAACGCGAACGTGATGAACACCGGCCAGGAGCGGCCGCGCCATGACAAATGCGAAGGCGCGGCGGGCCTGGCGCAAGTGGTCGAGCCGATTTCGTGCGCGCCCGGCAAAGGGAGCACGCGTTGGGTGATCGACCGCGTCGCGCACGAAGGGACGGAGGTTAAACAATTCTCTGGGTCGGGCGAGCTTCTGCGGCGGCTCAGCATTCCCGCCGAAGATCCGCAACCGCAGCAGATCGCTGCGTCGCAGGATGCGGACATGATTCTGCTCCTGGAGGAGAACAGCGCGAGGCAGCGGCTGCGCTCACTCACTCTACTCGCGACCAAGAGCGACTCGGGCCAGGCGATCTCAGATTGGAAGGTGGAATGGGAGAAGACGATCGCTGTACACAAAGATTTCGGCGTCGCGAACGGCAAGCCGGTGGCATCGGGAGGAAAGGCGCCGGGTGACCGAATCTCAGCGAAGCTACAGGCCAACGCGCTGCAGAAGGATGCGCGCTCAACGCTGGAGATAGTGGTCGGCTACGACGCGGATGGAAGCTTCCTCAAGACTGCGAATGGGTTGCCGCTGCAGAGCATCAGTGAGACGCCGCATCTCACGCGCATCGTGCTCGCACCCCATGGTGAAAACACGATCGATGTCTTCCAGGATGACGCAGCGGTGGTTGAGCAGTTCCGGGCTACCGATCTAAATCAGATGATGGCGTTCGACTGCGGCGAAATTGAATTGAAATAAACGGCGCGACCCGTGCAATGTGAACGATGCCGCACGACATCGTCTATTTCGATCTCGAAACGCAACGCACCGCCAACGACGCCGGTGGTTGGGACCGCAAGTGCAACATGCGGATGTCGGTCGGGGTGACCTTCAGCACGGCCACGGGTGGCTATCAGGTCTTCAGCGAAGCGCGCGTCGATCAACTGATTGACCGGCTCCGTCGCGCCGATCTCGTGGTCGGCTACAACGTGCTCAACTTCGATTACCACGTGCTCATGGGCTACACGATCCTCGATCTGGTGAACGAATTGCGCACGGCTGATCTCATGCTGGACATGGAAAAGCGACTCGGTCATCGGCTCGCCCTGGACTCCGTAGCCAACGCGACTCTCGGCGTGCAGAAGACTGCGGCGGGACTGGATGCGATCCGTTGGTGGCGCGAGGGGCGCGTCCTGGAGATCGCGGAGTATTGCTGCTTCGACGTGAAGGTAACCAAGCTGGTGCACGAGCACGGCTGCCGGCACAAGGAGCTGTTCTTCCATGATCGCTTCGCGCAACGGCAGCGGGTCGACATCGACTGGAGCCATCTCGATTGAGCCGCGCGCGGCCCGACGTTGTAGGGAAGCTGCCAGCTTCCCCAGTCTGAAACACGGGAAGCTAACAGCTTCCCCTACAAATTTCTTCGAGCGCTCGTCTCCTCGGCCAGAAAGCGTCGCTAGTCACTGCTCCGAATCTTTGTTTACTTAGCGGCCATGTCATCGACGCCTGAGCTGCAGCAAACAGTGGGAAAGACGGCAGCCTTCAGCGGCACTTCGCTGCACACTGGCGAGAAGGTGACGTTGCGTCTGCAGCCGGCGCCGGCCGACTTCGGGATCAAGTTCAAGCGCAAGGATCTCCAGGACGAGCCGACGATCGACGCGAAAATCGAGAACCTGAAGACAGTGGAGCGCGCGACCACTATTGGCGAGGGCGCGATGCGTGTGCACACGGTGGAGCACATCCTCTCCGCGCTCGCCGCCATGGGAGTGGACAACGCGCTCATCGAGATGGATGCGAACGAGCCGCCCATTGGCGACGGCAGCGCGCAGCCGTATGTCGAACTGATCAAGAAGGCAGGCATCGTTTCGCAGGAGACGCGGCGCCGTGTCTTCGTCGTGCGCGAGCCGATTCACATCGAGACGAAAAACGGCTCACTGCTCGTGGTCTTGCCCGATGACAAGTTCCGTATCTCCTGCACCCAAGTCGGCCCGGAGGGTCGCTTCGCGCAGTTCCTCAGCACAGAGGTGACGCCGGCGATCTACGAGCGCGACCTCGCGCCCGCGCGTACCTTCGTTTTCTACGAAGACGTCGAGCCGCTGATCGAGAAG
>Ga0136614_10001574_pt1 | contig 13531 bp, 15 predicted proteins | sample AntDrymUQ2792106_2_FD_106643 | JGI IMG/M metagenome (GOLD analysis project Ga0136614, IMG submission 106643) | Polar desert sand microbial communities from Dry Valleys, Antarctica - metaG UQ279 (21.06) | ecosystem: Environmental > Terrestrial > Soil > Desert | place: Antarctica: Dry Valley...
ATGAGCGGCGGGCGGGTCCAGATCGTCGGTGCGGACCCGGTCGGGTCGGTCTACTCGGGCGGCAGCGGGCGGCCGTACCTCGTCGAGGGTGTCGGCGAGGACTTCTGGCCGTCTGCGTACGACCCGAAGGTCTGCGACCGGATCATCGCGGTGTCCGATGGTGACTCGTTCGCGATGACCCGGCGGCTGGCGCGCGAAGAAGGGCTGCTCGTCGGCGGCTCGTGCGGGATGGCGGTGGCCGCGGCGTGCCAGCTCGCCGGCGAGCTGGCCGGCACTCCGGAGGGCGCGGACGCGGTGATCGTCGTACTGCTGCCGGACAGCGGGCGCGGCTATCTCGCCAAGGTGTTCGACGATGCGTGGCTGGCGCGGTACGGCTTCGCCCCGGCGGCGTCCGGGCTGAGCGTCGGCGACGTGCTGCGGACGAAGAGCGGGGGCATCCCGGCGCTGGTGCACACCCACCCGACCGAGTCGATCGCCGAGGCGGTGGCGATCCTGCGCGAGTACGGGGTGTCGCAGATGCCGGTCGTGCGGGCCGAGCCGCCGGTGATGGCCGCCGAGGTCGCCGGCGCGGTGAGCGAGCGGGACCTGCTGGAGGCGCTGTTCGGCGGCAAGGCGTCGCTGGCCGACCCGGTTGAGCAGCACATGACCGACCCGTTGCCCAGCGTCGGTGCCGGCCAGCCGGTCGCCGAGGCGGTGACAGCGCTGCAGGACGCCGATGCGCTGCTGGTGCTGGAGGACGGCCGGCCGGCCGGCGTGCTCACCCGGCACGACCTGCTCGGCCACCTCGCCACCTGACCGCCCGGACCAGCGACTTGTCACCGCCCGGCGGCGCTAGAACGCCCTCTCACGGTGACAAGTCGTCAGGTCGGGACGATGGCGTAGTCGTGTAGGCGCAGCCGGCGGGTGCGCTGCCGGTACTGCCAGCTGAACCGCGGCCAGATCGCGGTGTTGCGGCCGGTGTCGTCGATGTACCAGCTGGAGCAGCCGGACTGCCAGACCGACCCGTCCAGGTGGCCCTGCACGTCGGCGACGTACGCGTCCTGCACGTCCTGCCGCACGTCGACGGCGCCGCCGTGCCGCTCGCCGAGCCGCAGCGCGTCGAGGATGTGCGCGACCTGGCTCTCGATCATGTAGATCATTGAGCTGTGCCCGAGGCCGGTGTTTGGGCCGACGAGCAGGAACAGGTTCGGGAAGCCGGACACCGAGATGCCGAGGTGCGCGCCGGCGCCCTCGCGCCGCCACTTGTCGGCCAGGTCCTCGCCGCCGAGCCCGCGCAGCCGCAGCCTGGTCAGGTTGCCTGTGACCTGGAAACCGGTGCCGAGGACGATCGTGTCCACTGGGCGCTCGACGCCGCTGCGGTCGACGATGCCGGTGGGCGCCACTCGCTCGATGCCGGTGGTGACCAGCTCGACGTTCGGCTGGCTCAGCGCCGGGTAGTAGTCGTTGCTCAGCAGGATCCGCTTGCAGCCGATCTGGTAGTCCGGCGTCAGCCGCGCGCGCAGGTCGGGATCGGGCACCTGCCGCGCGAGGTGGCGCCGTGCGTTCCGCTCGATCAGTGCCATGAACCGCGGGTGCACCGCGAAGCCCAGCGCCCGCGTCTCGAGCACGGCATACACCAGCGCGCGGAAGGCGGTCAGCACCGCCGGGGCCCGCCGGAACAGCGACTTCTCCAGGTCGCTGATCTCGCGGTCGGGCTTCGGGGTGACCCACGGCGCGGTGCGCTGGTACACGTCGAGATGCTCGACCGCGGGCTGGATCTGCGGCACGAACTGGGTCGCGCTCGCGCCGGTGCCGATCACGGCAACCCGCCGCCCGGTGAGGTCGTGGTCGTGGTCCCAGTGCGCGGAGTGGAACGACCGTCCCTCGAACGTGTTCAGGCCGGGGATGTCCGGGAGACGGGGCCGGTGCAGCGCTCCGACGCCGGTGACGACCGCTTGGGCCGTCAGCGTCTCGCCACCAGCGAGCTCGACCGACCACAGCCCGACCGCTTCGTCGTACGTCGCGCCGCGCATCTCGGCGCCGTAGCGCAGGTGCGGCTTCAGGTCGTACGTGTCGACGCAGTGCCGCAGGTAGTCCCAGATCTCGTCGGCGGGGGAGAAGAAGCGGGTCCAGTCAGGGTTCTGCTCGAACGAGAACGAGTAGAGCGGGCTCGGGACGTCGCACGCGCACCCGGGGTAGGAATTGTCCCGCCAGGTGCCGCCGAGGTCGGTGTCCTTCTCCAGCAGCACGAAGTTGTCGATGCCGGCCTGCTTGAGCTTGATGCCCATGCCGATGCCGGCGAACCCGGCGCCGACCACGACGACGCGGTGGTCCGGGCGAGTCGATGTGCTGGTCACGCGCTGGACCATACCGTCGGTACGTCGGCTGGTTGCCGCTGGGCTCAGCACCATCGAATGCGGGAAAGTGGCTGCGTTTGGCCCGAGATTCTCCACCACTTTCCCGCACTCGCGGGTTCGTGCAGCTGGGACCTTGCGAGGCAGGCGGTTCATCGACTATCGTCGATAGTCGATGACCTCGACGCCGCTGGAACGTGCTGGAGCGGTGGAGTACGCGAGCTGGTTCAAGGCGTTGGCCGATGCCACGCGGATCCAGATCGTGTCCTTGCTGGCCCGGCGTCGTACGCCGATGACGGTCGGCGAGATCGTTGCAGCGGCGGGTGTGGGCCAGTCGACGGTGTCCCACCATCTGAAGATTCTCGCCAAGGTCGGGTTCGTGCTGGTGGAGCGTCGCGGCACAGCCAGTCTGTACCGGATCAATGACAGCTGCGTCAGCTGCTTTCCCTCTGCCGCCGATGTGGTGATGGGCAATCCCGTTCCGGCTGTCTCTTCCAGCGACTGAAGAGAGAGCCCATGGCCGACCACGAGATCATCGAGCACTACTCAGCGCTGGCACGAGCTGCGCTGGCCGGCGAGACGATCCGCGACTGCGGCCCCGACGAGTTCAACCAGGGCAGCTTTGGCACCGGCGGATACGACAACCTCCTCGATCTTCCGTCGGGCGCGATGCAGGCAAGCCTGGGGTGCGGTAATCCGCTGGCCGTGGCCGACTTGCGTGCCGGTGAAACGGTTCTCGACCTCGGCTCCGGAGGCGGGATCGACGTACTGTTGTCGGCGCAGCGGGTCGGACCCGACGGCAAGGTGTACGGCTTGGACGCCAGCGCCGACATGGTCGAACTCGCGCGCGTCAACGCGCACCATGCCGGTGCGGCCAACGTGGAGTTTCTGCACGGCAGCATCGAGAATGTCCCACTCCCGGCGAAGTCAATCGGCGTGGTCATCTCCAACTGTGTGATCAACCTGGCAAGCGATAAGTCCGCCGTGTTCGCCGAGGTCTTCCGGGTGCTCCGGCCGGGCGGCCATCTGGGGATCAGCGACGTCATCGCCGACGACGGCTCTCCACTAGCACGACGGATGCAGGCAGCCCAACGGGTGGGTTGCGTGGCCGGGGTTCTCACCACCGGCGAGTACCAGAGCATGCTGACCGCAGCTGGACTCGTACACGTCTCGGTCAGGCCCACAACCGATCACGGCGACGGCGTGCACTCGGCCATCATCCAGGCAGCCAGGCCGATGGCAGCTGACTGACCCGTCACCCCGACATGAGTTCGGCGAGAAGTCCGCGGACATGCCCGTCGATGTCGTCGCGGATGCGGCGGACGGTGTCGACGTCCTTGCCGGCGGGGTCTTCCAGGTCCCAGTCGAGGTAGCGCTTGCCCGGGTAGAAGGGGCAGGCATCACCGCAGCCCATAGTGATCACGACATCGGAGGCCTGCACCGACTCATCGGTCAGCGGCTTGGGCAACTCTTTCGACAGGTCCAGGTCGAGTTCCCGCATCACCTCCACCGCCGCCGGGTTGACGTGGTCGGCGGGTTCGCTGCCCGCGGACAGAACGTTGACCTTGCCTTGGGCGTGGTGGTCGAGCAGCGCAGCGGCCATCTGGGAGCGGCCGGCGTTGTGCACGCAGACGAACAGGACGGTGGGCCTATCGGCCACGGGGGCCCCTTTCGCGATCGGTCACGGCAGTGTGCTCAGCCGCCGCGGCCACGTCGTCGGTCGAGGTCGGGCGGATGGGGCACAGCAGCTTGATCAGCCCGTACGCGGCGGCGCCGCCGAGCAGCTGCATCAGCACGAACATGGGCACCGAGGCGGGGGCGATGCCGGTGAACGTGTCGGAGAACATGCGGGCGATGGTCACGGCGGGGTTGGCGAAGCTGGTGGAGCTGGTGAACCAGTAGGCGGCCGTGATGTAGCCGCCGACCGCATACGCGACCGCGTCGGTGCGGCCGGAGCGAATGGTGCCGAAGACGACCAGCACCAGCCCGACGGTGGCGATCACCTCGCCCAGCCACAGCCCACCCGAGGAGCGGACGTGAGTGGAGATCGACGCCGCCGACAGCCCAAACATCAGGTTCGCCACCACCGCACCCAGGATCCCGCCAACCACCTGCGCCGCGATCAGGGTGACCGCGGTGCGGGTGCCGATGACCCCGAACCCACGCTCGACGAGGGTGACCACGGGGTTGAAGGCGGCCGACACCGGCTGCAGCGCCAGGATCAGCGCCACCAGCGCGGCCCCGGTGGCCAGGCTGTTCTCTAGCAGCTGCAGCCCCACGTCGGCGGGGGAGAGCCGAACAGCGGCGATCCCGGAGCCGATCACGGCGGTCACCAGGAACGTGGTGCCGACGAACTCGGCCAGGGCGCGCCGAGTCAACTGGTGGGATGACACGACACCGTCCCACCGGTTGGCGTTGCCCGGCGGCGTCTCTGGCTCATGTGCCGACGGTGGCCCGCTCGCCGGCGTCCGCGGCGGTGCCGCAGCACTCGCTGGTGCAGCCCGCCTCGGTGCAGCAGTCGGCCGGGCGGTTTTCCAGCGAGCTGCCCTCGGCCTTGACAACGTAGACCTCCCACGGCTCCTGGCCAGGTCCGTGCACCCACACCTTGTCCTGCAGCGCGTAGCAGCAGTCGGTGTCGGTCTCGGAGAACGTGGCCAAGCCTGCGTCCTTGAGCCGATGGGTGGCCCCGTCGACGGCGCCGGTGGACTCGACCTCGACACCGAGGTGATCCATCACCGTGGGCCGCTCGGCCTCGCCTTCGAGCAGCACCAGCTTCAGCGGGGGCTCGGCGATGGCGAAGTTGGCATACCCGGGGCGGCGCTTGGCCGGCTCCACGCCGAACAGCTTGGAGTAGAACAGCACCGACTGCTCCAGGTCGGCCACCCGCAGGGCCAGCTGGACGCGCGACATGACGTCCCTCCTTGTTAGATGGTCATCGAAGTAATGACTGCAGATATCTTGCGTCGTGATTCGATACATGTCAAATTAAAGACATGTCGAAACTGGGGTTGCTGGGTGGTGGATGCTGCGCGCCGCTGACCCATGAGCCGCTCGCGCAGGGCGACGCCGACGACCTGGCCCCGCTGTTCAAGGCGCTCGGGGACCCGGCGCGCCTGAGACTTCTGTCGCTGATCGCCTGCCACGAGGGTGGGGAGGCCTGCGTCTGCGAACTCACCGACGCGTTCGACCTCAGCGCCCCGACCATCTCCCACCACCTCAAGGTGCTGCGTGAGTCCGGGCTGATCACCTCCGAACGCCGCGGCACCTGGATCTACTACCGGATTAGCCCCGAGGTCATCGCGCGCGCGTCGGCGATCCTGGGCGAGCACACCCCCGCGCTCGCCTGAGGCACAAGCCGCACAGGACCAGCGGTCCGGCTCGTTCAGGGTCAGCTGATGGCGGTGTACTTGACCCCTGTGGCGTGGATCGGGCAGTAGCCGTTCGGGTTCTTGGCCAGGTACTGCTGGTGGGGGTCCTCGGCGTACCAGTAGCGATCCAGCGGAGCGATCGCCGTGGTGATCTCCCTGTACCCGCGCGCCGACAGCTCCTTCTGGTACGAGTCGCGGGACGCCTCCGCTGCACGCTGCTGCTCGTCGGAGGTCGTGTAGATCACCGAGCGGTACTGCGTGCCCCGGTCGTTGCCCTGCCGCATCCCCTGCGTCGGGTCGTGGTTCTCCCAGAACACCTTGAGCAGGTCGGCATAGCTGACCGTCGCTGGGTCGAAGACCACCCGCACCACCTCGGCGTGCCCGGTGCGCCCGGAGCAGACCTCCTCGTATGTCGGGTGCGGCGTCTGCCCGCCGGCATAGCCGACCGAGGTGGACCACACCCCCGGCAGCTGCCAGAACGTCTTCTCCTCGCCCCAGAAGCAGCCCAACCCGAAGACTGCATCCGCAAAGCCATCCGGGACGCCGGTCTCGATCGGGGTGCCGAGCACGGCGTGCTTGCCGCCCACCTCGAACGGGCGGGTGTGGCGGCCGGGCAGCGCCTGGTCGGCGGCGGGCAGCTCGGTCTTGGTGCGGCTGAACAGCACGGTGCCTCCACTAGGGGGTGCGGTACCGCGCATAACGCTAGGCGCGGCCGAACCCTTCCCCCTGGGTAGGGTCGCGGCGTGAGTGAGCAGCCAGCACCCGACCATGGGTTCGAGACGCTGGCGATCCACGCCGGCCAAGAGCCGGACCCCTACACCGGCGCCGTGGTGCCCCCGATCTACGCCACCAGCACGTACGCCCAGGACCGGGTTGGCGAGCCGCGTGCGGGCTACGAGTACTCCCGCAGCGCCAACCCGACCCGCACCGCGCTGGAGCAGTGCATGGCCGCGCTCGAGGCCGGATCACACGGCTTCGCCTTCGCCAGCGGGCTCGCTGCGCAGGACACTTTGCTCCGCACGGTGTGCAGCCCGGGTGACCACGTCGTGGTGCCGGACGATGCGTACGGCGGCACGTTCCGCCAGTTCGCGCGGGTCCACGGCGACTGGGGGCTCGAGTACGACCCGGTGCCGCTCACCGACGTGGACGCGGTGGCTGCCGCCGTCACGCCCGGGCGCACCCGAGTCGTCTGGGTCGAGACCCCGACCAACCCGCTGCTGCGCATCGCCGACATCGCGGCCCTGGCCGACGTGGCGCACACCGCTGGTGCACTGCTCGTCGTCGACAACACGTTCGCGTCGCCGTACCTCCAGCAGCCGCTGCTGCTCGGCGCCGACGTGGTGCTGCACTCGACGACGAAGTACTGCGGTGGCCACTCCGACGTCATCGGTGGCGTGCTCGTCGCAGACGACGACGACCTCGCCGAGCAGCTCAGGTTCATGCACAACGCCGTCGGCTCGGTGGCCGGGCCGTTCGACTCCTGGCTGGTGCTGCGCGGGCTGCGCACCCTGCCCGTACGGATGGACCGGCACAGCGCGAACGCGCAGCGCATTGCTGAGTACCTCACCTCCCGCAAGGAGGTCAGCGACGTGCTCTACCCGGGCCTGCCCGAGCACCCGGGCCACGTGCTGGCGGCCAAGCAGATGCGCGGCTTCGGCGGGATGGTCTCCTTCCGGCTTGCCGGCGGCGAGCAGCAGGCGCTGGCCGTCGCGGAGCTGTGCCGGGTGTTCACGCTCGCCGAGTCACTCGGCGGGGTGGAGTCGCTGGTCGAGCACCCGGGGCGGATGACGCACCTGTCGGTCGCCGGCTCACCGCTGGAGGTGCCCGCCGACCTGGTCCGGCTCAGCGTGGGGCTCGAGTCGGCCGACGACCTCGTCGCCGACCTGGCTCAGGCGCTCGACGGCGCAAGCGGCAGCGGCTGACGCCGGGTGCAGCTCGTCTGTTGCGCCGACTTCGGCTCCACGTTCACCAAGACCCTTCTCGTCAGCCTCGACGACTCCGAGGTCGTGGCGGCCGCCGAGCACCCGACGACCATCGACACCGATGTTCTCAACGGGCTGCGGGCATGTCTGGACCAGCTTGCACGAGCGGTTCCAGGAGCTGTCGGCGCGCCAGTGCTGGCCTGCTCGTCGGCTGGCGGCGGGCTGCGCATCGCCGTGGTCGGCAACGAGGACCTGGTCACTGCGGAGGCCGGACGCCGGGTCGCACTGTCGTCGGGCGGCCGGGTCGTCCACGTCGGGTCGGGTGGCCTCGACGTCGGCAGGCTGGCCGCACTGCGCGCCTCCGAACCCGACGTCGTGCTGCTGGTTGGGGGCACCGACGGCGGCAACGCCGACGTGCTCGTGCAATCGGCGGAGGCCCTGCGCTCGTGGCATGGCCCGGTCGTCGTTGCGGGCAATGCGGCGGCAACCGGTCGCGTGACCGCGATCCTGGACGCCGGCCAGGTGCCGTACGACGCCGCGGACAACGTGGTGCCGCGGATCGGTGTGCTGGCGCCGGAGTCGGCGCGGGCGAGCATCCGCGCGGCGTTCCTGCGGCACGTCATCGGCGGCAAGCACCTGTCGTCTTCCGAAGAGTTTGTCGAGATGGTCACCGGACCGACGCCAGATGTCGTACTGACCGGTGCCGAGATGCTCGCGGACCTGGTGGGTGACGTGACCGTTGTCGATGTCGGCGGTGCGACAACCGACGTGCACTCCGTGGTCGACATCGACTCCGAGGACGCCGAGCTGTCCCGCCAGGTCGTCGCACCGACGAGGGTGACCCGCACGGTCGAGGCAGACCTCGGTATGCGATGGAGCGCGCAGACGACCATCGAGCAGGGCGTGGACACCGGGGTCCTCTCCGCGACCGAGGCCGACGGGACCGTTGGCGACCTGCGGCTCGCCGAGGTCGCGGTGGCCATCGCCATGCGCCGCCACACCGGCCGGCAGCGGGTGGTGCTCGGTACGGACGGCCGCGTGGTCGAGCGCACCGGCAAGGACCTGCGCGAGATCCGGCTGCTGGTCGGCTCGGGCGGCGTGCTGCGGCACGCGCGCACCGTCGACGCGGAGCTGGTGCTGCGGGCCAGCACCGGTCCGGACGTCGAGGGCGGCTGGTTGCTGCCACGCTCACCTCGGCTGGTCGTGGACCGCGCGTACGTGCTGGCGGCAGTCGGCCTGCTCGCACCAAGCCGGCCAGAGGTGGTGACCGGACTGCTGCGGCGGCACCTTGCTCCCGGACCGCCGGGCGAGACCGCCGCCGACACGGCATGATCGCGCCGTGACGTCGCGCGAGGGCCTGGTGATCGGACCGCTGCTCCGCTATGCCGACGAGTCGTCGGTGTCGGTGTGGGCGGAGGTGACCCGACCCGGCGTGGTGACCGTCCGCGCCGACGAGCACACCGCATCGGACCACACGTTCACCGTCAAGGGACATCACTACGCGATCGTCAGCGTGACCGGGCTGCCGCCCGGCAGCCATCTCCCGTACGAGCTGCTGCTCGACGACGACGTGGTGTGGCCACCGCCTCGGTCGCTGTTCCCGCCGAGCGCGCTGCGCACGCTCGACCACTCAGAGCCGCTGCGGATCGTGTTCGGCACCTGCCGCGCGTCCGTCCCCCACGACCGGCGCACCAACCGCCGCTACGGGGTGGACGTGCTGCGCGCGCTGTCGCTGCGGCTGGCCAACGGCGGAGTGCCCGAGCCGGAGACCGCGGGTGACGATGCCGCGGGCTGGCCGTCACTGCTGCTGTTCCTCGGCGACCAGGTGTACGCCGACGAGACCTCCGATGCGATGCGTGAGTACATCTCCCACCACCGCGACCTCGACGAGCCGCCGGGGGAGGAGCTTGCCGACTTCGGGGAGTACGCGCACCTCTACCGGCTGTCGTGGACCGAGCCGACGGTGCGGTGGCTGCTGTCAACCATGCCGAGCGCGATGATGTTCGACGACCACGACGTCCGCGACGACTGGAACACGTCCGAGGCGTGGCGGCGGGAGATGCAGGCCACTGACTGGTGGGGCGACCGCATCGTTGCCGGGCTCGCGTCGTACTGGATCTACCAGCACCTCGGGAACCTGTCGCCGGCGGAACGGGACGAGGACCGGGTTTGGCAGCAGGTCCGGGCGGCCGGCGACACCGACGTATGGCCGCTGCTGGCCGACTTCGCCGCCAAGGCCGACGAGGACCCCGCCTCGTACCGCTGGAGCCACTCACGCGATCTCGGTCGGACCCGCCTGGTCGTGATCGACTCCCGCGCGGCCAGGATCACCGACCCGGAGCGGCGGGCGATGATCGACGAGGACGAGATGGCGTGGCTGGACCAGCAGGTCCAGGGCGGCCACGACCACGTCCTGTTGGGGACGTCGATCCCGTTCCTGCTGCCGATGGGGTTGCACAACCTCGAGGCGTGGAACGAGGCGGTCGCCGGCGGAGCGTGGGGGAGATGGGCGGTCGATCGGGCCGAGACGGTGCGGCAGAGCTTCGACCTCGAGCACTGGGGAGCGTTCCAGGACTCGTTCCGCCGGGTGCAGGAGATGGTGGCCGAGGTCGCGGCCGGTCGTCGGGGGCAGGCGCCGGCGACGGTGACGTTCCTGTCCGGCGACGTGCACCACTCGTACCTGTTCGAGGCCGACCTGCCGTCCGGGGACGGCCAGTCGCGGGTGTTGCAAGCGGTGTGCTCGCCCATCCGCAACCCGCTACCGCAGGTCATGCGGTTCGTCACCGCTGCGCTGGCGTACGGGGTGGCGGGCTCGGCCGGCCGGGGGCTGTCGGCCGCCGCGCGGGTGCCCAACCCGCCGTGGAGCTGGCACACCATCGAGGGGCCGTGGTTCGACAACGCGCTGGCGACGCTGGACATCGAGGGCCGCAGCGCCCGCATCGCCTGGGAGACCGCGACCGAGGGCCCCAACGACGACTGCCTGCTCTGGTGCCCGGTCGCCCGCGCCACGCTGGCGTGACCGCGCCTAGGGTGACGGCGTGGGCGTGACGCTGGCCGAGGTGGAGCAGGCGCGCCACGTCCTTGGCGACGTCGCTGCCGTCACTCCGGTCGAGAGCTCCCGCTGGCTCGGGGGCGTGCTCGGCGCGCCCGTACACCTCAAGTGCGAGCACCTGCAGCGGACCGGCTCGTTCAAGATCCGCGGCGCGTACGTCCGCGTCGCCGGCCTCAGCGCTGAGGAGCGCGCCCGCGGCGTGGTCGCGGCCAGCGCTGGCAACCACGCGCAGGGTGTCGCGTTGGCCGCGGCACTGCTCGGCGCGAGCGCGACCGTGTTCATGCCGCGTGGTGCGACGATCCCGAAGGAGCAGGCCACCCGGGCCTACGGCGCCACCGTGCGCTACGAGGGGACCAACGTCGACGAAGCACTGGTCGCTGCGCTCGCCTTCGCTGACGAGACGGGGGCGGTGGTCATTCACCCGTTCGACCATCCCGACATCATCGCCGGGCAGGGGACGGTCGGCCTGGAGCTGGTCGAGCAGGTGCCGGACCTGGCGTCGGTGGTGGTGCCGTGTGGCGGCGGGGGCCTGCTGGCCGGGGTCGCGACCGCGGTCAAGGGGTTGCGCCCGGACGTGCGGGTGATAGGGGTGCAGGCGGAGGGAGCGGCGTGTTATCCCCCGAGCCTCGCCGCCGGTCAGCCGCAGACCCTCGCGTCCATGCGCACGATGGCCGACGGCATCGCCATCGGTCGTCCCGGAGAGGTGCCGTTCGCGGCGGTCTCCGAGCTCGTCGACGAGATGGTGACCGTGGGCGAGGAGTCGCTTTCGCGCGCGCTGCTGCTGCTGGCCGAGCGCGCCAAGCAGGTGGTGGAGCCGGGGGGCGCCGCCGCGGTCGCAGCAATGCTCGACCACCCCCACGGCGTCGACCTGTTCCCCGGCCCCGCCGTGGCGGTGCTGTCCGGGGGCAACATCGACCCGCTGCTGCTGTTGCAGGTGCTGCGGCACGGGCTGGCGGCGGCCGGTCGCTACCTGTCGGTGACGGTGCGGGTGCCGGACCGTCCGGGCGAACTGCTCCAGCTGTTGCAGCTGCTCGCGGACGCCGACGCCAACGTGCTTGACGTCGTGCACCAGCGGGTCTCGGCCAGGCTCAATGTGGATGAGGTGGAGATCGCCCTGCGGGTGGAGACGCGCGGGCAGAGCCACCGCGAGGCGGTCATCGACTCGCTGCGCCGATCCGGCTACTCGGTGATCTTGGCCTGATCGCCGCCAGGCTGGCCGCTGGGCTGGCCGCCCGCCCGGGCTGTCTCCTCGGCGGCGACCTGGCGTCGTACCTCGTCCATGTCGACAGCGCGCACGGCGCCGATCAGCTGCTCGAGGGCCGGCGCCGGCAGGGCACCGGCCTGCGCGTGCAGCAGGATCCCGTCCCGGAACGCCATCAGCGTCGGGATCGAACGGATGCCGAGGCGGGCGGACAGCGCCTGCTCCGCCTCGGTGTCGACCTTGGCGAAGGTGATGTCGGTGTGGTTCTCAGCGGCGGACTCGAACACCGGCGCGAACGAACGGCACGGCCCGCACCACCCCGCCCAGAAGTCGACCAGCATGATGCCGTCGGCGGATGTCGCCTGCTCGAACCGCTCGGTGGTCAGCGTGGTCGTCGCGCCCTGGGGCGCGCTCGCACCCGGGTCAGTCGATGTCATACCGGCACCAACACCCCACCCGCACATCACATTCCGGGGAGTCAGCCGCGGAAGGGCTTGGCGTCGACCACCTCGACGGTGACGTCGCGGCCGTTCGGTGCGGCGTACGTGGCGGAGTCGCCGACCGACGTGCCGGCGATGGCGTTGCCGAGCGGACTCTGCGGCGAGAAGACCTGCAGGTCCATCGACGGGTCGGTGGCGAGCTCGCGCGACCCGAGCACGAACGACTCGGTGTCGTCGTCACCGGCGAACCTCACCGTGACGATCATCCCGGGACCCACCACGCCGTTGTCCGCGGGCGCCTCGCCGACCTGGGCGCGGCGCATGATGTCCTCGAGCTGGCGGATGCGCGCCTCCGCCTTGCCCTGCTCCTCCTTGGCCGCGTGGTAGGCGCCGTTCTCGCGCAGGTCGCCCTCGTCGCGCGCCTCGCCGATCCTCGCGGACAGCTCGGCGCGACCTCCACGGAGGTGGTCCAGCTCGCCGTGGAGGTGTTCGTACGCCTCCTGGGTTAGCCAGATGGTCTCCTCAGCCGGCTGGGCCACGGAACTGCTCCTTAGTCATGCATCGACACGGGCCGAGCGGCCCGTGTCGTACGGGGTCAAACGGACAAGCCTAGCAACCTGCCGGTGGGCATCAGCCGGCAACCGTGGTGCACCCGCGCACCGCCGCAGTCGTCGCCCGCCGCTCGGTGGTGATGGCCACCGTGACCGTCTGCGTGCCGGGCGGCGCGGCGGGCAGCCGTACGCTGCGCTCGCCGACCACCTGCAGGTCCGCCGCCGACGCGTACACCTCGCACCGGGCCGCGTCGTCGGTGCGGCGGACCACCTCCATCGTGATCGTCGTACGGCGCTCGGACACCACCTCGAAACCCCGAACGCCCGCATCCACGTCCGGGCTCGACCCCTCCACGGCGGCGTAGGTCAACCAGCCCAACCCGCCGCCGACCAGCAGCACCACCGACGCGACCAGCGCGATCCGGCCACCGAGCGAACGCCGGCCGTAGCGTTCCGGCATCGCCCGGCGGGCGGCGGCTGCCGGGTCGGAACGAGCCATGTTGCATTCTGTCCCCGTGCCTACCCCGTCCGACGAGCGGCTGCGGCTCATGCACGTGCACGCACACCCCGACGACGAGTCGAGCAAAGGCGCCGCGACGACCGCGCGCTACGTCGCCGAGGGCGTCGACGTACACGTTGTGACCTGCACCGGCGGTGAGCGCGG
>Ga0136614_10001576_pt1 | contig 13528 bp, 10 predicted proteins | sample AntDrymUQ2792106_2_FD_106643 | JGI IMG/M metagenome (GOLD analysis project Ga0136614, IMG submission 106643) | Polar desert sand microbial communities from Dry Valleys, Antarctica - metaG UQ279 (21.06) | ecosystem: Environmental > Terrestrial > Soil > Desert | place: Antarctica: Dry Valley...
CCCTACACTCGGCTTATGCCGCGCATCCCCACCCTGGCCGATGTCAACGCCGCCCGCCAGCGGCTGCGTGGCATCGCGCTCCACACGCCGCTGGAGCCAAGCGCCGAACTCACGCAGGCCACCGGCGCCGCCGACGTGCGACTGAAGCGCGAGGAGGTCCAGCCCACCGGCGCGTTCAAGACCCGCGGCGCGCATAACAAGGTGGCGGTCGTGGCCCAGGAACGACCGGAGGCGGCGCTGGTGACCGCCAGCAGCGGCAATCACGGGATCGCGGTGGCGACCGCGGCCATCCGTCACGGGATGCGGCTCACCGTGCTGGTGGGAAGGTCCGTCTCCCCAGCCAAGCTGGAGCGCCTCCGCGCGCTGGAAACGAGCCGCATCACCGTGGAGCTCATCGGCAACGACACCGATGACGCCGAGGCGGAGGCTCGCCGCCGCGACGACGCCGGGCACGCCATCTACATCCCTCCCTACAACGATGCGGAGGTCATCGCCGGGCAGGCCACGGTCGGCGTCGAGATCCTCGAAGATTGGCCGGAGGCCGATGCGATCGTGGTGCCCATCGGTGGTGGCGGGCTCATCGCCGGCATTGGTCTGTGGGCCAAGGCGGTCAAGCCCGGCCTGCGGCTCATCGGTGTCCAGCCGGCGGCGTCGCCGCCGATGTACGGCTACTTCGAGACCGGCTCCGTCGACCCCATGCCCATCGCGCCCACCCTGGCCGAAGGCGTGGCCGGCAATATCGAGCGCGACAGCATCACCTGGAAGCTCTGCCGCAAGCTGGTGGACGAGGTGGTGCTGGTGGAGGAGGACGCCATCGCCGATGCCATGCGCTGGGCGCTCGAGGTTCCCCATCTCCTGCTCGAGGGCAGCGCCGTCCTGGGCATTGCCGCGCTTCTCGGCGGGGTCGTGGATGTCGGCGGGCGCAACGTTGCCATCGTGATCACCGGCCGTAACGTGAGCCCCGAGGCCCTGCGCGCCATCCTCGCCTGACGGCTCATTCGTGTGAGCCGGTCCAACCGAGATTCTCGTCACCAGGTGCCTCGAGGGCAGCGAGCTCTGCCTCCGCGGATGCCAGCGCTTCGCGCGCCTCCCCCAGCGAGACCGATGCGAACGTGACCTTGTCACCAGGCCGCAGTTGGGCCACGCGACCGACATCGGCACGGATGACGCAGGCCGGCACCGGATAGCCGCCGGTGACCGGTCGATCGGCCAGCATCACGATGGGGCGGCCATCGGGAGGCACCTGCACGGCGCCCAGGGGGAGGCCCATGGACGGCACCTCGCCCAGTGCCTCGAGGCGGCGGCCGTCGAGACGGACGCCGGTCCGGTCGGCCTCCGTGCCCACCGTCCACTCTCCGTCGAGCGAGATCCCCGTCGCGTGAGGTCCGGGAACGATGCGGATGGGACCGTCTGGGCGAGACCCGGTCCAACGCCTTGGGGTGGTGGAAGAGGAGCCGATCTCCAGCAGGTCGCCGGACCGCAGCGCGCGCCCATCGTGTCCGCCGAAGCCGCTGCGCAGGTCCGTTGAGCGGGAGCCCAGGATCGGCGGGACCATGATGCCGCCGGCGACCGCCAGGTAGCCCCGGGCACCGGATCCGGGATCAACGCGGATGACCGATCCTGCGCGCGCCGGGAAGACAGCGTTGGCAGCAACCGGCAGGCTATCGACCGAGACGCTCATCCCGCCGACCAGCGCCGCGTTCGCTGCCCTCTCGCAGCGGAGCTCGAGACCGCCCAGGGTGATCTCGAGGAGCGCGTCGTTGTCGGAGTTGCCCGCCATCCGGTTGGCGAGTCGGGCGCTCCATGCATCGGCGGCGCCTCCCACCGGTACCCCGAGGTGACGCCAGTCCGGTCGCCCAAATGCGTCCTGCACCGATGTCAGCGGCCCGGGAACCAGAACCTCGATCATCCCGATATCGGCTCGAAGCGGACGGTGTCGCCGGGAGCCAGGTATGCGGGCGGGTCGCCACGCGGGTCGAACAGGACGAGCGACGTTCGGCCGATGACCCGCCAGCCGCCCGGAAGGTCGGCCGGGTAGATGCCGCTCATCGAACCGGCGATGGCCACCGACCCGGCCGGCGTGCGGGTGCGGGGCGTCGCCAGCCGCGGCACGTGCAGCTCGTCAGGCAGCCCGCCGAGGTACGCGAAGCCCGGCGCGAAGCCCAGGAACAGAACCCGCAGCTCCGTGGCGGCATGGCGCTCGATCACCTCGGCCTGCGTGAGGCCGCACAGCTCCGCCACATCCGCCAGGTCCGGCCCGTGCTCGCCGCCGTAGATCACCAGAATCCTGCGCAGACGCCCGATGGGGGCGAGTTCCGCCGTCCTGGCAAGGCGCCCTTCGAGGGCATGGGCCACCCGTTCTGATTCAATCTCCCACGGATCGAGCTCCACGAGCACGGACTCGGCGCCGGGCACGACGGCAACGATTCCACCGATGGTGTTGTCGCGGATGGAGGCCGCCAGCGCCTGGGCGCGTTCGGCGCTTCCGAGCTCGACCAGCAGCGCCGATTCCCCGAATGGCCGAATCAAGGAGCGGACACCACCACGCCGGCGGCCTCGATCGCCCGGCGCACGGCGGCGGCGATCTCCACCGCGCCGGGCGTGTCGCCGTGGCAGCAGATGCTCTCCGCCCGAAGCTCCAGCCGCGACCCGTCGACCGCCGTGACCGCGCCCTGGGTGACACCAACGGCCTGCGCGGCGGCGGCGTCGGCATCGGTGATGAGCGAACCAGGCTCGGTGCGCGGCTGGAGCGAGCCGTCGGCCAGGTAGCGGCGGTCGGCGAAAGCCTCGGGGATGAAGCGGAGCTTCGCGTCCGCCGCGGCGGACGCCATCGGCTGCGAGGAGGCCAGGCCGAACATGGCCAGCTCCCGGCTGAAACGGCTGACCGCACGAGCGATGGCAACGGCCAGGGCGGGGTCGGCGGCGGCCTGGTTATAGAGGGCACCGTGCGGCTTGACGTGCCGCATCTCGACGCGGTGGGCGCGACAGAAGGCATCGAGCGCGCCGATCTGGTAGCGCACCAGCGACTCGACCTCGTCCGGCTCGAAGGGAATCGGCCGACGGCCGAAGCCCATGAGGTCCGGGTAGCCCGGCTGCGCGCCCACGGCCACCCCTGCCCGGCGACACAGTGCGACGGTCGCCTCCATCACTCGGAAGTCGCCGGCGTGAAAGCCGCAGGCCAGGTTGGCGCTGGTGATGTGCTTGACCAGGCCATCGTCGTCACCCTGCGTCCAGTGGCCGAAGCTCTCGCCCAGGTCCGCGTTCAGATCCATGCCAGCCATCCTACTCAGCGGCTGGCGGTCCACCAGCTCCGACACGGCCCGCACATCGTCCCTTTGAGCGCACATTGCCGAGGCCGCATTGGCCGTGCAATGTGCCGCCACGCGCGTATTGTTCCAGGCCGGCACACAACGGCGAGCGGAGCCGAGGCTTAGCCGACGCGAGGTGCGCCTCGCGAGTGCGGTTCGGCGCCGTATCCTTGATGGGACATGTCTTCGACCCTGGATGAGCTGAATCTCCTCAACGCCGGCTACGTCGCCGACCTGTACGAGCGGTACCGGCGCGACCCTGCGAGCGTGGATCCGCAATGGCGCAGCCTCTTCGACTCTGGCGCCGGCGGCTTCGAGCCGGTCGCGACGGCCGCGGAGCCGACCAATGGCAGCCAGCAGGCTCCAGCGGCCGGTACACCAGCGGCTGATGCTGCCCCGACCGCCGCATCGGCCCCGAAAGGTGCAACCCTCATCAAGGGTCCTGCCGCAGCGCTGGCGAGGAACATGGTGGCCAGCCTGGGCGTGCCCACCGCCACGAGCTTCCGCGAGATCGACGTTGCCACGCTCGAGGCACGCCGGAAGGAGCTCAATGGGCAGATCGCGCCGCGCAAGGTGAGCTTCACCCACCTCATCGGCTGGGCGATCGTGCAGGCGGCGACGGCGCAACGGAGCATGAGCCACTACTTCGCGACCATCGACGAGCAGGCCTATCGCGTCGACCCGGGCGGCATCAACCTGGGCCTGGCGGTGGACGTGGAGCGCACCGATGGCAGCCGCTTCCTGGTGGTGCCGGTCATCAGGGCCGCCGACCAGATGGACTTCGCCGCCTTCCACGCCCGCTACGAGGAGGTCGTCGAGAAGGCCCGGACCAACAAGCTTGCAGCCGATGAATTCGTCGGCGCCACCATCACGCTCACGAATCCCGGCACGCTGGGCACCAGCGCGTCGGTCCCCCGGCTCATGCCGAACCAGGGCACCATCGTCGCCACGGGGACCATCAAGACGGTCGGCGGCGATCGGCGCATGACCATCACCTCCACCTACGATCACCGCATCATCCAGGGCGCCGAGTCGGGCTTCTTCCTCAAGCGGATCGACGACCTGCTCTCCGGCGAGGACGACTTCTATGCCGATGCCTTCGGCGCCATGGGCGCGCGCACGGCGGACGTGACCTCTGCTGAGCCGATGCCGGCGGCCGCCGAGGCCGCCGGAGCCCCACCGCCGTCTGCGACCGACAGCGACACCCACGAGCAGCTCAAGGCGGTCGCCGCCGCCATGGCCCTCATCAAGGCTTACCGCCACTTCGGCCACATGGCGGCACAGCTCGATCCGCTCGGCGCCGCCCCGCCGGGCGATCCCGCCCTCGACCCGGCGCCCCTGGGTCTGAGCCCCGCGAGCATGGAGGCCATCCCGGCCGAGCTGCTGCGCATCTACGTGCCGGGAGCCACCCTGGCCGAAGCCCTCCCGCATCTGCGCCAGACGTACTCGGGCACCATCGCCTACGAGGTCGAGCACATCGGCTCGCACACCGAGCGCGTCTGGCTCCGCCGCGTGATCGAGTCGGGCGAGCATCGGCGGCCCATGGAGGACGACGACAGGGTCGCGCTGCTCGAGCGGCTCATCAGCGTCGAGACGCTGGAGCGGTTCCTCCACAAGGCCTACCTGGGGCAGAAGCGCTTCAGCATCGAAGGCCTGGACAGCATGGTGCCGATGCTCGATGTGATCCTGGGCGATGCCGCCGACCAGGGAGCTCGCAAGGTCGTCATCGGTATGGCGCACCGCGGCCGGCTGAACGTGCTGGCACACGTGGTCGGCGTCAGCTACGAGGCCATCCTGTCCGAGTTCGAGGCGGGGCGCGCCGGCGTGGAGGCGCCCACGTCGCCAAAGGGCGGCTCGGACGACGTGAAGTACCACCTGGGAGCCGAGGGCGGCTACCTGACCGCGGACGACGAGGAGGTGCGTGTCATCCTCTCGCCCAATCCGAGCCACCTGGAAGCGGTCAATCCGGTGATCACCGGGCGCACGCGCGCCGAGCAGACCGACCGATCCGGACCGATCGCGCATCTCGACCACGCCAACACGCTCCCGCTGCTCATTCACGGAGACGCGGCGTTCGCGGCACAGGGGGTGGTGGCCGAGACGCTCAACCTGGCGCGGCTGGACGGGTACTCCACCGGCGGGACCGTGCACCTCATCGCCAACAACCAGGTCGGCTTCACCACCGGCCCGCGAGAGGGCCGATCGACCGATTACAGCTCCGATCTGGCCAAGGGCTTTGACGCGCCGATCGTCCACGTCAACGCCGACGATCCCGAGGCGTGCCTGGCCGCCTCCCGCCTTGCCATGATGTACCGCGAGAGCTTCGGCCACGACTTCGTGATCGATCTGGTGGGCTATCGGCGCTACGGGCACAACGAGGGCGACGAGCCGGCCTATTCGCAGCCGGCCATGTACGCCAGCATCGCCAAGCATCGGTCCGTGCGCGAGCTGTACCAGGCCCAACTGGTGGAGGCCGGCGTGATCAGCGCCGAGCAGGCTGCCCGCATGGTCAAGGAGATGCAGCGCGACCTGGCGCGGCGCCAGGCGTCGGTCCGCAAGGGTGTCGACGAGAGCGAGAAGGAGCTGGACCGCGGCTCCGAAGCGCTGCCGCCCGAACAGCCGGTCTCCGAGCCGGAGACCGCCGTGCCCTTGAAGACGCTGCGCAAGCTCAACGACGGCTTGGGTACGGTGCCGGCGGGCTTCGCCATCCATCCCAAGCTGGTGAAGCAGCTCGAGCGGCGGGCGGTGGCACTCGACGCGGATGAGGCGCGCATCGACTGGGGCCATGCCGAGCTGCTCGCCTTCGCGGCGCTCCTGCGCGAAGGCACCCCCATCCGCCTCACCGGCCAGGACACGGTGCGCGGCACGTTCAGCCAGCGGCACGCCGGGCTATGGGACGCTCGCAGCGGGGAGCGGCACGTGCCGCTCCAGCACCTGCCGGGGTCGAAGGCGAGCTTCGAGCTTCATAACTCGCCCCTGAGCGAGTACGCCTGTCTTGGCTTCGAGTACGGCTACGCGGTCACCGCCCCCGACGCGCTGGTGCTGTGGGAGGCGCAATACGGCGACTTCGTCAACGGGGCGGAGATCATCATCGACCAGTTCCTGGTTTCGGGGCTCGCAAAGTGGCGACAGACGTCCCGGCTGACGCTCCTCCTGCCGCATGGCTACGAAGGCTCAGGGCCGGAGCACTCATCGGCGCGGCTGGAACGCTTCCTGGCGCTCGGGGCCGAGGGGAACATCCGCGTCGTCTACCCGACGACCCCGGCGCAGTACTTTCACCTGCTGCGGCGCCAGGCGCGCCATCACGACGCGCGACCCCTGGTGGTGATGACGCCGAAGTCCCTGCTGCGCCTGCCACAGGCGGCGTCGCGCCGCTCCGAGCTGGCAACCGGCACGTTCCAGTCGGTCATCGACGACCCACGCTTCGCGACCGATGCGGCGGCGGCGGCGCAGGTCCGGCGTCTGCTGCTGTGCAGCGGCAAGGTCTACTACGACCTCATCGGCTCCGATGCGTTCGAAGCGGCGTCCGATGTGGCGGTGGTGCGGGTGGAACGACTGTATCCGTTCCCCACTGACGAGCTCCAGGTGGTGATCGACCGATACCAGACGATCCAGTCGTTCGCATGGGTCCAGGAAGAACCGCGCAACATGGGCGCGCGCAAGTTCGTGCTGCCCGGAATTCGGCACCTGGTCCCATACAAGATCCCCCTGGGCGACATCAGTCGCCCCGAGCGCTCGCGCCCGGCCGAGGGATATCCGGCAGCGCACCAGGTCGAGCAGGCCCGCATCGTGCGCGAGGCGCTCACCGAGCGGTGAAGGCCCTGCTCGAGCGCTACCGCGATCTGCTGGCCCGCGACGGCGAGACCTTCCCGATCACCCTGGGCGAGGGCGGCACGCCGCTGATCCACGCGCGACGGCTGGGCGCCGAGATGGGCCTGGAGCAGCTCCACCTGAAGTTCGAGGGCATGAATCCGACCGGCTCGTTCAAGGACCGCGGCATGGTGCTGGCCGTCAACCGGGCGGTCGCGGGCGGCGCGCGCGCCATCGTGTGCGCCTCGACCGGGAACACGTCCGCCTCGGCCGCCGCCTACGCCGCCGCCGCCGGCCTGCCCTGCCACGTGATCCTGCCTGCCGGCAAGGTCGCGCGTGGCAAGCTGGCCCAGGCTCTGGCCGCCGGGGCGCGCCTGATCATGGTCGATGGCAACTTCGACGCCGCCCTCAGCGCGGTGCGACGGCTGGGTGACGAGGGCGTGGCGGTGGTGGTGAACTCGACCAACCCCGACCGGCTGGAGGGACAGCAGACCGGCGCCTTCGAGATCGTGGATGATCTCGGCAAAGCTCCCGACGCGCTGGCGCTGCCCGTTGGCAACGCCGGCAACATCACCGCCTACTGGCAGGGCTTCGGTCGCTATGCCGATGCCGGCCATACGCCCGATGCCAAGCTCCCGCGCATGCTCGGCTTCCAGGCCGAGGGTGCGGCCCCCATCGTGCGGGGCGAGCCCATCGAGGCGCCCGAGACGGTGGCGACCGCTATCAGGATCGGCAACCCGGCGTCGTGGCATGGCGCGGTTGCCGCCCGAGACCAGTCGGGTGGACTGATCAAAACCGTCACCGACGACGAGATCCTCGAGGCGCAGCGCATGGTCGTCCAGCTCGAGGGCGTCTTCTGCGAGCCTGCGTCGGCAGCCGGGGTGGCCGGGGTGCGGCGGCTCGCCGCGGATCGGCGCATCGGTCCATCCGAGGTCGTCGTGTGCGTGCTCACCGGCCACGGCCTCAAGGATCCCGACGTGGTGCAGGCGGAGGAGGGCTCGCTGACGCCGATCCCGCCCGGCTTCGCCGCGATCCGGGACGCGATGGGGCTCTAGCGCGCGCAGCAGGCCACGATGGCCGACACGAACTCTTCCGGCGACCCGGTCCTGCTCACGTAGAGCGTGGTTGGGTCGCCAACGGAGTGGCCATCCGTGTCGTTCCAGCCCGTCGTCACGATCCGCAGCCCGGGCCACGCGGTTCCCAGACCACGGATGAGCGCGAGCCCGGCCTCCAAGTCAGGTAGGCGCGGGTCGACGAGCACGACATCCGGATGCCGGCGCTCCACCTCCTTGAGCGCGGCGCGCACGTCACCTGCGCGGCCGACCACGTCGACCTCTCCGCTGACGCCCAGCAGATCCGCCAGGCTCTGCTGGACGCGGCGATCGGCATCAACGATCACCAGCCTCGGGATCGAGGGCGCAGCGGGGCGCGGGCTGAAGGTCATGGAGGCAAGGTAGCGCTTCAAAGGGCAACGCACGCTGGCCGGATGGCGCAGCGGGCCCTACGTCATTCCGCCGACTCAACCTCGTCGATAGGGACGCTGGCCTCGATGATGGTGCCGCCGCCGGTTCGGCTCTCCACCCGCAGGTCGCCCCCGACCAGGTCGACTCGCTGACGCATGCCGATGAGCCCCAGGTGGCCGCGCGGAACCTGCTCGGGCTCGAAGCCGGCGCCGTCATCGGTGATCGACACCCTGATGCGATCGCCCTCGCGCAGGATGCGAATGGTCGCGTTCTCCGCGTTGGCGTGCTTGACCACGTTGTGAAGCGCCTCCTGGCCGATGCGATACAGGGCTTCTTCGGACGTCAGCGGCAGACGGTCTATCGGCTCGGCGTCAACGACGATCACCAGGCCCGTACGACGCTGAACGGCGGTTGCGTGGGTGCGCAGCGCCTGCACCAGGCCATCGGACTCGAGCGACGCGGGTCGCAGCTCGAAGAGGAGTGTTCGCATCTCGGCCAGCGCGTCCTGTTGGAGCTCGCGCGCCTCTCCCAGCTTGGTCCTGGCCGCACTTTCATCGACGTCGAGCAGCAGCTCCAGGGTGCGCAGGGTGAGACCCATGCTGAAGAGCGCCTGTGTGACCGAATCATGGAGCTCGCGAGCGAGATGCGCGCGCTCCTGGCTGGCCGCCAGCTCGGCGGCCTGCCCGCGCAGGTCGCCCTCGAGGCGCTCGCGCTCGCTGATGTCGCGCACTGATCCATGCGCGCCTGCGAAACGGCCATCCACCACCGTCCCGGTCATCGCCACCTCGGTCTGCGCGAGGCGCCCATCGGGCAGTGGCAGATCAAGGCGCACGCGCTGCTCGCGGTTCGGTTCCGACTGGAGCCTCGCCCAGGCCGAGACGGCCGACGGCAGGGTCCCTTCGCCGGCGAAGGTCGTGAAGTGCCGACCGAGCAGGTCCTGCGCCTTCCAGCCGGTGCGAGCCTCGAGCGAATCGCTGAAGAAGTTGAAATTCCCCTCGTCGTCGACGCTCCACACAATGTCGGGCGAGTTGTCGACCAGGTGCCGGTACCGGCGCTCCGACTCCTCAACCTCCGCGTACAGTTGGCGGAGCTGCTCGTACAGGCGAGCGTTGGTGATCGCCACCGCCGCCTGGCCGGCGAAGAGCTGGACAAGCTCGAAATCGGCGTCGCTGAATGCCACCTCGACCCCGCCACGGCGCGCGATGTTCATGGCACCGCTGACCTCGTCGCCGCTGATGAGCGGCACGATGATGATCGCCTCGGGCTCGTCGGGCGTGCCCGGGATGCGGATGACACGCGGGTCGCTGAGGGCCTCGTTGAGGAGCACCGGCTCGCGGTGCTCCACGCTCCACCACGTGACACCCTGGCCGCGAGGGATGGGGAAGCCCAGGACGGCTTCCGCGTTGCGGTCTCGCGCCAGCACAGGGCGCAGAAGGCCCTCGGATGGATCGACACGGTAGACGCCGAGATAGTCGTACCAGACCACGGTCTTGAGTCCATCGGCGATGAGCTCGAGGACCGACGCCGGATCCAGGGTAGAAAGCAGACGCTCGTTGATCTGGAGAAGGCGGCGCTGGGAAGCGGTCTGGCGCGCCAGGGCCGCGGACTCCTCGCCCAACTGCTCGTCCAGGCGCGCGTTGGCGAGGACGATGGCGGCCTGGTCGGCCAGCAGGCCCAGCAGCTCGCGGGCATCGGCGTCGAAGGCGGATGGCTCTTCCGCGTAGACGCCAATGACGCCGATGACTCCAGAAGCGCCGATCAGCGGCGCGGCAATGACGGCCCTGATCCCCAGCCCGCTCGCGATCTCGTCTGACGGCCGATCGTGCGCGAAGGAAGCGTCGATCAGGTAATCATCGGTCCATGAGACGCGGCCCTCATGCAGGGCGCGCCCCGATACGCCGTCGTCGACCGTCGTGTGGTCGTACTTTGTAAAGGGCGCGAGCTCCCCGTGCACGAGTGAGTGGCCGTCTCCCCAGCGCATCGAGCCATCCGGGTGGGTGATGACCATGCCGATCTGCCCGCCATGGCCCCTGAGCAGGCGCACCGCCGCCTTGAGCGTCTGTGTGAGCACCTCGGAAGGAGTCCGCAGCGATGTGAGTTGCGCTGCCATCTCGGCCAGCGTGCGCTGGGCTTCGACCCGGTGGGCGAGCTCTTCCTGGGAGCGAGCGAGCCGATCGATGAGACGCTGGTTCGCGACCGTCGCGGCGGCGTGATCGGCCAGGGCGCGCAGAAGGGCGATCTCGGCCTCATCGAAGTCATTGGCCTGAGACGAGTAGGCGCCCAGCGCACCGATCACCTCGCCCTCCGCGATGAGCGGTGCCGCGGCCATCGATCGCATATTGGCGACCGCGACGATCCGGTCTGCGACCGCAGAGTGCTGGAACTGCTTGTCGTGGCGGTAGTCCTGCGAGACGACCACCTCGCCCGTGGCCACGGCGTGCCCAAATAGACCAACGCCCACCGGCAGCGACAGGCCGCGAATGAGCTGCCGGGCCTCTTCGTTGCGGATTCCGGCGTCGACGGCGAAGCGCAGCCGGTCGTCCTCGACGAGGTAGACCATCGCCCCGTCTGCTTTGAGCAGGCGCGCGGCCTCTTCCACGGCGTGGGCCAGCATCGCGTGCGTGTCGGGCTGCTCGGGGGACGTCGCCTGGATCACAGGCCGACGAATGCGGGATGCTCGGGTCATGGCCGTCGAGAGGATACGCCATGGTGCGTGTCGGTCCGACTACGTCATTCGGCCGGTGTGCGGTGGGGCAATTGTCCCGACGCCGTCTGCCCTGTATGCCCGATTCCCTGCGGATTCAGTGGCGAGAGACTCTGGGCATCGAGACCACCGATGCCGATCCCGGCGTCGACACGAAGATTCGGAGGTTCCGCCCGTGACCCAGCTCCTGCGCAGCCGCACCGCCGGCGCCGTGCTCACCGCCGCCATCGTCGGCCTCACCCTCGCGACCGCCTACATCCACTCGACGCTGGGTGGGCTGTTGTTCACGCTCAACGCGCTCGGCTATGTGGGCCTGGCCACGATGATCGTGATCGGCGCCGCTTCTCCGGCCACCATCGTGAAGCGATTCAGCTGGTTTCCGCGCCTCGCACTGATGGGCTACACGGCCCTGACGATCGCCGGCTACCTCGTGATGGGCCCGTACTTCACCCTCGGCTTCATCGCCAAGGGCATCGAGGTGGCGCTGATCACCCTGGTGGTGGTCGACATCCTCCGCGTCTACGGCAGCCCGGTGGGCTTCGTCCGCAGCGCGATCGAGTCGCTCGCACCGGTCCTCCCGAAGCGGTTCCGCCCGACCGCAACATAGACCGCAACCTCATCCTTTCGCGCGATCCCTTTAAGCGCTCCGTCCGGCCCCGGACGGAGCGCTTCTTCGTGCCTTGGGCAGCGGAGGCCTTGGCTGCGGAGGGCTCACGACTCAGCGGCACGAAGTCGCCATCCACCGCCGGAGCGTTCGCGTCACCGCCGGAGCGTTCGCGCACCCGAGTTGCGATCAACGCACCGATGTACGGAGCACGGGGCATCTACGGCCAGAACGTTTCCCCAATCGGATCAGAAGTTGCGCCCACGCGCAATTCTTGGGTAAGTCCCGCCGTTGCTCCGTGGTTGGGTGCACTCAGCGCAACTGAGGGCCGACGAGCCAGCCCACGCGCGATCCCGGCGGCCAAGGGCGCTGCGCATCGGTCCCTAGACCAGCTTGTGCTCCACCGCGTAGAGGGCGGCCTGGGTGCGGGATGCCAATCCGAGCTTGCCGAGGATGTTCGACACGTGGGTGCGCGCCGTGCGCTCGGTGATGCCGAGCTCGTAGGCGATCTCCTTGTTGCTGGCGCCCTTGGCCAGCTGCGAGAGCACCTCCTTCTCGCGCCCGGTGAGGAGCTCGACCGGCTCGGCGTCCTTGCGCGCGCGCATGCGCTGCGCCAGCAGGCGTGACACCGCCGGATCCAGGTGCACCTCGCCGTGGTAGGCGGCCCGGATGGCCTGGGCCACCTCCTCCGCCTCCGCGTCCTTGAGCAGGTAGCCCGATGCCCCGGCCTCCAGCGCTGAGGTCACCTTCTCCTCCTCGATGAAGGAGGTCACCGCCACGATCTCGATCTCGGGATGCTCCTGCTTGATGGCGGCAATCGCCTCCAGGCCGCCCATCTCCGGCATGAGCAGGTCCATGAGGATCACATCCGGCGCCAGTCGGTCGGCGGCGGCAACGCCCTCGCGGCCGTTTTCCGCCTCGCCCACCACGTCGAAGTCATTCAGCAGCTCGAGGAACCCTCTCAGGCCGCGACGAACGACAGCGTGATCGTCCACCAGCAGCACGCGTATCGGCCCCTCTTCGTCAGTCACGCTGTTGGTCCCTGCGTGTTCTCAGAGGCGTGGTGAGATCTCGGGCCACCCGGTGCAGCGTCCTCCATCGGCCAAGCATACCGGCACCGCTATGCTCGGGGTGTGACCCGACCTACCCTGACCGGCACCCCCGACGCCGTCCCGACCGTGGAGCTGGACGAACTGCTGGAGGGCGGCGACCTGGAGCTGCTCGACCGCTGGCTGGCACAGGCCGATGTGGTGGAGATCGCCGACGAGCTGGCCCGCCTGCCACGCGAGGCTCGCGCCGTCCCCTTCCGCCTGCTGGCGCGTGATCGCGCGCTCGAGGTGTTCGAGCTGCTGGACCCGTCGCTCCAGCAGGAGCTCCTCGAGGGGCTGCGCGAGACGAACGTGCGGCAGCTCTTCGAGGAGATGGACCCGGATGACCGCGCGCGCCTGACGGAGGAGATGCCGGCCAAGGTCGCACGACGTCTGCTCGCCGGGCTGTCGCCCAACGAGCGACAGCTGACGGCCACGCTGCTCGGGTATACGGAGGACTCGGCGGGTCGTCTCATGTCGCCGGAGGTCGCAAGCCTCCGTGCGGGCATGACCGTTGCCGATGCCCTCGAGCGGCTGCGGCGCATCGGCCG
>Ga0136614_10001577_pt1 | contig 13527 bp, 9 predicted proteins | sample AntDrymUQ2792106_2_FD_106643 | JGI IMG/M metagenome (GOLD analysis project Ga0136614, IMG submission 106643) | Polar desert sand microbial communities from Dry Valleys, Antarctica - metaG UQ279 (21.06) | ecosystem: Environmental > Terrestrial > Soil > Desert | place: Antarctica: Dry Valley...
AGTCTCCTTTACGCGGTCACAGCCGCAGCGAGTCGATCCAGCCTCTGACCTATCTACTCCAGCTACTCGTTGCCTTGTAGCCAGAGTTTACCGCCGCATCACCTCATCATGCCGTCTCCTTTTTAGTTTGGGTTATGCCGGACGAGCCGGCGTGATGAGGAGGACTCCTCTGAATCTGCTCGTCGCCACCAACCTGTTTTGCTTGTCGGTGACGACGCTGCTGTAAAAATCAACCGCGCCTCGCGGTTGTTTCAAAAACTTAATCGGCTTGCCGTCGGCGTCCGCCACGTAAATGCTGCCATTGTTGAGCGGCACATAGAGTTGCCGGCGGGTGTCGTCGAGAAACAGGTTGAAGGCGACGTAGAAGGCAGGCACGCGCGAGTGGACGGTGGTGATGACAACGCCGTACTTTGATTTGTTCTCATCGTCCGACCAGAAAATGCCGCGCAGCCGTTCAACTTGGTCGCCGGGAATCGCCGTTTCCCATAGCAGCCTGCCGGCTGCGTCATACTTCTGTAGTATGCCTTGATGATCTAAGGAGACATAAACCTCGTCCGCACGGGTCACGGCGAGATGCGCGCGGTTGGCGACGCTTCGGTAACGCCCTTCGCCATTCTTGAGCTGACCGAACGAGCGGCGCACTTCCCCGCTTGGGCTATAGACTGTGACTAAAGCACCGAGTTCCGGCTGGCTCAAGAGGTACTCCCCGCGCCCGTTCACGGCTAAGGCGAGACACTCGGCCCGGTATGTGATGGTGCCAAGATGCTTTCCCGTCGGGGTGAAACCTTGCAAACGCTTTTTCCCGTCGATTACGAAAATATTTCCCTGCCGATCCAGCGCGAAATCCTGCGGGTCGAACAGCGCGCCCGGCTCTTGTCCCGCCGCCGAGATTTGCCGGACAAATTTCCAATCCGGCGACATGACCACGATCCGATTGTTACCGGCGTCAAGGACATAATAGTTGGCATCCGGCCCGACCAGCACGCGCTTCGACTGATCGAGCGGGATGTCACGCGCCACCTGTGTGGCGCGCAGTGTCGTTTCAGGAATCGGCTGTGTCTTTTGCGCCGCTGCCGGAGTCGCCGGCATAAAAGTGTGCGCCAGCATAAAACTTATCAACACTTGTGGTAGTTTCATCAGCCGCCTCCCCCGATGCCCAATTATTCAACCCCTGTCGTCCGCGCTGCCGCACTTATTCCACCTCATCGAGTGAGCGCACACTCTCGATACGACCCTGCCCGTCAACACTGACAATCACGGCCAACTCCGCATCGCCTGACTTAGTGCGATACTCATTATCCAAACCGCCGAGCGGTTCGCGGGCGAGGTAAACATTGTCCGTCGTGACGCCGCCCTCCGTTAAATCGGTCAGCAGTTCTTGTTGGGGAAACCGCCCGCTGAACACAAGCAAGCGAGACTTGCCGTTGGCGCTGGCAGTTGTCAGTTCTCGGTAACGTTGCATGTATGCGTGCAACTGGCAGGCGGTACAACGCGCCGAAATTAGCACCACCTCGGCATTACGCGGTGCCAGCGTTTGCACTATCCCGCCGGCGATTGATGCTACACGAATGTCCGGCAAGGTCTCGCCAACCCGGTAGTGCTGTTTGGCATGATCGCGGCTATAATCGATCACACCGACCATATGCTTCTCGACGATCTGACGGAGCAAATCTTCCGACGGCGCTCCTTCGAGGCTAAAAACTATCTTGCCGTCGGGTGCGATTAACAAGGTGTGTTCGTAATGATCAGGCGCTCGTAAGAGCAGCCGGAGTACCGAATCACGGTCAAACAAAACCGGCATTGATAATGCTTCGCGCCGAACCAAATCTTGAGTTTCAGGCGGTTGCGCGTCGGTCACAAGGAACGCCTGTAACCCACTGCTCCCATACCGTCGCAGCAGCACATCGCCATACTTGATTGATTTCAGATGTTGGAAATGCGAAGGGCGCATGAAATAGAGCAGGAGGAACGTCGGCGGGTTTGAATTGTCGCGGGAACCTGTCTGCTGAAGAGCGCGTTTGAGCGCGTTCAAATCAATGCGGTCGCCGTATTCCAGAGGATTCTCAGAATTCGCCTCAACGATGGCCCGGGCTAACGAACGATTCAAATACCAGTTATGCCCGATCAAACTAAAGGCCGCGAAGGTCAGGACGTAAAGCGACAGTAAAAGGCTACGTCGGATTAGCGTTTCACGATTGCGAGGAGCCATTTCGACCTCCAGAAATGAACGATACGCAAATATCTCAACTCTCAGGGACGCCGTTTTGTGCCGCGACGGTGAAACCTGAATTCGGCGCGTTAGCGCGATTAGGCGTTTGATTCAGTATTGAGATCTGGGCGCGTAACGACGAATTTTGGCGATAAAGTCCGATGATGATAAGACTCAAAGAGATAATGGCAAGAAGTTGGATGAGAAGTTTTCGCATGGCTACCCCTTTTCTCTTAGCTGAAGTTGCCGGATGCTGACTCTGATGTTAGCGGGCCGAATACTACCCCCCCCCCCGATAAATCTGTCAAGGATTAAATTTTGCTGGGTATGGAGTAATAGTACATTGCAAGAAATTCTGCATTAACGATGATGCGGCTTTGAAAAATCGACGGCACAGTAATGTTCTATCACTGTTCGGGGTATGACGTTGTAGAGTGCAACATTCGTTAGACTGCGTAGCCAGAGTAAAGCGGCTGACAAAACAGGCCGTTCTTGTCCATAATAGGATCGCTGTGGAGTTATTATAGTGAGAATCACATCCATCGAGCTGAGAGAGATTCACTTGCCGCTCGTCCATTTTTTCGAGACGAGTTTTGGCCGCACGACCGAGCGCGTGATCGTGTTGGCGCGCGTGTGGGACGCGGACGGTGCGGAAGGCTGGGGCGAATGCACTGCCGGCGAGGGGCCGTTCTACAGCGAGGAATGGTATGAAGGTGCGTGGCAAGTGTTAAAGGCTTACCTCGTGCCGATGACGTTGGGACGAACAATTGAAAACCCATCCGAAGTTTTCGATTTGATGAGGCCGGTGCGCGGCAACCGGATGGCGAAGGCGGCGATTGAGACAGCCTGCTGGGATTTGGCGGCGAAGCGCGCCGGGCAGCCACTCTGGAAAATGCTAGGCGGCACGCGCACAGAGATCGCGTGCGGCGTCTCCATCGGGATTCAGGATGCGCCGGAACAATTGTTGGACAAGATCGAGCGCGAAGTCTCTGCCGGATACCGACGCATCAAGATCAAGATCAAGCCGGGGTGGGATCAAGCGATTGTCGAGCGCGTGCGCGTGCGCTTTCCCGATATTCAATTGATGGTCGATGCCAACTCCGCTTATCGTGTCGCCCATGCTCTGCTCTTTCGGGCGATGGACAAGTTTAATTTAATGATGATTGAACAACCGCTCGCCTTCGACGACATGCTCGATCACGCGGAGTTGCAGCGGCAGATCGAGACGCCGGTGTGTCTGGACGAGTCGGTGCGCTCACACGAGGACGCGCGCAAGGCGATTGCGTTGGGCGCGTGCCGGATCATCAATGTGAAACTCGGTCGCGTCGGGGGCCACGCGGAAGCGCAGAGAGTCGAGCGTGTGTGCCGCGAAAGTCATATCCCGATCTGGTGCGGCGGGATGTTGGAGTCGGGCATTGGCCGCGCACACAACATCGCAATGTCAACGCTCGAAGGTTTTACGCTGCCGGGCGATGTGTCGGCCAGCGCGCGTTATTGGGAAGAGGACATCATCGAGCCGCCGGTGACGGTGACACCGCACGGAACGATTCACGCGCCGGAAGCGGCAGGTATCGGATTTGAGATCAAGCAAGCGTGGCTTGATACTTTGACGGTGCGGCGGGAGAGTTTCAGGGCTGCTTGAGAATTGTGGATCGCAGATTTGGAAAGCTGAGAGCTGATTATTATGTCAGTTGAAATCAATGCAAGAGTAGCAGCCTCTCTGCGAGAGTATTTCGAGTCGCGGCAGGGCAAATTATTGAAGGCGATCCGCGAGGTCGTCGAGAGCGAATCGCCGTCGGGCGATGTTGAGGGCAGCCGTCAAGTCGTCGATCTGTTGGCGGACGTGGCACGTTCGATTGACGGCGTGAACTCGGTTGAACGGATCGTCAGTCAAGATTATGGCGAGCATCTGCGGCTGTGTGCTTTCGACAGCGGCGAGGAAGACGCACGCCCGACGTTAATCCTCGGCCACACGGATACGGTGTATGAGCGCGGCTCTCTGCAAGCGCGCCCGTGGCGAGAAGAGGCGGGACGAATTTATGCGCCGGGCATCTTCGACATGAAGGCCAACTGCGTGCTGGCGTTGGAAGTATTGCGCGCTTGCGCCGCTTTGCATCTCAAGCCCACGCGCCCGGTCGTCGTCCTGTTCACTTGCGACGAAGAGACCGGCAGCCACAGCGGGCGCGCGTTGGTTGAGGAAGAAGCGCGCCGCGCGGCGCAAGTGTTGGTGCTTGAGCCGCCTGCCTCCGGCGGTCGCGTCAAGACCGGGCGCAAAGGCACAGGGATGTTCACGCTGATGGTTAAAGGCCGCGCCGCGCACGCCGGCCTTGATCCGGAGAAGGGCGCGAGCGCGATTCTTGAGATTGCGCGGCAGATCGAGAAAATTTATGCACTCAATGATCCGGCGCGGGGCGTGACGCTCAATGTCGGCGTGGTCTGCGGCGGCACGCGCTCAAACGTCGTCGCGGCGGAAGCACGCGCCGAAATCGATCTCCGCTTCAGCACGAAGAGGGATGCCGAACAACTCGAAGGGCAGTTGCTCAATCTGCAACCGTTCGACGCGCGTGTGCAACTCAAGATGGAAGGCGGCATCAATCGCCCGCCTTTGGAGCGAACAGCCGCTGTCGCCGAATTGTACGAACGCGCGAAGGCCATCGCCGCTGCGATGAATTACGAGTTGAATGAGACGAGCGTCGGCGGCGCATCGGACGGAAACTTCGCCGCCGCTGTCGGTGCGCCAGTGTTAGACGGCTTGGGCGTGGATGGCGACGGCGCACACGCGGTTCACGAACATATTATCGTCGATGATCTCGCGCGGCGCGGCGCATTATTGGCCGGCCTCATCGCGTCGCTTTAGTAAGACAGGGCGACTCTCAATCGCGCAGAGAGAGATGAGTATGAAACTCATTCAAGTGTCAACGAGCGAAGAGATTGAAGCCGCGCGCAAACTCTTCAAGGAATATGCTGCCGCGCTCGGCATTAGTTTATGCTTTCAGAATTTCGAGCAGGAGTTGAATGAACTGCCCGGCAATTACGCGTTGCCGGACGGTCGTTTGTGGCTCTGCGAAGTAGATGGCAAAATTGCGGGATGCGTCGCGCTCAGAAAATTGGACGAGGGTATGTGTGAGATGAAGCGGCTCTACGTGAGGCCGGAATTTCGCGGGCATCATCTTGGCAGGCAATTGACGGAGGCGCTGATCGAGGAAGCGCGCTTCGTCGGCTACGAGCGGATGCGGCTTGACACTCTTCCACAGTTGATGCCGGAAGCCGTCGCGCTTTATCGCGCGCTCGATTTCCGGCAGATTGAGTCGTACTGCCACAACCCTAACGATGACGTGCTGTACATGGAATTGAAGCTCAAATGATTTTCTTCAACTGAGCCAAAGAGACGGAGCAAAGTTCATGACCTTGAAACGATTTTCGATCATTCTTTTTATCTCGTTCTTGATCATCGCGCCAATTGCGCCGCTCGGTGGTCGGGGCGAGACGAGCGTGGCTATCGCCGCTTCGCGCCAGCCGGTGCGGGCGCAGCATGGGATGGTCGCTTCGACGAGCAGGATCGCGTCGGAAGTGGGCGTCGATGTGTTGCAGCGCGGAGGGAACGCGGTGGATGCGGCGATTGCGGTGGCGTTCGCGTTGGCGGTGACGTATCCGGCAGCGGGGAATTTGGGCGGGGGCGGTTTTATGATGATCCGGCTGAAGGACGGGCGCGCGACGGCGATTGATTATCGCGAAATGGCTCCGCACGCGGCGCATCGCAATGTCTATCTGGACGAGAAAGGAAATCTGATCGAGGGCGAAGGCTCTTCGACGGTGGGCTATCGCGCGGCAGGCGTTCCCGGCACGGTGGCGGGAATGGAGTTGGCTCTGAAGAATTATGGATCAGGGCGTTTGAATTGGTCGCAGTTGATTGAGCCGGCGCGGCATCTGGCGGCGAACGGTTTTACCGTAAGTTATTCGCTGGCGCGCTCGCTCAGGGGCAATGAAAAGTTGTTGGGATTATACCCGGAGACGAAACGCATTTACCTCAACGGCGGGCGTTACTACAAAGACGGCGACACCTTGCGCCAGCCTGATCTCGCGGCGACGTTCGCACGCTTGCAGCGCGGCGGGCCGCATGAATTTTACGAAGGACAGACGGCGCGACTGATCGCCGCCGACATGCAACAGCACAACGGCCTCATCACGCTCAAAGATTTGCAGGGCTACGTGGCGAAAGAGCGTGTGCCTTTGCGAACGACGTATCGCGGTTACGAAGTCGTCTCAATGCCGCCGCCGTCTTCGGGTGGGGCGGTATTGATCGAGATGCTAAATATGCTCGAAGGCTTTGATTTGCGCGAGATGGGTTTCGCGGCGTCGGAGAAGTATCACGTGATGACCGAAGCGATGCGGCGCGCGTTCGCGGATCGGGCGGAGTACATGGGCGACACAGATTTCGCAGAAGTCCCCATCGCCGGTTTGATCGACAAAAAATATGCCGAACAGCGCCGCCGGACAATTAACATGGAGCGGGCTTCGACGAGCGCGGAGATCAAAGCGGGCAGTCCCGCTGGCATCGAGTCAGAAGAGACGACGCATTTCACGGTCGTTGACGCGGCGGGCAATGTAGTCTCGAATACTTACACTTTGAACGGTAGTTACGGATCGGGCGTCGTCGCAAAAGGCACAGGGATTCTGATGAACAACGAGATGGACGATTTCGCAGCGAAGCCGGGCGTGCCAAATTATTACGGATTGATTCAGGGCGAGCGCAACGCCGTCGCGCCGAAAAAACGCCCGCTCTCGGCGATGACCCCGACCTTCGTGATGCGGAAAGACGGTACGCTTTGGTTCGCGGTCGGCTCGCCCGGCGGCCCGACGATCATCAACACCGTCTTGCAAACAATCATCAATATCGTCGATCACGACATGAACATTTCACAGGCGATTGATTCTCCGCGCATTCACCATCAATGGCTGCCTGACGAGATCGTTTATGAACCGTATGGACTTTCCGCCGACACGAAACGCGCGCTCGAAGCGCGCGGCCATAAGTTAATCGCCCGCCCCCGCTATATGGGTGACGCACAAGGGATCATGATCGAAGAAAAGACCGACGTCAGATTAGGCGCGAGCGACCCGCGCAACGATGGCGCGCCGGTTGGCTACTAAAGATAATGACAGGTGACGAGTAGCAAGTGGCGAGCGACGAGTTTAGGTATAAGCTACGGAGTAGCGTTAGATCAGTAGCCCACAGCGCAAGCTGTGGGTTATGGTCGAAAAATTGTTGAGAGCTACGGAGTAGCGAAAGAAATTTTGCGTTTATCTATTGCCGTGCGCGTTTTCTTTCGCCCGTTACACGGGCTAAGGTTGCCGGGCGGCATTGTCCCATAGCTCACGCTATGGGCTACTGCTCTGTCGTCACTCCGTGACTGAAAAACATGAAATAAGGAAACAAATTTATGAAGCACAAAAAATTTCGACGGCAATTCGTTGCAACTGCTCTTTTGCTTTCACTGGCAGTTCCGTTGGTCCCGCTTTCTGTGCGTGCGGGTGTGGCGGGCAATGAGCCTGCGCCGGTGATCCGCATCGCGCCGCCTGCGCCGGTTTTTGACGACAACGAGCGGGTCGCGGAACTAGCCGCGCGGCGCAAGCGTGTCGCCGAACAGATCGGGCCGAAGGGCGTGCTGGTGATGTTCAGCGCCGAGCCGCGCATTTACACGAACGACGTGGATTATGAGTACCGGCAGGAGAACAATCTTTTTTACTTGACGCATCTGAAACAGAAAGGCGCGACGCTCATCATCATGCCGGGCAACGCGCAGACGCCGGAGATTCTGTTTTTGCCGCGCCGCGATCCGGCAGCGGAGACTTGGACGGGCTATATGTACAGCCCAGAACAGGCCAGAAAAATTTCCGGCGTCGCGGAGATTTGGGAAGCCAAAGAGTTTGAGCCGTTCATGCGCTCGTTCCGCACGCGCCGCGCTTATCGACCGGAAAATAAGAATGTGTTGCTCACCGGCACGACGGCCACGACAGGCGTCGCAACTCCAGTGACGCCGCCCGTGCCGAAGATGGACGTTTCTACTGCCGCCGCGCAAGCCGCGATCCCGGCGCGACCCGTGACCGGGCAGAGCGCGCCGAACATCAGAGTCGAAACTCCTTCAGCGACGGGCGTTAGTGTCTCCGCCACCGCTCCGGCACAATCGGCAACGGTGACCACAAGCGCAACCCCTCCGGCAGCGAGTCCGACCGGCTTTGAAACCATCTTCGCCGCGATGCAGGGGGGCGAAGGCACGCTCTATCTGCTGATCCCCGGCGGTGAGGGCGAGAACCGCGAGTACCGGCAAGAGCAAAAATCCGCAGCGCAGTGGGCGCAATCCGCGACGGGCTTGAACGTCCGCAATGCTTTTCCGATCTTCACGGAGATGCGGATGCGAAAGTCGGAGATGGAGTTGAAGAATTTGCAGCACGCCATCGACATCACGACCGAAGCGCTAGGCCGCGCGATGGGTATGGCCGGGCGCGCACAGTGGGAATACGAAGTCGAGGCCGAAGTCGAATACACCTTCAAGCGGCGCAACGCAGATTTCTGGGGCTACCCGTCCATCGTCGGCTGCGGCCCGAACGCGACGACGCTTCACTACGAGACTTCGCAAGGCCAAGTCAAACCGGGCGATCTGTTCTTGATGGATGTCGGTGCGGAGTACAATCATTACACAGCGGACGTGACGCGCTCGTTTCCCGTGAATGGAAAATTCACGCCGGAGCAAGCGGAGATTTACAACATCGTTCTTGCCGCGCAGGAAGCCGGCATGAAAGTGACGCGGCCCGGCGCGTCGATCCCGGAAGTTCACGCGGCGGCGCTCGAAACGATCAAAGACGGGCTGTTGCGTCTCGGCCTGATCACGGACAAGAATTCGGATCAATATCGCATGTGGTTCATGCACGGCACGTCGCATTGGCTCGGCATGAACGTGCATGACGTGGGCGTGCGCGGGGCCAAGTTCGAGCCGGGCATGGTCTTCACCAACGAGCCGGGCATCTACATTCGCATGGACGCGTTGGATTATTTGCCGAACACTCCCGAAGCGCAGAAGTTCAAAGCGACGGTGCAGCCCGTCTTCGAGAAATACAAAGGCATCGGCGTGCGAATCGAAGACGACATTCTCGTGACCGCCGACGGCTATAGAAATATGTCCGTCGCGCTGCCGCGCACTGTCGCCGACATCGAAGCCTTCATCGCCAAAGCCGCGAAGGAGATGCGCGCCAGCGTGACGCTGCCTTCGCTCTTGCCGAACCTGCGCGCGCGTCACGGCTTCGTCTCGGTCGCGACGAGCCGGAGTTTGTCGGCGCGCGAAGTGGCGCACAGTCACGGCGACGAATAAGCGAAGGGAAAGATTGATCCACGAAATGGCACGAAGCAAATACGAATGCTTCGTGCCATTTCTTTCGTGCTGTTTGGTGTCTGTTCGTGGATCGGTTTTTCCTGCTGCGAATAGTTTAGCCCTCACGAATGCAGCGTGCTATTTGACTTGCCAACCGATTCGGCATAGAAACACTGCGTTTGTTTACATTCTTACCAGCCAGAGGATCACTTATGAAAAAGCAGAGACTTGGACTACTCGCCCTCTTCGCTTGTGCGTTGTTGAGCTTCGCTTGCGTGATGGAGCCGGCGAACAACAATCAAGCGTCAAATACCAACGCCGGCACGAGCAACAACGCCGCCGCTCTCAAGCCGGCGCTCGATAGTATCAACGCCGATGATCTGCTCCGCCACACGAAGGAGTTGTCTTCCGATCAGTATGAAGGACGCGGCCCCGGAACGAAGGGCGAAGAGTTGACGGTCAAGTATCTGACCGAACAATTTCAACGCTTGGGCTTGCAGCCCGGCAACCCCGATGGAACTTATGTCCAGAAAGTGCCGCTCGTCGGCCTGACGGCTGATACGCAAGCGTCGATTACAGCCGGCGGGAAAACGACGGCTCTCAAATTCCCGGATGATTACGTCGCCGTCTCACGCCGCTTCGCGCCGGAGACGAAGGTCGAGAATTCCGATATCGTGTTCGTCGGCTACGGAGTAGTCGCGCCTGAATACGGGTGGGACGATTACAAAGGCGTGGACGTGCGGGGCAAGACCATCGTGATGCTGATCAACGATCCGGCAGTTCCCTCGCCGAACGATCCGAATCAGCTCGACGAGAAAATGTTCAAGGGTAAGGCGATGACTTATTACGGTCGTTGGACTTACAAATATGAGATCGCTTCGGAGAAGGGCGCGGCTGCCGCGATCATCGTGCATGAGACCGGGCCGGCGGGCTACGGCTACGAAGTGGTCAAGAGCAGTTGGGGGCGCGAGAATTTCGACATCCAAACGCCGGACAAAAATATGAGCCGCGTCGGCGTCGAGTCGTGGATGAGTTTGGACAAAGCCAAAGAATTATTCAAGGGGAGCGGGCAGGATTTCGATGCGCTCAAGAAAGCCGCCATCACGAAAGATTTCAAACCCGTGCCGCTCAACGCGAAAGCTAATTTCACGATCAAGAACACACTGCGCGAGATCAATTCGCAGAACGTCCTTGCGAAACTCGAAGGCTCAGACCCGAAATTGAAAGACGAGTATGTGATCTACACGGCGCATTGGGATCACTTAGGGCGTGACGAGAAATTGCAGGGCGATCAGATTTTCAACGGCGCGCTCGACAACGCGACGGGGACGGCAGCCTTGCTGGAGATCGCCGAAGCCTTTAAGAAATTGCCGACGCCGTCGAAACGCTCGCTCCTTTTTCTCGCCGTCACCGCCGAAGAGAAAGGCTTGCTCGGCGCGAAGTATTACGCCGAAAATCCGCTCTACCCGCTGGCGCGCACTGTCGCCAATATCAACATGGACGGCGTCAACCAATGGGGCCGGACAAAAGACCTCGTGATCGTCGGCGCAGGCAACACGACGCTCGAAGACCTGTTGCGTGAAGAGGCGGCGAAACAAAACCGCATCCTCAATCCTGATCCTGAGCCGGAGAAGGGATTTTATTACCGCTCGGATCATTTCGAGTTTGCGCGTCAGGGCGTGCCTGCGCTCTACACCGATACTGGAACGGATTACATCGGAAAGCCCGCAGGCTACAGCGAGCAGAAGCGCGACGAGTACACCAAAAACGATTATCACAGCGTCACCGACGAAGTGAAATCCGATTGGGATTTGTCCGGCGCGGTCGAAGACACGCAACTGCTCGTCTCGGTCGGCCACGCCGTCGCGCAGGGCGACACAATGCCGGAGTGGAAACCCGGCACAGAATTCAAAGCCAAGCGTGAGGAAATGTTAAAAAGCGCGGGAGGGAAATGAAAAGTTTCGAGTTTCGAGTTTCGAGTTTCGAGTTAGATACAAAGTTGTTCTTCAACCCGAAATCCGACTCGAAACTCGAAACAGGTTTTTATTCGTAACTGAGCGCCTCGACCGCGTCCTGCCGCGCGGCGCGCAGTGCTGGATAGAGTGCGCCGATAGTGCCGCCCAGCACGGCGATGCCGAGTGAGATCAACAACCAGCGCAGTTCGATCTCGACGTTCAGACTGGTGGCACGCATGACGGCGAAGCGGGCGGCGAAGGTCAGGACGAGGCCGAGCGCAACGCCGAGGATGCTGACAAAGAGGGCTTCCTGCTCGATTACCCATGCGATGGATGTGTTCGACATGCCGAGCGATTTGAGGATACCGATCTGCCGTGTGCGCTCGGTGACGGTGGTGTACATGGCGAGCAGGATAACGAGCGTGCTGATTGCGGCGGCGATGGCGACGACGACGCTGATGAAGACGTTCAAAGCCGGCACACCAGAAGCGTATAGCTCCGGCAAGTCCCGTGTGAAGATGATCTGATCGTCGGGGAAGGCTCGATGAATTCGCTCGGCCACTTCGTCTGGCTGCGCCGGATTAATGGCCGAGACGAGAATGCTTGAACTGTGGTCGGGGCTGCCGACCTGCTCTTGCATGGTCGCGAGCGGGATTTTGATCCGGCCACCGCCGGGCGGCGCATAGATGCCTGCGATCCTGAACGGCCTGTCGTAAAGCTGCACCATGTCGCCGACCTTCGCCTTGCGTTGCTCCCGCCACACTTCATCGACAATCGCCACATCGCCGTTCGCCGGCAGCCTGTCGCCTTCGATGATCCGCAAGTTCGCCATGTTGGAATAACTATTGTAGTCGATGCCGTCGATCAGTCGGACGCCAAAACCGCTGTCAGTTCTATCGGTCATCTGGCCCAAAGGCACGGCGGTGCGGACGCCCTCGACGCGCGCCAACTCTGCCGCGTGCGCGACGGGCAGCGCGAACGGTTGCGAGCCGCTCAAGCCCATCGTCCCCGATGCGCGGATCATCATCTCCGCGCCGATATTGGCCTCGCGCCGCCCGCGCTCGCGCAGGACGCCATGCGCCAAGCCTACAGTGAAGACGATCAAGAAAACGCCGACGCCGACGCCGAGTACCGTGACCAGCGTGCGCGCCGGGCGGTGTGTGATATTCGAGAAAACTAAATTGTCCATAGCTTTTCTTAAACGCGGATGCCGGTCTGCGATGCGCCGCGCGGCGGCAGGCACAGCGCGCGAGGCGAGCAGCCACAACCCCGCGCCCGTCCAAAAGACCATCCCGGCTTTCCGCACGATGGCGAGCGTCAGACCAGTCGCCGCCGCGAAGCCGAGCGTGCGGAGGATCACTTCGGCGCTGCCTTCATAGACGCCGATAGTCGCCGGCACGAAACCAAAGACGAAGTTGACGACTTTGGTCAGCGACTCGATGACATAAGGCACATGCGCCGCCGGACTGAAGCCAAGCATTCTGAGCGCGAGATAAACTTCGACGACGCTGAAGACGTGCGCCAGCAAATTCAATCCGACGATGGCGAAGAATGCGCCGCGCCGGTGTTGGTAGAAATGATAGACGTTCGACTCGATTTGGTGAATATGCCCTTGCCGCTTGAGCAGCAGATCGGGCTTGAGGTTCAGTTTGATCAAGCGTTCGATCATCCACGTCACGGGCTTGACGCGGCGGCTCATTGCCAGCCCGACGGCAACGAGCATCGCGGTCGCGCACGCGGCGATCAACAGCAATAAGTAATCTGCGGCGTCCGGCAGATCGTAAGTTGCCAGCAACACGCACGCGCCGCTCAAAACGAACAGCGCGACCGAAAGGTTATAGAGCAGGTTATCGACCACCAATGCTTGCACGCTCGTCACGAGCGGCATCCGTTTGCGAAGCAGCGCGGCTTTCGTGGCTTCGCCGAGCAGCGGGCCGGTGAAAGTTAAAAATGAGATCGCTTCGCCACTGAGCCGCGTCGCAAAGGCTTGCCAGAA
>Ga0136614_10001580_pt1 | contig 13516 bp, 14 predicted proteins | sample AntDrymUQ2792106_2_FD_106643 | JGI IMG/M metagenome (GOLD analysis project Ga0136614, IMG submission 106643) | Polar desert sand microbial communities from Dry Valleys, Antarctica - metaG UQ279 (21.06) | ecosystem: Environmental > Terrestrial > Soil > Desert | place: Antarctica: Dry Valley...
CGAGGTAGACCTCGGCGACGCGGTCGTCCTCCAGGACGGCGACTCGCTGCTCGCCCACGTCGACCGAGACGAGGAGCTCCCGTTTTGCGGGTGGCAGCGGTGGCCGCCGGGCGGGCGCCCGCCGCCGGCTCGAGCGATCGCGCCGCTGCTCGGGCTTGCGCTCCGGCGAACGCCTGGGAGCCTGCTCGGAGCTCGGCTCTTCGCGCTTCGCCTCGCCGGCCTCGGCGGTTGGAGTCTTGCGGCGCCCCCGGCCGCCCCGGCTACCGCGGCGGCGCTTGGGCTTGACTTCACTTAGTCCCGGCTCAGGAGCCGGAGGGTCGAACGTTCTAGTCGGTTCGGGCGGAGCGGGAGCGGCAGCCTCGGTGGGCGCCTGCTCGTCCTGCTTCGAGCGTTTGCGTCGAAACCAGAGCGGCAAAAGGAGTCTCCTTCTTGTGAGCGCGCACGGGCGGCGCCGGGGAATGCCCCAGGGCGCGCGGCGTGCTGCGATTGATGAAAAACGGCGGCATGACCTTTCTCCAGGGTATCAGGGGAAGCGAACGCCGCTCCGCCGTCCGGCCCTGGACCTACGATCGCGGCGTCGTCATCGGAGGTGCGTGATGGCTGGAGAAGAGGACGCGTACGAGCTCCTTCTGATCGAGGAGGCCGACGCCTGGTTCGAGTATCTCGAAGCGACGCGCAGTCAGACCGCGGTCCGCTACCGCGAAGTCGAGCCGTGGGCCTGGGGCCGTCTGAAGCAGAGGCTGCGGGCGATCAAGGCGAGGCGAAGGAGGCTGCGGCCGGCCGCAGCCTAGCGCCGTTTGGAGCCGGCGCCGGGGCGCTCGCGCGGAGCCCCGCGGCCCCGTGCACAGACGGCCTGGAGAACGCCCATCGCGAGCAGGTTCGCGATCAGCGACGAGCCGCCCACGCTGACGAACGGCAGTGGGATCCCGGTCACGGGCGCGATTCCCATCGTCATGCCGACGTTGACGAAGATCTGAAAGAGGAGCGCGATGACGATGCCGCCCGCCACGATGGCCGAGAAGGCGTCGCGGGCGATCGCCACGATCCGCAGCCCCCGCCAGACGACGAGCAGGTACAACCCGAGCAGGATTGCCGCACCGACGAAGCCGCGCTGCTCGGCGAAGGACGCGAAGACGAAATCGGTCCCGTGCACGGGAAGGAAATCGAGGCTCGTCTGGGTCGCTCCCGAGACACCACGGCCCGAGACGCCACCCGAGCCGATCGCGGTGATCGACTGGTTGACGTTGTAGGTCGCGCCGCCCGGGTCGCTGTCCGGATTCGTGAAGCCCGTCAGGCGTTTCGCCTGGTAGGGCTTCAGCACCTCCACGCCGATCGCCGGCAGTGCCCAGAGGGCGAGGATCGCGGCGATCACGATCCCCGCGGCCAGCGCACTGAGGTGAACCCAGCGGGTGCCAGCGACGACGAGCGTCCCCACGAGCGCCGCGCCGTAGACGAGCGCTGTCCCGAAGTCGGGCTGCATGAAGACAAGCAGTGCGGGCACGAGAGCCAGTCCCACTGCCGCTGCGACTGTCCGGGGGTCGCTCACGCGTTTGTAGCGGTCGGCGAGGAAGCCGCCCAGAAAGAGGACGAGCAGAAGCTTGGCGAACTCCGAGGGCTGGAAGCGGTAGAAGCCGAGGTCGATCCAGCGACGCGAGCCCCGCTCGACCGCTCCCACCACGAGCACCAGGAGCAGGAGGCCCGTCATCAGGCCGTAGACGACTCGCGCGTGCCGCCGGTAGTGGTCAGGGTCGACGAAAGTCGTGACGACGAGTCCCACCGCGCCGAAGGCAGCGAAGATCGCCTGGCGGGTGAGAAAGTAGTCCGGCTCGCCGCTCACGTCGTTCCGCGTCACCCCGGCGATCACCCAGAGGCCGAGTCCGAGCAGGGCGCCAACGGCAAGGAGGAGCACCCAATCGAGCCGGCGGAGGAACGCCAGCACCTCGGAGCCTTCGGGACTGAGCGCCCTGACCGTGCTCGATCGGCTGTCGACGTAGTCGATCAATCCGTCTCCGCCGGGAGCTGGAAGTCGCCCGTGACGCCGAAGTACTGCTCGAAGACCCGCAGTGCCGCCGGCGCCGCCACCGAGCCGCCATGGCCGCCGTTCTCGATCACCGCGCAGACGACGAGCTCTGGGTTGTCCGAGGGGCCATACCCGCACCACCAGGCCTGGTCGACGATCGTCGTCTGCGACCATCCCGGCAGGACGAGGGACTTCTCTGCCGTACCGGTCTTACCGGCGATCGGGATCGGAAAGTTCCCGAAGACGGCCGTCGACGTGCCGTTCGGGCCGTGCGTGGCCGCGTAGAGCCCGTCGCGGACGCCCTGGATCGCCTTGGGATCGACGCTCGTCGGCCTCGGCCGCGGAAACTCGAGCTGCCGCAGAACCACGGGGCGCGAACCCCTGGCGCCAATCCGCTCCACGCGCATCCCGACGTGCGGCGTCACGAGCTTGCCGCCGTTGGCGACGACCGCGAAGAAGCGCGCCATCTGAAGGGGCGTGACCTGGAGATCCTTCTGCCCGATCGCGAGCTGGACCGAGTCGCCCGACTTCCACAGGCGGTCGACCTGCCAGCAGCACGGATCGGTCTTCTTCGTGTACGTGCGCCTGCGCCACTCGATCGTCGGCAGAAGACCGCTCTCCTCGCCGCCGATATCGAGCCCCGTCGGGCGGCCGAAGCCGAAGGTGGAGGCCCATGCCTGCAGGGGTTGGCCCCGCTCTTCGGGCAGATCGTAAAACAGCTTCCCGACACGGTAGAAGTAGGTGTCGCAGGACGTCTCGAGCGCTGTCGGCAGCGTCATTCCCTCGTTGAAGTTCGGCGTCCAGTTCGCGAAGATCGTGTCGTCGACCTCGTAGTCGGGCGTGCACGGGAGCAGGTCGTCCGGCTCGATCAGACCCTCCTGCATCGCCGCCAGGGCGGTGACGGGCTTGAAGGTCGAGCCGGCCGGGTACTCGCCGGCGACGGCGCGATTGAGCGAGGGGATGTTTTTCGCAGGCGCCGTCCGCTTCGTTAGTCCGGCCTTGGCGAGCGCCCGCGGATCGACCCGGCCGACGTAGACGCTCGGCTTGTAGGTCGGATTCGAGGCAAGCGCCCGGATCGCGCCGTTGCGAGGATCGAGCGCAACGATCGCGCCGCCGTCGGCCGACCAGCAACCGATGCAGTCGACCGGAGATTCCGAACGGGCTTTCTCGATCCACTCGCGCAGCGCTCGCTCGGCCGCTCCCTGCAGGCGCGCGTCGATCGTCAGGCGAAGCGCGTTTCCCGCGCGCGGCATCTGGCGGGCAACCAGTGAGCTCTTCGGCTTGCCGAGCGCGTCCACGGTCAGCTGGGCCACCCCGGGGCGCCCGCGCAGGTAGCGGTCGTAAGCTGCCTCGACCCCTTCCTGCCCGATCTTGTCGCCGCCGCGGTAGCCCGCCTTGAGCCGCGTCTTCAGCTGCTCCTTCGTGATCTCGCCGACGTGCCCGAGCACATGTGCGGCACGTGAGCCGAACTCGTAGTCGCGGAGGTACGTCGTCTCGATCGCGACGCCCGGGAACTCGTCCTGATGCTCTCTCAGATAGGCGACTTTGTCCTCGGGAACCGCGGTCTTGACCGTCACTGGGGTCAGCGGGTCGCTCTTTCGCCTCTCGACGTCGGCGACGAGCCTACCGAGCGGAACCTTCAAGAGCTTCGCGAGCCTCTGGAGCTCCCGGTAGCGACCCTCGGGCTGGAGGTCGGCAGGCCAGAGCCGGACCGCTGTCCCGGGTACGTTCGAGACGAGCGTGCGACCGGTGCGATCGAGGATCTCTCCCCGCTGGGCCTCGAGGCGCACCGTGCGCAGCTGGTTGTTCTGCGCCGCGTTCAGGTACTGCGACCCGGAGAGGACCTGAAGCGCCCACAGGCGTAGGAAGAGAACGGCGAAGACCGCGAGCGCGACGGTGCCGACGATGCCGATACGCAGCGCCAGCTGAGGTGTGACGCGGTAGGGCTCCTCGACGCGAGGATCGGGGGGCAGGAAGCGGCTCGAGCGGGGCTTTCGGTCAGCCAAGGAGGTGTACCTCCCGCGCACGGTCGGTGCGCTCGAAGGGTCGCAGCAACCGCCGGCAGACGGCGAAGACGGGCACCACCAGGAGCATGTTCAAGATCGTTCCGGGGAGTAGCGCGTCGAAGAGCACGCGCGCGGAGCTCGACTCGCCGAGCAGGTACCGAAGAGCGAGCTCGCCGAAAGCGTAGAGGATGCTCAGCACGACGGCCGCGACGATCGGAGCGTGGGTACGGTCGCGGCCGGTGGTCTCGCCGTAGCGACCGGCGCCGTAGCCCACGAGCGTCAGCAGGAGCGACGTGAGACCGAGCATCCCGAGCGTCGCTGTGTCCACCATCAGGCCCGCGAAGAATCCGCCGATCGCGCCGAAGATCGAGCCTCGCAGAAGCCCGACGGCAATGAGGGTCACGAGCAAGAGGTCGGGAGTCCCTCCCGCGACCTCGATCGTCGCGAAGATCGTCACCTGCAGGAGCGCCGCCAGAAAGACGACCGCAACGGCCTTGGCTACGTCGACGATCATTTCGGGGAAGGCCCTCGGGGGCGCTTGCTGACGAGCACGACCGCCGCCGAGAGCGAGGACAGGTCGGCGAAGGGCCGCACCTCGATCCGTTTGTAGAGATCGCTCGAGTTCTGCGCCACGCTCGTCACCACCCCGATCTCGATTCCGCCGGGATAGATGGAGGACTCCTCCCCCTGCCGGCGGCCCGCGGTGACGACGATCGCGCCCTCGCGGACGACCTCGGCCTTGGTCACACGCTCGAGGGCCAGTGTCTCGCTGCCGGCCTGGCTCGGCTCGACGAGGCCGAACGCGCCCGTGGGGCTGCGCAGCACAGTTGCCGAGACGGAGCTCGACTCGTCCGTGAGGAGCATCACGAGCGCCTGGTGAGGCGTCACCCGGGTCACGCGACCCACCAGCCCACGAGCGCCCAGGACGGGGTCGTCACGGCGGATGCCGTCGCTCGAGCCCGCCTCGATCACCACCTCCTGGTCGTAGGGGTTCGTCGGCACTGAGACGACGGCTGCCGTAACGGCACGGAAATCGCGCGGATAGCTCGGCGGAGCGCGGAAGTTCTGCAGGCGCTCGAGCACGCCAAGGCGCTGGCGAGCCGTCTCGTTCTGGATCGCCTGTTGGCTCAGGCGCGAGTAGTTGCGGCGCAGCTCCTCGAGCTCGGACTTCGCGCGCACCAGCCCCGCGAAGTAGCCGTAGACGTCGCGGAACGGACGCGCGACGCGCTCGGCTCCGACCTGGAACGGCCGCAGGGCGGTGGCGCCGATTCCCTGTGCGTCGTGCAGGCTTCCTCCCTCCGCTTCCCGGAAGTAGACCGAGACGAGCGCGAGCGAGCAGAGTACGAGGGCACCCGCGACGATGCGCCGCTTGCGGGCGGAGCTTGTGCGCGAGGTGTATGAAGCGGAGGCGGGGCGCTGAACCGACGAGGCCAACACCGCCAACCGTGCGGTGCGGTTTCGAGGCAAGCTACGAGTGTACCGACGCTCGCGGAGGCCCCTGCTCAGAACGAGTTCCTAGTAGCGGCGGCTGCCGTTGCGACGTGGTCTCGCCCGCGCGCTGCGGTGGATGGCCTCGAACTCTTCGAGGCTTCGTCCAGACCCGACCGCGACACACGTGAGCGGGGACTCGGCGAGGTGCACCGGCATCTGCGTCTCGTGTCGAAGCCGCTCGTCGAGCCCGTTCAGCAGCGCGCCCCCGCCAGCGAGGACGATGCCCCGATCCATGATGTCGGCCGCGAGCTCGGGCGGCGTCTTGTCGAGCGTCGACCGGATCGCGTCGATGATCTGCGCGACCGGATCCTCTAGCGCCCGGCGCACCTCCTCGGAGTTCAGGATCACCGTCTTCGGCAGGCCCGTCAGCATGTCGCGCCCGCGCACCTCCGCCTGGATCTCCTCGCGGAGGGCGAAGGCAGAGCCGACCTCGAGCTTGATCTCCTCGGCGGTCTGCTGGCCGACGAGCAGCTTGTACTCCTTCTTGATGTGGCTGATGATCGCCTCGTCCATCTCGTCGCCGCCCACGCGGAGGCTCTGGGACACCACGATCCCGCCCAGCGAGATCACCGCGACCTCGCTCGTCCCGCCGCCGATGTCGACGATCATGTTCCCTGTCGGCTCCGCGACGGGCAGACCCGCCCCGATCGCCGCGGCCATGGGCTCCTCGATCAGATAGGCCTGACGGGCGCCCGCCGAGAGCGTCGCCTCCTCGACCGCACGCTTCTCGACACCGGTGACGCCGCTGGGGACGCAGACGACGACACGGGGGTGCGCGAAGCGGTGCTGGTGCACCTTCTGGATGAAGTGTCGAAGCATCTGCTCGGTGACGTCGAAGTCGGCGATCACGCCGTCCTTGAGCGGACGGATGGCGGCGATCGTGCCGGGCGTGCGGCCGAGCATCCGCTTCGCTTCGACCCCGACGGCGTGCACCTCGCCCGTGCGCTGGTCGATCGCGACGACAGACGGCTCCGAGAGCACGATCCCGCGACCCCGCACGTAGACGAGCGTGTTGGCGGTGCCGAGGTCGACCGCCATGTCGCGCCCGCCGAAGCCGTTGAAGTAGCTCATGAACCCCATACCCGAGGCTTCGAGTCTACTACCCGAAGGACGAAAACCCTGCTATCCGAACCCGTAGAGACCCCCGAAGCGCCTCGCCAGCAGACGCACGAGCAACGCTCCGGGCAAGCCGACCACGTTCAGGTAGTCGCCCTCGATGCGCTCGACGAGTGCCGCGCCGAGGCCCTGCACGGCATAGGCGCCGGCTCTTCCCTCCCATTCCCCGGCGGCGAGGTAGATCCCGAGATCGCGCGGCGTCAGAGGGCGAAATGTCACGCGCGTCGCCTCGTGGTGCAACTCCTCCCACCCGCGCGTCAGGAGACAGAGTCCCGACACGACCTCGTGCGTCTCGCCCGCCAGACGCTCGAGCATCGTCTCCGCCTCGGTCGCGCCGGCCGGCTTGCCGTAGACGGCTCCGTGGAGCACGACGGCCGTGTCGACGCCCAGCACCGGCCGATCGCCAGCGGCGGCCGCTACCGAGCGGGCCTTGCCACGCGCGTGCGCCAGCACCAGCTGCACCGGGTCGGCGCCGGCCGCCTTCCCCTCCTCGTAGCGAGGGGCTACGACCTCGAAGGGCAGGTGCAACTGCTCGAGGATCGCCCGCCGCTGAGGAGAGGTGGAGGCGAGCAGTAGCGGCGGCGCCGGCGAGACGCCCACTAACCGTCCAACCGCTTCCGCGCTTTCCAGACCTCCTCGGAAGGCCACCGGCGGGCCCACTCGCTCGTCACGAATGGGTACCCGGTCGTGGCGCCTTCGCCTGGTCGCAGCTCGATCAGATCTTCCACCTCGAGCCCGTTTCGCCGGAAGAGCCGGATCCACTCGCCGTAGGGCAGGTGGAACTCGACGGACTGGTCGTCAGGCCACTCGAACCGGTGCATGCCGAAGTAGGGGCGAAGCAGCCGGTCTCCGGCCGCGATCCCCTCCTCGTCGGGCACGCAGAGCATCAGGATCGTCCCGTTGACGAGAAAGACGAGCTCGCCGCCGGGCCGCAGCAGACGCGCGGCCTCGGGCAGCCAGCGGTACGGGTCGGCCCAGATGCTCGCGCCGTACTCCGAGATCGCGAGGTCGAAGCTCTCATCCGGGAGCGGCACCTCCTCGGCGTTCCCGTGGAGTAGCGCGAACTCCAGACCGTGCTCGGCCTGCAGACGCCGCGCCGTCCCGAGCTGAGCTTCGGAATTGTCTATCCCGACGGGCCGGGCGCCACGGCGGGCAAGCCAGGCCGAGATGTAGGCGGTGCCGCAGCCAAGCTCGATCGTGTCCTTGCCGGCCAGATCCGGCGGCAGCATCCCGACCTCGGCCTCCGGAATGCCCCAGATGCCCCAGGTGGGCTCGTCCTGCGCCCAAGCGCGCTCGCCCGCCTCGACGTAGTCGGTCGCCCACCCGTCCCACGCGGCACGGTTGCGGGCGACGTGCTCCGGCAGGGTCATCGCTTGCGCGCCTTCCAAATGCACTCCGCCGGCCAGCGTCTCGCCCACGCCAGATTCCACTCGTACGTCGAGATGGCATCGGCCGCGGGACACGGCTCGACGAGATCTTCGACGGCGAGTCCGGAGCGCCGGAGAAGCCGGATCCACTCGCCGTAGGGCAGCTGGAACTCGACGGACCCGTCGTCGGGCCACTCGAACCGATGCATGCCGAAGTAGTCGTTGAGAAGGCGCTCTTCGGGATCGTTCGTCTCTTCGTTCCAGCAGATCGCGAGGAGCGGGCTCGCCATGCTGAAGGCGAGCAACCCGCCCGCACGCAGAAGACGCGCCGCCTCCGGAACCGCTCGGTAGGGGTCGGCGAAGGTCATTGCGCCGTGATCGCAGAAGACGATGTCAAAGCTCTCGTCTGCTAGCGGCACCGACTCCGCGCTCGCGTGGACGAGAGGCAGCTCGACCCCTTGAGCCTCGATCAGTCGGCGCGCGAATCGAAGCTGCGCCTCCGAGTTGTCGAGCCCCACCGGGCGGGCGCCACGCCGCGCCAGCAGGATCGACCATTGCGCCGCGCCACAGCCGAGCTCGAGCACGTCCTTGCCCGCAACATCTCCGAGGATGCCCAGCTCGTCCTCGGGGATCTGCCATACCCCCCAGCGAGGCTCCGGGCGGCCAATGAAGGCGCTGTGGCGCGACTGGTAGTCGTCGGCCTTCGCGTCCCAGTGCTCTCGATTCCGGCGAGCGTCGGCCGAGAGTCGGCTGCTGCTAGACGAGCTCACCTTCGCCGAACCAGAGTGAGAGCTCCCGTTCCGCCGACTCGGCGGAGTCGGAGCCGTGCACGAGGTTGTCCGGCATCGCGAGCGCGAGGTCGCCGCGAATCGTTCCCGGCGACGCGTTCACGGGATTCGTCGCACCCATGGTCGTGCGGACGACCGAGATGGCCGACTCGCCCTCGAGCGCGAGGGCGAGCGTGGGCGCCGAGGTGATGAACTCGACGAGCTCGCTGAAGAAGGGCTTCTCGCTGTGCTCGGCGTAATGCCGCTCCGCCAGCGGGCGATCGACGGCGACGAGTCTTGCGGCGCGGATGGTCAGCCCGCGCGCCTCGAGGCGCCCGAGGATCTCGCCGGCGAGGCGCCGCTGCATCGCATCGGGCTTGACGAGGACGAGAGTGCGCTCGACGGCCATCAGCGTCTCCGGCGCTCCCGCCTCGGCTCCGGCGGTGTTGCCTCCCACGTGTCACCGAGCTCGAGCGAGGCAGGCGTCTCGATCGGAGTCTCGCAGTAGGGGCAGATCTGCCATAGCGTCTCGAGCGGCGCCTGGCAGCCTGCGCAGGCCTGCTTCAGCTTCGTCGTGCAGACAGGGCAGACGAGAAACGTGGGGTCGACCTCGGCGCGGCACACCGGGCACTGGAGATCGTGGCGGCCGAGGCGTTCCTCCATCTCCTTGATCTCGAGCTCGCGCTCGCGTACGTCGGCGAGGTACTCCGGCGGGCGGAAGAACATGTAGATGACGGCGCCCAGGAACGGGGGCACCAGCCCGAGGAGGGTGGCCATCGCCACGAGCCAGGGGTCGGCGATCCGGCGGCGAGCGTCCTTATAGACCCAGTACGCGACCGCGAGCCAGAAGACGACGACGAAGAAGAGCAGCAGGTTCCGGATCACGAACCACGTGCCGGAGTCGAAGAAGTCGTTGATCCCGCTGAAGAGGTCGTCGTCGTCAGCGGTCGCTGCGAGAAAAATCGGTCTCATCTCAGATCAGGAGTTTGCCGATTGCGTAACCAGCTGCGAATGCGACTGCGACGATCGCCGCCACCACGAACGCTGCGAGCGCGAAGACGCTGAACCGTTCACCGAGCTTCGTCATCGTACGTCTTGTTCCTCCGCACGATAGAGGTCGGCGAGGAGATAGAGCGAGCCCGTCACGAGCAGGCGCTCCCCGAGCTCCCGTGCCCGCGCCAGAGCCGCGACCGGCTCCGCGACCGCCTCCACGTGCCCGAACCACGTCCGAGCCCGGCGGGCAAGCTCGTGCGCCTCGAGCGCTCGCGGGTTCGACGAGCGGGTCGCGACGAGCATGTGTCCGGCGCGGGCCAGGCGCTCGAGGATCGCGTCCACGTCCTTGTCGCCGAGAATCGAGACGCAGAGAACGTAATCGCGTTCCGGGATGCGGGCGAGCAGCCACTCCGCCGCTTCCGGTGTGTGCGCGCCGTCCCAGATCTCGGCGCCGCGGCGCTCGAACCGCCCCGGCAGCGCGACTTCGACCTCACGCTCGAGCGGGCGGCCGACGAATGCCGAGGCGGCTTCGCGCGCGCCGCCGATCAGGAGTCGAGCCTCGGGGACGAGGTGCTCGAACTCGCGGTCGGGCAGGATTGCCGTCGAACCGCGCCGGACGACTGCAAGCTTCTCGCGCGCGATCGCCTCCCGCGTCCCGCCGAGAACCGCCGTGTGCTCGAGCGCGACGTTCGTGAGCAGGACGATGCCCGCGCCGAGCACGTTCGTCGCGTCGAGCCTGCCGCCCAGTCCCGCCTCGACGACGGCGAGGTCCACACCCGCCTCGGCGAACTCGGCGAACGCCGCGGCCGTGAGAACCTCGAACTGCGTGGCTCCGGCCGCGTGCGGACGCACGCGCTCGACCGCGGCATCGAAGTCGGCCTCCTCGCCGCCGGCGCGGATGCGCTCTCTCCAGCCGCGTACGTGCGGCGACAGGTACGCCCCGACCCGCAGCCCTTCCCCCGCGAGCAGCTCCTCGATCGTGCGCACGGCCGTGCCCTTGCCGGTCGTGCCGACGACGTGGATCGCCGGATAGGCCCGCTGGGGCTCGCCGAGCGCTGCGAGCAGCGCCCGCATCCTGTCGAGCCCGAACTCCTCGGGCCAGGGGTCGAGCGACTCGACCCAGGCGGTCGAGCTAGCCTGCGAGTGCATCGAGCTCGCGCCGGTAGCGGGCAAGCTTCTCGCGCTCGGCCTCGACCACCTCCGAGGGCGCCCTCTCGACGAAGCGCTCGTTGGCCAGCACACGCTCGGCGCGCTCGACTTCCTTGCGGAGGCGCTCGATCTCGGCCGCCGCGTTACCGTTGCCCTTCAGGCGCCCGGGCCTCACGACCGCCTCGAAGATGCGCCGCTCCTCGTCGTCCATGGCGACGATGACCCCGCTTCGGCGGAAGATCGCCGCCGCTTCCTGAACGTGGTCGAGCGCGGTGAGCGCAGCCGCATCGGCGCCGTCGGCCTCGGGCCAGGCGGCCGCGATCAGGCGACTCTCGCGGCCGGGCAGATTCGTCCAGATCTCCTCCGTCACGTGCGGCATCACGGGATGCAGGAGCTTGAGCAGACGCTCGAGCGCCGCGAGCGCCGTCGCGCGGGCGTCCGGATCGTCGAGGCGCGGCTTGATCGCCTCCGCGTACCAGTCGCAGAAGTCGTCGAAGGTGAGGTGGTACAGCTCGTCCACGAGGTGCGCAAAGGCGAATTCCGCCGCGAGCCGCTCGATCGTCGCTCGCGTCGAGTCGAGGCGGGCGAGGATCCAGCGTTCCTCGAGCTCGCGAGGGCGCAGCGAAGGCGCGACCGCCTCGCCACCGCCGAGCAGGAGGCGGGACACGTTCCACAGCTTGTTCGCGAGCTTGCGCCCCTCCTCGATCGCGCCGTAGGAGAAGCGCACGTCCTGCGTCGAGGAGAGCTTCAGGAGGCCGTAGCGCGTCGCGTCGGTGCCATATTCGTCGATGATCTCGGTCGGGTCGATGCCCGTACCGAGGCTCTTCGACATCCGGCGTCCTTCCGTCGCGAGCACGGTCGAGTGGATGACGACGTCGCGGAAGGGAACCTCGCCCATCAGCTCGAGCCCCGCGAAGATCATCCTGTTCTCCCAGAGACGGATGATGCCGCGGTCGGTCGTGTTCAGGTCGCCCGGGTAGAAGGCCCGCAGGTCCGCCGTGTCATCGGGCCAGCCGAGCGTCGCGAACGGCCAGAGGGCGGACGAGAACCACGTGTCGAGCACGTCCTGGCTGCGCTCGAGCTCGGACGTCCCGCACTCCGCGCAGGCGTCCGGCTCCGTCTCCTCCACCGTGAAGTGCCCGGCCGGGCACTCCCAGAGCGGTAGCTGGTGCCCCCACCAGATCTGACGCGAGATGTTCCAGTCGGGCGCGCTCTCGAGCGACTCGATCGCGAAGCGATGCTGTGAGTCGGGGTGGAACATGACGCGACCGGCGCGCAGAGCCTCGAGCGCGGGCGCGGCCAGCTCGCGCATCGAGCACCACCACTGGAGCGAGATCAGCGGCTCGATGCGGCTCTCGCAGCGCTCGCAGAGCGCGACCGAGTGACGGTAGCTCTCGCGCCGCTCGAGCTGGCCGCGCTCCTTCAGCCACGCGAGCACGCGCTCGTCCGCCTCTGCCTGCGAGAGCCCGGCGAGCTCCCCTGCACTCTCGTTCATCCGTCCGTCGGGCCCGATCACCATCGGCTCGGGGAGGCCGTGACGGCGTCCGATCTCGAAGTCCATGGGGTCGTGACCGGGCGTCACCTTCAGTGCTCCCGTGCCGAACTCCCGCTCCACCGCGAGATCGGCGATGAGGGGCACGCGCCGCTCCACGAGCGGCACGATCACCTCGCGTCCGACGAGGTCCCGGTACCGCTCGTCGTCAGGGTGGACCGCCACTGCCACGTCGGCGAGCATGGTCGCCGGCCGCGCGGTCGCGATCGTCACGTAGCCGTCCCCCTCCGCGAGCGGGTACCGCACGTAGGTGAGGGCATCGTCGACCTCTTGGTGGACGACCTCGAGATCCGAGAGCGAGGTCTGGTGGTGGGGGCACCAGTTGATGATCCGGTTCGCGCGATAGATGAGCCCCTTGCGATAGAGATGAACGAAGAAGCGCATCACGGCGCGCACGTAGGCGTCGTCCATCGTGAAGCGCTCCCGGCGGTAGTCCATCGAGGCGCCCATGCGGCGGAACTGGTGCATGATCTTGCCGCCGTACTCGCGCAGCCACTCCCAGACGCGCGCCTCGAAGGCCTCGCGTCCGAGCTCCTGGCGGCTCGTGCCTTCGCGGACGAGATGCCTCTCGACGGCATTCTGCGTCGAGATGCCAGCGTGGTCGAACCCCGGCTGGAAGAGCGTGTTCAATCCCTGCATGCGCCGCATCCGGACGACCAGGTCGGCAAGCGAGAGCTGCAGCGCGTGACCCATGTGCAGGTCGCCCGTCACGTTCGGGGGCGGGTGCGCGATCACGAAGCTTCTGCGCGCGGCATCGGGATCGGCGTCGAAAAGGCCCTCCGCCTCCCATGTGCGCTGCCAGCGCTCCTCGACGCCCTGCGGCTTGTAGAGCGGCTCCATCACGCGATCCTAGCCTCGGTCGAGCCATCGACCCGGCGGTCGAGGGAGTGGGGCCGCGAGGGCCCGCCGATCAGGTCAGGCAGCGACTATGGGCACAGTCTGCCTGAAACCGGCAGGGCCCAGTCGAGTCTTCCTCGGCCTGGAGCCCTAGGGCGGCCCCGGCTGATCGAGCGCGACGGCGTCGCCGAGGTTCGAGTTCCCCTCCAGGAACTTGA
>Ga0136614_10001581_pt1 | contig 13515 bp, 10 predicted proteins | sample AntDrymUQ2792106_2_FD_106643 | JGI IMG/M metagenome (GOLD analysis project Ga0136614, IMG submission 106643) | Polar desert sand microbial communities from Dry Valleys, Antarctica - metaG UQ279 (21.06) | ecosystem: Environmental > Terrestrial > Soil > Desert | place: Antarctica: Dry Valley...
CGCTTCGAGCTGCGCCTCGTCGGCGAGATGCGACGCGGAGGCGATCGCGAGCTCGGTGTCCGTCAGGTCGTCGCGCGCGCGCGCGAGCGGCAGCGCCTGCAGCGGCTTCGACGAGGAGCGCATGAACGCGACCAGGTTCTGGTCGCCCGCCGCCCCGAGCACGCGACCGTCCTGCACGGCGACCGCATGCACGCGGTGGACGGCCTCCACGACGTCCCCGCGGCGGACGGATACGCTGATCGGGTCGGCCATGAGGGACGGAGCCTAGATGGGCGCTGGCACGAGATCGTGCCGTTCGGGGCGCGAGCTGGTCCCTCTGGGGCGCGGCGGCAGGCCGGTGGCGATGCTGGCAGCATCGATGCCGGACTGGCGACGTCGAAGCGGACGGTCGCGGGCGGGCGCCGCCAAGGCGCCCGGGCGGGACCGGGAGCGGCCCAGACGCGTCAGATCGTGCATCCGGACGCGCGAGATCGTGACATCAACCATCTAGCTGCCGAGAGCCGCTGGGGCAACCGGTGGCTCGCCCTGTTCGCGCTCCTTGCGGGTGCGGCAGCTCTCCGCCTCGTCGGGGTGCAGTACGGGTTGCCGTTCCCGTTGCTCAACCCTGACGAGGAGAGCATCGTCCCGCGTTCCTGGCAGATGAGTCACGGAGGTGGGCTCGACCCGAACTGGTTCGACTATCCAAGCCTTCTCATGTATGTCGCCGCTCCGTTCCAGCACTGGGCGGACGAGCCTTCGTATCTCGCGGCCCGCGGCGTCGTCGTCGTGCTCGGGCTTGCCGGGATCGCCGCCGCCTGGTGGCTAGGCGATCGCGCCTACGGAACGATGGCCGGGTTCATCGCCGCTGCCGTCACCGCGGTCGAGGGGACGCATGTCGCCTACTCCAGAATGGCGGTGACCGACGTCCCGCTGACGCTCGGGGTCACGGTTTCGCTCGCGTTGATGGTCTCCCGGAGGCTCCCCGCGGCAGGCGTCGCGATCGGCCTGGCCGCGAGCTTCAAGTACCCGGCCTTCATCCTCCTCGTTCCACTCGTCGTCGCCGGATGGGGGGCCTGGCGTCGCATCGCGTTATCGGCGGCGCTCGCGCCGCTCGCATTCCTCGCGACGAGCCCGTACTTCGCCGTTCATCTCGCGGAGGCTCTCGGCGACGTGCGGCGGGTCCAGCGCCTCGGACGGATGGGGTGGCTCGGTTTCGAGGATGACCCCGCAACGCCGGTCGCATTCCTCGAGCGGCTCTGGGAAGGGATGGGCCCCGCGCTCCTGATCGCTCTGGCGGGGCTGGTGGCGGCGCTGGTGGCCAGGAGCCACGCGGACCGCATCCTTGCCGCCTTCGTCCTCGCCTACTTCGTGACGCTGCTGCCGCTCGACGCACACTTCGACCGTTACCTCCTGCCGCTCGTCCCCGCCCTCGGAGCGCTGGCGGGACGCTTCCGCGCGCTCGCCCCCGTCACCCTGCTCTTGCTCGTCGTGCCCCTTGTCTGGTCGATCCGCGAGACAGGCCCGCTGACCAGGACGGACACCCGCGTCGTCGCGCACGAATGGATGGAGAAGAACTTGACCCCGGGCGTGCTCGTGGCCGCCGATTCCTCGACCGCGGTGCCGGAGACCCTTCGTGTCCTCCGGCTCGCACTTCCCGGCCCCGGGCGCCCGCAGGATCCGGAGCGGGACCTCGCGCGCCTTCGAGAGCTCGACGTCGGCTACGTGCTCGTCACGGGCGCCGTTGCCGACCGCGTCCTCGCCGCGCGGGAGCATTACCCGCGCGAGGCGCGCTTCTACGACCAGCTCCGCCGCGGGAACCGTCGCTTCTACCGGGACGGCGTCGGCAAACTGGCTGGACCGTGGGTAGGGGTGTACGAGCTGTAGGGGACGACCGGCCGAGCTCCTTGCGGCGTGCGGTCGCCGTCGGTGGAGCCGTCTTCGTCTCCGGAGCGGTCGTGCTCGGGATGGAGATAGCTGCTAGCCGCGTTCTTGCCCCCTTCTTCGGGAACTCGCTCTTCGTCTGGGGAGCGCTGATCGGCATCGTGCTGGCCGGGCTCTCGATCGGCTACTGGGCGGGCGGCGTTCTCGCCGACCGGTGGCCGGAGCCACGCCTCCTCGCTGCGGTGATGGGGCTCGGCGCCCTCGGCGTCCTCGCGATCCCCGTGCTCGACGGCCCGGTGCTCAAAGGGATCCTCGAGTGGGATCCCGGCCCGCGCCTCAATCCGGTGCTCGCGGCCATCGCCCTCTTCGGCCCGCCGAGCATCGTCCTCGCCGGCGTCGCGCCGATCGCAGTCCGGCTGCGTGCTCGGTCGATGACGACGCTCGGCCAGACGGCAGGCCGGCTCTTCGCGATCTCGACGGCCGGCTCGATCGCCGGGACCTTCGCGACCGCGTTCTGGTTGATCCCCGAATTCGGAACCGACCAGCTCCTGGGCATCGCAGCTACCACTCTCTTCGTCGCCGCCGCGCTGTTCGCGGCGGCCGAGCGTCTCGCCGTTACTGCTGCGATCGCCCTGGCGGGAGGAATGCTGGCCGCAGGAGCCGCCGTCTCACTCGCACCCGAGACGGGTGGGCTGCTGGACGAGGCCCAGGCCCGCAACTGGTCACCGCTCTACCGGCGCGCGGGCTTCGACTGGAGCCAGGAGCCGCGAGTCGCCGAAGGCCTGACGCTGCGGTATGCGAAAGACACTCGATACCACCGCCTGAGCGTCGCCGACGACGAGACGACACGCTACCTCCGCTTCGACAACTCGTACCAGAGCGGAATGCCGCTGGCCCGCCCGTTCGGGACGGCGTTCGAATACGCCGATTTCTTCCACCTCGCCCTCGCCTACAAGCCCGACGCTCGCGACATCCTCTTCGTGGGCCTCGGCGGCGGCTCGTCGCCGAAGCGACTCTGGCGGGATTTCCCGCAGCTCCGGATCCAGGCGGTCGAGCTCGACCCGGTCGTCGTGGACGTCGCCTATGACTATTTCGCCCTGCCACGAGATCCGCGACTGAAGGTCGCAGTCGACGACGGCCGTCGCTACCTCGACCGGGAGGAGCGGCGCTGGGACGTCGTCATGATCGACGCCTTCTACGCCGACGCGATTCCTTTCCACCTGTTCACGAACGAGTTTCTCGAGCTCGTCCGCTCCCGGCTCAATCCCGGCGGCCTGGTGATCACGAACACGATTGGAGCGATCGCAGGAAGGCGTTCCCGGCTCTTCCGCTCGGTCTATCGCACGTACCGCTCGGTGTTCCCGACCGTACTCGTCCACCCGACGATCCTTCCGGGTGACCAGGGCGACGAAGGCATCCGCAACCTGATCGTCGTCGCGACGGACCAGGCCGCGCCGAATAAGAAGTTCCTTGCCGAGCGTTGGGCGAAGATCCGTGCCGGGTCACGTGGGGCCCCGAATCTCGAGAAGGCGATCGGTGACCGTCACGACCGACCGATTTCGGTCGCCGGGGTGCCGACGCTCACCGACGATTTTGCGCCGACAGACTCCCTTCTCCTCGTCGAGTAGCGGTACCGTTGAGTCCGTGCGGAAGGTCTTGCTGATTGCGCTCATAGGGCTCGCCGCCGCGGGCTGCTCGGGCGGCGACGAGGGGCAGCCGGCGGCCGAGGCGAAATCGCGCGCCCCCGCCTGCCCTGCGGCCTGGAAGCCCGGCTGGCAGAGGCTCGCGAACCGGGTCGTCATCCCTATGCACTGCCCCAGCTGGATGCCGAGCCCGATCGACGCGCAGATCGGCGGCCAGTGGGCGAGCGACGGCGCCTCGGTGGCTCGCGATCGCAGCTATCTCGCCGGCTTCCTCTGGCACGAGGCCGGCAGCGGCGACGTCCACGTCAACTTCCGCGGCTACCCCGGGAGAAAGGCCGTCCCGCGCTGCGTCGAGACCAAGACGTCCAACGGCCAAACCCGCCGCCGCACCGTCCCGTGCTTCAGCGATCCGCAGGGCACACGCAAGGTGGGAGACCGGAAGGTGACGGTCTACACCGTCTCGCGCGACGCGGATCAGTGGCACGTCACGTACCTCTGGCGCGAAGACGGCAACCTCTACACGGTCAGCGAGCACGTCGCTCCTCCGCTCACTTTCCGCCGCGTGCTGCAGAACCTCGACCGGATCGTCGGCGGTCTCGAGGTCGTCCGCCCCACGGCCTAGTCGTGAGACTCACACGGAAGGAGCTGCTCGGCGGTGCTGCTGCCGGGGCGCTCGGGGCAGCGGGGATCTACGAGCTCGTCGACAAGCTGACCGACTCGCCCCAGAGGGCCGAGGCCTTCGAGCGGCCTGCCGAACAGCACCTGCTGGCGGGGATGAAGGTCGTCGAGCACGAGGGCGTCGAGGTGATCGAGCCGCCGCTGCACCACCAGGTCGTGACCGCGAAGCTCCGGGTGGAGCCGCGCCGCCCCGACCTCCTCGAGGCGCAGGGCACCCTCGAGCGGGCCCTGGGCGACCTCGAAAGCCGCTACGCGATCACCCCGGCAGGGCTTGCCGTCACCGCCGCGTGGGGCCTGCCGTACTTTCGCCGCTTCGTTCCGGCGCTCGCCGACGGGCACCTCCCGATCGACCGGCGTGCGTCGGAGAGCGCGGATCGCCCCACATCGGCCCTCCTCGGTGCAACCCGCTTCCCGAGCGACCCCGGTGACACCGTTCTCGAGGACAACGACGTTGTCTTTCTCCTTCGGAGCGATTACCGGACAAACGTCGCCGATGGGGCGCGCCGCCTCTTCGAGTCGACGGCCGGGATGCTGGAGCTGACGAGTATCCGCAAGGGCTTCCAGGGCGGGGGCTTCCACGGCGGCCCCGGGCTGCCGAAGGCCATGGCAACTGCTGCGGGAATCCAGGGCGCCGAGCTGATCCCGGATGGCGCCCAACTCTTTCTCGGATTCACCTCGACCCAGCGGCACACGCAGGGCCAGTCGCGCATCGCGAACTTCGAGACGCTCGGGCTCGTCGACGTTCGAGAGGGGTATTCCGCGGCGGGACGCACATGCACCTGTCTCACCTGTTCGAGAACGTCGAGGCCTGGTACCTCGACTTTGACTTCCGCGAGCGAGTCGATACGACCTTCCGGCCGCGCTTGGAGGCCCGCGAAGGCTCTCAGACACTCGAGCAGGCGCCCGAGGACGCCGTCTTCCAGCCGGATCTGGAGGGTGACTTCCGCCGGTTCGGCACCATCGGCCACAGCGCGTCGATCCAGCCGACCTCGCGCCTAGCGATGGACATCCGCGGCGCCGACGGGGAGCTCTACAGGAAGGGAAACGCCATCCCTCAGCGAGCCGACTTCAACACGCTCGACAACCCGTTCTTCTGGACGGCAGACCCGGATCGCGACCGGCAAGGGGAGCAGCCCGAGGCGGGGCTCCACTTCATCAGCTTCAACCCGTCTAGCGACGACTTCCGCCGGAATCGACTGGCGATGGACGGTTTCCTTCCCGATGGGAAACGGCTACCTGTTCCGAACCGCTCTCGCGCGCAGGGCCTCAACTCCGTTCTCCGGACCACGCACCGGCAGAACTTCCTCGTCCCGCCCCGCCGTCACCGCAGCTTTCCCCTGGCGGAGCTGCTCTAGTCGCATCGTTGACTCGCGGCCATCCGCCGCCGCCGGATCGCCCCCCGGCAAGCGCGCCGCGGACGGGCGCAGCCCGTCCCCGGCTTCCGAGACGTCGCTCGAAGTCGCAGACTTCGGGCGAAAGGGAGCCGCCGTAGGCGGCGAGCCGTATGCCGAAGGTGGGACTTGAACCCACACTCCCCGAAGGGAACCGGATTTTGAGTCCGGCGCGTCTGCCAGTTCCGCCACTTCGGCGCTTGGCTCAGAATAGCCCCGGTGCCTGAGCGCGTCGGAATCCTCACCGGTGGCGGCGATTGCCCGGGGCTGAACGCTGTCATCCGAGCCGTCGCGCGGCGGTCGCTCGACCGCGGCTACGGCGTCGTCGGCGTTCGCGAGGGGTGGCGCGGGCTGGTGGAGGGGCTGCTCGAGCCTCTCGACTACCGGACGATCTCGGGGATCCTGCCGCGCGGAGGCACGATCATCGGCACTTCGCGGACGAACCCGTACAGGAGCGAGGGCGCAGTCGACCGCGTCCTGCAGACCGCCGAGGCCGAGCGCCTCGACGCTCTCGTCGCGGTCGGAGGCGAGGACACGCTCGGCGTGGCCGCCAGACTCCACGCCGATCACGGATTCCCGGTCGTCGGTGTCCCGAAGACGATCGACAACGACCTCTCTGGCACCGACTACACATTCGGCTTCGACACCGCAGTCTGGATCGCCACCGAAGCGATCGACCGGCTCCACACGACCGCCGAGTCCCACAACCGCGTGATGGTCGTCGAGGTCATGGGCCGCCACACAGGGTGGATAGCAGTCATGAGCGGCATCGCCGGAGGCGCAGACGTCATCCTCATCCCCGAGCAGCCGATCACCGTCGAAGAGGCCTGTGCCGAGCTGGCCCAACGGCACGGGCGCGGCAAGGACTTCTCGATCGTCGTGGTCAGCGAGGGGTACAGGCTCACGTACGAGTCGGGCGAGCAGCGCGCTGTGGCGAAGGAGGTCGAGACAGACCAGTTCGGCCACGTCCGGCTGGGAGGAGTCGGCGAAGCCCTCGCCCGTGAGATCGAGGAGCGCACGGGCTATGAGACGCGTGTGACCGTTCTCGGCCACGTCCAGCGCGGCGGCTCCCCGACCCCCAGAGACCGGATTTTGGCAACGCGCTTCGGACTGAAGGCCGCCGATCTCGTGCACGAGAGTCGGTTCGGCCGAATGGCCGCACTCCAGGGCGACGCGATCGTCGACGTCTCGCTCGAAGAGGCGACCAGCCGGCTCAAGACAGTTCCTCCGCACTGGTACGAGACCGCCAAGGCGTTCTTCGGTTGACCGTCGCTGGAAGTCGAAAGACTTCCAGCGAACCGTTCCGGCTTGCGCCCGCGCTGCCTTCTCACCGATACTTGTCCCCGAGCGCGGATCGGCGGCGGCACTTCGTCGCTTCCGCGCGGCAGAAACGGCGATGGAGGAGGCGGAGTTTTGCGTAAGCGTGGGTTACTGGGATTCTTGGTTCTGCTGATTGCCGTCCTCGGCCTCGCGGCCGCCGGGTGTGGCGGAAGCGACGACGATGGCGGCGGTGACGGCGGCAGTGCCGGCGGAGGCGGCGGCGGCGGAGTCACTGCGCTCCCGGCTTCGTCGTGTCGGCCGGTCGCATACGAAGGCGAGGGTGAGGCCGACTTCATCGTCGCGAGCGACTTGCCGCGGCAGGGTGGATCCCGGCTGCAGACGACGCAGATGGTCGCGGCGATGCGACTCCTGCTTGAGGACGAGGGCTGGAAGGCGGGCGAGTACAACATCGCCTACCAGGACTGTGACGACGCGACGGCTCAGGCCGGCAAATGGGACTCGGGTAAGTGCAGCCAGAACGCGAATGCGTACGCCGGCAACGAGAGCGTGATTGCGGTGGTCGGCACGTTCAACTCGAGCTGCGCCGCGATCGAGATCCCCGTTCTGAACAACGCGCCGGGCGGAGGGTTGCTCATGATGTCGCCGGCGAACACGTACGGCTGTCTGACGGAGCCGTGTCAGGGCAACGAGCCGGAGAAGTACTACCCGACTGGCACGCGCAACTACGCGCGCGTGGCGCCGAGCGACCCGAACCAGGGCGCGGTCGTCGCGCAGCTGATGGGCGAGCAGGGCATCAAGAGCGTCTACATCCTGAACGACAAGGAGGCGTACGGTCTCGGCGTCGCAAAGAACGTCAGGGGCGCCGCTGAAGCTGCGGGGATCAAGGTCCTCGGCTTCGAGGCGTACACGCCGACGTCGGCGAACTTCGAGGCGCTGTTCCAGAAGATCAAGGGCACGAATCCCGACGCCGTCTTCGTCGGCGGCCTCGTCGACGAGAACAGCGGTCAGCTGATCAACGACAAGGTCGCGGTGCTCGGCCCGAACAACGGCACCGTGAAGCTGTTCCTGCCGGACGGATTCGCGACCGACGCGGTGTTCCAGGCGAAGGAGGGTGGTACTCCGAAGGCGAGGGATGCGTTCTTCACCGTCGCGGGTGCCCCGGTCGACGACTACACGGGCAAGGGCGGCGAGTTCGGCAAGCGCTTCAAGGATGGCCCGAACGGCGGGAAGCCGGTCGACCCGTACGCGATCCTCGCTGTGCAGGCTCTGGATGTCGTGCTCGACGCGATCGGGCGCTCTGACGGGACTCGAGGGGACGTGATCGCCAAAGCCTTCGAGACCAAGATCGAAGATGGCTTCATCGGCAGCTTCGAGTTCAACGAGAACGGTGACGTGACCGGCGCCTCGGGTGCCGTGCTCACGTTCAGCGTCTACAAGGGCACCGACAAGCTCACGACGCACAAGACGATGAAACCGGAGGCAGACCTGATCGACGCGGCGCGGAAGGCCGCAGGAGGCTAGGACCACGACAGCGAGGGGGCGGCTTCGGCCGCCCCCTCGCTGCATACCGACGTGGCGATGCGGACGACGACAGAGTGGGGCTCGACGCTGACGGCTCTCCTCCGTCGCCCGAGACCCCGCGTCATCTCACTGGTGGGGTTGGGTCTCGTGGGGCTGGTCGGAGTCTGGCTCGTGATCAACCTGGTCAAAGACCCGGAGCGGTTCTTCACGGTGTTCCTGATCGGTCTGACGACGGGGCTGGTCTACGCCCTGATCGCCCTGGGCTACACCCTCGTCTACGGCATCCTCCAGCTGATCAACTTCGCCCACGGCGACGTGTTCGCGTTCAGCGGCCTCCTCGCGAGCACGATGATCCTCACCATCTTCGACCTCACCGAGCTGGATTCGGCCGTGATGATCGTCCTCGGGCTGCTCGGCACGTTGGTCGCCGTCGTGGCGTTCGGCGCGACGCTGAACACAGTGATCGAGCGCGTCGCGTATCACCGGCTGCTCGGCGCTCCCCGGCTCGCGCTCTTGATCACCGCCGTTGGCATGTCGTTCATCGTGCAGAACGTCGCGCTCGCGCTCTACGACGTGAACCACAGGCGGGTGCCCGAGCTGATTCCCCGCTCTAACGTGTTCTCGATCGGCGGGGTCGAGTACCAGTGGAACAAGCTCTCCGTCGTGCTGATCACGATTCCTGTGTTACTCGCTCTTACGTGGCTCGTGCGCTCGACCCGCCAAGGAAAAGGGATGCGAGCAACGGCGCAGGACCCTGACGCTGCGGCAATGGTGGGGATCGACGTCAATCGGACGATCTCGTTCACCTTTGCGCTCGCGGGTGGCTTGGCGGGCGTCGGCGGACTGCTGTTCCTGCTCCAGTTCAACATGCGCTACGACACCGGCTTCGAGCTGGGCCTGATCGCCTTTACGGCCGCAGTGCTGGGGGGCATCGGCAACCTCACCGGCGCGGTCCTCGGCGCGGTGACGATCGGCCTGATCCAGTCGTTCAACGAGGGTCTTGCGTGGTTTACGCCCGGAAGCGACTGGACTCGCTCGATCATCTTCGCGGTGCTGATCGCGATTCTCGTCTTCCGGCCCCAGGGGCTCCTGGGCGAACACACGCCCGATCGAGCATGAGGCGTAGCTTGCTGTGAGCGGGGGGACGAGCACCGAGAAGCCCGAGCGCAAGCGCCATCCCAGCGCAGGCACATTCGAGTTCGCGGCCGGGCCTTGGCGCCGGATCCCCGAGCCGGTTCGCCGCTGGATCCCGCTGGCGGTCGTCCTCGCGATCGCCGTTTCCTATCCGTACCTGGCCGCCGATCTGAAAGGCCTGGGCGAGGTCGGCGATTTCTTCCCGGCATTGAACTCCGCCGTGTACATCCTGGTCTTCACGATGATGGCGCTCGGGTTGAACGTGGTCGTCGGCTATAGCGGCCTGCTCGATCTCGGCTACGTGGCGTTCTACGCCGCCGGCGCCTACACCGCGGGCTGGCTCGCCTCCGGGCACTTCCAGCAGATCACGTTCCACTTCGGCTCGGTCGGGCTCGATCGCGACACCGCCACCGGCATCCATATCTCCATCTGGCTGGTGTTGCTGATCGCGGCGATGTTCACCGCGGTAACCGGGATCCTAATCGGGCTCCCCACCCTCCGGCTCCGGGGCGACTACCTCGCGATCGTCACCCTCGGCTTCGGCGAGATCATCCCGCAGGTCGTCCGCAACGGTGACAGCACCGGCGGCCTAAACATCACCAACGGCACCTCCGGAATCAATCCGATCGACGCTCCTGGCTTCGGCGAGTCGATCAACAGCTTCGTCGGTTTGCCCGTCGACTTCCAGCAGTCGTTCGACAAGGACCGCCTCTTCTACTGGGGAATCCTTGCCCTGCTCTTGCTGACGGTCTTCTGCTCGTGGCGACTCCGCGACTCACGGCTGGGCCGCGCCTGGATCGCGATCCGCGAGGACGAGACGGCGGCTGCAGCGATGGGTGTTCCACTCATGCGCACGAAGACCTGGGCCTACGCGATCGGCGCGTTCTTCGGCGGCGTCGCCGGCGCTTACTACGCAAGCTTCAAGGACGGGGCCTTCCCAGCTGACTTCTACTTCAACATCTCGGTTTTCCTGCTCTGCATGGTGATCCTCGGCGGCATGGGCAGCATCTGGGGCGTGCTCGCCGGCGGGATCATCCTGTCGTGGCTGAACATCGAGGGGCTCGCGGTGATCGGGAGCAAGTTCAACGAGGCCGCGGGCACGGATGTGGAGATCGCCAAGTACCAGTTCGGGATCTACGGCGTCATCATCGTCTTGATGATGCTTTTCCGCCCGATGGGGCTCATCCCCGAACGCCGGCGGGAGCGTGAGCTCGAAGAGGGCGTCCACGACGAGTCGCTCTACGAAGTCTCGAAATGAGCCCTGAGAGCAACCTGCTCGTCGCCGAGGCGGTGCGCAAGGAGTTCGGCGGTCTGATCGCGGTCAACGACGTGGACTTCACCGTTCCACGAGGGTCGATCGTCAGCCTGATCGGCCCGAACGGAGCCGGGAAGACCACGTTCTTCAACATGCTCACCGGCATGTATTCGGCAACGTCGGGCCGGATCATCATCGAGGGGACCGACATTACGGACAAGCCGCCGCACGCAATCACGTCGCTCGGGATCGGGCGCACCTTCCAGAACATCCGCCTCTTCGAGCAGATGACGGCACTCGAGAACGTGCTCGTCGGAATGCACTCCCGGCTGAAGGGCGGGATCATCACGTCCATCCTCGGGACGCCTGGCGTTCGACGGGAGGAGCGAGAGGCCCACGAGCGGGGACGGGAGCTGCTGCGCTTCAGCGGCCTGCGGGGACGGGACGACCAGCTTGCACGGAGCCTCCCGTACGGCGACCAGCGCCGGCTCGAGGTCGCGCGCGCGCTGGCGACCAATCCGAAGCTGCTGCTCCTCGACGAGCCGACGGCAGGGATGAACCCGCAGGAGACGGCCGACTTCACGGTGTTCGTCGACAAGCTCCGGACTGAGCGTGACCTCACCGTGCTGTTGATCGAGCACGACATGCGTGTCGTCATGGGGATCTCCGACCGCGTCACGGTCCTCGACTACGGGGAGAAGATCGCCGAGGGCACGCCGAAGGAAGTACAGGCCGACGAGCGTGTGATCGAGGCGTACCTCGGGCTGGGCGCAACATGACGCAGGCAGCTCAGCCCTCCGCCGAGCCGGAGATCGTCCTCGACCTCGAGAACATCCACACCTATTACGGCTCGATCCACGCGCTCAAGGGTGTGTCGCTACAGGTCCGTGCAGGGGAGATCGTGACCCTGATCGGGGCGAACGGGGCAGGCAAGTCGACAACGCTTCGCTCGATCAACGGCCTCAACCACCCGCGCTCGGGCCGGATCTCCTTCCAGGGCAGCGACATCACGAACCTCGTGCCGCACAAGATCGTCAAGCGCGGAATCGCCCAGTCGCCTGAGGGCCGCAAACTCTTCTCGCGGATGAGCGTGTTCGAGAATCTCGAGATGGGCGCCTTCCAGCGGACCGACCGGACGACGCTCAAAGACGATCTCGAGCGCGTCTATTCGCTCTTTCCGCGGCTCGTCGAGAGGAAGAGCCAAAAGGCCGGCACCCTCTCGGGCGGCGAGCAGCAGATGTGCGCGATGGGGCGGGCGTTGATGGCGCAACCGAAGCTCCTGCTCCTGGACGAGCCTTCGATGGGCCTGGCGCCGATCTTCGTCGAGCGGATCTTCGAGATCGTTCGCGAGATCAACAAGCAGGGGACGCCGATCCTGCTCGTCGAGCAGAATGCGCTGATGGCGCTCGATGTCGCCAGCCGCGGCTATGTCATGGAGACGGGAGTGATCGCGCTGGCCGACGAGGCGAGCGCCCTGGCGAAGAACGAGCAGGTGCGGAAGACGTACCTGGGTGTCACCGACTAGCGCTCCCGGTCCTGATCGGAAAATAGGGAGGGGCGAGCAGCAGCGCCGTCCTGCCCTGCTCGCCGGTCCTTGCGGACGCCATCGCCATCGCCGCGGGGAGGCTCCGTGTGGGCACGAAGCCGAACTGGCGGGCTGCGAGCGCGTCGCGGCAGCCGGCGACGAGAACCGACCCGAGCCGCTCCATCGCCGGCAGACAGGCTGCCCAGTCGGTGAACGGCAGGAGTGGATGGCACGCACGGCCGGCGCGGTACTCCTCGACCGCGCGAAGGTCGGCGGCGGCAGCCCGCTCGGGGCCGGCGAGCTCGCCCGGTTCGCTGGCCGCCCGCGAGCCCAGCGAACGGAGGGCGGTGAAGAACGTCCTGTAGGGCTGCTGGGTGGGATGCGGGAACCGGCGGTCGAAAGGGCTCAGGATGATCGCCGTACCCCCGTTCGTCACCGGAAACCCGTCGCGCCAGAGCCGTAGCGCCAACCCGAGGGCCAGGTACGCGACGAGGACCGGGTTGGGCTGCTCGCGTGGCAGGTAGGGAGTCGTTGCCGGAACCCCGATGATGAGCGTGTCCACCGGTTCCGGAAGCGTCGTCGAGCGCGTGTCCACCCCCCGGAGCAGAGCCTCCACATGCGCCACCGAGGGTGGGCCGCCGAAAACCGCTGACGCTGTCAGCTCTCGCGGGATCGCCGCGAGCAGGCGACTACGGACGAAGCCGGGCGCGACGCTGAAGACGAACCTGACCGGGGAAGCCGCGACCCGCTCCAGCGCTCGACCATCGTGAGGGTAGCCCTGAAAGGCGCCGGTTACGACGGGGGGGTTCAGGGTGAGAGACACGGCGATGACCGGGAGCCGCTTCAGGAGCTCCCGTTCGATCTCGACCGAGAGACGCCAGCCCATCGAGGCCGCGGTCTCGAGGAGCGAATAAGCGCCCGCAGCCCTGAGCGCGTCCGCTCCGGAGGCGGCGAGGAGCGCTGCGGGGCCACCGTGGAGGACGGTCTCCGCGGCGGTCACGACGAGGACGAGATCGGACTCGACCAGCTTTCGGTTCACGCGGAGCGGAGTCCGCCCAACCCTCCCGATCTCGACGAGATCGGGTGCGGCGGCGTCGTGCACCTCGACGCTCCCCGAAAACCGGCGCGCGAGCTCGGGAGGCACGAGCAGGTCGAAGTCGCGGGTAGAGGGCCGGCGCGCGAGCCCCGCGGCGACGAGGATCGTCTGGCGCTCCATCGGGATTCCGA
>Ga0136614_10001582_pt1 | contig 13514 bp, 11 predicted proteins | sample AntDrymUQ2792106_2_FD_106643 | JGI IMG/M metagenome (GOLD analysis project Ga0136614, IMG submission 106643) | Polar desert sand microbial communities from Dry Valleys, Antarctica - metaG UQ279 (21.06) | ecosystem: Environmental > Terrestrial > Soil > Desert | place: Antarctica: Dry Valley...
ACTCGGTCGACGTGATCATCTCCAACTGCGTGATCAACCTCTCGGGAGAGAAGCCGCGCGTCTTTGCTGAGGTCGCCCGCGTGTTGCGCCCCGGCGGTCGCTTCGCGGTCACCGACGTCGTCGCCGATCCCGAGATGGACGAAGCGACGAAGCGGGACATGCGCCAGTGGACCGGCTGCGTCGCGGGCGCGCTGACCGCCGATCAGTTCAGACGCGAGCTGGCGGCAGCCGGCCTCGAGCGCATCGAGCTCGAGGAGACCCACCGAGTCCATGAGCACGCCGGCTCGGCGATCATCCGGGCGCGGGCACCCGAAGCGCGCATGAGCAGTTAGATCGTCGCCGCTTCCGCGGTGCGGGCCGCGTGGCGCTCGGTCAGCTCGCGCTGCACGTTCCGCGGCTCGCCCTTCGGGCTGAGCCGCCGCCAGGAACCGTCGGCGTCGAGCTCCCAGGCGTTCGTGTCGTCGGCGAGCGAGCGGTCGAGGACATCGACGAGCTCGGCCCGCAGGCTCGCGTCCTCGACCGGGACGACGAGCTCCACCCGGTTGTAGAGGTTGCGGGGCATCAGGTCGGCGGAGCCGATGTAGACCCGCTCGGGCTCGCCGGGTCGCTCGAAGGAGAAGATCCGCGAGTGCTCGAGGAAGCGGCCGACCACCGATGAGACCTTGATCCTGTCGGAGACTCCGGGAACGCCAGGGCGCAGAGCGCAGATCCCGCGCACGTTGAGCTCAACCGGCACACCCGCCTGGGAGGCTCGGTAGAGAGCCCTGATCGAGGGCGCGTCGAGCAGCGAGTTCATCTTCATCCGGATCCGGGCCGGGCGCTCGGGCGTGTGCGCCTCGATCGTACGCTCGATCTCGGCGAGGATCCCCGTCTGCAGGTTGAACGGTGCGACGAGCACCTTGCGATAGCTGCGCGGGCGCGCATAGCCGGTCAAGGTGTTGAACATCTCCGCGATGTCGGAGCCGATCTCCGGGTCGGCGGTGAACAGGCCGAGGTCGGTATAGAGGCGCGCCGTCTTCGGGTTGTAGTTGCCCGTCCCGACGTGGACGTAATGGCGCACGCCGTCGCCCTCCCGGCGGACTACGAGCACGCACTTGCAGTGGGTCTTCAGCGCCGGGATCCCGTAGACGACGTGGACGCCCGCCTCCTCGAGCTTCTTCGCCCACTTGATGTTCGCGCTCTCGTCGAACCGGGCCTTGAGCTCCACCATGCAGACCGCCTGCTTGCCGTGCTCAGCCGCCTCGATCAGAGACGGGACGAGCGGCGAGTCGACGCTCGTGCGGTAGACGGTGTGCTTGATCGCGAGCACCTGGGGGTCGGAGACCGCCTGCTTGACGAAGCGCTCGACCGAGCTCGTGAACGACTCGTAGGGATGGTGGACGAGGATGTCGCCCTCGCGGATCTCGGCGAAGACGTCGCACTCCTTGTCCTCGTCCGGGTCGGCGAGGCGCGCCGGGGTGACCGGTTTGAACGGAGGGTCGCGAAGCTCCTCGTGGCCGGGGATGCCGACGATGTCCCAGAGGTCGGAGAGGTCGAGCAGCCCGTCGACCTCGTAGACCTGATCGTCCTCGATTCCGAGTGCACTCACGAGCAGTCCTCGAAGCCGGTGGTTCATCCCCGCCTCGACCTCGAGCCGCACGACCTCACCGAAGCGGCGGCGGCGAAGCTCCTCCTCGACGGCCTGGAGCAGGTCGTCGGCCTCGTCGGAGACGTCGTAGTCGGTGTCGCGCGTGACCCGGAACAGCGAGTGCTCGAGGACCTCCATGCCCGGGAACAGCGCACCGAGGTTGGTAGCGATCAGCGCGTCGAGGGTGACGAGCGTGCCGCCGTCGGTGCCGACCGTCAGAAACCGCCCAAGAAGCTCCTTCGGGACCTTGACCCGAGCGAGGACCTCGGTCTCCTGATCGGGATCGCGCAGGACGACGGCGAGCGAGACCGAGACGTTCGAGATGTAAGGAAACGGGCGGCCGTGGCCGATCACGAGCGGCGTCAGGACCGGGAAGACCTGCTTCGTGAACAGCCGAGCAAGCTCCTCGCTCTCGCCCGCGTCAGCGGCCTCGGCCCCGATCAGCCGGATCCCGTGCTCGGCCAGCGCCGGGCAGAGATCGCGCTCGAAGGTGACGGCCGCCCGCGGGCGCTGCTCGATCACCCGTTCGCGGATCGCGGCGAGCTGCTCGGAGGCGTTCCTCCCATCCGCGCCCCGGGCCTGCATGCCGGCATCGACCTGGTCGTGGAGGTTGGCGACGCGGACCATGAAGAACTCGTCGAGGTTCGACTCCCAGATCGCCAGGAACTTCACCCGCTCGAGCAGCGGCACGCTCTCGTCCTCGGCGAGCTGGAGGACGCGGTCGCTGAAGTCGAGCCAGGACAGCTCGCGGTTGAAGTAGAGCGACGTGTCCTCGAGGTCGGGGGCCTCCTCCTCGACCGGCTCCGGGGCTGCGGGCAGCTCCGCCGGCGACGGCGCGGCGAGCGCCTCGGTGCTCGACTCGACGGCCGTTTCGGCCTCTACCGGATCCACGTCCACAGGCTACTCCGACGCGGCTGCTAGGCCGCCTCGGCAACCGGCACGGGCTCGTGCTTGCGCGCCGCGGAGGCGAGCGCCCGCTCGTAGCCCGAGGCGAGCTGGGCGAGCGCCGCCTCCCAGGTCCGACCGCGGACCTCGGCCCGGGCGGCGTCGGCGATCTGCTCGCGCAGGTAGGGCGAGGCGGCGAGCTGGGCGAGCGCAGCGGCGAGCGCCTCGGGCTCGGCGTCGCAGAGCCAGCCGGTGCGCCGATCGCGAATCAGCGAGAGCGGGCCGCCCTCCCCCACCGCGATCACCGGCAGGCCGCTCGCCTGCGCCTCGACCACCACCTGGCCGTAGGTGTCGGTGCGCGAGGGAAAGAGGAAGAGGTCGGCGCTCGCATAGGCACGGGCGAGCGCCTCGCGGTCGAGCCAGCCGAGGAACGTCGCATGCTCCCCGAGCCGGACGCGGAGCATCGCCTCCTCCGGCCCGCCGCCAGCGAGCAGCAGGTGCAGCCGCGGGTCGCGCTCGCGGGCACGCAGGAAGCTCTCGACGAGCAGCTCGACGCCCTTCTCGGTCGTCAGCCGGCCCGCATAGAGAACCTTGACCTCACCCGGAAAAGCGGCCGGGTCGGCCTTCGCCGGGTCGTAAAGTGAGAGGTCGACGCCGCGAGCCCAACGGCCGATCCGCTCGCACTCGATTCCGAGCCCGACAAGCGACGCGTCGGCGGCCGGGCTCGGCGAGAGCACGACCTCGCACCCCCGATAGAAGATCGAGAGAGCCATCCGCATCCCAGCTTCGATCCGCGCGTCGCCCGTCCTCACGCCGGCGTAGGTGGCGAGCTCGGTGTGGTAGCTGCCGCAGACCGCGAGGCCGCCGATCCGCGCGGTGAGCGCGGCACCGATCCCGGCCGGACCCGGCGAAACGAGGTGGACGAGGTCGTAGCGGCCCTCGGCGATCGTCGTGACGAGCTCGGGCACGCTCGGCACCCCGATCGTCAGGCCGTCGTCGAACGGCATCGCGACCTCGGCCACGGCGGGCAGGCGCCGGTCGACGCTCGGATCGGTCCCGATCACCTCGACCTCCCAGCCCGGGACGCCGTGCTCACGGATCCGCTCGACCGTGTGGGTGACGCCGTGCATCGAGCCGACCCCGTCGATCACCAGGCCAACCCGTCCGGGCTCCTCCTCGCGAGCGGAGAGCTTCGCCTTCTCCGAGCCGAGGATCGCGGTCGCCGGAACGTACGGGATCGCCGGCACGCAGGCATCGAAGAGCCCGACGGCGGCTTCGGCCAGGCCCTCGCCGGACACGGCCGCCTCGCTCGCCGACTCGACGGCTTCGCGGAGCTTGCGCTCGTGGATACGCCGCGCGCGGCGCGCGAAGTCGAGGTGGCTGAAGCCGTGCTCCTGCATCGTCTCGATCAACCCCCCCGGCTCGGCGGAGAGCTCGACCGAGTCGAGCCAGGCGCGAAGCAGGGCGCGCGCCTCTCGCGCCCCGAGCTCCGCCGTCGCCTCGCCGCCGCGGAGGGCGCCGTCGGCCACCACCCGCTCGGCAATCGACAGCACCGTCGCGGGGTCGACAGCCTCGAGCGGCCCGTCGCCAGCGGTGCCGTCGGCGATCAGCGTCCTGGTCGCGAGCGCGAGCGCGGCGTGCGCCCACTTTGCGGCGCTGCCCTGATCGCCGCGGCTCGCGGCGCGGCCCTCGCGGATGTGGCGTAGAAACTGTTCCGGCGTCGACGCGGGGGGCGATTCCGTGAAGGTGCGCCCGATGTCGACGCCGGCGTGATCGTCCGAGCCCCCGATGCCGGTTCCGCCGTGGGTCTCGATGTAGACGGCAGCCGGCATGTTCAGCTCGCGAGCCCGAGAGCCGTTGCGGGTCTCCCAGACGGGGAAGAGCTCGGCGAGGCGTCGCCGGTGGCGCGCCGTCAGCGGCGCGCCGACGGCGAAGAACGGGTGCGCGAGCGCGCATGTGATCTCGTGCTCGTGGAGGTACGCGGCGCAGGTCTCGAGCTCGCGTGCGTTCGCCTGCAGGAACTCGTGGTCCTCGGGGGTGATCCCGTAGCAGAGGACGTGAACCGCCTGCGGCTCGCCCGCGAACCATGAGGTGAGCTCCTCCGAGATGAACGCGTCCGGCAGGTCCGCGAGCTCGAGGCAACCGGCGATCGTGTCGTGATCGGTGATCGTCACGAAGTGCATCCCGCGACGCTTGGCCAGCTCGTAGACCTCCTGCGGAGGCGTCGCGCACTCGGGGAGGCCGATGCTGCGCTGGATCCCGAGCTTCGCCACCTCCGACGCAGTCGAGTGACAGTGCATGTCAGCCCGGACCGTCGGGTCCCCACCTGTCGCACCGTTGCTGGGAATCATCGTTGCTCCCCTGTTCAGCCTGCTATTTCCACTCTTATCTTCGAGGTCGGTGGGCGCCGACCCGTTACGAGCCTGGGAACGCGCGGTTGCGATCCCGTGAACGGCGCACGGGCCCTCAGGGAGACGCGGGCTTGCCCGTCTCGTAGAGCCAGGGCCCGAACACGGACTCCGAGAGCCCTCCGTCCGCGGAGACCGATTCCGAGAGTGCGATGAAATCGGCGATCGTCGCGTTGGAGTTGCGGTTCTCCTGTGCCCAGCGGCGCATGATCTCGAGGAAGTCGCTGTTGCCCACTTGCTGGCGCAGGACCTCGAGGGTCATCGCCCCCCGAACGTAGACCGAGGTCGAGAAGAGCTTGGCCGGGCCGGGGAGCGACGCGGGCGGTGGGTTCCAGAAGTCCTCCCGCGAGGCGGGCGTCTCGTAGAGCTCGCGGAACCTGCGGGCGGTGCTCGGGCCGCCGCTCTCCTCGATCCAGCGCCACTCCGCCCAGGTCGCGAAGCCCTCGTTGAGCCAGATCTCGTCCCAACGTTCGAGGCTGACGCTGTTGCCGAACCACTGATGGGCGAGCTCGTGGGCAATCAGGCCGCTGCTCGGCGGGCGGTCGTAGACGGGGCGGGTCTGGGTCTCGAGCGCGTAGCCGAGGAAGTCGGCATCGTCGACGATCGCACCGATCTGCCCGAATGGATATGGCCCGAAGAGCGACTCGAAGAGGGCAACGATCCGCCCCGTCCGGCGCAGCGGCTTGCGCGATCGCGCCGCGACCCGCGGATCGAGCGCGACAAGCGACGGGATGCCTCGCACCTTCGAGCGCTCGATCCGGAACTGGCCGGTGGCGACCGTGGCCAGGTACGGCGCCATCGGCTCCTGTTGACGCCATTCGAACGTCGCCCAGCGGCCCTCCCGCGTGCGGTCCGTGAACCGTCCGTTGGCGATCGCCTCGAGCCCCCGCGGCACCTGGACCTCGAACGCGAAGCGCGCCTTGTCGGTCGGGTGGTCGTTTGCCGGGTACCAGCTCGACGACCCGACCGGCTCGGCAGCGACGAGGCTGCCGTCGTCGGTGTTGAACCAGCCCGCCCGCGAGCCGTCGGGGTCGGTGACTGCCCCGACCTCCCCGCCGTAGCGGATCGCCACGCCGAAACGGGCTCCGGCGCCGATCTCCGCTTTGGGGGTGACGATCAGCTCCTGGCCCTCGCGCCGGCCGAACGCGCGAGCGCCGTCGACCTTGATCGAGCGCACCCGCGGGCCGCGGAAGTCGAGGTTGAAGGCGCTCAGCTCCTGCGCTGCCGTGGCTCGGATCCGCGTGGTCGCCGAGAGCTCGTCGCGGGAGGGCCGGTAGCGGAGGGAGATGTCGTAGCGCGCGACGTCGTAGCCGTGGTTGCCGGCCTGCGGGAAGAAGGGGTCGCCTACCCCGTCCGAACCGGCTCCGGCAAGCGCGGCGGCGGGAACGAGCGCGGCCGCAACCGCGGCCACCCCGGCAAAGGCGCGGGGGGTCCCTGCCATGACTCGAGGCTACTGAGCGCCCCGAGCGGGCGGAGCGCCTTTGGCCGCCTTCCCGCCCCGCACCCGGCGCGCCTCGGTGAGCTGCGCGGCGGTTCGCCGAGCCCGCTCGGCGGCCTCGGCCTCGCCGCGTTCGGCCTGCTCGAGCTCGAGCGCCGCGCGCGCCGCGCGTTCAGCCGCCTCGTGGCGCTCGCGTGCCTCGGTGAGCTTGCGCTCGATCGCGCGGTCGAGCCGCGCCCATGTCCCGGCGCCCTCGTGCTCGTGCCAGAGCTCGACGAAGCGGTCGAAGAGCAGGCGCCTGCGCGCCTCGACGTGAACCGCGAGCACGCCGAGCCCGCGGTAGGAGGTCCGGTGCGGCGCACGTGCCGCGAGCGCAGGATCGAGATCGCCCGCTTCGCCGGCGTGGCTGCGCACCGACTCCGCGTCGCGGGCGCGAAGCTCAGTCGCGTGGGCGGCGATCCGCGGCGCCATCACGTCGCAGTCGTGGAGCTCGCCGAGCACGTCCTGGAGCTGCTTCGCCGCGCGGCGAGCGTTCTCGGCCGGACGCCCGAAGCAGAACTCGGTCGTCTCGAGCACGTAACGAAGCCGCTTCGCCGCGATCCTCATGTCGTGCTGCGCGGCCGAGCGCCCGGGGTCGAGCGCCTCGGGGACGAAGGAGCGCAGCTCGCGTGTTCGCACGCGCAGGATCCGCGCAGCGTTCTCGAGCAGCGGGCCGTGCGGGTCGAGCTTCTTCACCCGGCGGGCCTTCATGGGAGGCCGGCTCCGTTGCCGGCCGAGGCGCTCGCGAGCTCGGCATCGGCAGGGTCCGAAACAATGCCGGCGCGCGCCTCGGCGTCCTCTGCGAGCTTCTCGAGGCGATCGCGCAGTCCTGCGAGCCGCTCCTCGGAGACACAGGCGGAGAGTGTCTCGTTCGCCACCGCCTGCTCCTCGCGCAGAGCCGCGATCAGGCTCGCGACTCCCGCCCTGTCCGAGGTCGCAAGCGCGGACGCAACCTCGTCGAGGGCGGCGATCGTGACGTCGCGGTCGCGGCGCTCGCCGAGGGCGTCCGCGAGTGTCTTGATCTCACGAAGCGCCACCTTGAATGGTTTGCGCGAAAAGCAGGGCTCGAAGACCTCGAGCGCGGCGCGGAGGCGGCGGGTGGCGACGCGCATGTCGTGGACGCTCTCGATGTCATCGGTGTCGAGGACCCCGGCGGCGTGCTCGGAGAGCTCCGCGGCCCGGACCTCGACCACGCGCGCTGCAGCGAGCGCGTAGGAGTCCCGCTCGCTCAAACCGGCTACCGGGCGGGCCTTTGCCACATCCTCAGACTACCCGCGTCCGAGCGGCACGCGGACCGGTCGCTACGCGGCGAGCGCCTTCGTCGGCGCGCCGTTCGCGGAGCCGTTGAGGAGGTCGAGGACGATCCCCTCCCGTAGCCCGCCCTTGCCGATTTGAAGCGGCTGACAGAGGAGCTCTGAGAGCTTTTCGAGGACGAGCACGCCGGCGGGCAGGATCCGCACCCGGCGAGGGTCGAGCTCGAAGCGCCGCGCCACGTCGATGATCGGATCGCCCGCCAGCACGCGCACGGCGCGCTCGAGTGTCTCGTACTCGAGCACGGCGCCGACCAGGGTGCGCAGCGAGGTTGCGCTGCCGCCGACCGCCACGGCCTGGGCGGGCTGCTCGAGCTCGACGCCCTCGAAGGAATCGGCGATCGCGTCGCGCAGGCCACGGATCTCCGATGTCGACGGCGGGTCGTTGGTGAGGAACTCGTCGGCGAGCGTGCCCGAGCCGAGCTTGAACGAGCGCACCTTCCTCACCCCTTCGCTGAGGGTGCCGAAGATGATCTCCGAGGAGCCACCGCCGACGTCGACGACGGCGAGCTCGCCATCGACGGGGTGCCCGAGCATCTTCGTCGCGCCGAGGAAGGCGAGTCGCCCCTCCTCTTCCTCGCTCAAGACGTCGACGGCCAGCCCGCAGACGCGGCTGATCTCCTCGGCGACCTCGCGGGTGTTCTTCGCGTCCCGGATCGCGGCGGTGGCGACGACCCGAATCGCCTCCGCTCCGAGCTCTTGGGCGACGCGCACCTGGGTGTCGACGACGTCAGCGAGCTCGCCGATCTTCTCCGGAACGATCTTGCCCTTGCGCTTCGAGGCCTTGTCGATCCGGGTGTAGGCCCGCTGCTCCATCACCTTGCGCAGCAACCCGTCCTGGGGCTCGGCGACGAGCACGCGCGTGGTGTTCGACCCGATGTCGACGGCTGCGCAGAGCATCCGTTCAAGGATGTCAGAAGGCACGGATGCGCCAGCCCGGCTCCGGCCGGCACAGCCGCGCTCGCCATCAGCGCTCGAAGGCGACCAGCTCCTCGCGGCCGGTTCCACCAGAGGTCTTCAGGGTCAGCACCGGTCCGATCCCGCGGGCGTAGAACTTGTACTCGTTGACCTTCGGCTCGAGCGGGACGAGGTCCTTGGTCATCAGCGCCTCGGTGTAGCGACCGGTCGCAACCTCGACCTGCTCCTCGGTGCTCAGCACCTCGGCCTCGTCCTCGGCCTCGCCCGCGAGGTACTCCTGACGGTAGGCCATGCCGTCCTCGGGCTCAGCGGGCATGATCACCCCGGCCTCTGCGCCGTCGACACCGGCCTCGAAGGAGCCCGCCCTCGTCGTCACCTTGCCGTTCTCGTACTCGGCGGTCTTCTCGCCCAGATACCAGATCGTCCCCTGCGCATCCTGGGCGTACCAGTCATCGGTGATCTCGACCGGTTCACCGTTCTCGCTGACGACGTCGTGCACGACCCGCGCCTCGACGCCGTTGGCGATCATCTTCGTGCGGTCCGTGACAGTGACCACGACCTTCTGCGTCGAGCCTTCGTCGGTCTCCTCGTAGACCCAGCGGCTGCCCGGCCTCATCGGCCAGTACGGATTGTCGATCTCGGTCGTGAACTCGGCCGGATCGAGCTCGACCGGCTCGCTCCCCTGCGGGAGCGCCGTGCTCGACGCCGGCTCCGCCGCGTCACCCTCCTGCTCGCCGCACGCGCCGAGCGCGAGCGCGAGCGCCGCCGCCGCGCCTGCCGCTGTCGTCCTCAACATGTTGCCTCCTTGAATCGAATCCACGCATCAGGTCTACCGCGGCTCGGATGAGAGCCCGATGAGAGAGTGCAAGCGATCAGGCCGGGGCGGAATGCAGCGGCAGCTCGAGCCGAACCGCCGCTCCGGCGGCCGAGTCGGCCACCCGTGCCGTGCCGCCGTGCGCCTCGGCGATCGCGCGGACGATCGCAAGGCCGAGTCCGGCCCCAAGACCGGTGCGCCCGGAGTCCGGGCGAGAGAAGCGCTCGAAGGCCTGTTCCTCGAAGCCGACGGGGAAGCCGTTCCCCTCGTCGGTGACCTCGATCGCGAGCAGGCCGTCCGTTCCACGGGCCGAGATGCGCACCGCGCCCTCGCCATGGCGCAGCGCGTTGTCGATCAGGTTGCCGAGCGCCTGCTCGACGCGCAGCACGTCGAGCTCCGCACCCAGGCCTTCCGGCGCGTCGACCGTGACCCCCCGCCCCACCTCGGTCGCGCTGCGCTCGAACCGGCGTCGCACCCGCTCGAGCAGCTCGCGCGCCTCGACCGGCTCGCGCACGATCGGCAACCTGCCCTGGTCGGCTCGCGCGATCACCAGCAGGTCCTCCGCGAGCCGCGACAGGCGGTCGACCTCCTCAACGGCGGATGCGACGGCGGCGGCGAGCTCCTCGCGGGAGCGGTTCGGGCGGGCGGCGAGCTCGAGCTCGGCGCGCAGGATCGCGAGCGGGGTCCGGAGCTCGTGGCTGGCGTCGGCGACGAAGACGCGCTCGCGCTCGAGCGAGGCCTCCAGCCTGCCGAGCATCGCGTTGAGCGTCTCCCCGAGACGGCGAAGCTCGTCCTCGGCCTCCGGCAAGGGCAGGCGCTCCCCGCTTCGCTCGAGATTGATCTCCTCCGCGCGCCCACGCATCGTCTCCACGGGGCGCAACGCCCGCGCCGCGAGCAGGTAACCGAGCGCCCCGGCAAGCGCCAGTGCCAGAGGGGCGCCGATCCCGAAGCCTGTGGCGATCTGGGTGAGTGCCTCGTCACGACCCTCCGTCGATGCGCCGACGACGAGCACGAGCGACCCCCTCACCGAGTCGACGGGCGCAACGAGGGCACGGGAGTCGCCGTCGATGCTCTCGAGTGCCCCGACGTCCACGTAGACCGGCGCGCGGGCACCGGCGCGCAGCGCCGCCTCGCCCACCGCGGGCTCGCCCGTGGCGAGGCTCGAGGCGACCAACGAACCGTCGGGCCGGAGGACCTGCGAGTAGCTGTCCTCGCCCCCGGTGAGCGCCGCGGAGAGCCGCTCGGAGCGATCTTCCTCCGGCGCCACCAGCGCGGTCAGCTCGCCGCCTCGGACCTCCAGCCCGTCGTCGATCGTCTCGGTGAGCTGGCTCTGGGTGCGCAGGTAGACGAACAGGGCTGCGAGCGCGAGCACCAACGCCAGACCGGCGCTGAAAGCCAGGGTCAGCCGGGTGCGGATCGGGAGCCGGCTCAGGATCCTTCGCCGTCCTCGTCCCGCAACCGGTAGCCGGATCCGCGCACGGTCTCGATGCTCGCGGTGCCGAACGGCCGGTCGATCTTCTCGCGCAGGTAGCGAACGTAGACGTCGATCACGTTCGAGCGGTTCTCGTACTCGTAGTCCCAGGCGTGCTCCAGAAGCTGAAGGCGGGAGAGCACTTCGCCAGGGCGGCGCATGAACGCCTCGAGCAGCGAGAACTCCTTCGCCGAGAGCGAGATCTCAACGTCATCGCGCCAGACCTTGCGCGCCGCCGGATCGAGGCGCAGATCGCCGACCTCGAGCACCGCCGGGCGCTCGACGGCGCCGCGGCGGGCGAGGGCGCGCAGGCGCGCCAGCAGCTCGGCGAAGGAGAAGGGCTTGGTCAGGTAATCGTCGGCGCCGCAGTCGAGGCCGGCGACGCGGTCGGCGACGGCATCGCGAGCCGTCAGCATCAGGACCGGCGACCAGACCTCGTCGGCGCGCAGCCGCCGGCAGGTCTCGAAGCCGTCGATCCCGGGCAGCATCACGTCGAGCACGATCGCGTCGTAGGGGGTCGAGCCGGCCATCCAGAGCGCGTCCTCGCCGCGCTCGGCGACGTCAACCGCGGCGCCGTCCTCGCGCAGGCCGCGCTGCAGCAGGCTCGCCATCTTCGCCTCGTCCTCGACGATCAGGATCCTCATCGCCTGAAGCCTCCCGTCCGCAGATGAGAGTCGGATGAGAGCCGGCGGCGCTAGGGCTGGCCGCTCGAGACCGGCTCGCCGGGATGCGAGGCGTCCTGGAACTCGCGAAACAGGCCGGTGACGATGAAGGCGACCTGCTCGCCGATGTCGACCGTGTTATCGCCGATCCGCTCGATCGCGCGGGCGACGAGGATCATCGTCATCGCCCACTCCCGGCGGTCGGCATCGTCGCCGACCTCGAGCGCGATCCGGAAGATCTGCTTGTTCAGGTTGTCGACAACGTCGTCGCGGCGGACGAGGTCGCGCGCCATCTCGACGTCGCGGCTTTCGAAGGCCCGCTTCGCCTGAATGATCTGGGTGCGCACCTGCCGGCACATCGTCCCGATGTCGCGCAGGATCCGCTCGTCGGCGGGCGGCTCGTGTCCAGCGATCGGGATCAGCTTGGCGACGTTTACGCACTGATCGCCCATCCGCTCGATGCACTTCATCAGGTGAAGCAGGGCCGAGATCAGGCGCAGGTCGGTCGCCACCGGCGCCTGGGTTGCGAGCAGGGTGAGGATCGACTGGTGGACCTCCAGGTAGCGACCGTCAACGACGTCGTCGCTCGCGATAACGAGCTCGGCGAGCTCGGTGTCCTGCTGCTCGACCGCCTCGGTCGCCTTGTCGAGCTGAACGAGCACGAGGTCGAGCCCCTCGAGCGCGCGGCGCTCGAGCGTCGCGAGGTCCTCCTGGTATTGGCCGCGGACGTGGTCGGGCATCGAGGCTCCCTAGCCGACCTTTCCGCTGACGTAGTCCTCCGTGCGCCGGTCGGCGGGATTGGTGAAGATCTTCTCGGTCACGTCGTACTCCACGAGCTTGCCCTGGCGGTGCTTCTCCTCGGCGTCGAGCTTGACGATCAGGAACGCGGTCATGTCCGAGACCCGCGCTGCCTGCTGCATGTTGTGGGTGACGATGACGATCGAGTAGCGCTGCTTGAGCTCCAGCATCAGGTCCTCGATCTTTCCGGTCGAGATCGGGTCGAGTGCCGAGCAGGGCTCGTCCATCAGGATCACGTCAGGCTCGACCGCAAGTGCGCGCGCGATGCAGAGGCGTTGCTGCTGACCGCCCGACATCCCAAAGGCGTTCGTCTCGAGCCGGTCCTTGACCTCATCCCAGAGCGCCGCGTCGCGGAGCGCCGTCTCGACGATCTCGTCCATGTTCCCGTCCATGCCGAGCACCCGCGGGCCGAAGGCGATGTTGTCGTAGATCGACTTCGGGAAGGGGTTCGGCTTCTGAAAGACCATGCCGATCCGCTTGCGGACCTCGACCGGGTCGACCTGCGGGCCGTAGACGTCCTCCCCGTGATAGAGGACGCGGCCGTCGACGCTCGCCGTCGGGATCAGGTCGTTCATCCGGTTCAGGCAGCGGATCAAGGTCGACTTGCCGCAGCCCGACGGTCCGATCAGCGCCGTGATCGCGTGCGTGTAGACGTCCATCGTCACGTCCGAGACCGCGGGCTTGCCGGCGTAGGAGGCCGTGACGTTCTCGAGCTTGAAGACCGCTTCGCGGGTCGAGTAGGTCTTCACCTTCCCCGTGCCTTGGGTCTCCTGGATCGTCCCGGACAGGTTGATGCCCGGAGCCGTTCGCCCGCTCTCGCTCGAAGTCTGCTCAGGTTCGGTCACGGATCGCTCCACCTTAGCCACCTACCACTTCTTCTCGTATTTGTTTCGTAGCCAGATCGCGACCGCGTTCATCGCCAGCAGGATCACCATCAGGACGATGATCCCCGCGGCGGCGAGCGTCCCGTACTCCGGGCGCTGGTCGGAGACCCACCCGAAGATCTGGATCGGTAGGGCGGTCACATCGTCGAAGGGACTCGACGGGGACGCAGTCGCAAACAGCGCCGCACCGACGACGATCAGGGGCGCCGTCTCGCCGATCGCCCGCGAGAGCGCGAGGATCGTCCCGGTCGCGATCCCGG
>Ga0136614_10001583_pt1 | contig 13507 bp, 14 predicted proteins | sample AntDrymUQ2792106_2_FD_106643 | JGI IMG/M metagenome (GOLD analysis project Ga0136614, IMG submission 106643) | Polar desert sand microbial communities from Dry Valleys, Antarctica - metaG UQ279 (21.06) | ecosystem: Environmental > Terrestrial > Soil > Desert | place: Antarctica: Dry Valley...
CGTGGGTCGTCGGCCAGCAGCGCGTCGAGCAGCGAGTCGCTGATCGCGTCGCAGATCTTGTCCGGGTGTCCTTCGGTCACGGACTCGCTGGTGAACAGGCGACGGCTCACGGGTTCCCTTCCGACGGAGGCAGGACGGCTCGTCGACCCTAGCGATCTGACCGCGACATGGATGCTTGTCGCGGTCGTGGCGTGCCTGGCGACCGCGACAAGCATCCATGTCGCGGTGGGGCAGTCAGGTTGGCAGGCGCGCCGCCACCGCGTCCCACACCAGCGACGCGAGTAGTGCCTTGGGGCCCTCGGGCAGCACGGTGTCAGTGCCGTCCGCGGCGAGCAGCCACCCCGCGTTGTGCGGCACCTCGAACGCCCGGCCGCCGCCGACGGTGTTGACGACGAGCAGGTCGCACCCTTTGCGGGCCAGTTTCTTCCGGGCATGCTCCAGCACACTGGACGTCTCGTCGCCGGTCTCGGCGGCGAACCCGACGACCACCTGCCCCGCGGGGCGGCGCGCCACCAGTTCGGCGAGCACGTCGGGGTTGGTCATCAGCGCCACCGGTTCCGGCTCGGCCCCCGATTTCTTGATCTTGCTGCCGCGGGCGTGGGAGGGGCGGAAGTCCGCGACCGCGGCGGCCATGACGACGGCGTCGGCGCCGGCGGACGCCGTGAGCACCGCGTCGCGCAGGTCGAGGGCGGTGCCGACGCGGACCACGCGGACGGCCGCAGGGGCGGCGAGGTCCGCGGTGTGCCCGGCGACGAGGGTGACGTCCGCGCCGCGCTGGGCGGCGACCGTGGCCAGCGCATAACCCTGCCGACCCGAGGACCGGTTGCCCAGGAACCGCACCGGGTCGAGCGGCTCGCGGGTGCCCCCCGCCGACACGACCACCCGGCGACCCGCGAGGTCGCCCGGCAACGCGTCGCTCCGGTACAGCAGCAGCTCGGCCAGCTCGACGATCTCCGACGGCTCCGGCAGCCGGCCCGGTCCGGTGTCCACGCCGGTCAGGCGTCCGGCGGCGGGCTCGACGACGACCGCGCCGCGCGAGCGCAGCAGGGCGACGTTGGCGACGGTCGCCGGGTGCTCCCACATCTCGGTGTGCATCGCCGGCACGAACAGCACCGGGCACCGCGCGGTGAGCAGCGTGCCGGTCAGCAGATCGTCGGCGCGACCGTGCGCAGCGCGGGCAAGCAGGTCCGCGGTGGCGGGCGCGACGACCACCAGCTCCGCCGTCTGGCCGAGCCGGACGTGCGGCACCTCGACGACGTCGGTGAAGACGTCCGTGCGCACGGGTTGCCCGGACAGGGCCTCGAACGTGGCCGCGCCGACGAAACGCAGCGCGGCCTCGGTGGGCACCACCCGCACCTGATGGCCGACCTCGGTGAAGCGGCGCAGCACCTCGCAGGCCTTGTACGCCGCGATCCCGCCCGCGACGCCGAGCACGATCCGCCGCGGCCCACCCGGTTCCCCGGGGGGCGGGAGCGTCACTCGCCTTCGGTGTGCTCGAGCTGTCCGGCGTGGATCTCGCGGAGCGCGATGGACAGCGGCTTCTCGCGCGGGCCCGGCTCCACCAGCGGCCCGACGTACTCGAGCAGACCCTCACCGAGCTGTGCGTAGTAGTCGTTGATCTGACGGGCACGCTTGGCCGCGTAGATCACCAGGGCGTACTTGGAGCTGACCTTGCCGAGCAGGTCGTCGATCGGGGGGTTGGTGATGCCTTCGGGAGAGCTGATCGACGGCGCGCCCAGCGCGCCCAGGTCGGTCGGGTTGCTCACTCAGTCGCTCCAGTCGCTGTCGTCTCGCCTCGGCGGTGTGGTGCCGACCAACAAGTCTACCAACTCGGCCGCGGCCCTCTGCACGTCATCGTTGAGCACGGTGACGTCGAACTCGTGCTGCGCGGCCAGCTCGGTCCGGGCGACCTGCAGCCGACGGTCGAGCCCGGCATCGGCCTCGGTGCCTCGGCCGTGCAGCCGCTCCACCAGATCCGGCCACGACGGCGGCAACAGCATCACGAGCAGCGCGTCGGGCATCGCGGCCCGCACCTGCCGCGCGCCCTGCAGCTCGATCTCCAGGAGGGTGGGCCTGCCCGCCTCCAGTGCCTCGCGGACCGTGGCCGCGGGCGTGCCGTACTCGTTGCCCGCGTACTCGGCGTGCTCGAGGAGCTCACCCGACGCCGCCATCGCCTCGAATGTCGCGCGGCTCACGAAGTGGTAATGCACGCCGTCACGCTCCCCCGCGCGGGGCGGCCGCGTCGTGACGGACACACTGGTGAACACCTCCGGCAGCTGCCTGCGGACCTCCGCCACGACGCTGGACTTCCCCACCCCGGACGGGCCGGAGACGACGGTGAGCCGGGACCGACCGGTGGTCGGCCCCGGCTGCGAAACCGTCACAGCAGTGCTGATGGCTGCTCGGTCACTCGCCGAACTCGGCGAGCAGCGCCTTGCGCTGCCGGTCCCCCAGACCGCGCAGGCGGCGGCTCGGAGCGATCTCGAGCCGCTCCATGATCTGCTGAGCGCGTACCTTGCCCACGCCCGGCAGAGCCTCCAGCAGAGCCGAGACCTTCATCTTGCCCAGGATGTCGTCGCTGTCAGCGTTACCCAGGACCTCCTTGAGGGTGGTCCCACCGCGCTTGAGGCGTTCCTTGAGCTCGGCCCGGGCGCGGCGGGCGGCGGCCGCCTTCTGCAGCGCAGCAGCCCGCTGCTCCTCGGTCAGCTCGGGAAGGGCCACGGTCTCCTCCGTCGATGAGTGTCGGTGGTGCAGGAGTGGAACAGTGCGGCGACCGTACCCAGCGCCGGCGGGCCCGGTCCACGCGGGGTACCCCGGCCGACCTGCCACGACACGCTTCTCAGCGGCCGATCACGGCGGCTGCGAGGTCGCGCACCCGCAGCGCCGCAGCGCGCAGCGCGACGGGGTCCGGACCGTGCCGAAGGACGTCCCGTGAGGTCGAGGGGAGCACGTCGGGCAGCACCGCGCCGAAAACCGACCGCAGGTCCGCGACGCCTCCGCCCTGCGACCCCACGCCGGGCGCCAGCACGGGCCCGTGGAGGCGATCGAGGTCGAGTTCCCCCGGTGCCACTGTCGCGCCGACCACGACCCCGAGGTGGCCCAGCGGGCGGACCCCGGCGTTGCGCTGTGCGATTGCGTCGACGACACCCTGCGCCACACCGCCGCGCTGCACCGCCGTCCCCTCCGGATTCGACGTCCGGGCGAGGACGAACACCCCGCGGCCGGTCCGGCCGGCCAGCTCGAAGGCGGGCTCGAGGGAGCCGACCCCGAGGTACGGCGACGCGGTGATCGCGTCGACGGCCAGCGGCGCGCCGTCGGCGAGATATGCCTCGGCGTACGCGGTCATGGTGGAGCCGATGTCACCGCGCTTGACGTCGAGCAGCACGAGCGCGCCGGCCTGGGTGGCGCGCGCCACAGTGCGTTCCAGCACGGCGATCCCGGCCGAGCCGTGGCGCTCGAAGAACGCCGACTGGGGTTTCAGCACGGCGATCCCGTCGGCGAGAGCGTCCACCGTGGTGAGCGCGAACCGCTCCAGCCCGGCGGCATCGTCGGGCAGGCCCCAGGCGTCGAGCAGCGACGGGTGCGGATCGATGCCCACGCACAGCGGCCCCCGCGCCGCGACGGCGGTGGCCAGCCGCGCCCCGAATGTGGTCATGGTGCGCGGCCCGCACGCAGCGCGGCGTGCAGGTCCTGCAGCGGGCGGACGCCGATCTCCCCACGCAGCTGTGCCTCGATGCCCTGTACGGCCGCGGTGGCCGCCTGCACCGTGGTGATGCACGGGATGCCACGCGCGACGGCCGCGGTGCGGATCTCGTAACCGTCGACGCGAGGCCCACGGTTGCCATACGGAGTGTTCACGATGATGTCCACCTCGCCTGCGAGGATCAGGTCGACAACGTTGTCCGGCCCGTCGGAGTGCTTGCGCACCACGGTGCATTCGACCCCGTTGCGGCGCAGCGTGCTCGCCGTACCCTTGGTGGCCAGCACCTCGAAACCGAGGTCGGCCAGCCGCTTGACCGGGAACAGCAGCGCGCGCTTGTCCCGGTTCGCCACCGAGACGAACACCCGCCCCGACGTCGGGAGCGAACCGTAGGCCGCCGCCTGCGACTTCGCGAACGCCTCCCCGAAGGTCGCGGCGATCCCCATGACCTCGCCGGTGGACTTCATCTCCGGGCCCAGCAGCGAGTCGACGCCGTGACCCTCGGGGGTCCGGAAGCGGTGGAACGGCAGCACCGCCTCCTTGACCGCGACGGGGGCGTCCGCGGGCAGGTCGCCGCCGTCGCCGGACGCCGGGAGCATCCCCTCGGCGCGCAGCTGCACGATCGTGGCGCCCAGCATCACCCGCGCCGCCGCCTTCGCGAGGGGCACCGCCGTGGCCTTGGACACGAACGGTGCGGTGCGCGACGCCCGGGGATTGGCCTCCAGCACGTGGAGCACGTCGTCCTTCAGCGCGTACTGCACGTTGAGCAGCCCGCGGACCCCGACACCACGCGCGATGGCCTCGGTGGACGAGCGCACCGCGGCGAGGTCGCCCTCGCCCAGGGCGAACGGTGGGAGCGCGCACGCTGAGTCGCCGGAGTGGATCCCGGCCTCCTCGATGTGCTCCATGATGCCGCCGAGGTAGACCTCCTCGCCGTCGCACAGCGCGTCGACGTCGATCTCGATCGCGTCGTCGAGGAACCGGTCCACGAGCACCGGATGCTCCGGCGTGATCTCCGTCGCGCGGGTGATGTACCCGGCGAGGGTCTCCTCGTCGTAGACGATCTCCATGCCACGCCCGCCGAGCACGTAGGAGGGCCGCACCAGCACCGGGTAACCGATCGACTCGGCGATCTTGCGGGCGTCGGCGAACGAGGTGGCCATGCCGTAGGCGGGCGCGGGCAGCCCGGCGCGGTCGAGCACGTCGCCGAAGGCGCCGCGGTCCTCGGCCAGGTGGATGGCCTCGGGGGTGGTGCCCACGATGGGGACGCCCGCGTCGGCCAGGCGCTGCGCCAGCCGCAGCGGCGTCTGCCCGCCGAGCTGCACGATGACCCCGGCCACGGTGCCGGACGCGCGCTCGGCGTCGACAACCTCGAGGACGTCCTCGAACGTCAGCGGCTCGAGGTACAGCCGATCGGAGGTGTCGTAGTCGGTGGAGACGGTCTCCGGGTTGCAGTTGACCATGACGGTCTCGTAGCCGAGCCCGTCGTTGTCAGGGGCGCTGCGCAGCGCGATCGCGGCGTGCACGCAGGAGTAGTCGAACTCGATGCCCTGCCCGATCCGGTTCGGCCCGGAGCCCAGGATGATCACCTTGGGGCGTTCGGTCTGCGGTGCCACCTCGGACTCAGCACCGGGCGAGGACTCGTAGGCCGAGTAGTGGTACGGCGTGCGGGCCTCGAACTCCGCGGCGCAGGTGTCGACGGTCTTGTAGACCGGCCGCACCCCGAGGGAGTGACGCAGCGCCCGCACAGCGGCGTCGTCACCCAGCTCCGGGCGAAGGCAGGCGAGCTGGCGGTCGGAGAGCCCCGCGCGCTTGGCGCGCCGCAGCAGCGGCTCATCGAGCTGCGGAGCCGTCCGGATTTCCGCCGACAGCTCCACGAGGAAGGCGATCTGGTCGACGAACCACGGGTCGAACCCCGAGGCATCCGCGACCTGGGCCACCGTCGCACCGAGCCGCAGCGCCCGCTCCGCCCCGTACAGCCGTCCGTCGTGCGGCGTCCGCAGCGCCGCCAGCTCTGAGCGCGCCGACGCATCAGGCGGGTCCGGGGCCGTCCAGAACCCGACGGCCGTGGTCTCCATCGAGCGCAGCGCCTTGCCCAGCGCCTCGGGAAAGCTGCGTCCCAGCGCCAGGGCCTCGCCCACCGACTTCATCGTCGTGGTGAGCGTGGGGTCGGCGCCGGGGAACTTCTCGAACGCGAACCGCGGCACCTTGACCACGACGTAGTCCAGCGTCGGCTCGAACGACGCGGGCGTCTCGCCGGTGATGTCGTTGGGGATCTCGTCGAGGGTGTAGCCGATGGCGAGCCTCGCGGCGATCTTGGCGATCGGGAAGCCGGTGGCCTTCGACGCGAGCGCGGAGGACCGTGAGACTCGCGGGTTCATCTCGATCACCACGAGCCGCCCCGTCGCCGGGTGCACCGCGAACTGGATGTTGCAGCCGCCGGTGTCGACGCCGACCGCGCGCAGCACCGCGATGCCGACGTCGCGCATCTCCTGGTACTCGCGGTCGGTGAGCGTCATGGCGGGCGCGACCGTGACGGAGTCGCCGGTGTGCACTCCCATCGCGTCGATGTTCTCGATGGAGCAGACGACCACGACGTTGTCGCGGTGGTCACGCATGAGCTCGAGCTCGAACTCCTTCCAGCCGAGCACGCTCTCCTCGATGAGCACCTCGTGCACCGGCGACTCGCTCAACCCGAGGGACGCGAGCCGCTCCAGCTCTGCAGGCGTGTGCGCCATCCCGGAGCCGGCTCCGCCCATCGTGAACGAGGGCCGGATGACCACCGGCAGGCCGAGTTCGTCGACCGCGGCACGCACCTGCGCCATCGACCGGCACACCACGCTGCCGGGGACGTCGGCACCGACGGAACGGACGATCTCCTTGAACTTCTGCCGGTCCTCGCCGCGCTGGATGGCATCGATGTCCGCGCCGATCAACTCGACGCCGTAGCGCTCCAGCACCCCGCGCTCGTGCAGCGCGACCGCGGTGTTCAGCGCGGTCTGCCCGCCCAGTGTCGCCAGCAGCGAGTCCGGCCGCTCGGCCGCGATGACCTTCTCGACGTACTCCGGTGTGATCGGCTCGATGTAGGTGGCGTCGGCGAACTCCGGGTCGGTCATGATCGTCGCCGGGTTGGAGTTCACGAGGCTGACCCGGATGCCCTCCTCCCGCAGCACTCGGCACGCCTGGGTGCCCGAGTAGTCGAACTCGCACGCCTGCCCGATGACGATCGGCCCGGAGCCGATCACCATGACGTGCCGGATATCAGCTCTCCGCGGCATCAACGGCCAGTCCCCTCGATCGGGGCGCGAATGTGGTCCCTGGGGCCGGTTCGGCGCCCCGATTCCGCCATCAGCAGACAGAACCGGTCGAACAGCGGCGCGGCGTCGTGCGGGCCCGCCGCGGCCTCCGGGTGGTACTGGACGCTGAATGCGGGCGCGTCGTGGCAGGTCAGGCCCTCGACGGTGCCGTCGTTCGGGCAGCTGTGGCTGACGACCGCAGGGCCGAATGGGGTGTCGAAGCGTTCCCCCGGCTCGCCTTCGACGGCGAACCCGTGGTTCTGCGACGTGATCGCGACCCGCCCGGTGGACTGTTCGACGACCGGGATGTTCAGCCCGCGGTGCCCATAGCGCATCTTGTAGGTGCCGCGGCCCAGGGCTCGCCCGAGGATCTGGTTGCCGAAGCAGATCCCGAACAGCGGCAGCCCGCGCTCCAGGACTTGGCGGGTGAGGGCGACGGCGGAGTCGGCCGTGGCCGGGTCGCCGGGTCCGTTGGACAGGAACACGCCGTCCGGCTCCAGCGCGAGCACCGCGTCGAGACCCGACGTGGCGGGCAACACGTGCGTCTCGATGCCCCGGGCGGCGAGCATCCGAGGAGTGTTCGACTTGATGCCGAGGTCGAGCGCCGCGACCCGGTATCGCCGCTCACCGTCCGGGGCCACCACGTACGGCTTCGCCGTGGTGACATCGCCGACCAGGTCCGCGCCTGCCATCGGCGGGCTGTCCAGCACGCGGGCCCGCAACGTGTCGACGTCGGTGAGCGCGATCCCCTCCGAGAGCGCGGTGCCGGAGAACACCCCAGCGCGCATCGAGCCGTGCTCGCGCAGCCGCCGCGTCAGCGCCCGGGTGTCCACCCCCGCGATGCCGACGACGCCCTGTTCGCGCAGCGCCTCCTCCAACCGACGGCGGGACCGCCAGCTCGACGGCGCCCGCGCCGGGTCACGCACCACGTAGCCCGCGACCCAGATGCGACCGGACTCGTCGTCCTCGTCGTTCCAGCCGGTGTTGCCGATGTGCGGCGCGGTCTGCACGACGATCTGGCGGTGGTAGGACGGATCGGTCAGCGTCTCCTGGTAGCCGGTCATCCCGGTCGCGAAGACGGCCTCACCGACGGTCTCCCCGGTCGCCCCGTACGTCTCGCCCCGCAGCGCCGTGCCGTCCTCGAGCACCAGCACCGCGGTCATGATGCCGCCTCCGCGGAGAAGAGTGCGTCGCCGGTCACCACATCACCTTCCCGTCGTCGGCCGTGACCCGGCCGCGCAGCACCGTGGTCATCACCCGCGCGGGCAGCTCCATGCCCTCGAAGCCGGTGTTGCCTGCGAGGCTCGCGAACGCCGCACCCCGCACGGTCCAGCGCACGTCCGGGTCGACCAGCACCAGCGTGGCGGGCTCGCCCACGGCGAGGGGACGGCCCTGGTCGGGAAGGCCGCCGATGTCCGCGGGGCGCTCGCTCATCACCCGCGCCACGCCCCGCCAGTCGAGCAGACCGGGCGCCACCATCGTCTCCACGACGACCGACAACGCCGTCTGCAACCCCAGCATGCCCGGTCGCGCGGCGGCCCACTCGCAGTCCTTGTCCTGTGGAGCGTGCGGTGCGTGATCGGTGGCCACGCAGTCGAGCACGCCCGCCGCGAGCGCCGCACGCAGCGCCGCCGCGTCCGGCCCGGTCCGCAGCGGGGGGTTCACCTTGTTCACCGGGTCGAACGTGCCGAGCCGGTCGTCGGTGAGGAGCAGGTGGTGCGGCGTCACCTCGGCGGTCACGGTGGCGGCCCCGTGCTCCCGGGCCCAGCGGAGCACGTCCACGGTCCCCGCGGACGAGACGTGGCAGACGTGCAGCCGGGCTCCGGCCGCGCGGGCCAGCATGCAGTCCCGCGCGACGATCGACTCCTCGGCCGTCGCGGGCCATCCCGCCAGGCCCAGCCGCGAGGCCGGCTCCCCCTCGTGGGCCTGCGCGCCGACCGTGAGTCGCGGGTCCTCGGCGTGCTGGGCGATCACGGCGCCCAGCGCCGTCGAGTACTCGAGCGCGCGCCGCATGATCAGCGGGTCGGCCACGCACACGCCGTCGTCGGAGAACACGGTGACCCCGGTGCGCGCCATCCCGCCGAGCTCGGCGAGCCGCTCACCGGCCAGGCCGACGGTGACCGCGCCGACCGGGTGGACGTCGGTGAGCCCGATCTCGCGGCCGCGGCGCCGCACGTGCTCCACGGCCACCGCGGTGTCGGCGACCGGGTCGGTGTTGGCCATCGCGAACACCGCGGTGAAGCCGCCCAGGGCAGCGGCCGCGGACCCCGTCGCGATCGTCTCGGCGTCCTCCCGGCCCGGCTCGCGCAGGTGGGTGTGCAGATCCACGAGCCCGGGCAGCGCGACGAGGCCGCCGCAGTCCCGGACGGTCGCACCCGCGGTATCGACGCGCGTGCCGAGCTCGGCGATCACGCCGTCGCGGACGAGCAGGTCCACGGGGTCGCCCTCGCCGTAGGGCCGGACACCGCGGAGCAGCAGCGGACTCATGTGACCTCCTCGACGCCTGCGAGCAGGTGGTAGAGCACCGCCATGCGCACGTGCACGCCGTTGCGGACCTGATCAGTGATCACCGCGCGGGGCGAGTCCGCGACCGCGGAGGAGATCTCCATGCCGCGCAGCATCGGGCCCGGGTGCAGCACCGGGGCGTGCTCGGGAAGCAGGGCGGCCCGAGCCTCGGAGAGCCCGTAGTCGCGCGCGTACTCCCGCGCGGACGGGAAGAAGCCGCCGTGCATACGTTCCGCCTGCACCCGCAGCATCATCACCGCGTCCGACTCCGGCAGCGCCGCCTCCAGGTCATGGCCGACGGTCACCGGCCAGCTGCGCACCCCGGTCGGCAGCAGCGTCGGCGGCGCGACGAGGTGCACGCGTGCACCCAGCGTGGTCAGCAGCGTCACCCCTGAGCGCGCGACCCGGCTGTGCAGGATGTCCCCCACGATCGTGACGCGCCTGCCCGCCAGGGTGCCGAGCGAGTCGCGGAGCGTCGCCGCGTCGAGCAGTGCCTGGGTCGGATGCTCGTGGGTACCGTCGCCCGCGTTGACGACGTGCGCCGCCAGACCTGCTCGCAGGGTCGCGCTCTCGGTACCGATCCAGTCCGCGAGCCGGTGCGCGGCCCCCGACGCGGGATGGCGCAGGATCACGCAGTCCGCGCCCATCGCCGCGAGGGTCAGTGCCGTGTCGCGCAGTGACTCACCCTTGGCCACGGCGGACGCCGCGGCCGAGACGTTGATGACGTCGGCGCTCATCCACTTGCCCGCGACCTCGAAGGACGCTCGCGTGCGGGTGGAGTTCTCGTAGAACATCGTGACGATGGTGCGGCCGCGCAGCGTCGGGAGCTTGTGGACCTCGCGGCCCGCCAGCGCCTGTTTGAGCCGGTCGGCGGTGTCGAGCAGGGCGGTGGCGGTGGGCGCGTCGAGGTCGGCAGCGGAGAGCAGGTGTCGCATCAGTCATCCGCCCTCCGGATCACGACGCCGTCGGTGCCGTCGAGCTCGCTCAGCAGCACCGCGATCTCCTCGTCGCGCGCGGTCGGGAGATTCTTGCCGACGTAGTCCGCGCGGATCGGCAGCTCGCGGTGTCCCCGGTCGACGAGGACCGCGAGCTGCACCGCGCGGGGCCTGCCGTACTCGCGGAGCGCGTCGAGCGCGGCGCGGACGGTGCGCCCCGAGTAGAGGACGTCGTCGACGAGCACCACGAGCGCGTCGTCGATGCCGTCCGGGGGCAGCGTGGTCTCCGCGAGCGCCCGCGTGGGCCGGCGGCGCAGATCGTCGCGGTAGAGGGTGATGTCGAGGGTGCCGACCGCGGCGGGCGTGCCGGAGAACTCGCCGATCCGGGCGGCCAGCCGATGCGCGAGGGGCACGCCGCGCGACGGAATGCCCAGCAGCAGCGGCGGCGCGGGCGCCGTACGTTCGATGATCTGGTGTGCCATGCGTGCGATCGTGCGCGCAACAGCGGCGGCGTCGAGCAGCTCCCGCTGGGCAGGGGGAACCACGCTGACCTCCTTCCCCGCCTCACCGGACGGGTCCTTAAAGGACGTCGATTCCAGGCGAGCGCCGGGAGCCGCGCGGAACGCTACCAGTGCCCGGTGAAGTCACCACGGAGACCCCGCCGTTACCCCGTCCGGGTGGTGTGGTCACCCAGAGCACCCAACACAGGGGAGAGAAACTTGACCGGAGAGGTTACGCAGCGCAGCATTACTCTCCGTATCACCCTGGGACCCTGTCGTCGAAATCGTGCGGCACAGAGCTTACGGAGACACCGCGGATGGGCGACTACGCCAAGGCACTCGGCTCGAAGTTGCGCGGCATCCGCCAGCAGCAGGGCCTCTCGCTGCACGGTGTCGAGCAGAAGTCGGGCGGGCGCTGGAAGGCGGTCGTCGTCGGCTCCTACGAGCGCGGCGACCGCGCGGTGACCGTGCAGAAGCTCGCCGAGCTCGCCGACTTCTACGGTGTCCCCGTCGCGGAGCTGCTCCCCGAGGGGCGCGTGCCCTCCGGCGGCGAGCCCGCCACCAAGATCGTCATCAACCTGGAGCGGCTGCAGATGCTGCCGGTGGAGAAGGTCGGGCCGCTCGCGCGCTACGCCGCCACCATCCAGAGCCAACGCGGCGACTACAACGGCAAGGTGCTGTCCATCCGCACCGAGGACCTGCGGTCCCTCGCGATCATCTATGACATGTCCCCCGGCGAGCTCACCGAACAGCTCATCGGCTGGGGCGTACTCCCGCCCGAGGCCCGCCCCGCCAAGGAAGACTGAGCCGAGCCTAGCCGCTGCGGAGCGAGGCGCGAAGCTGGTCGGCGATCCCGGCGATGCTGCCCAGCACGCCGTTGACGAAACGCGGCGAGTCGTCCGTGGACAACGTCTTCGCGAGCTCGACCGCCTCGTCGATCGCGACGGCGTCGGGCACGTCCTGCGCCCAGAGCAGTTCGAACAGGCCAAGCCGGAGCACCGCACGGTCGACCGCGGGCATCCGCGCGAGGGTCCAACCCTCGGCGTGCTCGGCGATCAGTCCGTCGATGCGGTCGCGGTGGGTCACCACACCCTGCACGAGGTCGACGGTGTAGTCCTGCACCGGCGGCAGCTCCGGCACGCCGATGCGCTCCCCGAGCAGCCCGACAGGGTCCAGGGAGCGCAGATCGGACTCGAAGAGGATGTCGACGGCGCGCTTGCGGGCCTTGCTCCGAGCGCCCACGTCAGCCGCTGACGCGGCCGAGGTAGCGACCGTCACGGGTGTCCACCTTGACCTTCTCGCCGGTGGTCACGAACAGCGGCACCTGGATCTCGGCGCCGGTCTCCAGGGTGGCGGGCTTTGTGCCGCCGGTGGAGCGGTCGCCCTGCAGGCCGGGGTCGGTGTGCTGGATGACCAGCTCCACCGAGGTCGGCAGCTCGATGTAGAGGGGCGTGCCCTCGTGCACCGCGACGTTCGCCGTCGAGTTCTCCAGCAGGTAGCGCGACGCGTCACCGACCGTCTCGGCCGGGATCGTAAGCTGGTCGAAGGTGCCCGAATCCATGAACACGTAGTCGCCGCCGTCGGCGTACAGGTAGGTCATGTCGCGCCGGTCGACGGTGGCCGTGTCGACCTTCGTGCCGGCGTTGAACGTCTTGTCGACGACCTTGCCGGACAGCACGTTCTTCAGCGTGGTGCGCACGAAGGCGCCACCCTTGCCCGGCTTCACGTGCTGGAAGGCCACGACGGTCCAGAGCTGGCCGTCGAGGTTGAGCACGAGCCCGTTCTTGAGGTCGTTGGTGGTCGCCACGTCAGTCAGTCGCTTCCGGTCGTGGGTGGGCGCGTCACACGTGCAGGAGGTCCTTCGTGGTCAGGGTGAGGAGCTCCGGCCCGCCGTCGCGGACCACGAGGGTGTCCTCGATGCGCACGCCGCCCCGGTCGACCAGGTACACACCCGGCTCGACGGTGACCGCCATGCCTGCCGCCAGTCTACCGACCCCCAGCGGGGACAGCGCCGGTGCCTCGTGGATCTGCAGCCCGACGCCGTGCCCGAGGCCGTGCAGGAACTGCTCACCGCGTCCCGCAGCCACGATCACCGAGCGGGCCGCGGCGTCCACCTCCCGCACGTCGGCGCCGGGGTGCAGCGCCGCCCGCCCCGCCGCCTGCGCCGCCGCGACCAGGTCGTAGAGCTCGCGCTGCCAGTCGGTCGGCTCGCCGAGCACGACGGTCCGCGTCATGTCCGAGTGGTACCCGTCGACGAGCGCGCCGAAGTCCATCTTGACCAGGTCCCCGCGGCGCAGCTCGGTCGCGGTGGGGCGGTGGTGGGGCACCGCGGAGTGGACGCCCGCAGCCACGATCGTCTCGAAGGACGGCCCGGTCGCCCCGGCCTCGACCATCCGCTGCTCCAGGTCCCTCGCCACAGCCAGCTCGGTGCGTCCCGGCCGGATCCCGCCGTCGGCGAGCAGCCCGACGAGTGCGCTGTCTGCGGTGGCGCACGCGGCACGCAGCGCCTCGACCTCGGCGTCGTCCTTCACCAGTCGCAGCTCCTCGACATGGCGTGGGGCACGGTGCAGC
>Ga0136614_10001584_pt1 | contig 13505 bp, 12 predicted proteins | sample AntDrymUQ2792106_2_FD_106643 | JGI IMG/M metagenome (GOLD analysis project Ga0136614, IMG submission 106643) | Polar desert sand microbial communities from Dry Valleys, Antarctica - metaG UQ279 (21.06) | ecosystem: Environmental > Terrestrial > Soil > Desert | place: Antarctica: Dry Valley...
CCGTCCAGCAGCGGCTCGATGCCGGCGGCGTCCATCGGCGGGATGACGACCGGGACGGCGCCCGTGCGGCGGATCGCATCGGGGTAGGTGAGTCCGAGCGCCAGCTCGCGACCGGCGGGCTCGCTGTGCGGATCGTGGCGGATGCGCTCCGGGGCGCGCATCTCGGAGGTGCTCAGTCCGATGATGGCGTGCGCGGTGCGAGCACCCAGTGCGGTCAGCTCTTGGGGGAGGGCGGTCATCGGCCGGGTGAGGAGTTCTACACCCGGACGCCCCGCCGCATGAACCGCCACTCGGTCCAGCCGCGCGGCGCGGTATCGGCCAGTCTGTCGAATCGACCCGCTTACCCTCGGCTGCAGCGGGTAAGTGGGGGCGAGGAGCCAAGACCCCGACCCGAGGAGAAGATCATGGCTGAAGAGCAGGATGCGCTGCAGGGCGATCCGGACATCCAGAGCGGCACCGAGACACCGGACTTCGTCGAGGACCAGACGACCGAGGGCGACGAAGGCGAGACGGGCAACGCCCCGGACAGCACCAGCACGGGTGCGGCGACCGACGACGCGACCGGCAGCAACCCCGCGACCGACAGCCCGGACAACTGACATGCGATCGCGCCCGGTGATCCGCACCGGGCGCGCCGTCGCCCGGCATGCAGCGAGATGATCGGCAAGCTCGACTTCGTCGCGATCCCGTCGCAGGACTCCGAGCGCGCACGCAGCTTCTACGTCGAGACGCTCGGGCTGCGGCCCGACGAGCGCTCGCGCTTCGAGGTGTGGGTAGGTGCGACCTGCCTCGGGATCTGGGAGCCCGAGCGCCTGGGCATGCCGTTCGCGCCGCAGAAGAACGCTCACCTCGCGCTGCATGTCGACGACGTGGCGGCTGCGCGCGCCGACCTGGAGTCCAAGGGCGTCGCGTTCGCCGGCGAGACCCTCGACACCGGGGTCTGCCATATGGCGTTGTTCACCGATCCGGACGGCAACGACCTCATGCTGCACCACCGTTACGCCCCGTACGGATGAGCTGACCCGGCCCGACTCATCTCAGAGCTTCAGGTAGCGGCCTGGGCGCATGTGCCCGCGGCCGCCGAGCCAGAGCGCTTCGCCCTGCGGCGTGCGTTTCTTGTCGAGAACGTCCCGCCGGGATCGACCGTACTCGACCTCGGCTGCGGTGCGGGTGAGTTCAGCGCCGCGCTGCTCGAGGCCGGCGCGCGACCGGTCGCGGTGGACGTCGCGCACGAGGCCCTGCGGCGCGCCCGCGACCGGGTCACCGGCCTCGACGTGCGCCACTGGGAGCCGGGCGAGCCGCTGCCTCTCGCGGACGGCAGCGTGGACGTCGTGTGGGCGGGCGAGGTCGTCGAGCACGTCGCCGACGTGGCACCCTGGCTGTCGCAGCTGCGCCGCGTCCTGGTGCCACGCGGCACGCTGCTGATGACCACGCCGCACCACGGACCGGGCCTGCTGCTGCGCGTGGCGCTCAGCCGCCGCGCGTTCGCGGAGCACTTCGAGCCGCGCTCCGAGCACGTCCGCTTCTACTCGCCCGCCACCCTGCGCGCACTGCTCGAGGACTTCGACTTCGACGTCGCCGAGCTGCGCCTCGGCGGTGGCCTGCCGGGACTGCGCTCGACGATCCTGGCGCGCGCCGTGCGTCGTTGACTCAGAGCAGGATCTCCCGCTGGGCTCCGGACCGAAGCTCGCCGGCTGACGCGTCGGGCGCGACTGCCCGACCTCCCGCAGACGTCCGGCTCCTGCACGCCGGGTGCGAGCGCGTATCGTCTCCCCATGCGCGTGCTGCTGGACACGACGTACGCGCGGCGCGGGCCGAGCGGCACGGGCGTCTATCTGGAGCAGATCGCGGCCGCTCTGCGGTCCGAGGGCGTCGACCTGGTGGAGACCGCCAACGAGCGCCGGCCGGCACCTGCGGGGGGCGGGCCGGCGAGCGCGCGCAATTTCGCGCTCGACGCGTGGTGGACGCAATCCGAGTTGCCGCGCCGGGCGCGAGCGGCGGGTGCCGACCTGCTGCACCACCCGCTCCCGGCACTGGCGCTGCGCGCGCCGTGCCGGCAGGTCGTGACCCTGCACGACCTCGCCGTCGAGCGCCTGCCCGACCACTTCTCGCCGGGCTTTCGCCGCTGGGCCCGGCTCACGCACCGCCATGCGGCACGTGGTGCCGGCGCCGTCGTCTGCGTCTCGCAGACCACGCGCCGCGATGCGCTCGCGCGCTGGGGCCTCGATCCGGCGCGGATCGTCGTCGCCGCGCACGGTCCGGGCCAGGCGCCGCAGATCACGCCGGTCGCTCCGCGCCACTTCCTGTACGTCGGCGACGACGAGCCGCGCAAGAACCTCGACGTGCTGGTCGCAGGCTACGCGCGCTACCGCGCGGCGGCGGGGCCGGCGGCGCTCGAGCTCATGCTCGCCGGACGCGGGCGCGAGGGTCACCACGACGACCGCACGTCCGACGGTGTGCGGCGCGATCCTGACCCGGATCTGGCGGCGCTGCTGAGCGGCGCCGCGGCGCTCGTGCACCCGGCGCTGCACGAAGGCTTCGGGCTGACCGCTCTCGAGGCCATGAGCGCCGGCGTGCCGGTGCTCGCCGCCCGCTCACCGGGCGTCGTCGAGACGTGCGCCGGGGCCGCACGCTACTTCGACCCCTACGACGCGGCCGGGCTCGCAGACGAGCTCGCGGCGCTGGCGACCGATCCTGCGGCGCGCGCGGAGCTCGCGCGCCGCGGGCGCGAGCGCGCGGGCGCGTTCTCCTGGCGCGACTCGGCTCGCAGGCACGTCGAGGCCTATACCCTCGCCATCAACGGATGAAGGTTGCGATCCTCGGCACGCGCGGCATCCCCGCCTCCTACAGCGGATTCGAGACGGCTGCCGAGCAGATCGCCAGCCGCCTCACCGAGCGCGGTCACGAGGTGGTCGTCTACTGCCGCCCGCACGTCGTCGACCGGCGCCTGCGCGAGCACAAGGGCGCGCGCCTCGTGCATCTGCCGGCGGTGCGCAACAAGTACTTCGACACGTTCAGCCACACCCTGCTGTCCAGCGTGCACGCCGCGCGGCGCGTCAAGCCCGACGTGGCGCTGTTCTTCATCGCCGGCAACAGCCCGATGTGCCTGCTGACGCGCAGCGCCGGCATTCCGACGATCATCAACGTCGACGGGCTGGACTCCGACCGCTCGAAGTGGCCCGCGCTGGCCAAGGCCTACCTGCGCTTCGCCGAGCGCAACGCGCCACGCTGGTCGGACACCGCGATCACCGACTCACACGCCGTGGCCGAGACCTTCGAGCAGCGCTACGGGCGGCGCATTGGGGTCGTCCCCTACGGCGTCGAGGATCCCGGCCACGCGGGGACCTCCACGCTGCAGCGGCTCGGGCTGCAGCCGCGCAAGTACGTGCTGTTCGTCGGCCGGCTGGAGCCCGAGAACAACCCGCATGTGCTCGTCGAGGCGTTCTCGCGGATCTCGAGCGTCCGCGCGCGCGGCATGAGGCTGGTCGTGGTCGGCGGCGCGCCCTACGCGCATGACTACATCAAGCAGGTCCGGCGTGCCGGCGACCCGCGCGTGCTGTTCCCCGGCTACGTCTTCGGGCGCGGCTACTGGGAGCTTCAGCGCCACGCCTACGTATTCTGCGCACCGACCGAGGTCGGCGGCACGCACCCGGTCATCCTCGAGGCGCTGGCTGCCGGCAACTGCGTGCTCGTCAACGACCACGCGCCGAACGTGGAGACGGTCGGCGACGCCGGGATGACGTTCTCGGGCAAGGTCGGCATCGCCTCCCTGACCGAGCAGCTCGAGCGCCTCTTCGACGAGCCCGAGCTCGTCGAGCACTACCGCAGGCGGGCGCGCGTTCGCGCCCGCCTGTACTCCTGGGACGCCGTCACCGACGAGTACGAGCAGCTGCTCGTGAGCGTGCGCGCGATGGGCGGTCCCGGCGCGCTGCCCGCGGAGCTCGTCGACAGCGAGGCCCCGCCGCCGGCCGCTGTGGCACGCTGACTAGGACTAGGCTCGCTCGTCGAGGCTGGTGGCATGTGCCGGACGCTCGGCGAGGGTTCTTCCCGGCGAGCGTCCGGACGGTGCACTAGCGCCGGACGCTGACGCTCACCGAACGGCTGGTGACCTGGCGCGTGCCGTTCTTCCAGCGCAGCCGAACGCTGCCTGACCGGGTCACGCGCAGGCGCGTGCGCACGTAGTGACGCGGAGCGCTGGCGCTGCGCGTCACCCGGGTGCGCCACTTCCTCGCGCCCCTGGAACGGAACTGGATCTGGACCCTGACCCTGCTGGCCGACGGACTGGCCGGGCGCAGCATCCCGAACACCGCGGTGCTGCCCGAGCGCCGGAAGCTCGTCTTCCCGAGGAAGATCGGCGTGATGTAGGCGCGGTGGGCCGGCTTGCGCCTGCCGCTTGCGCTCTTGAGGCCGCTCTGGAACGTGCGGAAGGCCACCCGCCTGTTCGTGACGCCCGGCGTCGGCCGGTCGTCGTTGAGCAGGAACTGGCTCATCGTGCGCACGAGCGGGTTGCGAAACGCGATCTGCTCGGCCTGGTTGATGTACGCCGCCTGGCGCGAGAACGGTATGCCGAGCGGGTCCGGCGGCGTCTGGTAGCCGTACTCGGTCAGGTACAGCGGCACCCCGCGACGCGTCTGCTTGCGCTGGCCGTAGCGCGCGTAGATGCGACTCAGCGTGCGCGACAGGTCGGGCAGGTTGGCGATCGTCACCCAGTCCTTGACCCCGGGCTTGCGCGTCGGCGCGAGCAGCAGCTCGTAGGGGTGGTGGCTGTATCCGGTCGCGCGGAACAGCCCGGGGTTCTCGGCGACGAACGTCGCCCGGCTGGCGGGGCACCCGCGCGCGGTCGCCGCCGTGCCCTTCAGCCGCTGGAAGTTTCGATCGACGCAGTACAGGTTGCGGATGAAGCGCAGGGCGTCGATCGAGATCGTCAGGCCCGTGCGGCGCTGAAGGCCCTTCGGCGCGGTCTCGCCGACGAGGATCGTGTCGCCGGCGTGGCCCGTGTCCGCAAGCGCCCGAAAGGAGGTCCGGACGAGCGAGCGGTAGATCTCGGGCGAGGCCTCGACCATCCGGCCGGGCTTGGTCGGGTCGGCCTTCCACTGCGGCGTGATCCAGCCGCCCTGGTTGGGCTCGTTGTAGATCGACCAGTAGTTCACGCGCGGCAGGCCCGCGAAGCTGCCGCTGTAGCGCTTGCCGGCGGCCGCGACGAACTTGCCGAACTCGTCGGCGCTGGGCGCGAAGGTCTCCTGCACGTCGGCCCGCGGCGAGACCGCGGTCGACGCCCAGCGCGGGATCGGCGAGCTCGGGTTGAGGTTGACTGCGATGCCGCGTTGCGTCGCGGCGACGAGCAGGCGGTCGTAGCGGTCCCAGCCGGACCCGTAGGCGGCCGGATCGCTGGCGTCGAAGCCGGGCTTCTGCACGGAGTCCTTGCCGGGCGCGACGATCGACCAGAACAGCTGCACGCGGATGCGGTCGACGCCGAGCGCCTTAAGCTCGTCGAGCGTGGCCTCCATCTGCGCCTGCGGCGCGTAGACGAGCAGCGGGTCGTCCTGGAACGTGGACTCCTGGGTCCTGGACGCGGCGGCGGCGGAGGGGAAGGCAGCGAGCATCAGCGCGGCTGCGATGAAGAGTCTGACCGGTGTCATGGAGAGGATGCCCTTCGTTTGGCTGCAAGGAAGACGGCCACCGCGTCAGCGGAGAGCGGATCGAGGTACAGGGCGGGGCGGATCGCCGTGAGCGCGACTGCCGGCCGCTTGAGCTCGTTGAGCTCGAACTCGGCCAGTTGCAGCCATGCCTGAGGATTTGCGGGTTGCAGGCGCACTGCGTCCTCCAACGCGCGGCGGGCCGCGAAGTTGCGACCGGCCGCGTACTCGACCACGTTGAGCGCGAACAGCGGGTCGAGCGAGAGCGGGTTGCGGTCGCGCGCGGACCGCGCTTGAGCGCGAGCTCCGTCGATGTCTCCATCGTCCAGCGATGCGCTGGCGGACTGGACTGCGCTGTCGGAGCGAAGCGGCTGCCAGACCGTCCATGCGGCGACGAGCGCGATCAGCGTGATGGCTGCCGCGGCGATCGCCCGCGGGCGATCGCGCAGCCCGGCGCGCAGACGCTGCGCGATCGGGTCCGTGGCGCCAGGCGAAGGCGAGCCTGCGCCGGCCTGCAGCCCGCGGCTCGCGCGGGGCGCCGGCGAGCCGCTGCCGGCGCCGCGATCCAGCGGCCCGCGCCCCGCGACCCAGCCGGCCGCGACCAGCGCGACGACCGCGTTGGCCGGCACGAACCATGTCCAGTCCACGAGCGAGTGCACCACGAAGACGAGCACGATCGCGAAGAGCGTCAGCAGCCCGATGCGCTCGGGCCCGCCATCCGCGCTTCGGTCTCGGCGGCGGCGCAGCCCGACCGCGCGCAAGGCGCTGACGAGCCAAGCGCCGGCCAGCGCGAGGCTGACGAGCAGACCCGCCAGGCCGAGGTCGGCGAGCGTCTGCACGACGTACCCGTGGGCGTGGCGCACCCCCTGACGGGCCTTGCGATAGCGCTTGCGCACGGTCGCGTAGCCGTCGGCTCCGACTCCGCTGACGGGACGGTCGGAGAAGATCTTCAGCGCCTCGTCCCAGTAGCGCGCGCGAGCGCTGCCGACCGCGGTCAGGCGGCTGACGTCGTTGGGGGGGATGCTGGCATCGGGGTCGGTCAGCGTCGTCCACGTGCTCGCCAGCGAGCCGCCGAGGCCCTTGCCCGTCGCCGCCAGGCCGATCCCCACGGCGGGGACGAGCGCCAGCGCGACGAGCAGCCCCACGCCGATGCGGTCGCGCGCGTGCGCGCCGATCCGCCGCGTCGCAAGCGCGAAGTTGACCGCCAGGCCCGCGAGCGTCAGCAGCCCGAGCATCGCGATCAGCAGCAGGCCCTGCTGATGGCCGGCCTGCGTCTGCAGCTCCAGCGCCACGCGGTCGGCGGTCAGCGCGTCCTGCGCCAGCGCCCAGGCGACGACGAGCGTGCCGCCGGTCGTTCCGACGAGCAGCACGGCCGCGCCGCGCAGCCGCAGCGGCACGGTCGCGAACCAGAACGCGACGCCGATCACGGCTGCCGCCAGCGCCCCCCGCGAGTAGGACAGCACGATCGTCAGCGCCAGCAGCCCGACGGCCGGATAGGCGAGCGCGTTGAAGCCCTGGTGGCCGAGGCGACGCGAGCCCAGCCACAGCGCGCCCGGAATCCCGCTGGCAGCCATCAGCCCGACGCTGTTCCAGTAGCCGAACGGCTCGTTGAGGCGCGCGAACACCTCGTCGGGGTTCAGCGTCGCCGGGAAGACCTTCGTCAGCACGGCGTAGGCGCTGACGAAGACCGAGCACAGCGTGATCGCCCCGACCACGGCGCTCCAGCGGCCCGGCAGCGCATGCGCCAGCGCGACGGCCGCAGCGAAGACCGCGGCGTAGGCGAGCGTGCGGTTGGCCTCGACCCAGGCGGCGGACGGGTTCGCCGCCCAGGTGATCGACAGCGCTGTCAGCGCCGCGAGGGCGAGCAGCAGCGCGAGTGGCGCCACGCCCCAGAGATGCTCGGGGCGCGGCGCGAGCACGACGGCGCCTGCGACCGCGAGGCCGCCGGCGACGATGAGCCCCATCTCGAGCGGGGTCGTGCGCCCGATCGACAGCCCGCCCTGGCCCGCGAACGCCAGCGCGCAGAGGATCCCGGCCAGGCCGGCGGTGAGCAGCGCCTGCTGGCCGGGCCGGCGCACGCCGAGCGTGGCGACGGCCGGCTTCTCAAGCGCGACGGGCGAGGACAAGGGCCCGGATCCGGATCGCGGCGAGTGCGAGCGCACCGGTCAGCACGAGCGCGAGCAGCAAGAGCAGGGGAGCCGGGATGTCGCCGGTGCTGCTGACGCCGGGCGCGACGGCCACGCCACGCAGGTCGACCGGCCTGCCGGCCGAGCGGCGACCCCGGGCGACCGCCTTGCGCTCGCCGGCCGTGGCCGAGCTCAGCTGGTCACGGGCAGGCACGTTGCCGAAGCCACTGCCTCCGCCCTGGCCGCCGCCGGCGGTCGGGGCGCCGCCGCCGCCGGCGCCGCTCCCCTCACCACCACGCGAGGGGCCGTCGCGCGCCTCGCGAAGCGCGGCGAGCTGCGCGCGCTTGATGACGCTGCGGCAGTTGCCGTACTGGTCGGCGTCGGAGGCCAGCTGGGCGAGCCCCTGCTTGTACTCCTCCTGCGTGTAGGTCTTCGTGAGGATCTCGTCGTCGGTGCAGTCGTCGATGACGTCCTTGCCCGAGGCCTGCGCCGCCGGAGTAAAGAGGCCGAGCATCGCAAGCGCCGCGAGGGCGATGATGGTGGAGAGGCGCGACACGCCCATCACGGTAGCGACGCCAGCGCAGCGGCGAACCCGGTCGCCCAGGCGTCGTAGGTGTAGGCGGCCACGTCGCGACGAGCGTTGGCGGCGAGGCGGAGGCGCAGCCCGGCGTCGCCGTGCAGGCGCCTCAGCGCCCCGGCGAGGGCGCCCGGATCGCCGGACGCGACGATCAGCCCGTTGCGCTCGTGGCGCACCAGCCCGCCGGCGGCGGCGCCGACCTGATCGCTTGCGATGACGGGAGTCGACTGATTCATGGCCTCGTTGGCGACGAGCCCCCACGTCTCTCTGACGGTGCGGGTGCGCAGCGACGGCATGACGCAGACGTCGGCGACCGCCAGGAGGTTGCGGACCTGCTCGGGCGGCTGGGGGCTGAAGAAGGCCACCGCGCCGCCGGCAGGACGCCGAGGGGGCCCGGATCCCACGCCGACGAGGACGAGCTCGGCGGACGATGCTCCCAAGCCCGACGAACGCCAGGCGTCGAGGAGCACCCGCAACCCCTTCTGCCTGCTCGATCGACCGAGAAACACCACGGTGAACGCCGCTGCGTGGCGATCGGCCGCCGCGGGGACCGAGGCGCCCCAGAACGCGTTGTCGACGGCTTGCGGCGCGATGTGCACGTTGCGCGCGCCGTGGGCGCGGGCGAAGCCGGCCACGTGCGGCCCGTAGACGACCACGGCGGCTGCGTCGCGGTACAGCTTGGCCAGCAGCAGCGCTCCGCCGACGTGGGCGACGCTGAGCGGATGCGCCCACAGCGCGCTCCACAGCACGAACGGGGTGCGTGCTGCGCGTGCGCCCGCCCAGGCGGCGGGCAGCGCCGTGCGCCCGGCGGTGCCGGCGACCACCGCGCCGTAGCGACCGCAAGCCGCGAGCCTGGCGACGTCACGCTGGGAGACGTGACGGTGCGGGACGCCCGGGTCCTGCACCCCGGCCGTCGCGTGCACGGAGCGCCCGCCGAAGATCGCCAGCTCCAACGGCACGCGCCGGTGCAGCGCGGCGAATGCCCCGACGCGGTCGGGCGGGACGTGGTTGGCGACGAACAGGACCGGCTTCACGGAGCGGGGCGCCGGTGGTTCACGAGGACAGCGCCTGCTCGTAGGCGGCGACCGTCGTGGCGCCACAGCGCGACCAGGAGAATGCGCCGTCCACCGTCGCGCGCGCCGCGTCGCCCACCTCGCGCAGCACGCGCTCGTCACCCAGCAGGCCGTCGACGACGGCCGCGAGCGACTCGACGTCGCGCGGCGGCACGAGCCGGATCCCGCCGCCCGCCGATGCGATCTCCTCGGGGCCCGGCTCGCCCCGCGTGCCGATCGCCGGCAGCCAGCCGGCCATCGCCTCGATGTACGCGACGCCGAACGCCTCGTCTATCGAGGGCATGGCCAGCAACGTGCAGCGCCGCGTGCGCCGGAGTGCCTCGGCCGGTGGCAGCTGGCCGGGCAGGTCGACACGATCCGCGATGCCCAGCTGGGCCGCGCGGCGGCGCAACGAGTCCAGCTCGGGACCGTCGCCGACCACCAGGTAGCGCAGCTCGGGGTGGCGGTCGCCCAGCAGCGCGACCGCGTCGAGCACGTCGATGTGGCGCTTGCGCGCGACCAGATGGCCGGTCGTGACGACCGTCGGCCGCGGGCAGGGCTCGGAGCGCGCCGCCGGCAGGTCGGTTCCGAGCCGCACGACGCGCGTGCGGTCCTCCGCGGCGCCCAGCGCCCGGCAGCGCCGTGCGGTGCCCGCGCTGTTGGCGAGCACGAGGCGCGCTTGCTCGAAGGCAGCTCGGACGGTCCGCGCACCGCGCGCGGACTTGACGGCGGTGTGGAAGACGTCGCTGCCGTGCACCGAGACGACGAGCGGGACGCCCAGCCCCGCCCGACGCACGCCGTCCCCGGCGGGAACGGCGTTGTGCGCGTGGACGAGGTCGTACTCAAAGCGCCGTCGCAGCACGCGCAACGCGAGGCCCAGCGAGGGCGCCGCCCAGCGCCCCCAATCCTCGTAGGAGCTCGGGCGTGGCGGCGAGAGGTAGTGGACGTAGGTGACGTCGATGCCGTCGAGCGTCGCGTGGCGTGGCTGTGCGAGCGCGTGCCTGGCCGCGGTCGCCGTCGCGCGCGGACCCGCGTGGATGGCGGCGAGCGGCGGCACGGGGCGGTGCAGCACGAGCACGCGCACGTCGGCGCCTGCGTCGCGCGCCGCGAGTGCCTGGCGATGGGCCCACACGCCGAGCACGGGATCGGCCGCGCGCGGATAGAACTCGGCGACGATCGCGACCTTCACTACCGCGCTCCGCTCATGACAGGCGCTGCGACCACGCCGCCTCGGTGCGCGTCACGTACGGCCGCTCGGCAAGGAACGAGCGCGCCTCGGCGACAGCCGCCGCGCGCTCGTAGCCGCCGCCGGGCGCCGTGTGCAGGACCGGCGCGGCGTCGACGATCCCGATGCGCCAGCCGTGCTCGCGCGCCAGCGCGCCCCAGTGCACGTCCAGGCCCCAGCCCATCCCCAGCCGCGGGAACGGCAGCAGGGTGTCGAATGTCCCGGCCGAGAACGCGGTCAGCGGGCCGATCTCCACGAAGCGCGACTCGCGCACCGCGCCGCCGCGACGGCGGCGGGTCACCTGCCAGGCGGCGTGCGAGTGGCGCCGGTGGGCCGGCTGGGCCAGCTGCAGCCCGGCGTCCTCGGCGCAGTGCAGGAAGCGGTCGAGGAAGCCGCGCGGCAGTACGACGTCGTCGTCGACCACGAGCAGCCAGTCGTGGCCCTCCGCGGGATGGGCCTTCAGCAGCGCGTCGAGGTGCTCGAACTTGCCGCCCTCGGCCATCACGACCGTTCGCATCGTGACCTCGTGGCGGGTGCGGTGCAGCTCCCTGCGAGCGGCGTCCATCAGCCGCCCCGGCCGCTCTATCCCCAGCACAAGCACCCGGCGGCGCTGTGGCCGTTCGCGCGCGGCGCGATCCAGGCGCCGCACGCGTGCGGCGGCCTCCACGTCCAGCAGCGCGTCGGCGACGCGTCGCGGAGGCAGTGACAGGCCCTTGACGGTCCCGCTCGTCCCGGACAGGAAGTCCTCCCCGCCGGCTGGGTCGCGCCTGCCCTGCGCCGTGAGCGCGGCGCGCACGCGGCCGAGCGAGTGCGCGCTGAGCACGATCCCGTTCGGGCAGCGAAAGCGAAACGTGTGCAGGACGCAGCCGGCGAGAACGCGCAGCTCGTAGCACAGCGACGGGGCCGTCGCCGTGAAGACGTCGAAGCGGCGGCTGGGCTGGCCGCGCCGGTAGGCGGCCAGCGCGAGCGCGCGCAGGCGCGCGTCGTCGCCCGCGCGACGGTGGTCGAGCGCCGCGGCGGCGACGTAGCGGATGCGACCGCCGCGGGCACGCAGGCGCCGCGTCCACTCCTGCTCGTCGCCGTAGATCTCGCGCGACTCGTCGAATCGCCCGGCGCGCTGCAGCGCCGCTCGGCGCACGAGCATGTTCGCGCCCCACGCCTGTTCGACATCGCGGTCGTCGGGGCCGTGGTCCTGGGTCGTGATCGGCGGCAGCTCGCGCCCGCACGAGCGCAGCGGATGGTCCTCGAAGCGAGCCCGGATCGGCCCGGTGAGCATGCCGACGTCGGGCGCCGCGCGACGTTCGGCGTCCAGCAGCGCCGCCAGCCAGCCCGGACGCACCGCGACGTCGTCGTCCACGAACACGAGCAGCTCGCCGCTCGCCGCGTCGATGCCGGTGTTGCGCGCCGCGTTGAGACCGCGTCCGGCGTCATGGGCGACGTAGCGCGCGCCGTGACGCTGCGCCGTGACGCGCGTCGCCGGGTCCGGCCCGTCGTCGACGACGATCATCTCGGCGCGTGCCGCGGCGGCCTGGGGGGCGATCGAAGCCAGCGCGATGTCGAGGTACCCCGGCCTCCGCCGGGTCGGGACGATGATGCTCGCCGTCGATGCCATCTCGCCGCGAGAGTCTAAGCCTGGATCTCACCGATGATCGTGGATGAATTCCAGCTGCCGGGGCGGGTCCAGGCTAAGGTCCGCGCGACGTGATCCTGTTCCTCCACAACCGCTACCGGACCACGGGCGGTGAGGAGCGTGCCGTCGAGGACCTGCTGTGGCTCGTGCGTGAAGAGCTCGACGAGGACGCCGAGCTGCTCACGCGCGACAGCGCCGCGATCGGCCGCGCGCGCGCCGCGGGCGGGCTGCTGCGCGGCGGCCTCGCGCCCGACCAGGTCGCGGCCGCTGTGCGGCGCACGGGCGCGCGCGTCGTGCATGCTCACAACGTCAACCCCTCGCTGGGCTGGCGCGCGCTGGCGGCGGCTCGCGAGGCCGGGGCGCGCACGGTCCTGCACCTGCACAACTACCGCCTCGTCTGCGCCGTCGGAACCTGCTTCACGCGCGGTGAGGACTGCACGCGCTGCCACGGCCGCAACACCGCACCCGGCGTGCGGCGCAACTGCCGCGGCGGCGGCGCCGAGGCGGCCGTCTACGGCGCCGCGCTCGCGCTCTGGCAGCGGCGGCTGGCCGCCTGCGCCGACACCTTCGTGACGCCCAGCGCGTTCGCCGTGACCCGTCTGCGGGAGCTTGGCGCGCCGCTGCACGACGTCAGCGTCGTGCCCAACACGGCGCGCGAGATCGCCCGCGGCTCACGGGCGGCCGCGGGCACCTACGCACTCGTCGCGTCGAGGCTGTCGCCGGAGAAGGGCGTCGACTCCGCGATCGACGCCTGCCGCCGCGCGGGCGTGCCGCTCGTGATCGCCGGCGACGGTCCGCAGTCCGCAGAGCTGAGCGCTCGCGCCGGCGGCGCCGACGTGCGCTTCCTGGGCCGCGTCGCGCCCGAGCGGATGTCCGAGCTGCGCGCCGGCGCGGCGCTTGCGCTGGTCCCCTCGCGCTGCTCGGAGAGCAGCATCCCGCTGGCGGCCGTCGAGGGGCTGGCGGCCGGCATCCCGCTGGTCGCCACGCGCGTGGGCGCCATCCCGGAGCTCGCCCCGGCCGCAGCGCTCGTCCCGGCTGCCGATCCCGAGGCGATGGCGGCCGCGATCGCAGGGCGCTTCGGCGACGAGCGCGCCGGGGAGGAGGGCCGTCGCCGCATCGAGGCCGTCGCGGCGCCTGAAGTCGTCGCACCCGCGTTGCGCGCGGTCTACGACGGCACCGGCGGCTGATCTTCAGCAGCGCGCTCGATGGGCCTTTGAGTGCCCAGCGCGCCGCGTCGTCACCGAGACTCGTCGGCGTCG
>Ga0136614_10001585_pt1 | contig 13497 bp, 5 predicted proteins | sample AntDrymUQ2792106_2_FD_106643 | JGI IMG/M metagenome (GOLD analysis project Ga0136614, IMG submission 106643) | Polar desert sand microbial communities from Dry Valleys, Antarctica - metaG UQ279 (21.06) | ecosystem: Environmental > Terrestrial > Soil > Desert | place: Antarctica: Dry Valley...
GGGTTGTGTTTCGCCAACACTTTGGTGATCGCCGCCGTTAACGTCGTCTTCCCGTGATCCACGTGCCCGATAGTCCCAATGTTCACGTGCGGCTTCGAACGGTCAAACTTTTCCTTACTCATTTTGTCTCTCGCTCCTTGAACGATAAATGTTTCTAATTTTCGGGTCGCCGCGCTTTCCTTACCCAGCGAGAGAAACGACCCGCCCAAAATCTTTTACCGAAATCTTTACTTAGCGACGCCCTGTACTTTAGCGATCACCTCTTCGGCGACGCTCTTTGGCGCCGGATCGTAACGCTCAAAGTGCATTGTCGAAGTTGCGCGCCCTTGCGTGGACGAACGCAGATCAGTTGTGTAACCGAACATCTCCGAAAGCGGCACAAGGGCGGTGATGACCTGCGCGCCGCCGGGTCGCTCCTCAGTGTTCTCGATGCGACCGCGACGCGAATTTAAGTCGCCCGTCACCGATCCCATGTACTCTTTCGGCGTCACGACTTCGACGCGCATGATCGGCTCTAACAGCACGGGCTTCGCTTTCTTCAGCGCGTCTTGAAACGCGAGCGATCCGGCGATATGAAATGAGCGCTCATCAGAGTCAACTTCGTGGTACGAACCGAAGACGAGCCTAACCTTGATGTCAACGAGTTCGTAACCGGCGAGGTAGCCGCGCTCCATCGCGTCGCGTATTCCTTCTTCAGTCGGTTTAATAAATTCGCGCGGGATCGCGCCGCCCGTGATTTTGTTCTCGAACACAAAGCCTTCGCCGGGCGCGGGTTCGATCTCAATTTCGACGTGCCCGAATTGACCACGACCACCCGTTTGGCGCTTGAACACTTCTTTACCGGGCGCGCCTTGCGTGATCGTCTCACGGTACGCGACCTGCGGCTTGCCGACGTTCGCCTCGACGCCGAACTCGCGCTTCATGCGGTCAACAATAATTTCAAGGTGAAGCTCGCCCATTCCGGCAATGATCGTCTGCCCTGTTTCGTGATCCGTTGAGACATTAAACGAAGGGTCTTCCTGTGCGAGACGACCGAGCGCGATGCCGAGTTTGTCTTGATCGGCGCGTGTTTTCGGCTCGACCGCGACGCGAATGACGGGCGCGGGAAACTCCATCGCTTCAAGGATGACGGGCTTGTTTTCGTCGCACACCGTGTCGCCGGTCGTAACCTGTTTCATGCCGCCGATGGCGATGATCTCGCCTGCGCTTGCCTCTTCAATATCTTCGCGCTTGTTGGCGTGCATCTGCATGAGGCGTCCGACACGCTCTTTGGAATCTTTAACTGAATTGTAAGCGTAAGAACCAGCTTTAATCGTGCCTGAATAAACGCGCACAAAGGAAAGCTGACCGAGATGCTTGTCGGCCATGATCTTGAAGACGAGACCGGAGAACGGCGCGCTCGCGTCTGCCGGGCGCGGCTCAGGTTCGCCCGTGTGCGGATTGATTCCTTCGACCGGCGGAATGTCGAGCGGCGACGGCAGATAATCAACAACGGCATCGAGCAAGGTTTGCACGCCTTTGTTTTTGAATGCCGATCCGGTAACGACCGGAACGATTTTTAATTCAATCGTTCCTTTACGAAGCCCGGCGCGAAGTTCCGCTTCGCTGATCTCCTCGCCTTCGAGGTATTTAAGCATGAGGTCATCATCAACGCTCGCCACGGCTTCAACCATCTTATCGCGCGCCGCTGTCGCCGCCTCAACCAAGTCGGCAGGTATGTCGGTCGTCTCATACTCTGCGCCCTTCGTTTCATCTTTCCAAATGAGGGCTTTCATCGTCAGCAGATCGACGACGCCCTTGAATTGATCTTCCACGCCGATTGGGATTTGCAAAGCGACGGGGTTCGCGCCGAGGCGCGCGATGATCGAATCGAACGAACGCTCGAAGGACGCGCCCGCGCGGTCAAGCTTATTGATAAAGCAGATACGGGGCACGCCATACTTGTCGGCTTGCCGCCAGACGGTTTCGGATTGCGGCTCAACACCTGCGACGCCATCGAAGACGCAGACCGCGCCGTCGAGGACGCGCAAAGAACGTTCGACTTCCATCGTGAAATCAACGTGACCCGGCGTGTCAATAATGTTGATGCGGTGCTCCGTATCGTTGCGCTTCCAGAAGCAGGTCGTGGCGGCCGAGGTGATCGTGATGCCGCGCTCTTGCTCCTGCTCCATCCAGTCCATCGTCGCCGTGCCTTCGTGGACTTCACCGATCTTGTGCGACACGCCCGTGTAGAACAGGACCCGCTCGGTCGTCGTCGTCTTTCCGGCGTCAATGTGCGCCATGATGCCGATGTTACGGAATTTTGATAAATCGTTCTTAGCCATAACTCGTGAACCGTGAATCGTAAAACGTGACAAGAAAAATACTTTCTTTATTCACGCTTTACGATTCTCTATTTACTAAAACTTATAATGCGCAAACGCTTTGTTGGCTTCCGCCATGCGGTGCGTGTCTTCCTTTTTCTTAACGGCGTTGCCGCGATTGTTGGCGGCGTCCATAAACTCACCGGCAAGGCGATCAATCATCGTTTTTTCGCCGCGCGCGCGCGCCGCCCCCACGATCCAACGGATCGCAAGGCTGCCGCGCCGCTCCTGCGCAACTTCAATCGGCACTTGGTAATTTGAACCGCCGACGCGACGCGATTTCACTTCGACCGTCGGGCGCACATTCTCAATCGCGCGCCTGAAAACTTTTAGCGGCTCGTCGTTCAACCGCTCGCCGACTTGCGCAATCGCAGTGTAGAAAATATTTTCCGATGTTGACTTTTTGCCGCCCCACATCAGTCCGTTGATAAACTTCGTGATCAACGGGCTGCCGTACACTGGGTCGGGCAACACTTCGCGTCTTTCAGCAACTCTTCGTCTGGGCATAATTAAACTCAAGTATGAACGCAGAACGATGAACGAAAAAATCTTTCTTAATTCATTGTTCCGCGCTCATCATTCATCGTTATTTCTTTCCGCCTTTCGCCGCGCCCGCCGCCGCGCCCGCCTTGGGTCGCTTCGCGCCGTACTTCGAGCGTCCCTGTTTGCGATCAGAGACGCCGACCGAATCGAGCGTGCCGCGGATGACGTGGTAACGCACGCCGGGCAAATCTTTGACGCGCCCGCCGCGGATCAGCACAATCGAGTGCTCCTGCAGATTGTGACCGACGCCGGGAATGTATGTCGTTACCTCCGTGCCGTTCGTCAAACGCACGCGGGCGACTTTACGAAGCGCCGAGTTCGGCTTCTTCGGCGTCTGCGTGTAGACGCGCGTGCAGACGCCGCGCTTCTGCGGCGAACTCTGCAGGGCGGGACTCGCCGTTTTGTATTTGACTTCCTGACGACCTTTGCGAACAAGCTGATTAATTGTCGGCACGCTTCTTTAGTACCTCTTAAAAATTAGTTCCGTTTTCCGAAGCGCAAAAGACTCCGCGCATGTCCGCCTCTTTCCGAAACTCGTTCGGCAGTCAGCGCGGGGCGCACTCTCGTCCCTGTGCTCTACTCTTAGGGTTAAACTAACGAGGGATGTTTTGGCTGATTAACGAATGGCGCGGATCATGGCTTCCCTTCAAGCCAAAGTTTTTCTGTAGCGTCGCATTAAAAGCGTTCTCGCCACACATTTCGGGCGAGCCGTTCGGCGTGCATTCGTGCTGGGTGCAGAGACTAACCCAATCTCCGCGCACAAAGCTTTTACGCTACAATAAATATCAAACGACCGCGACTCTTCCTTAGAAAGAAGCGCGAGCCGGGCAACGGCTCCGCACCGACCAAAACCATTCGTAAGCGTTGCTCTTCGGGAGTCGGACTGTAAGTCCAAACGGGAGACTATACGGTTCGTAGGGACTTCTGTCAAGCGTTCAGAGGCAGTCCGCCTCATCAGCTTGGGCAAAAACCTTTTCTGTATAAAATTAGCGATGAAGAGGCGGGCGCTTTTCTCGAGAAAAGCGCCCGCCTCCGAAGAATCAACCGTGAGTTGAATTTTACTACTCTTCCGTTTCGCCGTCTGCTGTCGCGGCTGCGACGGCTGCACGTTGCGTCTCAGGAGCTTCACTAACGTTGAGCAGTTCGGCGAAGTCTGCGGTGTCCGCATCCTCCAATTCCTGCTCCGCCGCCTGATCGCGCTCGACGCGCACGTTGCGGTAAAACTCCATCCCCGTGCCCGCCGGAATCAAACGTCCCATGATGACGTTCTCCTTCAAGCCGCGCAGATAGTCAACGCGACCTGAAATCGCCGCCTCCGTCAGCACGCGCGTCGTCTCTTGGAACGAGGCGGCCGAGATGAACGAATCAGTTGACAGCGAAGCCTTTGTAATGCCGAGCAGAAGCGGCTCGAACGTCGCCGCTTCGCCTTCTTCGTCTCTCACGCGCCGGTTTTCGTCTTCCAGACGGAAGCGATCAACCTGCTCGTCAATGAGGAAATCAGTGTCGCCGACATCCTTGATCTTCACCCAGCGAAGCATCTGACGGACGATCACCTCGATGTGCTTGTCGTTGATGTTCACGCCTTGCAGACGATAGACCTCTTGAATTTCGTTCACAAGGTATTCTTGCAAACGGTTCATGCCGAGCACACGCAAGATGTCGTGCGGGTTAAGCGGCCCGTCCATCAAGGCTTCACCGGCGCGCACGCGATCCCCGTCCTGCACGTTGATGTGCGTGCCGCGCGGAATATCGTACTCGCGCTCCTCGCCGTCGTCGCCCGTGACGACGAGTTTGCGTTTGCCCTTCACGATCTGACCGAGTTGAACGATGCCGTCCACTTCGCTCATGATTGCGGGCAGGCGGGGTTTACGCGCCTCGAAGAGTTCGACGACGCGCGGCAAACCGCCCGTGATGTCTTTCGTCTTCGTCGTTTCGCGCGGAATCTTCGCCACGATGTCGCCCGGCTCAACCTCGTCGCCATCACTCACCATTAGATTGGCGCGCACCGGCATCTGGTAAGTTTTGAGAACTTTCGTTCCGCCTCTGATCTCCAAACGCGGCTGCTTCTTCTCGTCCGGCGAATCTTTCACGACAAGGCGAGATTGCCCCGTCACTTCGTCAACCTCTTCGTCAACCGTGACGCCTTCCTTCAAATCGCGGAAAGCGATCTTCCCGGCGACTTCCGTCAGGATCGCAAACGTGAACGGGTCCCAAGTCGCTAAGACTTGTTCCTCGCGCACGCGCGCTCCATCTTCGACGTGGATGTGCGCGCCATAGACGATCTGGTAACGCGCCACTTCGCGGCCGCGCTCGTCAATAATCGTGAGTGAGCCGTTGCGGTTCATCGCAATGATCTCGCCCTGACGGTTCTTCACAGTCGTTAACTCAAGATAACGAATCGTGCCGTCCATGCGTGCTTCGTGGCGCGATGACTCTTCCAGCCGCGCCGTTCCGCCGATATGGAACGTGCGCATCGTCAACTGCGTGCCGGGTTCACCGATTGATTGCGCGGCGATCACGCCGACCGCCTCGCCAATGTCAACAGGTTTTCCGGTCGCCAGATTGCGTCCGTAGCATTTGATACAGACTCCGCGCCGCGTCTCGCACGCTAACACCGAGCGAATGCGGACGCGCTGCACGCCGGAGTTTTGAATCTCCGACGCTAAGTCTTCCGTGATCTCATCGTTCGAGGCAACGATCACGCGCCCCTCAACCGGGTCAATCACGTCGTCCAAAGCGGTGCGACCAACGATGCGGTCGCGCAAACTCTCGATCTCTTCGCCGCCTTCGACGATGGCCATTGCGTACACGCCGCGTAGCGTTCCGCAATCCGGCTCGCTGATGATCATATCCTGCGCCACGTCCACCAACCGGCGCGTCAAGTAACCGGAGTCGGCGGTTTTCAAAGCCGTGTCCGCAAGACCTTTGCGCGCGCCGTGCGTCGAGATGAAGTATTGCAGCACGTCCAAGCCTTCACGGAAGTTTGACTTGATCGGCGTCTCGATGATCTCGCCCGAAGGCTTCGCCATCAATCCGCGCATTCCGGCGAGCTGGCGAATCTGCTGTGCGGTTCCGCGCGCGCCGGAATCACTCATGATCAGGATCGGGTTCAACTCTTTCGTCGCCTTCTCCTTTTCGTCCATTGCCTTAAACATCTCTTTGGCGACCTTGTCGGTCACTTCAGACCAAATGGCGATCACCTTGTTGTAACGCTCGCCGTTTGTGATCACGCCGTCGCGGTATTGCTTCTCGACTTCGGTCACGTCCGCCTCGGCTTTGGCGACCAAAACCTTCTTCGCATCGGGCGTTACGAGATCGTCAATGCCGATTGAGATTCCGGCGCGCATCGCATACAGGAAGCCGAGATTCTTTAGATCGTCAAGCATGTTGACGGTCATCTCGTGCCCCAAGCGCAAATGGCAATAATTGACGAGCGATTGCAAACCCTTCTTCTTCAGCGTGCCATTAAAGAAAGCCAAACCCTTCGGCACGCGGTCGTTGAAGATCACACGCCCGACCGTCGTATTGATCACGCGGCGAATGCTCTTCTGCACCGTCGCGCGCATCACGTCTTGCGTGTCGCGCTCTTGCGTCAAGTCGATCAAGTCGCCTTCGTAGCGCAGCTTGATTGGCGTCTGCGTCGTCACTTCTTTCGCGTCGAGAGCGAGCAGCACCTCATCGCTTGAGGCAAAGACGCGCCCCTCGCCTTTCGCGCCGGGACGGTCGCGCGTTAGGTAGTAACAGCCGAGCACCACGTCCTGCGACGGCACGGCGATAGGCTGACCGTTCGCCGGTGAAAGAATGTTGTTGGAAGCGAGCATCAACACGGCTGCTTCGATCTGCGCTTCGGGCGACAGCGGAATATGCACGGCCATCTGGTCGCCGTCAAAGTCGGCGTTAAACGCCGTGCAGACGAGCGGGTGAATCTTGATCGCCTTGCCTTCAACCAGAACAGGCTCGAAGGCTTGAATGCCAAGACGGTGAAGCGTCGGCGCGCGGTTCAAAAGCACGGGATGCTCGCGGATCACCTCTTCCAGAATGTCCCATACCACCGGCTCTTGGCGTTCGACCATCTCGCGCGCTTGCTTAATCGTCGCCGCGTACTGCTGCTTTTCAAGCTGGTTGTAGATGAACGGCTTGAAAAGTTCGAGCGCCATCTTCTTCGGCAAACCACACTGATGAAGCTTGAGTTCGGGGCCGACGACGATCACCGAGCGACCCGAATAATCAACGCGCTTACCTAAAAGGTTTTGGCGGAAACGTCCCTGCTTGCCTTTCAAAGTGTCAGATAAAGACTTGAGCGGGCGATTGTTGACGCCGCGCAACACACGACCGCGACGGCCGTTGTCAAAGAGCGCGTCAACCGCTTCCTGAAGCATCCGCTTTTCGTTGCGCACAATCACTTCCGGCGCACGCAGCTCCATCAACTTCTTGAGTCGGTTGTTGCGGTTGATCACGCGACGATAGAGATCGTTCAAATCCGATGTCGCAAAGCGTCCGCCGTCCAAAGGCACAAGCGGGCGAAGCTCCGGCGGGATCACCGGGATCACGTCCAAGATCATCCAGTCGGGATGATTGCCCGACTTCAAAAACGATGTGACGACCTTGAGCCGCTTGGAATACTTTAGTTTCTTCTGCTGCGAAGTTTCTTCTTTCATCTTGGCGCGCATCTCGACGGAGAGTTCTTCGATGTTGACCATCGCCAGAATCTCTTTAATCGCCTCCGCGCCCATCTTCGCCACGAACTGGCCTGGATGATCGCGCATCAGTTCGCGGTAACGCTCCTCCGTCAGCAGTTCGCGGTCTTTGACGGGCGCATCGCCCGCGTCAATCACAATGTAGGATTCAAAATAGAGAACCTTTTCCAAATCGCGCAAGGGTAGATCGAGCAGGTGTCCGATGCGCGACGGCAAGCCTTTGAAAAACCAGACGTGCGAACACGGCGAGGCAAGCTCGATGTGACCTAACCGCTCACGGCGTACTTTCGCCTGCGTCACCTCGACGCCGCACTTATCGCAGATCACTCCGCGATGCTTCATGCGCTTATATTTTCCGCACAGACATTCCCAGTCGGTGACGGGGCCGAAGATGCGGGCGCAGAAAAGTCCGTCGCGCTCCGGCTTAAACGTGCGGTAGTTGATCGTTTCAGGTTTCGTCACCTCGCCGTGCGACCACTGTCTGATCTTCTCCGGCGACGCCAGACTGATGCGAATCGCTTCAAAGTCCGGCGCGAGTTGCGTTTTTTCTTGCTGGAATCGAAACACTTTTTATACTCCGTGTAAGTATGCAGTAACTGTAGTTAATGAGCAGTGAAAACGTTTCGCTGTAAATCGGCGGGCAGCACAAGCTTCAGCTTTTCGCCGCCCGCCGATTCATTGTTTACCTCTCTATCCTTCCGCCGCGCCGCTCGTCATCACGACGGGACGCCCAGTGCCGTCGCCGTCCGCCGTGTTGCGCACGTCGTCCTTGCGGATAAGTTCGACGTCCAAACACAGGGATTGAAGTTCGCGCACAAGGACGTTAAACGATTCGGGCACGCCCGGATTAAAGTCGGCTTCGCCCTTGACGATGGCTTCGTAAATCTTCGAGCGACCCGCTACGTCGTCGGATTTCGCGGTCAACAGTTCTTGCAGGATGTGCGCCGCGCCGTAAGCCTCTAACGCCCACACTTCCATTTCGCCGAAACGCTGTCCGCCGAATTGCGCTTTGCCGCCTAAAGGCTGCTGCGTGATCAAACTGTACGGCCCGATTGAGCGCGCGTGAATCTTATCGTCCACAAGGTGCGAGAGCTTCAGCATGTAGATGTAGCCGACCGTCACCTTCTGCTCGAATGAGTCGCCCGTCAATCCGTCGTAGAGCACGGTCTTGCCGGAAGATTCGACCATCTCCGGCATACCCTGCTCGCGCAGGAGATTACTCGCGTCGGCCAACTTTTGCTTGATCTCCGGCTCGGTCGCGCCGTCGAAAACAGGCGTCGCAAAGTGAACGCCTAAAACGCGCGCCGCCCAGCCCAAGTGCGTCTCAAGAATTTGCCCGACGTTCATGCGCGAAGGCACGCCGAGCGGGTTAAGCACGATGTCAACCGGCGTTCCGTCCGGCAGATAAGGCATATCCTCTTCGGGAAGGATGCGCGCGATCACGCCCTTGTTGCCGTGACGCCCCGCCATCTTGTCGCCGACCGAAAGCTTGCGCTTCATGGCGACGAAGACCTTGACCATCTTAATCACGCCGGGCGCAAGTTCGTCACCCTGCCGGAGTTTGGCGATCTTCTCTTCGTAGATGTCGGTCAAGATTTTGATTTGGCGCTCGGTGCGCTCTTCGTATTCCTTAATCTCTGCCCCGAGGTCAACGCGCGCCGTCGTCAACTGCGCTTTCCTGAGCCACTTCGGTTCAACGTTGCGCAACATGTCGCGCGTGATCGTCTCGCCTTTCGGCACCAGCACCTGTTTGTCAACCATGAGATCGGAGGACAGCTTGCGCCCGTCGAATAATTCGTAAATTCGTTGGTCGCGCTGTTCGCGCAAAATGCGAATCTCATCTTCGAGGTCGCGCCGCAGACGATTCTCTTCTTCCTGCTCGATGTTTAAGGAACGCGAATCGCGCTCCTGACCTTTGCGCGTAAATACCTGAACATCTACAACGGTGCCGTCAATTCCCGGCGGGCAGGTGAGCGAGGCGTCTTTCACGTCGCCCGCTTTCTCGCCAAAGATCGCGCGCAGGAGTTTCTCTTCCGCCGTCAATTGCGTTTCGCCCTTCGGCGTCACTTTGCCGACGAGGAAACTGCCGGGCTTAACTTGCGCCCCGACGCGGATGATGCCCGATTCGTCCAAGTCGCGCAGCATGTTCTCCGAGACGTTCGGAATGTCGCGCGTGATCTCTTCGGGGCCGAGCTTCGTGTCGCGGGCTTCGAGTTCAAGTTCTTCGATGTGAATCGAAGTGTAGAAATCGTCTTTGACGAGATGCTCGCTCACCAATATCGCGTCCTCGAAGTTGTAGCCGCGCCATGGCATAAACGCGACAAGCACGTTGCGACCCAAAGCGAGTTCGCCTTTGTCCGTGCAGGGGCCGTCTGCGAGCACTTGACCTTTCTCGACGCGCTCGCCGACCGCGATAATCGGCCGCTGGTTGATGCAGGTGTTTTGGTTCGAGCGTTTGAACTTCGTCAGATTGTAGATGTCCGCCGTCACCTCGCGCGAGATCGTGCCATCCACGTTGTGATCGGCTTTGATGATGATGCGCTCGGAGTCCACGTAGTCAACCGTGCCGTCGCGTCTGGCGGAGACGACCGCGCCGGAATCGCGCGCCGTCGTCATCTCCATTCCCGTGCCGATGTAAGGCGATTCGGCGCGCAGGAGCGGGACGGCTTGACGCTGCATGTTTGAACCCATCAAAGCGCGGTTCGCGTCGTCGTTTTCTAAAAACGGAATGAGCGACGCGGCGACTGAAACGAGTTGCTTGGGGCTAACGTCAATGTATTCGATCTCGTCGCGGACGGCGAGGATGAACTCGCCCGCCTGACGCGAGGCGTTGCGCTCGTTGACGATGCGCCCGTCTGCGTCCAACTCAAGATTGGCTTGACCAACGACGTACTTATCTTCTTCCCACGCCGTGAGATAAAACGGGTACGGCTCGTGATCAACCTTGCGCCCACCCGCCGGAATTTTCCGGTTGGCTTTCTCAACATCAGCCTGCGGCGCGTGAGCGCCCGGCTTGAAGTTTGAATCGCCGCCGTTAACGACGCGCACGTATTCGATTACACGACCGTCAATCACCTTGCGATACGGCGATTCAATAAAGCCGAATTCGTTGATGCGCGCAAAGCACGAGAGACTGGAGATCAAGCCGATGTTCGGCCCCTCTGGCGTCTCAATCGGGCAGATGCGCCCGTAGTGTGTCGGGTGTACGTCGCGGACTTCAAAGCCCGCGCGCTCACGCGACAACCCGCCCGGACCTAAAGCTGACAAGCGGCGTTTGTGCGTGATCTCCGAGAGCGGATTCGTCTGATCCATGAACTGCGAGAGCTGAGACGATCCGAAAAACTCACGCACCGCGGCCGTCACCGGCTTCGCGTTGATGAGATCGCGCGGCATCGTCGTCTGCATCTCTTGCTGAATGGACATCTTCTCTTTGATCGCCCGCTCCATCCTGACGAGTCCGATGCGAAACTGATTCTCAAGCAGTTCGCCGACCGCGCGCACGCGGCGGTTGCCAAGATGATCAATGTCGTCGGCGATGTACTCGACCGTATTGCGGCGCATCTTCAAGAGATACGCGATGGCTTGGACGAAATCCTGACCGGAAAGAAGCGGATCGTTGATGCGTTCGCGCTCCTCGCGTCCCATCTTGATGTTGAACTTCAAGCGCCCAACGCGAGAGAGATCAAACTTTTTGGGATCGAAGAACATGCCCTCGAAAAGCCGGTAGGCCGTCTGCACCGTCGGCGGATCGCCCGGTCGCATTTTGCGGTAAATCTCAAGAAGTGCATCAACCGGCTTGGTGATGACATCTTTGCGGAGGGTTTGCGACAGAACCGATCCGAGATCGTCACGTTCGGGGAAAAAGACCGAGAAGCTCTCAACGTTTGCGTCCACAATCTCTTGAAGTTTGGCGGGCGTAATCTCGTTGTTCGCCTCCAAGATCACCTCGCCCGTTTCAAGATTTACGACATCGCCCAAAGCGTAAGCGCCTTCGAGTTGCGTGTGATCGGTTTCAACTTCGGTCGTGCGGGCTTTGCGCAAAGATTCGAGCGCCGAGTTAGTGATCTTCTTTCCGGCGCGGGTGACAGGTTCGCTCGCCCCCTTCGGCTTGAGGTCGTGATCAACCTTCATGCCGACGAGATTGGTGCGCTTTCCCGCCTCCGGCACTTGGATGAAAACCTTGCCGCCGCGTGTGCGCACTTCGTCGGCAATGTAGAACTGCCGCAAAATGTCTTCATTCGACGCCGAGATGCTCTTTACCACTTCTTCGACTTGCGAATCCGACCCATAGGATTTCGGATCGAATTGCGGATTAAGCCAGATGCCCAAAGCGCGCAAGAAGATCGTTGCCAAGAATTTGCGCTTACGGTCAATGCGCACGTAGAGCAAATTCTTCTGGTCATATTCAAACTCAACCCACGAGCCGCGATACGGAATCACCTTCGCCAAGAAGACCGGCGACTTCTCGAAGAAGACGCCGGGCGAGCGGTGGAGTTGCGAGACGATGACGCGCTCCGTGCCGTTGATAATGAACGTGCCCGTGTCGGTCATCAGCGGAATTTCGCCGAAGAAAACTTCTTCTTCTTTGATGTCGCGGATCGAGCGCACGTCCGTTTCCGGGTCGCGGTCATAGACTGTAAGGCGAATCTTCACTTTCAAGGGCACGCTATAGGTCATGCCGCGCTCTTGGCACTCCTGCTGGTCGTGCTTGTGCTTGAGGCCGACGGGTTCGCCGCAGTTATCGCAGAGTTGCGGACGCACGGCGTTAAACGTGCCGCAGTTGTGGCAGAGCGTCTCGCTGGGCGTCAGCGGATCAACCTTGACAAGCGCGCCGCACTCTTTACAGTTGGCGCGTAGATAACGCAAGCCTTCAAGCCGTCCGCATTTGCACTGCCAGTTACCGATTGAATACTCGACGAAATCGAGTTCGGCAGTTTGGCGGAAATCGGCAATCGGGAAGATCGATTGAAAGACGGCTTGCAGTCCCGTCACCTCGCGCTCCTCCGGCAGCAAATCCATCTGGAGAAAGCGATTATAAGATTCGCGCTGAATCTCGATGAGATTCGGGATGCGTGCGACCGTATGAATTTTTGAAAAATCTACGCGCTTCGGCGGACTGCTCACGCGCCGCCCCATACCGACGGTGTTCGTTTGAAATAGATTTGCAGACATGAATGAATCCTTCGGGAAGCGATCAGCCTTCAGCAAGGGGCGATCAGCTTGAGTTTGTCTGAGGATTTAACTTAGTGCGTTCAGCCCGGACTGCTGATGACCGAACGGGAACGCTAACAGCTAGTTTTCAAAGACGCCAAAGAGCGGTCGGGGCGCACAATGCCCCGACCGCTTGCTTGACCAAAGCGGTTGACAAATGTTTCTCAATAATGGGTACGGGGAAACGGACGACGCCTCACTTCTCCCCTACATTAAAGGCACTTCACCTCTTCTGTCAAGGCGAAGCCGCACGTAAGCAATTCAGATTGTTCTCGCAAGAATATAGATGCGAGCGCAGAAACGAAAGTTGCGCGTCCCTGCTTGCAGTTGCTCTTCGAGAAACCGAGCAGACGCCTGAAGCCTTACTTGACTTCGACGGTTGCGCCCGCGTCAGCGAGTTTCTGGCGAAAGGTTTCTGCGTCTTCTTTCGACACGCCCTCTTTAACCGCTTTTGGAGCGGCTTCGACGAGGTCTTTAGCTTCTTTAAGTCCGAGCGCGGTAATTTCGCGCACGACCTTGATGACGTTGATCTTGTTACCGCCTGCAGCTTGCAAGATCACGTCAAACTCGGTTTGCTCTTCAGCCGGAGCCGGAGCCGCCGCCGCGCCACCCGCCGGAGCCGCAACGGCCGCTGCTGCCGCCGACACGCCGAACGTCTCTTCTAAATCCTTAACAAGCTGCGA
>Ga0136614_10001586_pt1 | contig 13488 bp, 11 predicted proteins | sample AntDrymUQ2792106_2_FD_106643 | JGI IMG/M metagenome (GOLD analysis project Ga0136614, IMG submission 106643) | Polar desert sand microbial communities from Dry Valleys, Antarctica - metaG UQ279 (21.06) | ecosystem: Environmental > Terrestrial > Soil > Desert | place: Antarctica: Dry Valley...
ACGCCGAACGTTGTCTTTGATCTGCTGCGCCAGCTCAACGGTCTCACCTGGCAAATGGGTCAGATCGATGTAGATCTCGTCGATCCCACGGTCTTCGATCTGCGGTGCAATGTCGGCGACGGCTGCCTTGAAGCGCCACGAATAACGCCGGTACTCATCGAAATCCGCCGGCAGCAAGATGGCCTCGGGGGCCAGCGCCCCCGCCTTCATGAGCGCCATGCCGGACCGAACGCCGAACGCACGCGCTTCATAGGTTGCCGTGGTCACGACACCCCGCCCGGTGTACTGGCGCAGGCGATGGAAGTCTTGTCCACCTTTGCCTGCACCGTGTGCAAGCTTACCTCCGATCACGACCGGCAACCCCCTGAGCTCGGGATAACGCAAGAGCTCCACCGAGGCGTAGAAGGCGTCCATATCCAGATGGGCGATGCGCCGTTCCCTTCGCGCGCCGGTGGGCCCGGTCGTGGCGGAGTGGTCTCTGTGGTCCCTCATGGATAGAGCAGGTTACGCTCGAGCAGGGTATAGTGCTGCGTCGCGAGCGGGATCACGACCGCCGGACGCTCCGATCCCTGGGAGGTCGAATACGAGTTTGGGGAGGTCGAGGAGGTGTCGCTGGCGTATGCCGTGACCATCCACAAGAGTTATTAATTCATTCTCCCTCGAGCGTATCCTTGAGCCCCAGTTCCCGAAGCGCGACTTTGGTCTCCTCAACCTTCTGAGATGAGATCCCGTCCGGAGGCGCGATCTCCACTCGCAGCGTGAGCCTAAGGCCAGCAGCGACAGAAAACCTCGAGAGCACCTTCGTGTAGAAGTTCATCCACTTCTGGTGGGGCACGTCTCCGCTCCACACGAGCCGAGGGATCATCGTCGGCCCTCTCCTGCTTTCCGTGGGAATACCCGATGGTGGGGCCGCTTGACCAACCAGGGGAAGCGGCATAGGCGTAACTCCTCCGGCTCCCACGCCACCCCCGGTTGCAACGGGGTGCAGAGAAGCGTTGTACATCTCCGCAACCTCGGATTGGATAAGGAAGACATCATCGGAGATCTCAACGTCCTGCGCCGGCAGGGACGTGTTCCAGTGGAACGGGGCGTAGCTACCGTCGGCCTTCTTTCCAACGTAGCCGATCATTCCGCTCGATACGCCGCGCGCAATTGTGTCCTTGATCACCCCTGGGTTCGGCAGCCGTGGAAACTGGGGCGAGGCAAAGAAGGCATCGCGAACCGATTTCGTGCTCCACTCCTTGAAAGCGGGGGGCCAGTGCCGCACGAGAAAATTCGGACTGATGCCGTGTTCGACATCGCCGTCGCCGTCGAGTCGTGCGAGGATGAGCGCAATCATCGACTCGGACTGGCTTGAGTTCACGAGTCCCAGATCGGCCGGCTTCCAGGCATTACCTTTGTCGAGTAGAAGCAGATTCTTGTACGTTCTCCACACTGCTTCCTTGATGTCCCGCTGCGCCTTCTTGATCTGCTCTGCGAGCTGTCGCTTCTGCCCCTCGTCCAGGCGAAGCTCGTCCTGCTCGTCAGCGATGTCTTCCCATGCCAGGAGTTTGCGGGCCTCGTCCCGAAGAGCATCCGGGTTCTCGGGTACCGCCCAAATCAGCGCGCTCTTGAATGTGCGGCTCGAGGAACCATGCTCGCGGGTCGCCACGTCAACGAACCCGAGGGTCTCCTTTTCCTGAATGGAGTGGTCAGGAGAAAGGACCACCAATGTGAGGACTGCCCGGTCTGGAACTTGACCGCTCTTTTCCGGAAAGTACACGCGCTCAATCGACGCGTTGGAACCGTAGACCTTCTGCACGCCAGGTGTGCCCGCGGCGAAGACCTTCTGGACTTCAGCTCGTGCGCGTTCTTCCACGCGAGCCTTCTGTACGCTCGCCCGACGATCGGAAAGTAGCTTGTTGAGGTTTGGCGACAGGCTGAAGCGGTAGCGGCTTTTCTCGGATGAAAGGAAGTAGCAAGTGCCAGCCAATTCCTCGAGTGCAGTCTCAATGTTGCCAATGTCGAGGTCTGGTTCGGCAGTCGCAAGGCGGATCTCCGGCAAGGACGCCTCGGCCTTGGCCTGGCCACCGTTTGACTCGAAAAAGATCGTCGTGGCCACCTTCTGGTGAAGACGGGTCCTCCGGATCGCCTCGACCGCCTCCTGGTCGAGGCGCACGGCATGGGAGTCCTTCTTACCGCACACATCTGTGGTCACTGCGCCCTCGAGCTTGGACTCTCCAAGCTGCTCGAAGATCGCAGCACGGAACATCGGGTCGTCGAGCGGTGCCGTACCTATGCTGATGAGGGGATCCTTGTGCGCCCCCTTGAAGCCATCCTGGTAGGCGCGTGAGACCCAGAGAGCGAGGAGGCGAAGGATCCCGCGGGTCTGCTGAAATCGCGGCAGTGCTTGCCATTTCCGCTCAAACACCGACAGCACCATCGGGTGGAAGGGATAGGTTGCTGAGAACGCCTCGGCCGCATTATCGATGGGGAACCATGTCGGGACCTGCGTCCGATAGGCAAGAACCCACTCGGCGTACTGGGCGGAAGTCTTCTTCGCTTCGTCCGGCAAACCGCCCCACTCGAGGAGGCGCCGCCTGATGATCTCTGAAGTCTCATGCTCGGCGGACATGATCACCGCTTTGCCGAGGCGGTCGAGGACCTTTTTGAAGCGCTCGTAGTCGGACTGGTCTTCCGCAGTCATCTCCAGCTCCGACGCAGGAATGGAGACGGCGAGAACGACGTTGTCGTGCGCGCGCACCTCTTCAGAGAGGTTGTGCAAGAAGTTGTAGAGCTGCGCGCCGAGGCCACTCTTCCGGTTTCGGCTCACGTAATTCATGAGCTCGTCCATGAGAATGAGAGCAGGCCGATTCTTCGGCAGGAACTCTCGGATAACCTCACTCGAAGGCGCTGTCCGTTCCTCTTCATGGCGAGCGACAATCGCGAAGGCGTCCTTGCCCCCAAGCTGGAAGGCGATCTCTCCCCAAGGGGTCCGGCGGAGTGGTGTTCCGTTCTGACCGCCGCGTCCGGTGATCGAGTCGAACTCCGTACCCACGAAGACAGCGGTTGCAGCCTCCGGCACCTGCTTGACCTGGGCTGCTTCCAGAATGCCCGAAACATCCTTCCAGTGCGATGCCGCCGGGCCGCCCTTGGCGAGATGGTAGAGCAGCGTTAAGGCGTGAGTCTTTCCGCCGCCAAATTGCGTCGTAAGGTTGTAGACAGCGGAGGTCTCGACCTTGTGACCAGACAATCGCCGCACGACCCCGATTGCGAGCTCGCCGAGAGTCTTCGTGAGAAAGGTCCGGTCGAAGAATCGCTCGGGCTCCCGGTAGTCAGCGGGCGCACGTCGATCTCGTACCTGATCGAGGTGGACTGCGAACTTCGATGCATCGAGTGGACGCCCGTCGCGGAGATCCTCGCGCGGCGTCACGATCTTGTACCACGGTTTCAGTGCCATCGATTGACTCCGTTGTTCACCCAGACTCGGCTAAAGCGCGCCGTGTTGGCGTCGAGCGTCCAGTCCTTGAAGAAACCATACGGAAAGGTCGCCGCCTCGTTGCGAGAGCCGACGACAAGCAGCGTTTCGCCGCCGAGAGCCGCGCGTTCAGCGATTGCCATGGCCCGAACCACTTCTTCGTTCAGGTGACGGACAAGCTCGGCCCCCTCCTCGGCGTCACGGCGATAGCAGAAGACCACGCGAAGCGTTGCCCGGATGCAGAAGACCTTCCAGAGCGAGTACGCGACGCGGTTATCGTCACGACTATTCTCCAACTCGAACACGGCTACAGGGAAGCGCCACCGTCTGTCGCCTGCCGGCTCGAACGCAACCGCATCGAGTGCCAGATACTCCTCGCGCGGGACAGGGAGAAGGGACGAACGATGGCCCTTAGCGGCCCCCTTCCAGCCGGTGCTCTCGCATGTCACGACGACGATACCGTGAGCGCGGAGGTCCAGGGACCGAGCTGCTTCTGGAGCGAGGCGCTTCGAAGTGCCGCTGAAGCCTCGTGGCTCTGCAGCGTGCGCATGAACGAACCGAACCAGCGCTGGGCGGCTGTCCCCGACATCAGAGTCCAAGCCCCTTCTTGCGAGCGAGCAACCCGTCGACCCAGCGCTTTTCTTCCGTCTGGCTGGGGTAGAGGGCCGAGAGCGCCTGCGCCAGGCGCCAGAAGCGTTGGTCGCTGCCTGCGCCGTCTTCAACGAGGAAGCGTTTCAACGCCTCGCCGCGCCCGGCGGCGAACAAAATCATGCTTTGGTGAATGCGGTCGAGGACGGTCTCGCCGTGGCGCTTGACCTCCGTTTCGCCGAAGGTAGCCCCGCTCTCCTCCGATTCTTGAAGCACTTTGAACAAGTCCATCTGTGGTTCACGTTTCCTGCGCCGGGGCTCGGTCTTGCCCTCGTCCTTGCCGAACAGGGTGCGGGCGCGTTCGCCGACGGGGAGCAAGCGGGCTTGTTCGCCAGAGACTTCCACGAGGCTGCCCACGTCTTCGAGGTGCGCGCCCAGTCCTTGGGCGATTTTGCGCGCGGCGTCGTATTCGAGGACGAAACCGGTGGTCTTGGCCTTCTTCGCGTTGCCTTCGGATTCGTCGTCCGCGTCTTCCCCCTCAGCGCTCTTGCCGTTGGCAGCGTCGGTTCTGCCGGCGTTCAACGTCCAGAGCCACATGGCGGTGAGACGAGCGTCTTCTTCAAAGCCAACAGTGTCGGCGTCCGGGAAGATTATCGTGAGAGCTTCCTTGGCGACAGCAGCCCATACGCATTCCAAGTATTCCTTAAGTGTGACGGTCTCGCCGCTCGCCTTCTCCACGCGGGAATAGCGGGAGAAGATTTCCAGCGCCGGGCCGAGACAGGCAAAGATGGCGTCCGCACCCACGACGCCTTCCTCGGCCAGGCGCGGCATCCATTCGTGGATGCGGCGGGGCAACTCTTGCAACACGTCGCGCCAATCGCCGATTTCATCCGTACGCACCGAGCCGTCGGGATTTTCGCGCGGACGACAGACGAGATGGACGGAGGAAGCGAGCGCGGCGGATGCATTTGCGCGAGTGCGCCCCTCTCGTTCAGTGTCGATTGGCCACGACCCGGTCATGACCCAGCCGGCCTTTATCATTGCTTGAAGCTGGGCTTCCCACCCCGCCGTGGATTTGTGTGCAAAGACGACGATGCCGATTCCGCCTGGTTTTGTTAATCGTCGTCCTTCGGCGAGAGCTTGCCCCATCGTCAGCTCGAAAAAGGCCGCGTCATGCCCTTTGATTTCATCGACGACGCACTCATCGTCTTTCGGCGAAAGCGTGGCGAAATCCTTGGCGAGGTCAGAACCTTCGAGCGAACGCCTCAGCCACACGATGAAGAAATCCGAAAGGTCTGCGTAAGGGATTGCGTCGTAATAGGGCGGGTCTGTGACGAATGCATCGACACAATCATCGGGCATCGGATGGCTCGTGGCGCTCGCTCGTTCAACATGGCCTTGTGACAGCCCACAGTGAGCTTCTGCCTCCAACGGGCTGGTCATGTAGTTGAGATTGTGCGTCCAGCCGCCCGAACTGGTCGCGAAGGGATAGGCCTCCGCAAAATCCCAGGTGATAGAGAGAGCCTGGCGGCTGAATGTTCCACGAACTGTCTCTTGGCTTGCGGGCGAAGACCACGACGCCAAGGAGGAGCCGTAGTCGGCCATCTTATCGACGTTCAGGGCAAGCGCGACCTGGACAGCTTCAGCCAAACCGTCGGAATGAAGTTTAGCGATTTCCTTGCTCGCCCCCGTGACTTTGTTGACCAGCGTTACAAGCGTGAGCAGTTGCCGGGGGGTGAACAAGTCCTCAAATGTGTCCATCCCAAAGTTGCGCTGAGAGAAAGCTCGTCCTGCACCCTTTCCACCTCCGACGGGCGTCGGCTCAGTCGGTGTCAAATGCAGGCCCGTTTTGGCATTCCGCAGGGCATCGAGTCTTGACTTCGCCTTGCTGACGGTTTCCAGATCACTTGCCGTGGCGGTGCGATAGAACCTGCCCTTATCTTCGGGCCTTGTCGTTACCACGCAGAAGAGCCGAGCGTCGGCGGCTCCGCCGTTGCACGACAACAATTGCTTTCGCACATTCTTTGAGGGCGTTGTGTAACCACAGCATGGACACGTCGCTGAGCCTCGTTTGACCGTGCCTTGGCCAACTTCGCCGAGCTTCGCCCCTCGCACGACGTCAAAATCGACTCGCCGCTGCTTTGGATTCGGCACCAGCTTCATCGACCATGCGTTGTGAGGCTTTTTGCCAAGCCAGAGAGATTTGATGAGCGGCACTTCCACCCCGCAGCCGGGGCCTTCGCATTGAATCGTCCGCGCCCAGAGATAGGCGATGGGCGTCGCGCCGTCTGTGTCCTTGGGATAGAACTCGGCCAGTTCCCTTTCGGCTTCGCACTTAATCCACTCGCCCCATTTGCGGACTTCGTCGGCGAGGCGCTGGCCGTATTTGGGGATGTATTCGAGCACGACTTTGTTGAGCAGCACCGGTACGGGATTGAGGTCGCTGGCAAAGGCGTCCGCGCCCACGCGCAAGGCTTCGAGCGGAATGGAGCCGCCGCCGGCAAACGGATCCACGACGAGCGGCCGGGTGCCGGGCACGCCGCCCAGCGCCTCGTGCGCGGCCAGGGTGAGCGCGCGGCTGGTGTCGAGGTATTCGCGGACGGTGGAGTTGTCCCAATTGGCAAAGTCGGCAATGAAGTCGAGGAGAGCTCGCCTGAGAATTACGGGGTCATTGAGCTTGGAGGGGTCATTGCGGATGGTGAGGAAGGTCTTAAAGCTCTCAGGGCCTGCGAGCTTCAGGTGCTTCTCAGCCCAGGCATGCATTGTCGGCCTTGCTGCGATGAGAAACGCGTCAGGACAAAGTTCGTCCGCTGGATCAGGCCACAGTGCTGCGCAGATCACAGCCCGGCAAGCGGCCAACGGCCTGCGCGCCCACCAGATGTGCAGGGTAGAGATATGTCCGTGGCGGATGGACTTCTCTCGCCGCGCGTGGGCCGAGATCCTCTTGATCGGAAGATCGACCTCGATGAGGCGCTTGGGGTACCTCTGGGGACTCATTTCGTTTCGGCTTTGAGAATCGCCTCAGGCCCAACATGGTAGTGGGCGACTTGGACCACCGGTTGCCAGCCGAGGCGCGCGGGATCCTGGACGAGGTGCAGCTCAGGCTTGGCGGCGCACTGGAACGCGACGTAGAGCCAAGAGTCTTGCTTCAGGCGCTCGGCGGTCTTGTACTCGTTAGAGCTGACCGCAACCTCGCCGACCCCGGCCCGCCCCTTCACTTCGATGAACCGAACATCAGTGAAGGTCTTCGAATCGTGCGGATGCGGCTTGCGTGAGATGAGGTCAAACCCGCGGTTGTCCTTCTCCACGCTTTCGACAACCCAGCCCCGTGCCTCCTCATACCGGATGGCCTCAAGTACTGCGATCCGTTCGATCTCTTCGTCGCGCACCATGGGCGCGATGCCGGGCGCGGTCCGCTCGGGATGCGGCAGCACCCACGCGCGTCCCATGTGCTCGATGTCGCCGATCGCAAGCTGTCGCTCCATCGCGAGCTCGTTACGCCGATTCTCCAGGCGATTGTTGAGCTCGTCGAGGTGCGTCTCGGCTTGCGCGATGTTGCCCTCCAGCCCCGGTATCGACCCACCCTGGATGCGGCGGTTCTCTAATTCTGCGAGGGCCAGATTCCCGCGGTTGATTAGCTCGCCGAGGGAGATTTCTAGGTGGCGGGCGATTATCTCCATTTCGCGCGTGCGCTCCGTCGCTATCTCCTCCAGAAACGGTCTGAGCGCGTTATCCACGAGCGCGCGCTCGACCGAGGCACGATCCGGTAGAGGAACGTCATCGGACACAGGCAGGCCGACAGATCCGGGGCTCAATTCGAGGAAGTAGGTGGGCTGACGGATCGTCAGCAAGGCTCGGGGGTCGCACTGCACGACGAAGAGGCGGCGGCTTACCGTGTTCCCTCGACCGTCCTTGATCGACGCTCCGAAAACGTCGAGACGCAGGGGCTCACTGGCCTGTAAGTCATAGAAGACAGCCCCCCGCTTGAGATCTTCGCGCACTCGCTCGGTCACGTCGTCGCGGACAACCTCGAACAGGGGGTGACCGGGCGTAACCCACTCGAGCGTCGCGTCAGTTGGAAGGAGCGCCTTGTCGAACACGACCTTCTGGTACTCGCGACCCAGCCGGCCGAACCGGGGCTCAAGTCGTTCGCCCGCGGGAAGGAGCGTGCGAGGCAGTTTTCCGATCCGGTAGACATGCCCGTCGCGTTGGACCGCCTTGGGATGGATGCCTGAGATAGGAGCAGCGACGACAAAGAACTCTTCAATGATCTCTGGAACGAGTCGCCGCTCCCGTGCTTCTGCGGATTTCCCGACGAGCGCGCCCAGGTTGAGTTCGCGCTTGGCGAGGCCCTCCAGAGTCGAAGAGGTAATCTTCCTGAATCGCTCCGGGTCGACGTCACGGACGATCCGGGCTTCGATGTTCGGGACGTCCATCCTACGCGCATACATCTCGCGGAATAGCTTTTCCAAGAGGTTCGAGGGGAAGACCTCACCGACGACGTCGAAGACCTGATCGGTGCCAAGCTCGCGTCGGATCTCGAGCAGGCGTTCGAGGAGTTTCGCGAGCACACGGCCCTCGCGCGTATTCACCGCGACGAAATTGAAGATGAGGCAGTCGTGCTCCTGGCCGTAGCGGTGGATGCGGCCCATCCGTTGCTCAAGGCGGACCGGGTTCCAAGGAATGTCGTAGTTCACCATGAACCAACAAAACTGCAGGTTGATACCCTCGCCCGCTGCCTCGGTGGCGACCAGGACCTGCGCGTCATCCCGGAACTCGCGCTCGGCGCAGATGCGCGTCCCCGGTGTGTCGCGGTCACCGATCTTCATGCCGCCGTGGATTTGGGTCGTTTTCAGACCCCACGCGCGCAGCTTGCCCAGTGGTCGGCCATCCTTCCCGTCACCAGCGAGGTAGTCCAGGGTGTCCTTGTGCTCGGTGAACAGGAGCAGTTTCATGCTCGGATCTTTGAGGACGTCATGGTCGGCGAGTACCTTCTTCAGCTTCGTCAGCTTCGACTCAACCTCGCGGTGCTCGAGCGCGCGCGCGTGCTCAATGAGCTTGCCGAGTTTCTGGATATCGTCCTTGAGGGAAATGGGGTCGATCGAGGCCACAACCTCCTCGAGGGCAGCCTCGATCTCCATCTGCTCCTCTTCGGGAAGGTCGTCGAAATCATCCGGCATCTTCTTGGCGATCTGCTCCCGACGGTAGGCCTCTGGATCGGCCAGGATTCTCTGTCGTTTGTCCCGCATGCGCTCTAGGCTTCTACGAACAGCGTAGACGCTTGAAGCGAAGCGGCGTTGAAGAAGTGCCATCGTGAAGGTGAGCGCGCGGCCTTGTGCGCTGTCATCCTCCGCGGCCTTGATCGACTGGTCCTCGACGTAGCGCGTAAGCGCGTCGTAGAAGTCGTACTCGTCTCCATCAAGCTCGAAGGAAGCCGTGCGAACCTCCCGGTTCGTGAATAGCTTCTTCACATGCCCGGTTTCCGGGTCCGGGAAGGAGACCAGCGCCTCTTTGGTGCGACGCAGGTAGAACGGTGCGTGGTTGCGGCGCATCGCCTCTTCGAGGCTCTTCACGCTCCCGTAGATGTCACGGTCGAGGAGCTCAAGAAAGAGGCAGAAGTTTTCCGGATCGCCCTTGTGGGGCGTCGCCGTCATGAGGAGGTAGTGGTCGGTCATCTTCGACAGAGACTCGCCAAGCTTATACGCGAGCGTCTTCTTGTCGCTGCTGTAGGCCGCCATCCTGTGTGCCTCGTCGACGATGATGAGGTCCCATCGACTTCGCAGAAGGCTGTCTTTCGCATCCTCGATGCGTGAGACCCACGAAACGGATGTGATGAGCTGGTTCCTTTCCTGCCACGGGTTCTGGCCGTAGTTCGCACGGAGGACATCGCTGCGGATCACCTCGAATTGCTCGCGGAATTTTTCCTTAAGCTCCCGTTGCCATTGAAATGAGAGGTTCGCCGGCGCAACGATGAGTGTGCGCTTGACGAGCCCGCGAACCTTGAGCTCCTTGAGCAGGAGGCCAGCCATGATCGTCTTGCCAGCGCCGGGATCGTCAGCGAGCAGGAACCGGATGCGCGGCAGGCGCATGAAGTAGTCGTAGACGGCCTCAAGCTGGTGTGGCAGTGGGTCAACGCGGGCGATCGACAGCGAGAAGTAGGGGTCGTACTCATGGGCCAGCGCGAGACGAGCGGCCTCAACGCCGAGGCGAAAACGGATGGGGTCACCATCGAACGGTTCCCGCTCAGGCGTGGCCTCAAGGAGCTTGACCTGGTCTGGGTAAAGGACGCGCTGATGAACCTGTCCGGTCTTCTGTCCGGCGCCAGTGAGCTTGATCACATCCCCGAGCCGCGTGACGACGAGAACCTCAACCGGCTCTGGCAGGACGGGGCCGCGCACGATAATGCCCGGCTTGAGGTCGCTCGCGGCCAGAGCTGCGCCTCATGCCGGCAGCTGCCTTGCGCTCTTCAATCCAACTGGTCAATGTCGACCTTCCTGAAGGAGAGTCCGGCGTCCTGCAACACGCTGGCGTAACTCCAGGCCCGTTGGTCTATCTGCGAGATATCCATTGGGCAGGACGCTCCGCTGTCAAGGCGATCCGCAGACGCTTCAGGAACTGCGTGGGCGTCACGGCCGAGATAGGCGAACGGCGATAATCCACCACGTTACGCGTCACGATCGCATCGGCCTGCCAGGCCAGCGCGGCGGCCGTCTGAAAGGCGTTCTCCACGTCGGACAGGGGCAGATCTAGGGCGCGACGCGCATCGGCGGTCGTCACGGGCGCTACCTCGACGAGGCGCAGTAAGCGTCTCAGAAATGGCCGCCCACCGCCCTTGAGCAGGTAAGCGCAGTTGGTCAGCGAGTGCCAGGCCCGGCCGCCGCGCCGCCCGATTCGGCCCAGCGCAGCACGTCCGCGCTGTCCACGGCATACGGCGCCCGGGCCAGCGCCACGTCCAGCAGAACGTCGGTATCTAGCAGGATTCTCACCGGCGGCGGACGATGTGACGGGCATGCAGGGCGTCATACAGCGGATCGCGTCCGGGCTCCGCGGTACGCAGCTCGGCGCATCCGAGCATCTCATCCACCAGCGAACCGCCCGTCCCGGCCGGCTCGGACGAACGGAGAAGCGCCTCGATCAAGCCGGAGACGGTGGTGCGCCGCGTCCGCGCTACCGCCTTGGCGCGGGCATGCACCTCGGGGTCTAGGGTGATGGTGACACGGGTCTTCACGCGTGTGTATCCTAAGGACGCTCCATGCATACTGTCAACCTGGGAGCCTGCCCCCCTCAACGCGCCGCGCCTTCGATTGCGTGCTCCGCCCGCTTTCCAGCCGGTCTCGCGGGCGCGGGCTGCGGCAGTTCCTGGTACGCGGTCTCTGCAAGGTGAAGCGGTCGCGTTGTGGTATGGGCTTGCCCATTACCTGGCGCGGGCTGAGGAAGGCCGCCGCTCCAACGACGGCGGGGGTTACACACCCGACCTGCTCCGCCGCCCGGCGCGGCACCCACTTCAACAGTCGTGCTCCTGCGGGTAAATGCGAAAATGACCGTATGACTCGACAGCTTCGTCGACTGCTCACCCTCTTTGGGCTAGCCGTATTGATCGGCTCAGCCTGGGCAGATGAGCTGATTGGCCGGGTCGTCGGCATCGCCGACGGCGACACCCTCACGGTCCTGACCCCCGACTACCGTAAAGAGCGCATACGACTCTCCGGCATCGACGCGCCGGAGAAGCGCCAAGCCTTCGGGCAGGTATCAAAGCAGCACCTCTCGGATCTGGCGTACGGGAAGGCGATTTCGGTGGTCTTCCGCAAGCGGGACAGGTATCAGCGCATCCTCGGCAAGGTGTTCGTGAACGCGGCGGATGTGGGCCTGGATCAGATCCGATCCGGCCTGGCCTGGCATTACAAGAAGTACGAGCGCGAGCAATCCCCGGAGGATCGGGTAGCCTACGCTCGCGCCGAGGAGAAAGCCCGCGCGGAGCGGCGCGGTCTCTGGCGAGATCCGAAGCCGGTGCCGCCGTGGGCGTTCCGCAGGCACTGACCCAATGTGCGGCCGGTTCGCCATCACGACCGCGAGGTTCAACCGGATCGAGGGGACCCTCGCCACCACGTTCCCGGAAGTCCGCCCCCGCTACAACACCGCCCCGTCACAAATCATCCCGGTCATTCGCGGATCCGCCGTAGATGGTCGAGATGCGCTGGGGCTCCCCTACTGAATCGAAGGAGCCACCCCCTACAAGCACCATCAACGCCCGCGCGGGTGTACCACGACCGCGGCCTGGCCGTGATCGCCACAAGGATCCCGAGCCGCTCGATCGCAAGACCGTGCGCGGCTACGTCGAGCACTACCAGCTCCGCTTCCCTGTGGCCGTGAACCCCCCGGCCGGACGCCCGGCGCAGCGCCTAGTCGTCGTCTTAGTTGGGTGTGGCCAAAAGGAACACCCCGCTGCCGTTGGTCAGCGTCGCTTGGAAAACCACTTGGCCACGGTCATTGTTGACCGCGCCGGAGGTCGGCGTGACGAAGGGCGGCGGTGGGAAAACGAGCTGCGTCGCGGCCAACTGGAAGATCGTGCCAACGCCCGGGTCCACCGCTCTTTGTGGCGCAGCTCGCCGAGGGAGGTGCGGTTGTCGAGCCAGCTTGTAGATGCTTGTCGATGGACGTGTGCCCGCGCGCACCCGGCCGTCCTGGTGGGTGGTCCAGGCCTTGGACCTGACCCCATCCAACCGCAGCTCCTTCACCAGCAGGGTCGAGGAGCCGAGTTCGGCAAAGCGCCGAAAGATGTAGGGATCTTTGCTTCTGCCGGATTCACCACCAGCCGTCGGTCCCGAAACGTCGTAGCCCAACCGGGGCACCGACCCAACCATATGCGCTTGCGCTTGGAGGCGGCGATCTTGTCGCGGATACGCTCGCCGGTGGCCTCGCGCTCGAACTGGGCCGCGCTTGAGCCAGCGAGGATAGATGCGTACCTTGGGACGATCGGGGCCAACCCGCGATCTTTCAGATCAACTCGACACTCTTGGCGGAGCGGCGCCGTGAGGCTATCGGCGTCGGCGCTGATCGAAAAAGGGCTGCGGCCACTTGCTACTGCTATTCCTGCTATTTTTGCTACTCAACTGGGCAACCGGCGGGAATGGTAGCAAGAATAGCAACCGTAGCAGTAGCAGCCACCCCGGAAGCAAAAAGCCGAAGCCGGCAACGATAGCAAGAATAGCAACTGTAGCAGCAGCAAATCCCGAGAAGTCATGAATCGTCCCCGGCAGCGCGGGCTAAGCGCGGGCTCATAGGCAGGATCTTATAAGTATATGATCTATAAAGACTACTAGCTCGGGGAACTTTTAGGCCTCCCCGCGATCTGATCAACTTTGATCGGAAAATCAAGATGATCGGGGAGGGGAGGATGGAGCGAGAGAAAATCAGTACGTTCGCGGCAAAGTTCAAGAAGGCCC